>Ga0209061_1000872_pt1 | contig 60924 bp, 68 predicted proteins | sample Coa_R1_10_FD_187157 | JGI IMG/M metagenome (GOLD analysis project Ga0209061, IMG submission 187157) | Surface soil microbial communities from Centralia Pennsylvania, which are recovering from an underground coalmine fire - Coalmine... | ecosystem: Environmental > Terrestrial > Soil >... | reverse complement strand
GCCGCGGCTCCCGCACCATCTCCTTCAACGCTCCATCCCCCGAGGGGTCGCCCAACACCATGCACTTTCGGCCCGACAGCGACTCAAACGTTGAAACGGAAGTTCACCACGTCGCCTTCCTGCATGACGTAGTCTTTGCCTTCGCTGCGAACGAGGCCGGCGCTGCGCAGCGCCTCCATCGAGCGCAGGCGCGCATAGTCTTCATATGAGACGATCTCGGCACGAATGAATCCACGCTCCATGTCGGAGTGGATTTTGCCGGCGGCTTGCGGCGCCTTCGTCCCTTTTTCGATCGTCCAAGCGCGCGTCTCTTTTTCGCCGGCGGTCAAAAACGTCATCAGGCCGAGCAAGTCGTACGCCGAGACGATCAAACGATCGAGACCGGCGCGCTCGATCCCGAGCTCGGCACGAAAATCGGCCGCTTCGTCGTCGGGAAGCCCCGCCAATTCCGCCTCGATTTTCCCGCTCAATGCAAGCGCGCGACTCCCCTCGCCTTCGGCATGCGCGAAGACGCTCGCCGCGAGCGGTCCGGGCTCGCGGATCTGCGCCTCGTCGACGTTGGCCACGTAGAGTACGGGCTTGGCGGAGAGCAACAAGCTCTCGCGCGCGAGTTGGCGTTCCAGCGAATCGGCCGGGAAGGCACGGGCCGGCCTTCCCTCCTCGAGCGCCGCGCTCAAGCGCTGGGCCGCCTCGAGCCGCGGCGCCATTTTCGGATTGGCTCGCGCCTCACGGGCGAGACGTTCGGTGCGCCGACGCATCGTCTCGAGGTCCGCGAGCGCCATCTCGATGTCGATGATCTCGATATCCCGTAGCGGATCGGGAGCCCCCTCGACGTGCGTAACGTTGGGATCCTCGAAGCAGCGGACGACCATCGCGATCGCATCGGTCTCCCGGATATGGCTGAGAAAGGCATTGCCCAACCCCTCGCCCCTGCTCGCGCCGCGGACGAGGCCGGCGATGTCGACGAAGCGGACGGTCGCATGGACGATCCGCTCCGAGTTGCAGATCTCCGCCAGGACCTCCAGCCGCTCGTCGGGGACCGGGACCTCACCGACGTTCGGTTCGATCGTCGCAAACGGATAGTTCGCGGCATGCGCCTGGGCCGAGCGTGTGAGCGCATTAAAAATCGTCGACTTGCCGACGTTGGGTAGGCCGACGATGCCGCAGGAGAGTGCCATTTTTGGGGTACGCCTTTCTTTCCAGGGTGGTACAACCGTTCAGGCGAACCGGAGGTTCCGCCGGTTATTCGCTACAAGGAATCCACCCTGGGACGTAGGATACCTTAAGATGCGGCAGATGAAGGTCGACAAGCTCGGGATCGATTTGCTGACGCACGACCCGGTCGTCATCCTCAAAGACCTTGAGGGGAAGCGGTATCTGCCGATTTTGATCGGTCCCTTCGAGGCCACTGCGATTGCGCTCGCCCTGGAAGGCACGCAAGTCCCGCGACCGCTCTCGCACGACTTGATGCGCACCCTCCTCGAGTCGATGCAGGCGAAACTCGAGCAGATCATCATTCACGATATCAAGGACTCGACGTTTTTCGCGAAGTTGATCGTCCGGACGAACGGCGACACGCAGGAGATCGACGCGCGGCCCTCCGACGGCATCGCGCTGGCGTTGCGGATGCAAGCACCGATCTTCGTCAGCGACAAGATCGCTCTCGAGGAAACGGTCCCCGACAAGCGGGCGGAACAAGAGGAGCTGCAGCGCTTCCGCAAGTTCATCGAGGACCTCAAGCCCAGCGACTTCAAGGATTAGGAAGCTACCCAAACCAAGGAAGGGACAAGGATGGGATTGGGGGCCTCGCCTGACGACCGAGCCGAGATCGGTGTTTTCGGCGGATCGGGGCTTTATAGTCTACTGAGCGACGCGCGAGAAGTCTGGGTCGAGACGCCCTACGGTCCGCCCTCCGATCATATCTCGCTGGGGGAGATCGCCGGCCGCAAGGTCGCCTTCCTCCCCCGCCATGGCCGCGACCATCGCTACCCGCCGCACATGGTCAATTACCGCGCCAACGTCTGGGCGATGAAGCAGCTCGGCGTCACGCGGATCGTCGGCCCGACGGCATGCGGCTCGCTCCGGCCAGAGATCAAGCCGGGTGAGTTCGTTATCGCCGACCAGCTGGTCGACCGAACGCACGGTCGGAAGGACACCTATTACGAAGGGCCGGTCGTCACCCACGTAAGCTTCGCCGAGCCCTACTGCCCACAGCTCCGAACGGTCGCGATCCATACCCTGCGCCAGCTCGGGATCACCGTCCACAGTCACGGGACGATCGTGACGATCCAGGGTCCGCGCTTCTCGACGAAGGCCGAGTCGAAGTGGTTTTCGAGCGCCGGCTGGGAAGTGGTCAATATGACGCAATATCCCGAGTGTTACCTGGCGCGCGAACTCGAGATATGCTATGTCAACATTTCCCTCATCACCGACTACGACGTCGGGCTGGAGGGCGTACCCGGGATCGAACCGGTCTCGCACGAGGAAGTCATGCGCGTCTTCGCCGCCAACATTCAAAACGTTCGCAGGGGGATCGAGAGCATCATCGCCGCCATCCCGAAGGAGCGCGAGTGCGGCTGCGGGACGGCGCTCGCCCATGCGCGGTTTTAAATGCGCCGCTCCTCACCGCTCGATCTGTCGACCTACGGACGCGCAATCCCGCTCCTCGTCCGCAACCCCGAGCTGACGGTCGTCCCGTTCCTCAGCGGGCTCATCGGAGTCGCGATAACGCGCTTCCTCTCTCCGTCCGCCGACATCCTCGGCCTCGGACAATTGATCCAATTCCTGCTCGACGCATTCGCCCTGGCCGTCTCGATCATCCTCGCCGACATGGCCTGGCGCTACGGTCGGGGCTCCTTTGACGACGCTTGGACCGATGCGCGACGCAAAGCGGGGGACATCCTGCTGTGCGCGATCGGGATCAACTTCGTCGTGTGGGTCGCCGATTTTGCGGGTCGCTTGTTGGGGATCTACTTCGAGCTCGCGCTCAGCGTCCTCGCGATCCTCTTCTTGATCTATGCGCTCCCCGCCACCGCGATCGGCGGCGTCCCCGGCGGCGCCTCACTCCAAGTCTCGATCGATCGCGTACGTAGCGCTCCGACCCGCGCGATCGTCCTCACCGTCGTCTTCCTCGTCCTCTACTTCGGGACGCTCCTCGGGCCGTTTTATCTGGGCTTCTACGGGACCGTCGCACTCCTGGTCGGCGCAGTCCTCAAGGCGATCGTCCTCGGCTACATCGCGCTCGTCATGGCCAAGACCTACACCGACGGCGCATTCGGCAGCTATTATTAAATATTAAGCAGAACCGAGGCCGGTCAGCGCCATGCGCACGTACTCGGCTATCAGTCCGGGCGAAACGTTCGTCCCCGCGAGCCGCTGTGCTTCGCTTATCGCTTCGAGCGCGCGCAGCAGCCTCCGCGGATCGCGTGGCGGGAGCTTCTTCAGCGCGGCCCGCTGATCGGGGAGGAGGACCGGGATCTCCTCACCGGCGATCGAGACGGCGATCCAATCGCGGGTCAACGCCTTCGCCGTCTCCAGTCCGGCTTCGAGCGTCTGCCGGGTCGCCCACGACGAGTCGACGCTGCGCCCGGCGAGTGCCGCGAAGTACCATTGGAGGACCGTTTCGCGCAGGTCGATCTCGTCGTTCTCGAGGAATCGCAAGGCCCGCCCCGCGCTCCCGCGCGCGATAGCGGCTGCCCGGCGCCCCTGTGCCTCTTCGATGCCGTGACGCTTGAGGATCTCGAGGATCTCCTCTTCCCTCAGCGGGGGGAACACGACCTCGACCAAGCGTGAGCGGATCGTCGGGAGGAGCCGACCGGGGACGCTCGTCGTCACGATCAGCAACACACCCGCCGGCGGTTCCTCGAAGAACTTGAGGAGCGCATTGGCCGCCTCACGGGTGAATTCGACGTCCGCGAAGATGAAGATGCGTCGCCCACCGGCGTAGGAGTGGAACGAAAGCTGGCGGACGAGCTCGCGCGCCGTCGCCTCGGCGCTCTCGTGAAGCCCCCCGGCCCCGTCGCGATCGCCGATCTTGACCGCTCCGCTACTGATCACGAGGTCCGGGTGGGTCCCCGAGGCGACTCGCACACAGGCGGCACACCGGTTGCAATAGCCGAGCAGCGTCCTTTTCGGCGTCTGGCACAGCAGCGATTGCGCCAAGCGCGAGGCGAACGTCTTTTTCCCGACACCTTCTTCGCCGCTGAAGAGGTACGCGTGGGCGAGCCCTTCGGCCGTCAAGTGCTCGAAGAAGGCCGTCGGCGCCTGTGCGCCGATGACGTCGAACGTCCCTTCGATCATCGGCCGTGATCGACGTTCGGGTGAACCCGATGCTGGTCGATATGATCGATCACTTCGCGTGCAAGCTCGTCGGGAGGACGCCGCGCATCGAGGACGATGAACCGCGGAAAGCGCTCGGCGAGCGTCAGATAGCCTCGCCGGACGCGTTCATGAAACTCGCCGTCTTCTCGCTCCATGCGGTCGGGGACGACGCCGCTGCGCGCCTGGCGCATCCGCAGGCGCTCGAAGGCGAGGTCGACGGGGACGTCGAGTAGGAACGTCAGGTCGGGAGCCAGGCTCTGGGTCGCCGCCAAGCTGAGCTCGATAAGGACCTCGACGTCCAGGCCGCGGCCGAAACCCTGGTATGCGACCGTCGCGTCGAAAAAACGGTCGCAGAGGACGATCTGTTCCTTGCGCAGGGCAGGCCTAATAACATCGACGACCAATTGAGCGCGGGAGGCATTTACCAAGAAGACTTCCGCGATAGGATCGATCCGGAGGGCCGGATCCAAGAAGACGGCTCGGACCGCATCGCCCAGCGGCGTCCCGCCGGGCTCCCGTGTGGTGACGACCGGGATACCGAACACATCGGAGCGCCGCCGGACGTGCTCGATCAGGGTCGACTTGCCGGAACCTTCAATCCCCTCGAACGTAACGAACACTCTGTAGCCTTCGTCACAACGGAGTCACAGGCTTTTGCGACATAGATAAACGGGATAGATGCACGGGGCGGTCTCGGCGTGATCAATGACATCATCCGCTGGGTCTCCGAGAAAATCGGCGACCGGCGCAGCTACCCCCGCAAGACCGAGCGTTTTGCGGTCACTCTCGTCAGCGGGTCGACCCGAAAGCCTGCGACCGGGGTCGAGATTTCGGCAAACGGTCTCGTTTTCCTAACCAAGGAGCTCCCCGCGGGGAAAGAGCTCAACCTCGCGATGACGATCCGCAACCGCGAGATTCGGGCGCGCGTCGCGGTCAAACGTACCGAGAAGGCATCGGCAGGAGGGACCCCCGTCCACCGCATCGCGTGCACCTTCATGGGGATCGCCGCCGATGACTGGGACGCAATCGTCCGCTTCGTCAACGACGAGCCGGAACCGGAGAACAAGGCGCTCGACGAACTCAAAGCTCGCCGCAAAGAAGACGATGCCTATCGCTTGCTCCCGCTGCGGGTCCAAAACCGCTTGGTCAACATCCTGGTCTCGAGCAATCGTCTCGAGCCGCCGCACAAGGATCAGCTCCCCGCCCTGCGGCTGCACCTGATCGGGACGCACCGCGAGCCCGACGGGACGCAGGTCCACCGGGTCAACGTCCACAGCCGCAAACTGATCGACGATCAGTGGTATGCGTTCGACACGCAGTTCCTCATCGACAGCCGGGGCAACGTCCAAGAGGTAAAGTAGCGGCTTTTAGGTGTCCGTCCCCTTATAGATCCGCACTCGGCGGTTCGGTTCCAAGCCGGTGCTGCGCGACTGCAACCTGTATCGCTCGGCGAGTTGGTGTTGCATCCGCCGGATGTACGAGGTTTGGGGGGAGAGCTCGACGGCCTTGCTGTTGAGCAGCACCTGATAGATCGCTTCCTCGGCTTCGCGCAGCGCGAGCTCTTCGCTGTCGACCGAGGGCAAGTTGAAGATGTCTTTGAGCGCGGTCTGAATCTGCGTCGTCGTATTCGTCTTGATCGAGTAGATCGGGACGTTCTCGGAGGCGATCTGCTTCAGGCGCGCCGATTCTTTGCGCTCAAGCGTCTTCAAGGTCAAGACGACGTCGGCTTCGTCCCAATTTCGAGCGACCGAGGCGTTGACGCGAAGGTTGTGGATGGCCCGCTCGATCTTGTTGCGCGAGACGCCGTACGGGAAGATCATCATCGGTTGATCGTGCTCCGCCGATGCTGCGCCGTGCGCCGCGTACAACGCTTCCTCATCGCGCTCGGCCGCCGGCCGGGAGAGCGGCGTCGGCGCGGCCGCCAAATGCGGAACCGCTTCGGGGTTGGCCTGCTGTACGACGGTGACCCCGCCGCCCGGCATCCGTTGACGAACTTCCGGCTGCGGCGAGTACCCGCGCAGCAGCGCGTCGATCACCTCGGCAACGTTCGTGTGGATCGCGAGCCGATCACGATCTTGAATCTCGATCACGACGTCGAACGTCGGCGGCGCTTTGCGCTCGAGAACCGTCTTGCGGGTCCCGCGCCGACGCGCCTCTTCGTCCGAAAGCGTTACGGCACTGATCCCTCCGACCAAGTCGGAGAGCGTCGGATTCATCAGTAAATTCTCGAGCGTCTGACCGTGCGCGGTCCCGATGAGTTGAACGCCGCGTTCGGCGATCGTCCGCGCCGCGAGCGCTTCGGCTTCGGTCCCGATCTCGTCGATCACGATGGTCTGCGGCATGTGGTTCTCGACCGCTTCGATCATGACGTTGTGTTGCAGAGCCGGATCGGCGACCGGCATGCGGCGTGCGTGTCCGATCCCGCGGTGCGGGACGTCGCCGTCGCCGGCGATTTCGTTCGACGTATCGACGATCACGACGCGCTTGCGGTCTTCACTCAAAACGCGCGCGCACTCGCGCAGCATCGTCGTCTTTCCGACACCCGGACGCCCGAGCAAACAGATCGATTTTCCGCTGCGCACGACGTCGAGGATGATGTCGATCGTTCCGAATACCGCGCGTCCGACGCGGCAGGTCAATCCGATGATCTTTCCCGTGCGATTACGAATCGCCGAGATGCGATGCAACGTCTTCTCGATCCCGGCGCGATTGTCGCCGCCGAACGGCGAAAGACGCGACGCGACGTGAGCCAAGTCCTCGTGCGTCACCGGGTTGTCGGACAGGAAAACGAAGTCGTTCTCAAACCGCGCTTCCGGCGGCCGTCCGAGATCGAGGACGACCTCGATGATCTGATCGACGTTCGGCAACCGGGCGAGCGCTTGCCGGATCGGGAGAGGAAAGATGTCGAGGAGCTGCTTCAGCTCCCAGTTCAGTGCGACTGACTCGGCGTTAACGGCCAAAACACATCCTCGGCTGCTTGGTAGTTTGTCTGGGCTGTGGTCATGACCCTATCACCGTACTACCCGGATGCGGCGGAGCTGTGTATCGAACGGACCTTGCATCCGGACCCCGGCTTTGAGTTCCAGGTTGAGGTAGTCGATGATCTCCTTGGTGATCTCTTCGCCCGGCGAGATCACCGGGATACCCGGCGGATACGGCGTGATCACTTCGGCGCAGATCCGGCCGGCGCTCGACTTGAACGGGACGACGTCGGTCTCGGCCAGGAACGCCTCGCGCGGCGAAAGACGGACCGGCGGCATCTTCGGGAGATGGTAGGTCCCCGTCTTCATCCGTCGCTCGAGGATACCCGACGGCGAGAAGATGTCGAGCGGACGATCTTCGCGCGCGAGCTCGCGAACGCCGTCGACCAGCCATTCCGCATGCTCGGCGGTCGTCCCGATGGTGACGAGTGCAAGGCAATTGAAGAGATCGGCGAGCTCGACTTGGACGTTGTAGCGGCGGCGCAAGATCTCTTCGGCCTCGTACCCCGTATATCCGAGATCCTTCACCGTGATCGTGATCTTCGTCGGATCGAGATCGAAGACGCCGGGACGTCCTTCCAACTCTTCTCCGAAGCAATAGACTCCCTCGATCGCGTTGAGCCGGCGGCGCACGTCGTTTGCGATCTCGATCGTCCTGGACAGCAGCGCCGAACCCTCGAGCGCCATCTGTTTGCGGGCGACGTCGAGCGATGCGATCAGGACCAAGTTCGGAGAGGTCGAGAGGAAGAGCTTGTAGACCGCCAGGAGGCGATCGAGGCTCACCCGATCGCCTCGATGATGGAGCATCGCCGTCTGCGACATCGAGCCGAGCATCTTGTGCGTCGAATTGATGCACAAATCGGCGCCGCACTCGAGCGCGGACTTCGGCAAAGCGGGGTGAAAGGCGAAGTGCGGCCCCCAGGCCTCGTCGACGAGCAGGATCTTCCCCCGCTCGTGAACGATCCGAGCGATCGTCTCGAGATCCGCGCAGACGCCGTAGTACGTCGGACTGACTAAGAACACGGCCTTGACGTCGGGATGGGCGTCGAGCGTCTCGCGGACCGTTTCGGGCGTCACCGTGTGGTCCATGTGCAGCGCCTCGTCGACCTCGGGCCGCATGTAAACGGGGATGGCACCGCTCATGATCAAGGCCCCCATCGTACTCTTGTGCGAGTTACGCGGTAGGGCGACTTTATCACCCGGGTTGAGAGCAGCCATCATCATGCACTGATTGCCGCTCGTACTCCCGTTGATCAAGAAGAACGTGTGATCGGCGCCGTATGCTTCGGCGGCGAGCGCTTGCGCTTCGACCAGCGGTCCGGTGGGCTGCAACAAATCGTCCAACCCGCGAATTTGGGTGAGATCGATCGAGAGGACGTTGTCTCCGACGAACTCGCGAAACGCACGCTCCATCCCCAGGCCTTGCTTGTGCCCGGGCGTGTGAAACGGGATCACCCCCGCGTCGACGTAGTCGAGCAGCACCTGAAAATAGGGCGTTCGCGTTTGATCGAGCGGCCGCGTTTTGCCCTCGCTCTTGAGAGAGCGGTGCCGCGGCCCCGTCCTTAAGGCTTCTTTAATAACGCTCAGCTCGCTATACGGCTTGGGCCAAAGGTTCGTTCGACGATGTATCGGCGTTTACTAGGCTGTCCAGCCCGGCTGGAAAATTCACGCGAATCGAGAGCCCGTCCCGGCTCTTGGTCCTCACCTCACGAAGCTTCGCGCACCGATCGTAGATCACGCGTACGCCCGAACGTGGATCGTACGCCCGCCGGTCCCCGTTCTCGTCGTCGACCGAGATCGGAAGCGGGACGTCGCCGTGCCCGTCGATGTAAGCGTTCAGCGCATCGTGCGAGATCTCCACGGTAACGAAGCCGTTGGTGTACCGGAGCGCGAGACGCGGCGCAGGCTCCTCTTGGAGCGGGACGAGAGTCGCGGCCCGGCGGGAGAGGACCCGCCGAGCCGGCGAGGCGGCTCCCTCGCGACCACGCTCGATCCGGGGTATCATGATACTGCTCCTTCCTCTTCCCCATCGACGAAGCGCACGTCGCTGAACCAATCGTCGCCGCGCAATCCGTCGTCGTCGAAAAGGACCGATTCTTCCGGCCCCTCCTCGGCCGGCTTCTCGCTCCATTCGAGCCCGAGCGGCCGCGCGATCGCCCCCGCGGCAAGCGCTTCGTGACGCTGCGCCGCGATCTCACGCATCGCGGCCTCGGCTCCGGCCGTAGCGTCGTGAGCGAGGCGGATCGCCTCGGCGATCTCCGCCTCGGTCGCGCGTCGGCGAAACAGCACGCGGCCCGCCGCATCGGAAACCGTGATGAACGCCATGTCAGGTGAGACGCGGTTGGAGCATCGGGGTTAAATTTCGATCCGCTCCTCGATGCTGACGTTGTACAAGAAGAGAAACTTGTGCCACTCGTCCGGGAGCGTATTGCGCTTGACCCGGATCCAAGGAATGTACTTCGGCGTCTTCGGTTTGCGTCGTAGGGCCATGTTCGCGTGTTCGGGTGTGCGGTTGTTCTTGCGATTGTTGCACCGCATGCACGCACAAACCAAGTTTTCCCAGGTCGAGAGGCCGCCCTTGCTGCGCGGGATCACATGATCGACCGTCATGAGCCGCTCGCCCCGCACACCGCAGTACTGGCAGGTATAGTCGTCGCGCAACAGGATGTTCTTCTTCGTCAGCGCGACCTTTTGCATCGGGCGACGGATGTAGTAGAGCATCCTGATGATCGACGGCATCCGCATCTCGAACGTCGGCGAAGAGACCAGGTGGTCACGGTCGTGGACGACTTCCGCCTTACCGGCGAAAATCAGCTTCACGGCACGCTGAAACGAGGTGATGTTCAGCGCCTCGTAGGTGAAGTTCAAAACCAGGACTTCACCCACGTGCCCGGTACTCCAAACGACCAAAACAAAAGCGAGGCATTACACACCTCGCTTCTTCACGTACGTCAGGCGCAGGTCTGTCAGCATTCCTTGCAGGGCAGACCGGTCTTCCGCCCTGAGCCTGGACTGCACGGCCTCGAACGCGTGGGCGGCGATCCCGATCGCAAGGTCAGCCGCGGCGAAGTCCGGTTGTTTTTCCTCCTTCGTATCTCCCTTGGTATCTCCAAGATAGGCCCGCGCGGCAAAGGCGAGCGTCGCAACGACCTCGCTGACGAGGGTTTCGACGGGCGGGGCAACAGCCTGCGCTTGGCTCGTCGACATACCTCCTCCATTCTACGCGTGGATCAAAAATTCACCTCCGCAGGGCGGGCTCGTGCCGGCCGCTCATCTCCCCGACCATCCCGATGAAGTAGCGGTGCAACCTGCGGTCTGCGCTGAGCTCGGGATGGAACGCGGAGCCCAGGACATTGCCTTGTCGTACGAAAACGCCGTGACCGTCGAGGCTTGCGAGGAGCTCGACTCCGGGGCCGACCCGCTCGATCCATGGTGCGCGGATGAAAATCGCCGGGAAGGGCTCGGGCCCCAATACCGGGATCGCGAGCGGGATCTCGGCCGAGTCGATTTGGCGTCCGAAAGCGTTACGCCGCACCGAGATGTCTATGAGGTCGAGGGTCGCCTGATCGAGCCCGACGACGTCGTGAGCCGCGACGATCATCCCCATGCACGTCCCCCAAAACGGCATCCCCGCGCGGACCCGCTCGACGATCGGTTGCGCCAAGTCAAAACGGTCCAGCAACCTGATGACCGTGGTGGATTCTCCTCCAGGGACGATCAGCGCATCGATGCGGTCGAGGTCGGCGCGTGTCTTGACCTCGATCGGACGCGAGCCAACCTCTTCGAGGGCCCGTATATGCTCGACCACGTCCCCCTGGAGCGCGAGGACTCCGACCGTAGGGCTCGAGGCGTCAGTTGCCACGGCCGGCCAGGAGTTGAGATTCGGGGAGCGTCCGAACGTCGAGCCCCTCCATCGCCCGGGCCTCTTCCGGGATCGATTGGTGGGCTGCCAACACGATCTCCGGATTGTCCCAGTGCGTCGTCGCGTCGACGATCGCTTTGGCAAACGCCTTCGGGTCGGTCGACTTGAAGATCCCCGAGCCGACGAAGATCCCTTCCGCTCCGAGTTGCATCATGAGGGCGGCGTCGGCCGGCGTGGCGACCCCGCCGGCACAGAACAGCACCACCGGGAGCTTGTTGTTCCTGGCGACCTCGGTGACGAGCTCGAGCGGAGCGCCGAGCTCGCGCGCCCGCGCGACCAGTTCTTCCTCCGGCGCCGCATGGAGCTCGGCGATCGCATCACGGATCGCCCGCATGTGGCGTACGGCCTCGACGATGTTCCCGCTCCCGGCCTCGCCTTTGCTGCGGATCATCGCCGCGCCTTCGGCGATGCGCCGCAGCGCCTCGCCTAAATCACGGGCACCGCACACGAATGGGACCTTGAAGAGGTGCTTGTTGATGTGATACTTGTCGTCGGCCGGCGTGAGGACTTCCGACTCGTCGATGTAGTCGACGCCGAGCGCCTCGAGCTGACGCGCCTCGGCGATGTGCCCGATACGGACCTTCGCCATCACGGGGATCGTCACGGCGTCCATGATCCGTTTGATGAGCGCCGGATGGCTCATCCGCGCTACGCCGCCAGCGGCCCGGATATCGGCCGGGATCCGCTCCAGCGCCATGACGGCGACGGCGCCTGCCTCTTGTGCGATCATCGCCTGCTCCGGCGTCACGACGTCCATGATCACCCCGCCCTTGAGCATTTGGGCGAGGCCACGTTTTACGGTAACCGTACCGGTCTGTTTGTCCATAGCGTCCCTATCGTATCAGGACACGGCAATGGTGACATGAGATACAGGCCTGGACGGGGCTAGCCTCCGAAGGGGACGGGGGTCGGTGGGGGTGTGAACCGGCCTTGAGGAGTCCCGGGGGCGCTGAGCGGGGTAGGGGCGAGCGTCGCGCGCGGGAGCGGTGTGAAGTACAGGAACGGCGTCGGCGAGGGCGTCGGTGGGCGGGTCGGCCGAGGCGTCGGCGGCGGGGGCGGGGTTACCCGGGGATCCGGGAAATGCGGATCGGTAGCCACCGAGGTAACCTGGACCTGTTTCCAGCTTTGCGCGGCGGATTGCGTCGGGACGGGGACCGGTGAAGGGAGGAGCGGCGTCGGAAGCGGGGCCGTACGCTCGCTGACTTGGCTGAGAACGCGGGTTCCCAAGCGATTGCCGATGAGGATCGCGGCGAGCAAGACGACTGCACCCAAGACCAGCGAAGTGTTGAGGAAGGTGCGGGGCGGTCGCCTGCGCTGGCCTCGAGTCACGGGACCGTCTCGATCGTGGCTCCGCGCAGATCGGGCGCCGACGGCGTCGCGTCGACATCGATCGGCTTACCCAGGACGGTCAGCCGGGCGAGTGCACCGGGGAGGAGCCGCCGGCGGAGGGTCTGCCCGCGAAACTCGATCTCGACTTCACGGGCGCGGTCGTGCCAGTTCGCCAAGAAGATACGGACGCTCCCCGCATCGTCTTCGAAGGCGATAGCGCCGACTTCGACGGGTGAGGTCGTCACCTCATCGCTGACGTCGCGACCCGCATAGACGACCCGATAGGGCTCGTCGGCCGATGCCTCGCGCAAATCGCCAAAGATCGTCTGCTCTCGAACGTCGATGACGTAGGTGCAACGGCGCCCTCCCCAATGGACACGCACCGCCGCGGCCCATTCCCAGCCGGCCGGGATGCGCGGCGCGAAGTGCGGCCGACCGCTCGTGCGGTACCCATCGAGTCCGCAGACCGTCTCGGCGACGGCCCACAGGTACTTGGGGCCCGTCCACGGGGAGAGGTACATCCCGCGATTGGTGAGCGAGCCGCCGTCGAACCACTCGGCGAACTGACCGGGGACCGTATTGCGAACCGCGCCGGCTTCCATCGCCGAATAGACGGCCTCGAGCCAATGGACGGCCTGGTCGACGAAGCCGTTCCGAGCCAGGGCGACCGTGACCCACAGGGTGAGGTCGGGCCATACGCCCCCCAACAGCCCGAAGCCGTGTGAAGGGAAATACCAGGAATCACCGGTCGAGATCGTTCGTATCCCGACCGGGGTCGTGAAGTCCGGTTCGTTGAGGCGGCGCAGGATGTGGCGGCGCTCGCTCGGTCCCGCCACCCCGAAGAGTACCGGGAAGACTTCGTCGGCGGTGAAGTTGTCCTGGAAGTTGTTGTCTTTGTCGTAGTTGAGGACGAAGCCGGTCGTATCGGCGTTGAACAGATTTTTTAGAATCGCCTGGCGCAGCGCGGTCGCTTCCTTGGAATAGCGCTCCCAGTGCTCGGTATCGCCGCAGATCGCGCACATCATCGCGGCGGCCTCGAGCGCGAAGTACGCTTCCGCGTTGATCTCGGTCACGGCGCCGTCGAGGGTGTAGTACGGGATGATGTTCCGCCACGACGCGATCCCGAACATGTCGACGCCTTTGGCGTCGCAAAAGACGAGACCGTTCCCGTCGCGCTGGGCGAGCAGATAGTCGGTCACGCGGACGATGAGCGGATGGACGCTTTGCAACCACTCGTAATCGAGCGTCGCGTTGTAATGATGGAGGATCGCGATGATGTGCAGCGGCGTGTCGTCGTTGATGTTGAGATCGTAGTTGGTCTTGAATCCGCTCACTCCGCGTACGTATTCCGGAACCTCTCCGCTCTCGTCGATATAGCGGTTGAAGAACTCGATCGCGTTCCGGCTGAACCACGGGAGCAAAAAGTCGTAACCGTGCACGAACCAAGACGTATCGCGCGAAACCAGGATATCCGAGGGCGGAGAGTTCGTCGACCCCCAACCGAGCGGATATTCCTTGATGACGCGCAGCATGTTCGCCTTCGCCCACACGACCCCGCGGCTGATCGTCGGCGAAGGGGTCATCAACCGTGCATCGGCGAGCGCCAAGGCGTAGTGCCGCTGCGTGTCGTGCAGAACTTTTGGATCGTGCAGAAGCTGATCGAGGACGGGCCTCGAGCGCTCGTCCCCGTCCTTGTGAAAAACGACCGCCATGCGGAGCGGCTCGCGTGCCCCGGGGGCGACGGAGATACGATACTCGAGCGCCCCGAAGATGCGATTGCTCGCCATCTCCGCAACCGGCGGCGTCACCTCGTCGAGATGATCGTCGCGATGTAACGAGCCCCTCTCGATCGAACGGAGGAGGACGCCTTCGCGCAGCGCGAGCGCGACCGCGTACGGCTCGCGCGAGCCGCCCCACCACCGAACCGCACCGGTTTCCTCGTTGACGGAGCGGACGTACGGTCCCTCGACGCTGGCCCGGACTTTCTTTTCCGGCTCACCGTAAAAGCGCTGACCGATCAACAGCGCCCACGGGAAAACACGCACCTCGAGCGGCGTTCGCCCCGGATTGTGCAGCGTCACCTCGATCACGAAGCTGACGGTCCGCTCGTAGCGCGGCCCGTGCGGGACGTAAAACGCTTCGGTGACGAGGATCTGGTCGTTGAGCGTGAACTCGGAGATCTGCGCGTATGGGAGGAACGTAAAGTCGCGGGTGATTTGATACGGCAAATGTGCCGTGCCTCCCAAGAAATACGCGATCTGATGCGCGCCGAAGATGATCTGATCGGTGTCGGCGTCCCACAGGCCCCTCACCCCGCCCTTCGCATACGAGGTCGCGAACGTCTTGAGATTCCCGAGCGTCAAACCAAACGGGGTCTCGGCCTCGGGAAGGACGTACGCGCAAAACTCATTGTGCTGCGCGTCGTAGATCGGGATCATCGGTGAAGGCTTACGATCCCCTCACGGCGGAGCCTCCTGCGCACATGTCCTCCCTCGACGACTCCTTGACTCCCGGTGCGATCGAAGCGCCCGCGAAGATCAACTTGACGCTCGAGATTCTCGAACGTCGGGACGACGGATATCACGGTCTTCGCAGCGTCATGGTCCCCATCGGACTGTACGACCGAATCACCTGGAAGGCCGCCGATCGTTTCCGGCTGATCACCGACGACCCGAGGCTCACGTCGGACAATTTGATTGAGCGCGCCTTTCGGGCGATCGGACGGGGTGAGATTCGACTCGAGATCACGCTGCGCAAAGCGATCCCGGTCGGCGGCGGATTGGGAGGCGGATCGAGTGATGCGGCCGCGATCCTGCGCGCGGCGATGAGCGGCGCCTTCGGTGCCCTTGCGGGGCGAGACTGGGTCGCCACCGCGCGCGCGCTCGGATCCGACGTCCCCTTCTTCCTCGTCGAGGGCCCGGCGCTCGTCGAAGGGACCGGCGAACGCGTCACCGCCCTCGGCGCACCGCCGCCGTGGTGGCTCTGCATCGTCGTACCTCGAGCATCGGTCGATACCGGCGAGGCGTATCGGCGGCTCGACGCGTCGCGAGGCCGCCTCGCGCGCACGGCGCGGTCGCAGTCGGTCAGCCTGCGTTTGGGCGAAGCGCTTCAACGTGCCGATTTCGCCGCGACGCAAGCACTGATGCAAAACGATTTCGAAGAAATTATCGTGGGGGCATATCCGGCGATCGCGCAAGCGCTCGAGGCCCTTAGAGCGGCCGGCGCGGAGCGACCGATGCTCAGCGGTTCGGGTGCTTGCGTCTTCGCACTTTGCGAGACCGAAGCGGCGGCCCGTGAAATCGAGCGGCGCCTGGGCGGCGAGTGGCGGGCCGCCGTCGTCCCTTTGGCACGGACGGCGGTCTGGGCCGGCGGACGGTGAAGACCGCGCTCGTCCTCGCGGGCGGCCCACCCGATGAGGTCAGCTCCCTCCAACCCGGTGCGCCGAACAAGGCGTTCATCCACATCGGCGGGATCACGCTCGTGGAACGGACGCTCCGTGCGCTGCGCGAGTCCGGGCGCCTCGAGCGGATCCTCGTCGTCGCGCCGCAGCAGGCGCACGCCGATCCGGCGCTGCGCCTGGCCGACGAGATCCGTCCCGACGGAGCACGGATCACGGAGAGTCTCGCTTCCGGCCTCGCCGGTCTCGCGCCGGACGAACCGGTACTGGTGAGCGCCGCCGACTTGCCGATCCTCGACGGCGAGGCGACGGCCGACTTCGTCGATCGCGTCCTCGTGCGCGAGCTCGATGTCGCGTACGGCTGCGTCGACCGGCGTGCGCACGTCGGCCCGTACGCCGAGGTACGCCACACCTGGGCGCGGCTGCAGGAGGGGACCTACTGCGGGGCCGGGATCGTCGCGTTGCGGCCGCGCGCCTTTGCGTCGCTCGCGCGCTTCCTCGAACGGCTCGGCCGCGCCCGCAAAAACCCACTCGCGCTTGCGTCGCTGCTGGGCTGGGACATGCTGCTGCGGTTCGCGTGCGGGAGGCTCTCGATCGCGCAGGCGGAGCGGCGAGCGAGTAGGATCCTGGGCGTCGCCGCCGGGGCGATCGTCTCGCCCTTCCCGCAGATCGCCGTCAACGTCGACCGCGCAAGCGACGTCGCCGCGGCCGAGCATCTCGTTCGAAAAGCGGCCGCGCGCTAGGCGGGAGGGGCCCTAGCGCCCCTCCCAGCGGCGAAAGAGGCGATGCTCGATCTGAAACTGATCGAGCGCTTTCCCGACGGTATGGGCGACGATGTCGTCGATGGTCTGCGGCTTCGCGTACATCCCGGGGATCGGCGGGAGGATGACCGCACCGATCTCGGCGAGCTGGGTAAGCATCCGCAAATGGCCGGCATGAAGGGGCGTCTCTCGCACGACCAGGACGAGACGACGGCGTTCCTTCAAGCAGACGTCGGCGGCGCGCGTGAGCAGATTGTCGTTGAGCGAATGCGCAATCGCCGAGGCGCTCTTGATCGAACAGGGGATGACCAGCATCCCGTCGGTGATGTAGGAGCCGCTCGAGATCGACGCCGCCAGGTTGTCCTCACGGTGCACGACGTGCGCCAGCGCCTCGAAATCAGCCGGCGTCTTGTCCGTCTCAAGCGGGATCGTCACCTTGGCCTGCTGCGAGAGGATGAGGTTGATCTCGATATCCTTCACGGCCCGTAAAGCGCGCAGAGCCGAGTACGCATAGATGCTGCCGCTGGCGCCGGTGACGCCAACGATAATCCTTCGCACGAGGGAGCCTTCACGAAGACGCATGAACGCTCCCTCGTGGTCATCCTCCTCGACGACGCCCGCTTGTCCGACGTCTTCCGTACGCTCTTCGGGCTCTCGGTCGCCGACGCGACGGTCTCACGCCTCCTCGTGCGCCGCCTCGTACGGCGGAGTCCACCGCCGGGGTTGCCGCCCCAAATCGCACGCAGCCCGGGGTTCGCGGCGCTCGTCCTCTCGGCCGGGGCGAACGGCACACCGTTCGCCCAAGAATGCGAACGCCTGCGCGCCGAGCACGACCGGCTCCTCGCGGCGGCTGAGCGTCTCGGAGAAGAAGTCGCGATCGCACGCGCTCTCGAGCGGCTTGCCGGGGACGATCTCGCCCTCCCGCCGCTCGATCGCATCGTCGCCGAGCGCCGAACCTTCGGCGACGGCGCACGCCGTCGCTTGGCGGATGCGCTCGCCCGGCGCAGCGGCGCCGCTCTCGAATGGCGCGAAACGCTCGCGACGCCGGCCGCCCATGCGACGCTCGACGCGCTGGTCACTGCGTTGCGCTATGCGGCGCAGGGTGACGAGGAGTCGGCGCGCCGATTGATCTGCTCGCCGCTCTCCGGCGTCCCGCTCGTCGACGCTCGCGCGCTGATCGTCGCTTCGAGGGGACGTGCTTCCCTCGCGGAGACGATCTCCGCTCAGCGCCACGCGCTGGGCGAACGCTCGCGCGCCGCCGCCTTTTCGTTCCTCGCCCGCCTCGGCGCCGTTCGCGCAGCGTATCGCGCCCAGGGAGCACGCGCCGGAGAAGTCGTTGCGACGATAACGGCCGAACTCGATCTGCGGGCGGCCGATCTGGTCGCGCTCGCCGAGAGCGCACGCTTGGCGCGGGCCGTCGATACCGTCGACGAACTCACCGGCGGCGTCTGGGAGATCGAAGAGCTGATCCAGGCGTTCGACGCCGAGCTCGATCTCGTCGTCGATCGTCCGATGCGCGAAGCGTCCCCCGCCCCGATCGCCGATCCGATGGAAGAGGTGGCGCTTCCGCCCAGGCGCGGCCATTTCAGCGCCTCGGCGCTCAATACGTTCGCCGAATGCGAGCGCAAGTGGTTCTTTCGCTATCTGTGCTCGGCCGTCGAGGACAAAGGCTCCTCGGCGTCCTTTTACGGGACGGCCTTTCACAGCGCGCTTCAGGCTTTTCATGAGCGCTTCCCGCACATCGCCGATCTCGAACCGCGCTCGGTCCAGACAGATCTCGAAGGATGCATTCTCTCCGCCTTCGAGCGCTATCGCGATGCCTTCGAGTCGAACGTCGAGTTCGAGCTGCAGCGCCGCCGAGCCGTCCGAACCGCACGCAAGTACGGCGAGTGGCTCGTCGCACGATCACGCCAGGCTCCGTTCACGGTCGTCGGCTGCGAGATCGCGACCGAACTCGCTCTGGACGGCTTCGATTTCGTCGGCTATATCGATCGGCTGGATCGCGACGACCGAACGGGGGAGATGACGGTCGTCGACTACAAGACCGGCTCGATCGCGACGAGCGCGGCGGAATACCGCGAGAAGGTCCTGAACTTCGAAGACTTCCAACTCCCCTTCTATTATTGGGCGCGGACCGCAGCCGGCGATCGGGTGACGCGCCTGGTCCTACTCCCGCTCAAGGAGGCGACGGCGGACGTCTTGCCGATCGAGCTCGAGGTCGTCCCCGCCGCGACGAAGGCGAATGCGGGTCGCATGGATCGTGCGATCAGCGGGACGATCTCGATCGACGAGCTGCGGACGGCGCGTGCCAAGATGACCGAACTCTGCGCGATGATCAGCTCCGGGACGCTGGCGCACTTCCGTGCTTCGAACGATCCCCAAGCCTGCCGGTACTGTAGCTATCGCCCGGCCTGCCGCGAGCGTCCGGCGCCGAACGAGGATCGCTTCGGGAGATGAACGTCCTCCTCGAACTCGACGCCGAACAGCAAAGCGCGGTCGAGGCTCCTCACGACACCCTCGTCCTCCTCACCGGCTCGGCGGGATCGGGGAAGACGACGGCGCTCATCCGGCGCGCAGCGGCGCGCATGGCGCACGATCCCGCGATCGCGCCGGCACGGTTCATCGTCACCACGCCGCTCCCTCGCCCCTCGAGCCTGCGCGCACTCCTGCGCACAGCGGTCGAGCCGCGGCTGCGCGACGAAGTCGACACCGTCCCGTGGCTCGGCGGCGACCTCGCCAGCGTGGCCTATACGATTCTGACGGAACATGCGCTCGCCGCGGCGCTCCCGCCGAACCCGACGCTGATCGACGACGAGGAAGCGGAGATCGCCTTCGAGCGTGCCGGCGCATCGCTTTTCGCCCTGGAATGGACCGAGTTCGTCAGCGCCGAGATCGACCCCGAGCTCGCCGGGATGCGTGCACCGGAGCGCTTTGCCGCCGCAGCGTTGCGCCTTTTCCGCAAGTTGCGCGCGGCGCTGATCGGTCCCGACGAATTCCTCGAGCGCGCGCTCCGCGGCGCCGTCCGATTCTACGCAACGCCGCCGAACTTCGCCGATCCCGCGCTCTTGGGAGCGACGCGGGAAGACTATCGCGACTCGCTCGCCGTCGACCGTGATGAACTCGAGCGCCAGCGACTGCGCGAGGTCGATCTCGCCAAGGTGCTCGCACGGCTCTACCAATCGTACCTCGACGAGCTGGTCAAAACGGGCTCTCTGACGGCAACCGACGCGATCGCCGAGGCGGCGCGGCTCCTCGCGGAACGACCGGAGATCGCGCGCCGCTATCGCGCCGAATTCGTCGCCGCGTTCGTCGACGATGCACAGGACCTCACCCTCGGGAGCTTACGCTTCCTGCAGGCCCTCTTCGGGAAAGAACTGGCGCGCGTGACGCTCGCCGGCGATCGCAATCAGGCGACGCAGACGTTGGCCGGAGCCCGTCCGGAGCGCGTCTTCGGCCTCGCTGCGAGGTCGATCGAACTGCACGGCTCGTATCGCATGTCCCCCCCGGTCGCGGCTGCAGCGCGGTCTGCGCTCGCCGGACCCCAGCCCGGCCCGTCATCGGGCGCGGTCCGGCTCTTTCGCGGTCGCACGCTCGCCGAAGAGGCCGCGTTCATCGCCGACGAGATCGCGCACCTCGTCGGCGCGGGGACGGCGCCGGGCGAGATCGCCCTCGTACTCCGCAGCTTCGTCTGGATGCGGCCCTATCGGGACGCATTGGTCGATGCGGGACTCCCGATAACGATGAGCGGCTCGATCGACCTCTACGACGAACCCGACGTCGAGGACGCGCTCTCGCTCCTATGGTCGGCCTGCGATCCCTTCCGCCATGATTGGCTGCTCCGAGCCCTCGCCACGCCGACGGTGCGGTTGAACGACTTTGGGCTCTATCTCCTCTGCGGCGAACCCTCGAATCCGCAAACCGCGCTCTTCGAATTGCCCGACGAGGCGGACTCCGTACGCAGCCGTTGGGATCGGCGCCGAAACCTGCGGCTCGCACTCAACGTCGTCCGCGGGGATCGCGACGCCGATCTCGACGAGAGGACGCGCGCGGCCGTCGTCGCGTTCCGCGAACGACGCCGGCGCTGGGAACGCTCGCTCGTCGAACTGCAGCCGCAGGATGCCGCAGCTGCGATCATCGCCGAAGGCGGCCTGCGAGCCGAGCTCCCCGGAGAGACTGCGGCGCGAACCGCCCTGCGACACGATCTGCTCGACGCGCTCCTGAGACGGATCGAGGCCTATACGAAGCGCAAACGCGCCTCGCTCCACGATTTTCTGACGTACGCCGAACGGACCTCACTCGCCGATCGCGCGCCTTTCGAGACGATCGGCGGCGACGGGGTGACGATCGCTTCGGTCGATGCATTGAAAGGGCGTGAATTCGCCCACGTCTTCGTCTGCAACTTGCGTGCGGGCGCGTTCCCGGCGTACTATTCACCCGACGCGTTCCTGTTCAGCCCGACGTTCGGGATCGTCCCCAAAGACAACGTCGGCGATGCGACGACGACGCGTACCGCGAAGTTCACTTGGTACTCGCACTATGCGAAGCTCAAGGACCTCTATGCCGATGAAGATCGACGGGCGTTCCACTGCGCGATCTCCCGTGCGCGCGAGACGGTGACGTTGACGGCGAGCGGTCGGCCGACGCGCGGTATCGCCGCCCCCGAGCTCTTGGCCGAGCTGCAAAACGCCCGGCTCCCCTATATCGTCGATCTCAGCGGCGAATGGAGGCCGCGCCGCACCCGCGCGACGTTCCCGCTCGTACGGCGCGCAGCGCCCCCGCCGCGCGTGCAAGGGCCTCCTCCCGGGACGATCGTCCGGGTGGAGGAACTCCTCGAAGCGCAGCGCTGCCCGGCGTGCGCGCGCCGCCGTCACGCGATGCAGCTCGCGCTTGAAGCATCACCGAGTTGCGGAGAGGTCTTCGCCGGCGGAATCGTCCTCGGGATCGACGTCCGCGCTAAACTCGCGGCGGCCGGGATACGATCGCCGGGTGAGGTCGAGGATCTGCTCGCGGCCTTTCGAAACGGCGACCCCTCGCCCGATTGCCCTCGCTGCTTGGAACCCCCCTCGGAGACGGTCGGATGAGCGAGCTCGGCCTGGTCCCGCTCTCCGCAGAGGAATACGCCCGAGAGGTCCTGCCGCACAGCGCCGAGCTCTGGGCCTATGGACACGACTTCGAGCGATACGTCGGCGACTTTCACAGGACCGCACGATCCCCGTACGGCAAGCGGCGGTTCCGAGCGGTCGGGCTTCGCATCGATGGACGGCTCGTATCGTCGTGCAAGCGCTATGAACGTGAGCTGCACTGCGCGGGGCGAACATTCCGCGCGGTCGGGATCGGGGCGCTCTTCACCCTGCCTGCGCTGCGCGGACGCGGATACGCAAGCGCACTCATCGGCGCATTGCTGGACGCCGAGAGGGCGGCGGGGACCGAGATCGCCTTCCTGTTTTCCGACATCCATCCGCACTTTTACGAACGGCTCGGTTTCGTCGCGCTCCCCTCGCGGATGATCTCGATCCGTGCTTCGTCCCTGGGAGAGCAGCGTATCGACGCGCTCCCGATCACCAAATCCGATCTCACCGCGGTTCATCATTGCTTCGATCTCCTCGAGCAACGGCGGGCGTTCGGCCTGCGGCGGACTCCGCTCGTCTGGGATTGGATCCATGCGCGACGGGCGGCTTTGGGGAGCGTCGATCTCGCGGTCAAGCGAGGACGTGCGGTGGCGGCCTACGTCCTGGGACGCCGTGAAGTCGGTTCGGATGCGTACGTCCTGGAAGAGTTCGGCTTTGCCGACGACACCGCGCGTCCGCTGATCCCGCCGCTCCTCCGCGCCGCGACCGGCGATCTGCGAAAAGTCGTCGGTTGGCTCCCGCCCGATATCGCGCGCGAAGCCATCCCGAGCGGCGCGGTGAAGCGGCGGCACGAAGCGATCACGATGATCGCGCCGCTTTCGGACTTCGCGCGAGCGCGCTGGCGCGCCGTGCGCCAGCAGATCCTCTCCGATCGGGCCGACCGCGTGTGGGCAACCGATGCAATTTAGTCACCACAGCGAGAGTTGCTCCGTCGCGTCCGCGGTAAGATCGCCGATACGGATTCCCAGGAGCCGAACCGGGACTCCGTCTTCGTGCGCGCGGGCCAAGCAGCGGGCGGCGGCACGATAGATCGCTTCGGGGTCGGCGGTCGGCTCGGCGAGACGCATTTGACGGCTCGTGATCTTGAAGTCCGACCGTTTGAGCTTCACGCCGACCGTCGTGCCTCGGACGCCGTGCCGCCGTAAACGCTCGACGATCTCGACCGATTGCTCACGCAATACCGCCAGGAGCTCGGCGTGCTTGCGCACGTCGAACTCGAAAGTCTCTTCTGTCGAGACGGAGACGGCGTCGCGCTCGTTGCCGACCCGACGATCGTCGTTCCCACGTGCCAGCTCGCGCAGCATCTTCCCCGTCCGGCCGAAGAGCTCGAAGAGGCGCCGGTCGTCGAGCGCCGCGAACTCGCCGATCCTCTGAACGCCGATCGCCGCGAGGCGTGCCTGCGCTTTGGGCCCGATCCCCCACAGGCGGCCGACCGGGAGGGGAGCGAGGAAGGCGGCTTCCGTGCCCCGTGGGACGACCGCGAGTCCGTCGGGTTTACACGTGTCCGATGCGATCTTGGCGATCATCTTCCCCGAGGCGACCCCTGCGCTCACCGTTATGCCGATCTCGTTCCGAACACGCTCGCGCACCCTCTGCGCGAATGCGACGACCGTTTCGGTATCGGCCGCATCGATGTCGACGAACGCTTCGTCGAGCGAGAGGGCTTCGACCGCTTTCGCGCCCTCGCTGAAGATCGTGAAGACGTCGTGCGAGACGGCGCGATAGTGCGGCATGCGGGGCGGGACGACGATGAGTTCGGGGCACAGCGCCCGGGCTTTGAAAAGCGGCATCGCCGAGCGAACGCCGTAGGGCCGGGCTTCATACGACGCCGTCAGGACGACGGCACGCCGGCTCGAACCGGCGACGGCGATCGGTTTTCCGCGCAGCGCCGGATCGTCGCGTATTTCGACCGCTGCGTAGAACGCATCGATGTCGAAATGGACGATCACGACCGGTTACACCGCGTGCTCTTCGAGGGCTTTAGGGGACACGATTGCGCGGCGCCGACCGTCTAGGCGGCGCGCGCCCCGAGGAGGGAGCGAATCACCCCGAGGTTCCGGTCGTCGTCGGACTCGGAGCCCGGAGTCTCGAGGATCACCGTCTTCCCGCGCACGGCCCGATGCGTAACCAGCGCATGAAAACCGGTCGTCCCGATCAGCCCCTCGCCGATGTGCCAGTGGCGGTCTTTGTGGCCGCCGAGCGGAACCTGTGTATCGTTGAAGTGAAAGAGCGGGACGCGATCCAACCCGATGTGCTGCTCGACCAGGGCGAAGAACCGCTCTACCCCCTCGGGGTGCGAGATTTCGTATCCGGCGGCCCAGGAGTGCGCCGTGTCGAGGCAGACCGCGAGTTGCGGATGGTCGATCGTCCGAATGAAATCTCCCAGCTCTTCGATCGTCCCGCCGCAAAGCTGTCCCGCCCCGGCCGAATTCTCGAGGACGAGGTAGACGCCCGGAGCGATCGTCTCGAGCGCCTCTTCGAGCGCCCGGCAGACGCGGACGAAGCCCGCATTGCGATCGCCTGTACCGTACGAGCCGAGGTGCGTGTTGACGTAGGCGATTTCGCCCGCCGCCGCGACGGCGAGATCGTTCTTGAGCAAGCGCAGCGAATTTTTCGCGAGTTTCTCGTCCTCGCTCGCGAGGTTGATCAGATACGACGTGTGGATGACGGCCGGCGAGATCTCGGCGCCCATGCGCAAATCGCGAAACCGCTCCAGCGACAAGCGGTCGATCGGCGAGACGCGGTACGTCTTCGGATTCCCGCTGAAAAACTGAACCGCGGTGCATCCGATACGCTTCGCGTAGGCGACCGCCGCTTCGTATCCGCCGGCGACCTTGACATGGACGCCCAGGCGCATTCGACTACGCCGTGCGTCCGATGTACAGGTACTGGATGAACGTCGCTTGCATCTCCCCGTTACCGTACGACGAGTGGAGTTCGTTTTCCAGCAGCGTCAGGTACTGCTCGTACCTCTCCCCGTAATGCTCGGCAGCCCGGCGGCGCGAGCGTTCATAAACCATCCACTGATCGACGGTGGTAAAAACGACGTGCCGCAGGACGCGCATCCGGCGCTCGGCCAGCGGGGCGGCGAAGAACGCTTTGAATCCACCCTTGAGCGAGTCCGGAATCGGGGATCGACCGGCCCGTAGGCTCGCCACTTCCCGTGCCGCACGGACCCGATCGGTCGAACTCAACATCGCCCACCAAATCGCGATCGACCCGCCCGGGCGAACGACTCGGATGAGCTGTGCCATCGCCTTGGGCTGATCGAAATGGTGGAACGCCTGGGCGCAGACGGCCCCGTCGAAGCTGTCGTCGTCGAAGGGGAGCTCCTCCGCCCGGCCGTGGACGAACCTCAGGTTGGGGAGACGCTCTTGCGCGACGGCGAGGCGTTCTTGGGCAAGATCGAGCCCGGTCACGATACAGCCTCGCACCGCGAGCGGTTCGGTGGAGTTCCCGGTACCGCAAGCGAGGTCGAGGATCGTTCGGCCGGTATCGATCCCGGCGGCGGCGATCGTATCGTAGAGCTCGGTCCCGTACCCGGGGCGCCATGGCTGAGCGACGTTGATCCGGCTGGGAGCCGGCGACGGGATGATATTCACGCTATGGCAATATCGGCGGTTCAGCGGCGCAACTTCAATCGCGAGCGTCCGCCGAAGTGCCATACCCTGCCCGTCGCAGCCGAGCGTGACGGATTGCGCTCGAAGGTCGTCCCGGTGATGAGCACCGCGTCGGAGGGGCGCTCGCGCCGCCCGACGCGGCCGACGAGCTGTTCGATCTCGGCCTCGCCGAACGCGTCGGCATCGGTGATGACGATCAAATCGGCGGCCGGGATGTCGAGGCCGCTGCCGATGAGGTTCGTCGCCGCCAAGATCGAGGGTGCGCGCGAGGTGAACTCCGCCATCATCTCGACCCGCGTCGTCGTACCGTGGACGCGGATCCCGCGCCGCCGCTGCCGTTTGCGTTGCTCGCTCGAATCGACCATATCGCCGCGCAGCTGTTGGACCGTCATGCCGTAGGTCTGCGCGAGGCGCTCGGCCAGCCGCGGGACGTCGCCGCGCGTCCGTCCGATGACGAAGATGCGCGACTTCCGCGCGAGATGCTCGCGAATCAGTCCGTCGGCGCGTACCAGCTGTTCGGCCGGCGGCTCTCCCCATACGCCCTCGAATCTGTGCACCCGGGTAGGCAAGACGTCGAAGGGCTTGGCCTGCATCTCGACGACGTTGTCGTAGGCGCCGACGCGACGGAGGAACGCTTTGAGCTCGTCGGGCGTCGCGCTTGCGAAGAGGAGCGGACAATCGAGATCTTCGATGAGGCGCAGATGCTCTCGCTCATCGAAGGCATTGACGTCGTCGACGATGAGCAGCGCGCTTCGATCGACGACCTCCCACAGCTCGTCGTTCGAGAGCAGCAGCGCGGTTCCGATCACGAAACGCATCGAGCCGTCGGCGATCCCGGCGACGACCGCCCGGCGTTCCGCGGGAGAAACGCCCGCGTGGATCTGTCCGATCCCGAGCCCGCTCCCGGCGAGCCGTTCGGTGAAATACGTCACGTGCTGACGGACGAGATCACGGGTCGGAGCGATGAGGCACACGTACCCGTTCGACTTCAGCACGGTGTCGACGGCGACGCGTAAGAGGACTTCGGTCTTCCCCGAGCCCGTCGGCGCGCGCAGGAGAAACTCGAAGCACCCCCCGTCCAAGCCGGTGACGAGCGCGTCGATCGCCGTCCGCTGGTCGGGAGTGAGCGCAAAGGTCTCGCCCGGCCGTATCAGCTCGCGGGCCAAGGCGACGCGCTGGACGTTCCGTTCGATCGTTTCCCATATCCGCCCGGCCTCCGGGCGGACGACGGTGTCGGAATCTGTGGTTCTCAGCTGTTCTATGATCGTTTCTCGTTTTCGTTGGGAGTGGAAAGACCGAGTTCGGGTTGGACGGCGTTGAAATCGATCTGCGGTAGATCGTCGAGCGAGCGCAGACCGAACGCCTCCAGGAACTCAGACGTCGTGCGATAGAGGATGGGACGTCCGGCGACGTCTTTACGGCCGCTCTCCTCGATGAAGCGGCGATCGAGAAGGGTCGCGATCACGCTGTCGGAATTGACGCCGCGGATCGCTTCGATATCGGCCTTCGTGACCGGTCCTTCGTCGCGTTCTTGATAGGCGATGATCGAAAGGGTCTCGAGCGCCGCCGCGGAGAGCGTCGTCTTCGGCGGCAAGAGATACCCTTCGACGACCTCGCGCGCTTCGGGGGCGCTCGCGAAGCGGTAACCGCCGGCCAACTCCCGCAGCACGATCCCACGACCCGCAAAGTCCGCCTGGATCCGAGCGATCGCCTGCGTCACCTCGACCTCGGACGCCTTGGTCAGCTTCGCGATCTGCTTGATCGAGAGCGCTTCGCTCGCGACGAACAAGAGCGCTTCGATCGCCCGTTGCAACGCTCCGGTCTCGATGAGCTCAGGTTGCATGGTCTTCCGCGGGCAAGAGCCGAATGTCCCCGAACGGCACCTCCTGCTCGACGATGATCCGATTGCGCCGAATCAGCTCGAGGAGGGCTAAGAACGTCACGATGACGGCGATGCGGTCGAGTGCTTCGCACAACGCGAAGAAGCTCGTCTCGCCCGCACGGACGCGTGCAAGGACGTAGTTCATCTGCTGCAGGAGTGAGACACGCTCGCGGACGATGGTCCGTTTCTCGGGTCGGGTATTGCGCAACACCGCGATGAACGCCTTCGCGAGCTTTTCCCGGTCGATCCGGTACCGTTGGACGAGCTGGGTCGAGGGATCGCCGGCGTCGCGCAAATAGTACGCGCTCGCTTCGTTCAGGCGTTTGCGCAGATCCTCGGCAGCCTCGCGATATTTCGAATAGACGACGAGCCGCTCGCGCAGCCGGGCCTCGACCGCTTCGGCGGATTCCTCCGCCGGCTCGAAATCGGCCGGAATCGGGGGTAAAAGCGCCTTGGATTTGAGGAAGACGAGCGTCGCCGCAATGACGAGATAGTCGGCCGCAAGCTCGACGTCGAGCGCTTCCATCATCCGCACGTACTCGAGATATTGGTCGGCGACCACCGAGAGGCGGACGGTCGCAATGTCGAGTTGCCGCTCCTTGACCAAGTTCAACAACAGGTCGAGCGGACCGTTGAACACGTCGAGCGAGACGTTGCAGGCACGCTCCTCGACCGGCGCGAGCGTCAACTTGCGGGCGTTTCCCTCGCCGTCGTCGCGACGGGTGCGCTCTCCGACTCGAAGAAAGCGCTCCCTTCCCGTTCGATGAATTCCATCGCCAGATCGATCAGTCGTTTCTCGTTGACATACTTCAACGCGCGCTTCGCCGCGTGAATCTCGAACCACGCCGCCTCGTCGACTTCGTGATCGTGATTGGCGGTGTCCCCCGCAAGATACCGCATCAGGTAAAAATGTACGGACTTCTTGTGCTTGCTGCGATTGAGATAGAACCAATACGAGATGTCGGAGAGCTTGCAGATGATCTCGGCCCAGCAGCCCGTCTCTTCGCGGACTTCGCGTAACGCCGCCCGCTCGTGCGTCTCACGCGCTTCGACGTGACCTTTTGGAAGCGACCACACCCGCGGGTTCCCCCGTCCAATGAGCAGCGCTTCGTACGCCGACCCTTGTCGGCGGAGCACCAGCCCCCCGGCGGAGACCTCGTATTTGATCCGCATGACCGCTTTCCGAGAGAGGTAAGGCGGAGCACGAGTGCTCCGCCCTCAGTTACTTATGATTATATCAACCGGCACCAAGAGGCGGGCGCCCGGAGACGCTCTTCCGACTCCCGGTTTGCCTCCCTTTTTCGACCTCCGAAACGAGGCTTGAAAAATCCTCCGCCCCCGGGCGGTCGAAAGAGACCGCGCTCGGGCGGCTGGGCTTTCAAAGCGGCCGGACGCAGGCTCCCTTAGCCGGCAGAACGTATGTTCGGTCACTTTTCGGTTGCGCGCCCGCGCTATCTCGCGCGCCAGCGTAAGTCGGGCGTCCGGGCGGCGCGAGCTTCGTCGGGTCGCCGGACGACGGTCTCTTCCGGCGTCTCGCGGATCGCCTGCGGATTCGACTCGGCGACGGCGACGATCTCGCGCAACGCCTTGACGAACGCGTCCAGGGTCTCTTTCGACTCGGTCTCGGTCGGCTCGATCATGAGAGCTTCGGCGACCAAAAGCGGGAAGTAGATCGTCGGCGCGTGATAGCCGCGATCGAGGAGCGCTTTGGCGAGGTCCAGCGCTCGCACGCCCTTCTCCCGCTTGAGCGTTTGGGCCGAGGCGACGAACTCGTGGCGGCACGGCTCGTCGTACGGCATGTCGAGGACATCCCGCAGAGCGACGCGCAGGTAATTGGCGTTCAGTACCGCGAGCTGCGAGACGCGTAAGAGCCCTTCGAGGCCGTTTGCGTAGAGATAGGTGAGGGCGCGTACGACGTGTGCGAAGTTCGACCAGAACGAGCGCATCGGTCCAATCGAGCGCGGACGGTCGAAGTCCAAGCGAAAGACGCGGTCGTCGCTCGCACGCCAACCGTCCTCCTGCATATCGGCGACGACGACCGGCGTAGGCAAAAAGTCGACGAGCTGCGGGGCGACGCCGATCGGTCCCGCTCCCGCGCCGCCGCCGCCGTGCGGGATCGAAAACGTCTTGTGCAGGTTGAGGTGCATGAGATCGAATCCCATGTCGCCCGGTCGGGCGATCCCCATGAGCGCATTGGCATTGGCACCGTCGTAGTACATGAGCCCGCCGGCGTCGTGGACGATCCGCGCGATCTCGACGATGCGATCTTCGAAGAGGCCGAGCGTGTTGGGATTGGTCATCATGCAGACGGCGGTCGTCGGACCCACCGCCGCGGCGAGCTCCCGCGGATCGACGCGACCGCGCTCGTCCGATGTGAGCGAGACGACCTTGTAGCCGACCATCGCCGCCGAGGCCGGATTCGTCCCGTGCGCCGTATCGGGGACGATCACCGCCCGGCGATCGGTCTCGCCGCGCTCGCCGAAATACGCCTTGGCGATCAACAACGCCGCAAGCTCGGCGTGGGCACCCGCCGACGGATTGAGCGAAAATGCCGCCATCCCGAAGAGCGACGCGAGGGCGCGCTCGAGCTCCCACATGATCGCAAGCGCTCCTTGGGCCGCCGCGTCGGGCGTGAAGGGATGCAGATCGCGCAGCGCGGGGAGAGCCGCCGCGGCTTCGTTCACGCGTGGGTTGTATTTCATCGTACACGAGCCGAGCGGATAGAAGGCGCTGTCGATCGCAATCGTCCGTTGCGAAAGTCGCGTGAAATGCCGGACAACGTCGAGCTCGCTGTTATCGGGCAGCGGGAGCTCCTCGCGCAAAAGCGTGTGCGGGAGGAGTTCACCGACCTCGGGACCGCCCTCGAAGTAGCGGTTCGCGCGCCCCTCGCCGCCGCTCCGGAAGATCAACGGGACGGGTTGATCACTCACGAATCGCAGCGTGTCCCTCCGCTCGGGCGCCGAAGTGCGAGAGCGCCGTGACCAGGCGGTCGATCTGCGCGGGAGTCGTCAGTTCGGTGGCGGCCATGAGGATACAGTCGCGCAGCTCCGGATACCATCGTCCCAGATCGACGCCCCCCAAAATCTTGCATCGTTCCAAATGGTCCAAGACGTCGGCGGCGCGGCCGGGGACGCGAACGACGACTTCGTTGAAAAAATGCGCACCAAAGCGGCGCTCGAAACCGGGGAGCGCCGCGACCCGCTCGATGAGCTCGTGCGCCCGCCGCAGGTTGAGCGAGGCGCAGGCCTTCAGCCCACTCTTGCCGAGCGCGGCCAGGTAGATCGTCGCGATCAAGGCGCAGTGGGCCTGATTGGTGCAGATGTTCGAGGTCGCCTTTTCGCGCCGGATGTGTTGCTCGCGCGCCTGCAGCGTGAGGACGTAGGCCTCCCGACCTTCTTTGTCGAGCGTCTTGCCTACCAAACGGCCCGGGATCCGGCGCAGATGCTCTTGGGTGGCGGCGATGAAGCCTACGTACGGGCCGCCGTACGCGAGTGCTACGCCGAACGACTGTCCCTCGCCGACGGCGATCTCGGCGCCCCATGAGCGCGGCGTCGCGAGCGCAGCTAATGCGAGCGCTTCGGCGGTGACGCCGACCACGAGCGTCCCGCTGGATCGGATGAGGTCGATGAACGCTTGCGGAAGCGGATCGATCACGCCGAAAAAGTTCGGCGATTGCACGACGAGGGCGGCGTACTCCCGTCCTGCGAGGGCGGCGGGAAGCTGCGAAAAATCGGTCGTCCCGTCCGCTGCGTACGGCAACTCGTCGACCGCGAGCTCCGGCCCTCGAGCATAGGTCCCCAGGACGGCGCGATAGTTCGGATGGACCCCGCGCGAGACCAAGATCTTGCGGCGCCCGGTCGCATTGACGGCCATGATCGCGCCTTCGGCCAGGGCCGTCGCTCCATCGTAAACCGACGCGTTTGCGACGTCGAGCCCGGTCAAGAGGGCGATGTAGGTTTGCCACTCGTAGATCGCTTGCAGATACCCTTGCGAGACCTCCGCCTGGTACGGCGTGTACGAGGTCAAGAACTCGCCGCGGGCCGCCAGCGCGGTAACGACGGGCGGGACGTAATGGCGATATGCTCCCGCGCCGAGGAACGAGGTGTACTCTTGCGCCGAATTCCGCGCGGCGAGCGCCGTGATCCGCTCGAGGACGTGCGTTTCCGGAAGCGCCGGCGGGACGCTGATCGGCGCGCGGACCGCGACCTCTTCGGGGACGCGCGCGAGCGCTTCGAGCGACTCGGCGCCGACGGCGCGGAGCATCTCTTCGACGTCACGCTCCGTATGAGGTGAATACACGATCGCGAAGGTACGCGGTCAGGAGGATTGTTCCGCTAAAAACGCATCGTACTGCTCGCCGGACAACAAGTTCTCTCGCTCCTTCGGATCGCTGACCTTCACTTTGAAGAGCCAGCCGTCGCCGAAGGGATCGCGATTGACCTTCGCCGGCTCGTCCTCGAGGGATTCGTTGACCTCGACGACTTCGCCGCCGACCGGGGTGAAGATGTCGGAGACGGCCTTCACCGACTCGACGACTCCGGCGTTTCCGAATTGCTTGAGGAGACTGCCGACGCGCGGCAGCTCGACGTAGACGATGTCGCCCAGCGACTCCTGCGCATAGTCACTGATCCCGACCGTAGCGACGTCGCCGTCGAACTTCACCCATTCGTGTTCTCTGCTAAAGAGTAAGCCGGCGGGCTGAGCCACTCGATTCTCCTATCCCCGCTTGTAGAACGGCAGCGGGACCACCCGAGCCGCGTGTTCGACGCCCCGAATCCGAATACTTAGCCGCGTCCCCGGTTGCGTCACCTCAGGCCGGACCAACACCGTTGCGATATTCCGCCCGAGGGAAGGGCCGATCGAACCGCTGCGCACCTCGCCGACGATCTCGCCCTCACGGAGGACCGCATAGCCGGGGCGCGGCACGGCCTTCCCCTCCATGACGACCCCGGCGATTCGCAGGAAATCGTTTTTCTCGGCCTGTCGTGCGAGCGCGGCACGACCTGTAAATATCGGTTTCTCGAACTTCACGGCCCACCCCAAACCCGCTTGGAGCGGGGAGATCTCTTCCGTCAGTTCGTTCCCGTAGAGCGGCATGCCGGCTTCCAGGCGCAGGATGTCACGGGCGCCGAGCCCTGCCGGCTCCAGACCCTCCGGGTGCCCCGCCGCCAACACCGAACGCCATACCGCGACCGCATCCTCGGCCGTGAGGAAGAGCTCGAAACCGTCCTCTCCCGTGTAGCCCGTCCGTGCGACGAGGGCCCGGCGACCCGAGACCGTCATCGGCCGGCACGAATAATAGCGCAACGCGCCCGGATCGTCGCGCGTCACGCGGCGCAAAATCTCGAGCGATCGCGGACCTTGCAGCGCCACCAGCGCAGCCCGGCCCCGCAGATCGTCCAGGTCGACCCCGTCGGAACGGGCGGCCGTCAAGAGCGTCCACATCTTCCGCCCGTTCGCCGCATTGCAGACCAGGAGCCAGCGTTCCGCCGCGCGGTAGAAGATGACGTCGTCGTGCGTCCCGCCCTCGTCGTTGCAAAAGAGGTTGTAGCGCGCGCCGCCGGGAGGCATCGTCGAGACCCAATTGACGGTCAAGCGATCGGCCCATGCACCGACACCGGGTCCGCGCAGCTCGAACTGCGCCATGTGCGAGAGATCGAAGAGACCGGCGCGGCGCCGCACCGCCTCGTGCTCGAGCAGAATCCCGGCGTAACTCAGCGGCATCTCGAAGCCGGCAAATGGGACGAGCCGGGCACCGAGCGCCAGGTGCTCGGCATACAGCGGCGTGCGCTCGAGCGTCAACGGGCGGTGTTCAAGAAGTTGAGCGTCGAGTGCGCGACGAGCCGATCGCCGCAGTAGATCGAGACTTCGCCGAAGGCGATCCGCCGCCCGGCCTTGAGGACCTTCGCATGTGCGACGAGGTCGTCCGGGCCGCGCGCCGGCGATAGGAAGTTGCAGACCATCTCGGCCGTGACCGTCTCCTCGTCCCGTCCGTAGAGTGAGGCGTGGGCGAGATAAAAGGCCGTATCGCAGAGGCTGGCGATCGCGCCGCCGTGCACGGCGCCGACGCCGTTGGTGATCTCCGGCCGAAAAGGCATCCGCATGACCGACGTCCCGCGACCCAGCGATTCGAGCCGGATGTCGAGGATGTCGACGAAGCGCGCGCGGTGTGCCTCCCAGTCACGCCGCACCGCGTCGAGATCGATCGCGGCGCGCCTCACGGGAAGACCTCGCCGGGGAGGCTGAGCGCACGCCTCAGATAGAGCGGGAGACTGAAGAGGCGACGATGCGTCTCCGCATCGTAGAAATAGTTCTCGCCCGCGAGCGACCCGCAGTAGGCTGCGATCGTGTCCGCGTCGAGCGAGGCCACATCGACGGCGTCGCTGCAGGCGATAAAGGCCCAGTCGGTATCGAAGGCCGGGATGTGAGTGTAGTACGAGGACACGTGCTTGAAATAGCCGCGCAGCGTCCGTGCCATCTTCGCATGCAGCCCGAGGTTGTGGAAGCTGGCGGTACTCGCTTGGAGGACGTAGACCCCGTCGTCGATGAGCCGCGCCTTGATGTCCTGGAACACCCTACCGCTGAACAGCGCATGCGAGGGCGAGTCGGGGAGCGGCTCGGTGAGGTCGGAGATGATAGCACCGTAACGATCGACGTCGTTCCGCAAGAATTCGAGCGCGTCGCCGACGATGACGCGCGCCCGCGGATCGTCGAACGCGCCGGCGCTCCACTCGGGGAGGAAACGCTTGCACAAGGCGACGACCTCCCCGTCGATATCGACCATCGTGCACCGTCCGACGTCCGGCGCGCGCAGCACCTCGCGCAACGTCGCGCCTTCGCCGCCGCCGAGGATGAGGACGTCCGACCGATCGGGAGTCGCCGCCAGCGCCGGATGGACCAGCGCCTCGTGGTAGATCCGCTCGTCGGCCTGCGAGCTTTGTGTGTCGCCGTCGAGAATCAACATCTTCCCGAACGTGTAACTGCGTACGATCGCGACGTCCTGGAACGCGGTGCGCCCGCTATAGTAGGTCTCGGCGATCGCGTGGTGGTGCAACTCGGTCGGGGAGAGCTCCTCGACGTACCATTGCCAGTGCTGGGTCTTGGGCATCGCCGACCTCACTATTGCCCGAAAGCGCGTTCGACCTGCGCAAAAGTCGCGGCCCGCCGATTTCCGGCGGGCCGTCCCAACTTCGGCCGAGGAACCGAAGCGCCCGTTATGCGGTACGCTTCACGAGCTCGCGCCTCTGCGCGTCGGCAGTCACGACGTGCGTGTACTGCCCTTTGCCGGCCTCGATGCCGCGCTTCACTTCGGTCGTCCGCATGGTGCTCGCATCGAGCATCTTCGCCGCGTATTCACACGCCCTCCATGGATCGGTATGGTCACCGCACGTGTAGAAGTCCATCGCCGCATAACCGGTCTCGGGCCAGGTATGGATCGAAAGATGTGATTCGGCGATAACGACGACGCCGGACACTCCTTGCGGCTGAAAACGATGGAACGCCGTTTCCATCACCGTCGCGTTGGCTTCGCGAGCCGCCGTGACCATGACGTCCTTCACATGCTCAAGGTCGCTCAAAGCGCGGGCATCACAGCCCGAAAGCTCGCAAACAATGTGCGTACCAAGTGCTTTCATTCTCGGGTCTCCTCGGGTTTGGCTGGGAAATCCCACCTCCAGGCTGCGCCGGTGATCCCGTGTCGTACACTGTCGAACCCCGGCCTATCGGCGAAGACTTGCTGGCATGTTCCTCGGGCATGCGAACGCTTCGCCGCGATGGCGCGTAGGGCGCGCCGTCCCCTATCCTGTCCTGTGACTCCCCGGAGGTCTGAGGGACCGTCCGGGGACATCGGCCCCTATCATAGCCCCTGCTCCCCCCCCTGTAAACCCTCTCCGAGGGCAACCGGTGAGTCTTTGGTTCCCGGGCCGGTCCGACTCCCCAAAAGCGCTGGGAAGGGGGAAAAACAAGATATTCCTTCAGTATCTTGACTATGATCGGGGCAGGGGGTACGCTAGGGCTGATGGCTACTGAGCTGCAGGTTACTGCGCCTGGGATTATCGAGGATTACCGTCACGGGTTTCACGACCCCGAAGACAAGTACGTCTTCAAGTCCGATAAGGGACTGACTCGCGAGATCGTCGAGCGGATCTCCTCGATGAAGAACGAGCCCGCGTGGATGCGCGAGTTCCGGCTCAAGGCGCTCGAGCTCTTCTTGAGCAAGCCGATGCCGACGTGGGGAGATACGGCCGCGCTCTCGGAGATCGACTTCGACGACATCCATTACTTCGTCAAGGCGACCGGAGAGCAGGGGCGGACCTGGGACGAAGTCCCCGAGGACATCAAGCGGACCTTCGATCGTTTGGGGATTCCGGAGGCTGAGCGCAAGTTTCTCGCGGGAGTCTCGGCGCAGTACGAATCGGAGGTCGTCTACCATTCGGTCCGTGAAGACCTCGAAAAGCTCGGCGTCCTCTTCTGCGACATGGATACGGGGCTGCGCGAGTATCCCGAGATCGTCAAGAAGTACTTCGCGACGGTGATCCCGCCCGGCGACAACAAGTTCGCCGCCCTCAACTCCGCCGTCTGGTCGGGCGGCTCGTTCGTCTACGTCCCGCCGGGGGTTGAGGTCAAAACGCCGCTGCAAGCGTACTTCCGGATCAACAGCGAGAATATGGGGCAGTTCGAGCGCACGCTCATCATCGCGGACAAGGGCTCGAAGGTCCACTACATCGAGGGCTGCACCGCACCGCAATTCTCGACCAGCTCGCTGCACAGTGCGGTCGTGGAATTGATCGCACTCGAGGGCGCTTCGATCCGCTACACGACGATCCAGAACTGGTACCGGAACATCTTCAATCTGGTCACCAAGCGAGCGGTCGCGCACAAGGACGCGACCGTCGAGTGGGTCGACGGGAACATCGGATCGCGCTTGACGATGAAGTATCCGGCGATCTACTTGGTGGGCGAAGGGGCGCGCGGCGAGATCCTATCGGCCGCCTTCGCCGGCGAGGGCCAGCATCAGGACGCCGGCGCGAAGGTCATCCATGCCGCACCGAACACGACCTCGGTCGTCACCAACAAATCGGTCTCGGCGCACGGCGGCAAGACGACGTACCGCGGCTTGGTCGAGGTCCTTCCGGGCGCCGTCGGAGCGAAGACGCGGGTGAAATGCGATGCGCTCATCATGGACGAGCGGTCGTCGAGCGATACGAAACCGACGATGAAGATCCAAGAGCAGCGCTCGACCGTCGAGCACGAAGCGAGCGTTTCGAAGATCGGCGAAGAGCAGCTCTTCTACGCGATGTCGCGGGGTTTGAGCGAAGCCGACGCGACCGCGATGATCGTCAACGGTTTCTTCGACTTCTTCGTCAAGGAGCTCCCGATGGAGTACGCGGTCGAATTGAACCGCCTGATCAAACTCGAGATGGAAGGCGCCGTTGGCTGACGGCCGACCGGTCGCAAGGCGATCGGACGTCGCGCCGGGCACCACCCGGCGCGTTCTCGTGAACGGCGTCGAGGTGCTGCTCTGTAACGTCGACGGGACGATATACGCCGTCGAAGACGTCTGCACGCACGACGGGGCTCCGCTCGACCAGGGTGAACTCGAGGGGAGTTGCATCGTCTGCCCGCGCCACGGCGCCAGGTTCGACGTGACGAGCGGCGCTGCGTTGACGCTCCCCGCGGTCCTTCCGCTCCCAACCTATCCCGTTCGCATCGAGGGCGACGCCGTCTACGTCGACGTGTAGCCGGGCTGGACGGTTGCACAACCGCACGGCGCGACGTCGGCCGGCTGCACAAGGCGATGTGGATAAGTTCGTCAAGAATGATTTCAGCAAAGGGCTAAAGCGTATTTAATCCGCCTTTGGGTACAATCGGGGGCATGATGAGGCTCCTGATGTGTCCCCCGGCCTCCCATCTTGCGACTTCGCAGTCGGCGTTGCGGCAATGGGAACGGCTCGTCGAACTCCTGTGCGTCGCCGGCGACGTCCAAGTGGAACGCGTCGATTTGCCCTCCGAGAGCCTCGAGCAGGCGTTTGCGGGGAACACCGCCTTGATTTGCGGCAACCTCGCTATTATGAGTAGCGTGCGGCGGCGCAGCGAACGTTCGCTTTGCCGCTCCTGGCTCGCCGCCCGCGGCTACGCGACGACCGCACTCGAACAAGCGCCGTTCGGCGGCGCCTGCGACGCACTCTTCGACCGCGTCCGCCCCTATCTGTATGTCGGATACGGAGGGCGCACCGAGCGCTCCGCCGCAATCGCGCTTTCCGAGCTGACCGATGCGAGGGTGATACCGTTGCGCTTGATCGACGAGCGGTTCCCGCACTTGGATCGCGCGCTATGCCCTTTGGGAAGCGGTCACGTGATGTTCTATCCCGCCGCGTTCTCGGCGCAAAGCCAGCGTTTGATCCGCCGATCGCTCGGTGTCGACGATCTGATCGAGCTCTCGGACGAGGACGCGTTCGTATTCGCCTGCAGCCCGATCGAGGTCGGTGACGCGCTCGTCGTCGGCGAGATCTCGCAACAGCTTCGCTCGCGGCTCCAGTTCGCCGGCTATCGGGTCTTCTCGACCGATCTCTCCGAATTTACGCGATTGGGAGGGACGCCGCGCAGCTTGGCGCTGCGGCTCGACGACGGGCCCGCCTGCGGAGCCGCCGCGGCGTAACCCCCCGGGACCGATTGACGGTTCGCCACGGCCGATGGTACGATTCCGAGGTTATGTACGCGGTAATCGAGACCGGCGGGAAGCAGTTCGTCGTCTCCGAGGGTGATGTGATCCGGACCGACCTCATCGATCTCGAGGTCGGAGCGGACGTCGTTTTCGATCACGTGATCTTAGCCAGCAAGGGAGCCGGCTCGGTCGCCGTCGGAACCCCGGCAATCGAAGGGGCCAAGGTCCAGGGCACGGTCGTTCGGCAGGGCAAAGACAAGAAGATCCTCGTCTTCAAATACAAGCCGAAGAAACGCGTGCGGAAGCTCTTCGGGCACCGTCAGCGGTTTGCCGAAGTCAAGATCACGAAGATCGACCTCCCCTGATCGGCGCCTGGCCGTCCGCTTTCGCCGAGATCGCCGCGGGCGGCTCTCATCGATCCTCGCCTCCGGCCACGCGGGCTGGGCGGAATCGGGCTCCGACATCGTCTGCGCCGCGATCTCGGCGTTGCTCCAAGCCGTCCTCCTCGGGTTGACGGAGCATGCCGGGGTCGAGGTGGAAAGCGAGCGATCATCCGGCAAGCTCTTGCTGCGTTGGCCGGCCGCGGTACGATCGCGACCCGACGTCGCCGCGATCGTCCGCTCCGCGGAACTCGCCGTCGAGCAGATTGCGCTCTTTTACGGGGATCACGTACGCTATCTCAAAGAACCGGAACGGACACGCTAAAGGATGGGTATAGGCGCAGCATAGCGTAGGACTAGACGTGATGACAAACGACAAGGCGACCTCGGAGACGCACTCCGGTTCGCAAGGCGAAAGCCAAAATGAATCGGGCGAAGCGGGACGGACCCTCTTGGTCGGGATCGTGGGGGGACTGGTCTCCGCAGCAGGCTACCTCATCTATCAGCGCCTGCCGGACGAACAAAAAGAACGGATCAACCGGCAAGTCCGGACGATGATCGAGAGCCGGCTCGCCGAGCTCCGCCAAAACCTCAATATCTAGGGCGACGGAGTAGCCGCCCTCGCTCACGGGCACTGGCCGATGCATGAATCGGTCGTTGCTCGTGTGCGTCCTCGCCGCTCTCGCATCGCTCCCGGGCGCCGCCGAGTCGCGCTCTCTCGAGGATGCCTATGCCGGTGCGCTCGTTCACTTCGATCACGCTCTCTCCGCCTCGCAGAGCCACCGGCTCGCGCAACGCGCCCTCGCCGAAGCCGATGCCTATGGACTCGACGCGCGCCTCGTCGTCGCCCTCGTCGCGGTCGAGTCGTCCTGGAATCCAAAGGCACGCTCACCCGCCGGGGCACGCGGCCTCGGACAACTGATGCCGGCAACCGCGCGTGAGCTGCGGGTCGATCCCGCCGATCCGAGCGCGAACCTCCACGGGACCGTCCGCTATCTCCGCTCGCTCCTCGATCACTACGGGTACCTCGCGCCGCAAGCCCGCTACGAGCTCGCCCTCGCGGCGTACAACGCCGGGCAGGGGACCGTCGATCGGTTCGGCACGATCCCACCCTACCCCCAGACACGGGCCTACGTACGCGGCGTGATCTCGCTCTGGCGTCGGCTCGCCGGGATGTAAGGGGGCAACCGCCGGCTATTCGATCCGGTACTCCGGCTGGGCGGACGGCCGGGCATGCCTGGGAGCCTCGCCGTCTGGAGATGTCCCGGGCTGCGTTTGCCGTGCCTCGTCAGCCGGGGCCGGGGGTTCGGGCGGACGCTCCGGGAGCGGCTCGTAGAGGTAAGGGTCGTAGTGCGGGACGGCCCCTTCGGGCTCGTATTCGTCGGCGGCGCGTTCCATCTCCCGAATGAACGCTTGCGACGTATTTTGGATGTCCCGCATCACGTGACCGACTTTGCGGGCCACCTTGGGGAGCTGTTCGGGTCCGAAGAGCATCAGCGCGAGCGCGCCGATGATCGCCATGTCGGGGACGGATATCATGAGAGCAGGGCTTCATTCGCGGCCCGTGCAACTGGACCCGTCCGCCCCTCTTGCTCCCGAAGGCTGGTATCGGCGGTTGAAGATCATCTATACCCGCGGCAACCGTACGGAGACTCTGGCCTCGATCGCGACCCTGCGAAAGATCCTCAATCGCTTCGTCGCACACCGCGTCTTCTACGAAGTTTCAAGCCGTAACAAGCGTGGCCACGAGTTCTTCTCGACGAAGAACACCTTCGTAGTAGGGACGATCGAGATCGTGAATCGCGATTATCTCACGATTTCGATTTTCGACGCTCACAACTCGGCGCACTCGATCGAGATCCTCAATCCGGCCGCGATGCGGATCTACGACGAAACCCTAGGCAAGGGTTTCGCCGTCTCGTTTCTGAGCGAAGCACCGGGCGGCGTAGAATCGCGCTGCTACCTGCGGGACGAAGGCGAAGAGGGCGACGGGATCAAGGAGCGTTGCGAGCTCGAAAAGATCACGCTCCCGCAACTCTTCGAATACATCGAAGAGATCACGCACGTCGACGCGATCGCCGATACCCCCAAGCCCTGAGCTCCAACCACGTCGCACGCCTGAGATGGCGCACCGATCCGGCGAGGTCGCCGCGCCGACGTAGCGCCACCCCCAGATTGTGATGCGCCGGTGCATAGCGGTCGTCGATGCGCAAGGCAGCCTCGTAGTGTGCGATCGCGTCCTCGATCGCGCCGTCTTCGAGCAGCATGTTGCCGAGGTTGACGATCGTCCGCGGCGAGCGTTCGTCGATCATCAGCGCTTCGGTGAGGAGTCCGACCGCCCGCGCTCGGTCACCCGCCCGCAGCGCTTCCAAAGCTCGCTCGTTGAGGACGTCGATGCGATCTTCGTCGAACACGTAGAGACCTTATGCTAACCGTCGACGTCCTCACCTTGTTCCCCGAGATGTTCGCGCCGTTCATCGGGCTCTCGATCGTCGGGCGTGCCCAGGAGCGCGGCCTGGTCGAGGTGAGGCTCCATCACATCCTGGACGCGCTCGAAGCCGGGGAGCGCGCCGACGACACCCCCTACGGCGGGGGCCCCGGGATGGTGATGCGGCTCGCCCCCCTGGTCCGGATCCTCGACCGAATCTTGAGCGAGGCGCCGGCGGGCGAGCGGCGGGCGATGATCTTGACCTCCCCGGGCGGTAAGCCGTTCGACCAGACCGATGCCCAAGCGTTCAGCGCGCTGGAACGGCTGGTCATCGTCTGCGGACGTTACGAGGGGGTCGACGATCGCATCCGGGCGCTCTATCCCCTGCAGGAGCTCTCCCTGGGCGACTTCGTCCTGACCGGCGGTGAGATTCCGGCGCTCGCGTTCATCGACGCGACGGTCCGGTTGCTCCCCGGAGCGATGAATCCCCGGTCGCTCGAGAGCGAGTCGTTCGGCTCGGCGGGCCTGGATTATCCCAGCTATACCCGCCCGGCGCGCTTCCGCGGGATCGATGTCCCTGCCGTCCTGCTCTCGGGTAATCACCGAGAGATCGCCCAGTGGCGCCGCGAACAGGCGGCTCGACGGACGGCGGCCCGGCGGCGCGCCCCCTAGACCCCGGGAGCGGCCGCATGCTACAATCCCGAGGTTGCCCCGGATTGGGGGCTCTCCTGCCGTCCGAGCATTTTTGTACGCCATGAACGTCATCGACATCATCAACCGCGAGCAACTCAAGAGCGACGTCCCGGATTTTCGCCCCGGCGACACCGTCAAGGTCTACTCGAAGGTCGTCGAGGGCGGGAAGGAGCGTATTCAGATGTTCGAGGGGATCGTCACGGTCCGCAAAGGCGGGAGCTCGGGAGAATCGATCACCGTCCGTCGCATCTCGCATGGCGTCGGCGTCGAGAAGTCGTTCCTCCTCCATAGTCCCCGAGTCGAAAAGATCGAGGTAAGCAAGCGCGGCGTCGTGCGGCGCAACCGGCTGTACTACCTCTCCGAAAAGATCGGCAAAGCAGCGCGCATCAGAGAAAAGAAACAAGGGGCCTAGTTTCGGGGTAGATCACACACGTGAGCCCCATCGAGCTCTTTGCGCTCATCTGCGTTTTCGCCGTCGTCCGGATCGCGATCACCATCCGTCCGGGCGTCTTAGCCACCGTCCCGGAGGGGACGCAATCGATGCGGACGGTGGTGCGGGAGTACCTCGACGCGTTCATCGTCGCGGGCCTCGTCGCGCTGTTCCTCATCACCTTCGTCGTCCGCACATTCTATATTCCGTCGGGGTCGATGGAGCCGACGCTCCAAATCCACGACGTGCTCCTGGTCAACGAATTCGAGTACCGGTTCGTCAAGCCGCATCACGGCGACATCGTCGTCTTCAAACCGCCGGTCGACTCCTCGAACGACTTCATCAAGCGGCTCATCGGCGCGCCCGGCGACACGTTGCGCATCCACAACGGCGTCGTGATCCGCAACGGCGTCCCCTTGAAGGAGCCGTACGAAGCACAGAAGCCCAACTACGAGCTGGAGATCAAGAACTACGGCATCTACGTCGACGGAAGCCGTCTGGACCCGCAGCTTGCGAACATCCCGCCGAAGTCGGCTTGGCAAGCCCCGGACCGCATCCCCAACGGCTACTATTTCATGATGGGCGACAACCGCAACAACTCCGAGGACTCGCACATCTGGGGCTTCGCACAACTACACGGGACGAAATCGTACTTCGTCGGACACGCATTCCTGCTGTTCTGGCCGCTTAACCGGATAAGGATCCTGCACTAAGAAGCGTCTCCTCGAGTCAGGGCGAAGAAACCGCCGTGCTCACCCAGAGCCCCTGGGGCCTCTCGCACGTCAAGACCGCAGCGAGCGTGGCAGCACAGATCTTGCTGCTCGCTCTCATCGGTATCGCGTTCTTCGTCCGAACGCCGCAAGTCTCCGGGCTCTCGATGGCTCCCCATATCGATTCGGGGGAGGTCGTCGTCATCAATACCGCGGCCTATCGGATCGGGAGCGTCAGGCGGGGCGACATCATCGCCTTTACTCACGATAATCCGACGCCGACGGTGTATCTGAAGCGCGTCGTCGGTTTACCGGGTGATCGGGTCGAGATCCGGCGCGGGACCGTTTTCATCAACGGAGACCCGCTCGTCGAACCGTACGTCGAATACCGGGACGATCGCTCGACGGCGCCGATAACCGTCCCCCCGAAGAGCTACTACGTCCTGGGCGACAATCGGGCGAACAGCGACGACTCACGCGATTGGGGCGTCGTCCCCGCGAACGAGATCATCGGGAAGGCGGTCATCGCGATCTGGCCTTTGACCCACCTGGGCCTCCTGTGAGCGGGGGGAGCGTCCCCGTCCAGTGGTTTCCGGGCCACATGGCGGCGGCGATGCGCAGGATCGGCGAGAGGCTGCGGCTCGTCGACATCGCCATCGAAGTCATCGACGCGCGCATCCCGGCGACCAGCGGAAATCCCGACCTGCGCGCCCTCCTCGGGCGCAAGCCGTATCTCACCGTCCTCACCCGAGCGGACTTGGCCCAGGTACAGGCGACGCAAGACTGGCTCACATTCCTTCGCGCCCAGGGCCGGACTGCGCTCGCCGTCGACGCGAAACGCTTCGCCGACGTCTCAACAATCCTCCAAGCCCTCCGAAAGTATGGACATGGACGCCCGCTCCGCGTCGTCGTCGTGGGGATTCCGAACTCGGGAAAATCTACGGTCATCAATTCGCTCCTGCGCCGCACCGCCGCCAAGACGGAAGACCGCGCAGGCGTCACGCGGGCGGTGCAGTGGTTTCGGGTCGACCCGACGATCGAGTTGATGGACACGCCGGGCGTCCTCCCCCCGAAGATCGAGAGCGAAGAAGCGCAGTGGAAGCTCGCCCTCACGGGGGCGCTCCCGCGCGAACGTTACGATCCCTACGATATCGTCGCGCAGTTCGGCCGGTGGGACGCGGGACGTCCGCAGGCGCTCCGCTTCCCGACGCTCGAAGCCTTCGCGGCGAAGCGGGGCTTCCTAGGCAGGGGTGGCGAGATCGACTGGCACAATGCGGCTCGCACGTATCTGACCGAGCTCAACGCCGGAACGTTCGGCCGGATCACCCTCGACGAGCCCCCCCGATGAACGACGAGGAAGCACGCAGGAAACGGCGCCGGGAAGCGGCCGCGGAGCGGCGGCGACTGCAGCGTCTGCATCGCTTCGAGCAGAGCGCATTCGCGCGCGGCTTCGAGCTGGTCGGAGGGGTCGACGAGGTTGGCCGGGGCCCCCTGGCGGGACCGGTTGTCGCTGCGTGCGTCGTCGTGAATAGGCCGTTGATGTTGAAAGGCCTGAACGATTCCAAAGTCGTCGCACCGGACGCACGCATCGAGCTCGCCGAGCGGATCAAAGCCGCGTGCACCGCATGGGCCGTAGGCGTGGCGAGCGTCGCCGAGATCGAGCGGCTCAACATCTATTGGGCGAGCATCCTGGCAATGGAGCGCGCACTCGAGGCCCTCCCTGTCCGGCCGACGTACCTCTTGACCGACGCCGTCCGAATCCGCTCGTTTCCGGGTGAGCAGGAGCCGATCGTCAAGGGCGATGCAAGGTGTGCGACGGTAGCAGCGGCGTCGATCATCGCAAAGGTCCACCGCGACGCGCTCCTCGTCGAGCTCGATGCTCTCTACCCCCACTACGGCTTCGCCGAGCACAAAGGGTATGCGACGCCACGCCACATCGAGGCACTCCGGCGGCACGGTCCGTGCGACCAGCACCGCCGGGGATTCTGGCGGGTCCGGCAGGCGCTGCTGTTCCCCGAGAACGTGAGTGCCGAGCAGGCATAACGCCCGGCTTGGTCGGAAAGGTGAAGACGCCGCCGTCGAGCTTTTGAGAAAAGCGGGCTATGTCATTCTAGGTCGAAATCTTCGTCTTCCCGATGGTGAGATCGACGTCGTCTGCCTTGATGGAGACGACGTAGTGTTCGTCGAGGTCAAGTCCCGCTCCCATGCGCTTTTCGGAACGCCCCTTGGTGCCGTCGACGCTCGGAAACGTGCGAAGTTGCGTGCGCTTGCAGCCGACTATCTGCAGATCGTCGCTCCCGGACGACGGGCTCGTTTCGACGTCGTCACCTATGAGCGCGGCTCGATGAGACTTCACAAGGGCGCCTTCTCGTGACCGATCCGATCGGACAAACCATCGCCAACCGCTACCGGATCGAGTCCCTGATCGGCCGCGGGGGGATGGCCGACGTCTATCGCGGCCTCGATACCGTGCTGCAGCGACCGGTTGCGATCAAGGTCCTCTCGGAGCGCTCCGAAGACGTCCGCAAGCGCTTTTTACGCGAGGCACGCGCCATGGCGATGCTCAACCATCGCAACATCATCGGCGTGTACGATGCCGGCGAGTTCGACACCTACTCGTACATCGTCATGGAGTACATCGACGGTCGAACGCTGGGTGAGATTCCCCAAAGCGAACTGACGATGCACAAGGCGGTGCAATTCTTCATCGACCTCTTCGATGCGCTCGCCTACGCCCACGAAAAACAGATCATCCACCGGGACGTCAAGCCGGCCAATATCATGGTCCTCAAAGACGGGACGATCAAGATCATGGACTTCGGCCTTTCCCGGCGGATGACCGATCTATCCATGGCGACGCAGGCCGGAGAGATCGTCGGGACGATCGCTTACCTCGCACCCGAACGCTTCCTCGGAAAACCGGCCGACGCGCGCAGCGACCTCTATTCGGTCGGGGTCGTGATGTACGAGATCTTCACAGGCGACGTCCCGTTCAAGAGCAGCAACGACGATCTCGTCTCCGTCATTTTCGCCCACGCCAATGAGCCGCCCGCACCGCCCAGATCGCGCAACCGCAACATCCCGCCTGTGCTCGAGACGATCATCTTGAAACTCCTCGAGAAAGATCCCGATCGTCGCTATCAGAATGCCAAGGACGCGGCCGACGATCTGCGCGCTCTCCTCGCCCCCGCGACGGAGAAGACGCCCGGCAGGGGCCGGACGACGACGGTACCCGGCAGCGCGAGCCCCGCGATCCCGACGCCCGCCGAGCCGCTCGCAGCCGACGAAGCTCCGAGCGGGGTGCAAGAGGTTCTGCGACGAGCCTTCGGGAGCACCCAATCGCTGAACCAGGCCTATGCGGACGTCCTTTCGGGGATGCTGGCCATGCGCAAGCACGACTACGTCCAGGCCGCCGCGGCGCTCAAGTCGGCGATGACGATCTTCAAGGGCCGTAACGAGGTCGAATATGCGAAGACCGCACTCAAGTTCGCGTTGATGGTATACCAAAAGACCTCCGAAGGCGCGAGAACCCAACCGCAGGAAATCGAGGAGGCGATCAGCGCCTGCACCGATGCATTACCGATCCTTCGTTGGCGCAATCACTCGAAAGAGACAGAAGACGGCGAACGATTGCTCTACGCGTTGCAACGGGTGGCGACGACGCTCAATTAACCGCGGATTGGAACTTCCATGAAGGGCTTTGTCCGTAGCGCAACGTATGCCCGCATCCGTTTCGGGCTAGGGTTTCTGTACGCGGCGCTCGGAGCGATGATCATCGTGCAAATGCTGCACGGCGTGGGGCTGCGACCGGAAGCGCTCCCCGGCTTGGCGCTCGGCGGAGCGATGATCCTCCTTGCTCTGCTGCGGCTGCGCGCCGGCTGGCCGGCGATCCCCCGGCGATGACGATCCTCCTCCATGTCAACATCGTCGGCTCGGCGATCGCCTTCGCGATACTGGCGAGTATCGCCTCGATCTTGTGGTGGATGCTACACCCGCCCAGCTCCCGCGCCGACATCGCCGCGCGAGCCGCGGAACAAACGCTCAAACGCCTCGTCGGGAGCATCATCGTCGTCTTCTCGCCGGAGATCCATTCCGAGCACATGATGGCGCTGGCTGCGCGGATCGCGCGAGGCCAGAAGGCCGACGTGTTGGCCGCCTATATCGTCGAGGTACCGTTCATGCTGCCCGCCAACGCGGCGATGGAAGCCGAAGACCGCGTCGCGCTCGACGTCCTCGCCGCGGCCGAGGCGATCGCCCAGAAATACGGGACGCCGATTCGCACGACGACGATCCACCATCGGCAGACCGCACAAGCGGTCCTCGACCTCGCCAAGCGCGAACGCGCACACCTGATCGTCATGGGTTCGTTCCGAGAAGGCAAATACACCGGTGCGCCGCTCGGGCGCGCGATCGAACAGATCGCCGCGCACGCGAAGTGCGACGTGCTGATCGGCGTCGAGGGCGAACATGGGACCCTGCTGACCAAAACGGCCGAGGGGAACAAAACCGAGATAGGGGCGACGTAGCGCCTAGCGCACCAGGAAACGCTTGCGCAATTGCTCGAGGACGACCGCGAGGAGGATGACGACGCCGAGGACGATCTCCTGCGTGTAGGACTCGATGTTGAGGAGATCCATCACGTTGTTGAGGAGCCCGATCAAAAGCGCTCCGATGAACGTTCCGACGATCAGTCCTCGGCCGCCCATCAGGCTCGTCCCGCCGACGACGGCGGCGGCGATCGAATTGAGCTCGAATCCTTCACCGGTTTGCGGTGAACCCGAACCGAACCGCGCCATCAGTAAGAGTCCGGCCACGGCGGCGCACGAACCGGAGATGACGTAAACCAGCGTCTTCGTCCGGGCGACGTCGATCCCGGCGAGTCGGGCCGCTTCTTCGTTCCCACCGAGCGCGTAGACGTAACGTCCGAACTTCGTCCGTCCCAGGACGATCGCGAACGCGATCACGATCACGATCATCCAGATCACCGCGACCGGGATCCCCGGCATCCCGACGGGCGCCAAGAGTCGGCTCGCGACGTAGCCGATCCCCATCCCGTTGAAGGCGTCGCTGTTGACCGGAATCGGCCGCCCATGGGCGATCTTATATGCCAAACCTCGGGCGATTTGCAACATCGCGAGGGTCGTAATGAACGGCGGGAGATTGAGCTTGACGACCGGGAGCGCATTGATGAAGCCGGCGGCGGCGCCGACCGCGACACCGACGATCAACGTCGTGAGGATCAGCCACGTTCCGCCGAACGGGACCGCGTTCGCGAAGATCGCCATCACGACACCGGTGAGCGCCACGAGCGAACCGACGGAGAGATCGATACCGGCGGTGATGATGACGAACGTCTGTCCGACGGCTAAGATCGTGTTGTATGTTATTTGGCGCAGAACATTGGTGATGTTCGTCGCCGTGGCGAAGCTGCCGCCGGTCAAAACGTTGACGATCACGACCAGCGCGCCCAAACCGATGACGGCTAGGCCGGCGCGAGTTGCGGCCGGACGCGTCAAGCGGCGACTCCGGTTGCGACGGCGATGACGCGATCCGGCGTCGCTTCGGCACGACTCAGCTCCGCCGCGATTCGCCCTTCACGGACGACGAGGACGCGATGCGACATTCCCAAGACCTCCGGGAGTTCGCTCGAGACCATCACGATCCCGGCACCCGCGCGCAGCAAATCGACCATGAGAGCGTAGATCTCCGCCTTCGATCCGACGTCGATCCCGCGCGTCGGCTCGTCGAACAAGAAGACGCGCGCCGTCCCGGCCAACCACTTGGCCAAGACGACCTTTTGCTGATTCCCCCCGGAGAGGTTGCGCACGATTTGCTCGGGCCCGGGGGTGCGGATGTGCAACTCTTCGATGAATTTCCGCGCCGCCGCAAGCTCCTTTCCGACGTCGATGAAGACCCCGGCTTCGGTGAACGATGCCAGGTGCGCCAAGGTGACGTTCTCCCTGACCGTCATACCGAGGATGAGGCCCTGCGACTTGCGGTCTTCGGTGATGAACGCGATCCCGGCCTCGATCGCGCTTCGCGGAGAGGTGATCCTGACGGTCTTGCCGTCGATCGAGATCGTCGCGCGGTCGGGGGGATCGGCTCCCGCGATCGCGCGGAGAATCTCGGTCCGCCCCGCCCCGACGAGCCCGGCGATCCCGACGATCTCGCCTGCGCGAACCCGCAACGAGACGCCATGGACCCGCGGCTCCCGCTGCAGGTCGCGCACCTCGAGGACGACCGGCGCGTCGGAAGCGACAGCGGGGAGGTCGGGGAAATGCGTCTCGAGCTTGCGACCGACCATCAGGCGGACCATCTCGTCCCGGGGCATCTCGGCCAACGGCCGCGTTTCGATGACCTTTCCGTCCCGCAGGACGGTGATCCGATCGGCGATCCTGGGCAACTCTTCGAGCCGGTGGGAGATGTAGATCACGCCGACTCCTGCGGCTTTGAGCTGCACGATCAGCGCGAACAGCCGATCGATCTCGCGCTCGGTCAAGGTCGCGGTCGGCTCGTCCATCACGAGGATCCGCGCCTTGCGCAACAGCGCTTTCGCGATCTCGATCGTCTGCTGCTGTGCAACCGAGAGACGGCGCACGGGCAGGTCGAGCGGAAGCGTGATCCCGAGCTGCTCGAGGATCTCTTCTCCCAAGCGCCGCGCCGCACGCATATCGAGAAACGGACCACGCTGCGGCTCCTCTCCCAGCGTGATATTCTGGATCGCATCGAGCTCGGGGATGAGGTTGAACTCCTGGTAGATCATCCCGACCCCCAAGCGTTCCGCCGTTCGAGGGCCGTCGATGGCGACGACCGTCCCGTCGATCGCGATCTCTCCGGCGTCGGCTCGCTCGGCGCCGGCGAGGATCTTCATCAGCGTCGATTTTCCGGCCCCGTTTTCGCCGACCAGTGCATGGACTTCACCGGGGAAGAGCGTCAGCGTTACACCGTCGAGCGCGCGGACGCCGGGGAACGATTTTTCGATTCCCCGCATCTCGAGGAGGGGTTGCATGCGTCAGCCGCCGATCGAAGCGCCTATTTTGCGTCGGCTTTCGTAAAGGTGCCGACCGCGACGGCGATCACCGGCGGCGGTTTCTTCCCCGTAAAATAGGCATGGATCGCGTCGATCGTCTTGACGCCGATTTGGTCGGGATGCTGGATCGCATCACCGTACATTTTTCCGTTCTTGATCGCGGTGCGCGCCTCGGGCGTCGCATCATAACCGATGACGGCGATCTTCCCCGTCATCCCGGCCGCATCGATCGCGCGGCTCGCACCGAGTGCCGAATCGTCGTTGATCCCGAAGACACCGTTGAGGTCGTGATGGCTCTGCAGAATATCCTCCATCACCGAGCTCGACTTGGCGCGCTCGCCGCCGCCGCTCACGTCGGCGACGATCTTCACGTTCGGACACATCGTTCTGAGCCCGTTGCGAAATCCGCGAGTGCGATCTTGGACGCTCGTAACCTCGGGCTCGTCGATGATCGCGACTTTCCCCTTGTTCCCCAACGCCCGGCACATCAGCTTCGCCGCCTCGACACCCCCTTGAACGTTGTCGGAAGCGATGTGCGCAACCACCTTGCCGGACTTCGACGTGTTCGCGATATCGGCCGTAAAGACCGGGATCCCGGCCTTGTTCGCCTCGACGATCGCGCTTCCGATCGCTTCCGAATCGTAGGGCGTCAGGACGATTGCGTCGACCCTTTTCGCGATGAAATCCTCGACCTGGGACTGCTGCTTGGCGTTGTCGCGGCTCGCATCGACGACGTAGACGGTATAACCGTACTTTTTTGCCTCCGCACGCAGCCCGTTCTCCATGTCTTGGTAGAACTGGGCCTCGCGATTCTGGATCGAGACGCCGATGACCTTACCGCCCGCGGCGGCTGCCTCCGAAAGGAGAAAACCCCGGCCGACGACGGCGGCGGCCAGAACGACCCCGAGAAACGCACCCTTGTTCACAAATCGTACCCCTGTCGCTAACTCGCTCATGCGCCCTTGTCGAGCGCGCGCATTCCATGAACGTGCGCACGAAGCCCCCCGTCGCGGCCCGGCTCCGCGAGGAAAGAGGCTTCCTGAGAGGAGCTTCTATCAAGGAGTGCTCTCTCCTCAACCTTTCATCCCGACGCCCCTCAACGGGCGTTCGAAACAACAAGAGAGATCGCGTTATCCACAGCGCTGCGACATACGCCTGTGCAACATGTGGACAGGACGGGGATCAACGAGCGGGAGCGAGCGGCTCGTGCCGCCCGCTCGCGCACCCGCCTTTGTCGCGGCTACCGCAGGACGTCGATCTCGGTCGCATTGACCGAGCCCGAGGGGTCTTGCGAGTTGGGATACCCCTTGACGACGACCCGCGGATTCCCGACCAGGCTGGCCTCCGGCGGATTGATTACCGTCCCGGAATTGACGTAGACCGTCTCCCCGCTTTCCAGCCGAAGCTGGCCGGCCAGCATCCGGACCACGTTCCCCTGGAGCTGGACCTCTCGCCCCGCCAGGCTAAGGCGCGGGGTTTCGGAGGACGGTCTCCCCAGAGACGACACTTGGGAAGATTGCGGACTTTGCCGTTCCGAACCCTGAGCCGACGCCGCCGCCGGGAGACCCAGCAGCGCCGTGGCAAGGAGGAGGCAACCGAACGTGTAGAGCCTATTCATTCCTTCCTTCAGCATCCTGTCTCGAGATTTGGATCGAGGTTCCGATCCGAATCCATCTATTTCCCATATTCCTCTAGATGTAAATCTCCAGCTAAAGGACCGCTCCTTGCCGTTCGGCCGCATCGTCGTGACAACCAAGCGGAGGTTGGGATGCTGGCGTTGGCCTTTTCGGCGGCGATGTTCGGGATCGACGGATATGTCGTACGGGTGGAAGCCGACAGCTCGGCCGGGACGCCTGGCTTCGCACTGATCGGGTTACCCGACCGAGCCCTCAACGAAGCGAAGGACCGGGTTCGGGCGGCGATCCTCAATTCCGGGTTCCCCTACCCGCCCGGGAAGCTCCTGATCAACCTCTCTCCTGCTGAGCTCCGTAAGGGAGGACCGGCGTTCGATCTGGCGATCGCCCTTGCGCTCTTGGCGATCGACGAACGCGTCGACCGGCTCGCCTTGGGGGAATACGTCGTCCTGGGGGAACTCGCACTCGACGGCTCCTTGCGTGCCGTCTCCGGGATCCTACCGATGGTGCTCGCCGCCAAAGATGCGGGTTTCACGAAGCTGATCGTCCCTCGCGGTAACGCCGCCGAGGCGCTCTTGGTCGAGCAACTCGAGCTCTACCCGGTCGATTCGTTGACCGATGCGGTCGCCGTCACCGCCGGCTACGGTGCGAAGTGGCGCGCCGGCGCCGCCGCGGCTCCGTCCCTCCCTCCCGCCCGGCATCCTGATTTTGCCGACGTACGCGCTCAGGTCGCCGCAAAACGCGCCTTCGAGATCGCGGCCGCGGGTGGACACAACGTGCTGCTCGTCGGCCCCCCGGGTTGCGGAAAGACGATGCTCGCGCAGCGGCTGGTCTCGATCTTGCCGGCGATGTCGCGCGATGAAGCGCTCGAGGTGACGAAGATCTACAGCGTTGCGGGGCTCTTGAACACGGGCTGCGGGATCGTACAGCAGCGCCCCTTCAGAGCGCCGCATCACACGATCAGCCAGGTCGCACTCGCTGGGGGAAGCCATCGGCCGGGGGAGATCAGCCTCGCCCATCACGGCGTGCTCTTCCTCGATGAGCTTCCCGAATTTCAGCGCTCGGCCATCGAGGTGTTGCGGCAACCGCTCGAGGAAGGTCGGGTGACGATCGCACGGGCGGCGGGATCGTTCGTCTATCCGGCGCGTTTCACGCTGGTCGTCGCGATGAACCCGTGCCCTTGCGGCTTTCGCGGAAGCCGGACGCACGACTGTCGTTGCGACGACGCCGCCATTGCAAAGTACGGCGGAAAGCTCTCCGGGCCGCTGATGGACCGCATCGACATGCATGTCGAAGTTGCGCCGATCCCACTCGACGAGCTGATCGAACGCCGCCCGGCGGAGACGTCCCGGACGATCCGTCAGCGGGTCGAGGCGGCCCGCCTGCTGCAGCGTGAACGATATCGCAAAACGCCGATCTCCTGCAACTCCGCCGTTCCGTCGAATTTGACGCGCCGCTACTGCGCCCTCGACGAAAGTTCGACCGCGCTCTTACTCCAAGCCAGCACTCGCGGGTACGTCTCGGCCCGCGCGTTCGATCGTATCACCCGCGTCGCGAGGACCATCGCCGACCTCGCCGGCGCTGCCGCGATCTCGCGCGAGCACGTCGCCGAGGCGATCGGGTATCGCGGCGTCGAGCGCCTCACCAATAGGGTCGCATAACCGGTCACTCCAAGGGTAGGCCGCGTAACTTGCTGACCAGGTGCCATTTTTTGTTGGTCGCGTCCCAGCGAACGACGACGGCGTTGTCGATCCCGAGGCCCCGCTGCGGTGTCTTCTTGAAGTCGAAGACGCCGTCCGCTCCGACATAGCCCTTCCAATCGATCATGAAGTCGTGGAGCGCTTTTGCATCGGCTCCCGCCGGGAGTTTGTTGAGCGCCGCGACCACGGTGCGTATCGGTTCCCAGCCGAGCTCGCTACCGGTATCGGGATAAACACCGATGGAGTCCATGCCGGCGAAGAACAATTTCTGCTGCTCGACGACCTCGCGCGGCGCGCCCAAACGTGGATCCCCGTCCGCCGCCCATTCGCTGACTCCGAAAAACACTTGGCTGGGCAAAAACGATGCGTAGTCGACCATCTGCTGCTTGGTCATGTTGCTGCCCGAGGCCGCGGTCGGGAGATCGAGACCGGCCTGCTTCAAATCGCGGAACACCGTCGCCCCGGCGGCCGCGGTCGCCCAACTGATGAGCGCCTGCGGTCTTCCGGCCTTGATATTCGCGATTTGGGCCGTGACCGTCACGTCGCTCGGTGCAAAATGCTCGTCGGCGACGAGCGTCATCCCTTTGAACTCGGGCTCCTGCAACAGGGCGGTAACGCTCTTCTCGGCATCCTGACCGGACGCATCGGTCGTCGTGATGAGGCCGATGCGATTCCAACTCTTGGCGTGGAAATAGGTCAAGAGCGCCCGCTGCTGATCGTGGCTGTCGATCGAGGCGCTGAAGACATACCCGCCCGGCTTGGTGCGAATCGACGGCGAGAAGCAATACAGCACCGGTCCTGCCTGAACCAGCGGGGCCATCGCATTGCACAGCGACGAGATGGTGGAACCGAGGATCACCGCGGGATGGGTCGCGATCACCTGATTGGTGAGCTGTACCGCGACTTGTGGATTGGTCTGGTCGTCGTGAAAGACGACGCGAACAGGGCGTCCGTGGATCCCGCCATGCGCGTTGATGACCTTCACCGCAACTTCCATCGCTTGCTGCTCGGCTTTTCCTAGGAACGCTCCGTTCCCGGTCAACGGCAGGACGGCGTGAATATCGTACGTCTCGGCCGCGGAACGCGCGGCGCTCGAAGCGAGCAGACAAAAAATGACGAGTACCGCTCCTACTCGGCAACCGTTCCTGCAACGTATCGGCATCACCAGTCCTCCCAGGGAGTCTGTCGGCAATTGTAGCACGCCGAACGGGCTCCCGAGCGACACGGCCGTCAAGGACCGAAGTCTCTTCGAGCACTCGGCTCCTCCCGTGGGGCCGAGGCGGTGCAGCGACGAGCTCGCGCCCGAAGGAGTACGGCACCCGCATCGCCTACGACACACGGGCACGAGAAGACGAGGTAGAGCTTCATGATCGCCGACGCTCACGAATCGGAGAGTCGAGCTCAAGCTGCGTTGCTGAGCGCCTACATCGCTTCGGCGACGTTCTGGCTCATCGTCACGACGGCCGTCGGTGTCCTCTTGAGCTTCAAGTTTCCGTTTCCGGATCTGGCGACCAGTCCGTATCTCTCCTTCGGTCGCCTGCGGCCGATCCATACCAACGGCACGTTTTACGGCTTCGCCTCGGTGGCGCTGTGCGGTCTGTCCATCTACATCGCGGCACGGTCGTCCGGAACGGGCATATTTGCGAAGCCCGTCGCCTGGCTTTCGCTCGCCCTCATGAACGTCGCGGCGATCGCGGGGACGGTTACGCTCGATCTCGGGATGAACGACGGGAGCCAAGAATATCGCGAATGGCTCTGGTGGGTTCGACTCATCTTCCTCATCGGTGTCGGTTGCAGCGCGGTCGTCACCGCCGGGACCGTGGCGCGCCGCGCCGAGCGCCCGATCTACATCGCCAACTGGTACACGCTGGGCGGATTTACGTTCGTCACGGTCCTATGGATCGTCGCGCTCATCCCGAGCTATCAGGTCGGCGTGGGACAAGTCTCGCTCCAGGCTTTCTACATGCACAACGCCGTCGGGATGTGGTTCACGTTCGTCGCACTCGGCGCCGCGTATTATTCCTTGCCGAAATTGCTGAACCGACCGATCTACTCCTATTCACTCGGCGTGTTGGCGTTCTGGACGAATGCGGTCTTTTATCCCGTCATCGGGGCGCATCATTACGAGTTCTCACCCTTGCCGTGGTGGCTCCAGACCCTTGCGATCGTCTTCAGCGTCGGCATGCTGATCCCGGTCTTCGCAGGGACGGCGAACTTGCTCCTGACGACGCGCGGTGGTTGGGATATCGTGCGCCGATCCTATGCGCTCCCGTTCTTCGCCGCCGGTATCGCATACTATTTCCTAGGCTCGTCCCAAGGGACGTTCGAGGCGCTGCGAACCGCGCAAGCCTATTGGCACTTCACGAGCTTCACGGTCGGGCACTCGCATGCGACGATGTACGGCTTCATCACCTTCATCATCTGGGGCGCGGTCTATGCGCTGCTCCCGCTTGCGACCGGAAGGCAACCGTCGCTCTTGCTCACGGGCGTCCATTTTTGGTTTGCGCTCGTCGGCGTCACGCTGTACGTCCTCGTCCTGTCGATCGGCGGCACGCTCCAAGGCATCGAGTGGGCGAGCGGCAATCCGTTCATCAATTCCGTCGAGGCCGCCGCTCCGTTCTGGCTCGCTCGCGCCGTCGCCGGGACCATGATGTTCATCGCGCATCTGGTGTTCGCATACAACGTCTACGTGATGACGGTCCCGCAACGGCGCGCGGCCGCGGCGAAAGCCCAACCGGCATGAGCCGCCCGATGGATCGCCTGTGGGTGTTGTTGACGGCGAGCTTCGTCGTCTATGCCTGCTTGGCGCTCCTCACCGGCGTCATCCCCGCGATGATCCTCTCGAACACCAAACCGACACCGGGACTCTCCCCGCTCGACGCACAGGCGGCCCGCGGCCGCGAGATCTACGTCGCCGAAGGGTGTTCGTATTGCCATACCCAGCAAGTCCGGCCGCTGGCGCAAGACCTCGTCTTCGGGAGGCCGTCGACGGCCGGCGACTACGCCTATGCGACGCCGCAGCTCCTTGGGACCGAGCGGACGGGCCCGGATCTCTCGAATATCGGGAGCCGTCAACCCAGTGCGGTCTGGAATTACATCCACCTCTACGAACCGCGCGCGGTCGTGAGCGAATCGGTCATGCCCGCTTATCCCTGGCTGTTCGTCGTCAAAGACCGCGCCGCGCCGGGAGACGTCACGGTCCCGGTCCCACCCGGGTACGCGCCGGCCCACGGCGTCGTGGTTGCAACTCCCGACGCGCTCGCGCTCGTCGCCTACCTGCGCTCGCTCAAACAGCCCTCGCTCGGAAGGACGAAGTGATGCAGGATCACGTTTTCTGGAACGGCGGCGACCCCCTGGGGATCGCGATCGTCGTCGTCGGCGCCCTCGCAACGCTTTGGTGTTATTACTATGCGGGCCGTTGCCTCGAATCGCCGGGTGAGACGGAGCCCGATCATCCCAAGTATTCGATCTTGCGCGACGATCGATGAAGGACGCCGGCGACCATCCTACGACGGCCCACGAGCCGACGACGGCGGCGAAGGTCGAGCTCTTCCTCGACGGAGCGAATGAACCGTTTGCAACGTATCGTCCGCCGGCGGTCTTTCAACTCGATACCACCCAACTCGAGGACGGTATTCACACACTCGAGATTCGAGCGACCGACACACTCGGCAGGGTGGGCCGCCGCTCCTTGTCGTTCACCGTGCAAAACGGCCCGGGGATTACGGTCACGGGTTTACGCGAGGGCGCGCTCGTCACCGGGAAAGTCGAGATCGCCGTCAACGCGTTCGGCGGCGCAGAACCTTTCGATCCGCACCGCGCCGAGTCGCTCGGCCCCATCCCCGTCTGGATTTGGGTGATGTGCTCGCTGATCGTCTTGTGGGCCGCCTGGTATGCGATCGAATTCTTCCCGACGCCTGCACAATTCGCCAGGACTCCGACCTATGCGCCCAACCCCGCCGCCTTCGCCGCGACCCAACCCGCGCCGCCCGGCGCGAACGCCCCACCGTCGTATTCGGGGAAAGGGAGCGCCGCCGGTTTCGATTACGCGGCGACCGGCGCCACGGTCTTCGCCGCGAATTGCGCGTCGTGCCACGGCTCCAGCGGTGCGGGGGTCCCGGGCGTCTTCCCGCCGCTTGCAGGCGATCCGGTCGTCACCGCTTCGGACGCCAAGGAGCACATCGCAATCGTCCTCAAAGGCTTGCAAGGGAAGGCGATCAGAGGGAAGACGTACGCCGCCGCGATGCCGAGCTTCTCCCAGCTCAGCGATGCGGATATCGCGGCGGTGATCGATCATGAACGAACGTCGTGGGGCAATAACGCGCCGATCGTCACGCCGGACGACGTGAAGCGCGCACGCTAAGGGGCCGCGTGCTCCTTCGCGGTCCGTAGCCCAAGGCGCTCCATACGCGGCAACACCTCGTCGCGAAAGTACGGGAACTCGGTCAGGTAGTTCACGAAGGAAAACGCGAAGCCGGCAAACCCGGCTTCGTGGAGTTTGGCAAGACCGGCCGCGACATCGTCGGGATCGCCGACGCAGGGATAACCGCCGTGGCCGATCGCGATCCGCCGCCGGCGTTGCTGAAAGGCGGCCTCGTCGCGGTCATGAGCCCAAGAGCCGGCACCGGCGTGCCCGATGGCCGAGAGCTCGATGAGATGATCGATCGCCTCCCAATCGGCGTTCTCGTCCGCGACGTAGTGTTCGTAGTCCAACGCCTCTTTGCGAGTCGGGCGGCAGATGACGTAGCCCGAGGTGTAGATCCCGACCTCACGCCCGGACGCGCGCGCGACCGCCATCGTCTGCGCGTTGTCGGCCGCGTTCTCTTCAAAGCTGCGCCAGTTGCGGAACAGCATATCGGCATGCATCACCGAGAACCTTTGACCGGTCGGCGAGGACCCGGCATTCATGATCAGCGGTTGGGTTCCGCCGTACGGCTTGGGTTCCGCCTCGACGTTGCGAAGGTGGAAGAATCGTCCCTCGAAATCGAACGGTCCCTTCTCCGTCCACATCCGTTTGATCGCCGTAATCCACTCGGCTCCGTGCGCATAGCGTTCTTCGTGATCGCGTTGCTGCACGCCGAACATGTCGAACTCATCGGTGTTCCAGCCGCAAACGAGGTTGAGCCCGAACCGGCCGTGCCCGATGTGGTCGGCCGTTACGAATTGCTTGGCCGCGAAGACCGGATGGACGAGCGGCGCGTGGACCGTCGCAAAGATCGTGATCCTCTTCGTCGCGGCGAGCAACCCGCACGCCCATGCGATCGATTCGAAGCCGGATCCCTCGAAGTTCGTCGCGCCGCCGTAACCTTTCCAGCGGGCGACCGGGAGATGGAAGTCCATCCCGGCTTCGTCCGCCAGGACGGCCGCCTGCACATTATCGTCCCAGTTCCCCGACCAGCGTTCGGGGACTTTCGTCGCGGAGCGTCCGGAGGAGAGATTCAGCCCGAAAAGGCCGAGTTTGAACTTGTTCGGGCTGAACGTATTGACCCGGCTCCGCAACGTTTTTTGCTCGGTCATGTTGAGACTTCACCTCGTTCTCTAGAGATCCGGCGTCTGCTCGAGCCGATCGGCCTATCGACTCCGCTGCAGCGTAAAGGTGCGCCCGTTCGTTCACCGACGCCGGGTGGGTCGGGGAACGGGCGCACTACGAAATCGTATTCGCCAGTATCCCGATGAGCGGTGACGACACCTCGACGACCTGGCCGCGTCGCAAAAAGCGATCGAGGGGCAACGAGCCGTCGCTGTTCGGCTTGGTCGAGTCCTGTGCCGTCCCGGCGCCGGTCCCGCCGAAGACGATATCTCCCGGGACGAGCGTCAGGTCGCGCGAAAGAAACTCGAGGAGCTCGCCGAACGAAAAAACCATCTCCCTGGTGTTGTAGCTTTGCCGCAGTTCGCCTGCGACTCGAGTTTCTACGTCGATGTTCTGGGGATCGAGCTCGCCCACGACGATGCAGGGCCCGAGCGAAGCGGAGAAATCGAAGTTCTTCTGCAAGTTGAAGCTCAGCGGGCGCTGCGGCCCGCCGTCCCGATCGCGAATGCTCCAGTCAACGCCCAACGTCACGCCCCATATGTAGTCTGCGGCGCGGTCGGCCTTGATCTCCTTGCCGCGCTTCGCGACGACGACGGCGACCTCGCCCTCGTAATCCAGATATTCGGCATGCTTTGGGAAGGGGATCGCATCCCCCGGCCCCGCGATCTCATCGAGGTGCTTCCAGAAACCCCACAGTCCGGCGTCGCGAATGCGCTTCGCTTGGGTCTCGAGCGTAATCCCTTGTGCCCCCCTATTGATCGCCATTCCGTAGGAGTGAGCCGCGTAGTTACCGCCGGCGCATGCGATTCGCTTGCGCGGCCAAGGCGCGCGGAGCGCGACCTCGTGAAGAGGCCGCACGACCCCGCGCTCGATCGCACGCCCCGCCGCCTCCAAGACGGCCGGCCCGCCGGCGATGAACTCCGGCAACGTGGCGGGAATTTGCGGATCGGTCGCGTGGAGATCGACGACTCCATCGTCGCGCAGCGCGCCGACGCGCGCTTCGTTTCCGAAGACGACGATCTTCATACGGCGGTATTTGCGCCCCACGCCGGACTTGGCGACATACCGCTCATCCGAGCGGCCCCATGAAGACCTCGCCGCCGCCGAAATCCGATTGCGGCGGTACGACGTCGGGCCAAGCCTTGTTGTCGACGTGCGGTCGCATATCCGCCGGCCTGGGCTCGCCCTTCCAACCGACTTGTTCCATCATGAAGTAGAACTGTAGGCAATGCCCATCCGGATCGAGCACGTGGAAGGCGTAGTCGATGCCGCAGTGCAGTTGCGTCGGAAGATCGACGAGCTTCGCCCCTCGCGAGGCGAAGAACTCGCGGGCGTCGCGCAGCTGGCGATAGGATGCGACCTGCATACCGATCGCCATCGTCGTGCTCCCCTCCCAAAGACCCAACTGCGCGCGTGCTTCAATCGGCATGAGGACGAGCGAGTGGTGCTCCGTCGTCGCCCGCAAAAATTTGCAAGGAAAGCCGTTGACGCGCGTCTCTTCCGTTAGGACGAGACCGAGTCGCTGCTCGTAAAAGTTTTGGGAGGCTTCGAGGTCTTTGACGAAGAGGCTCAGCGGACCGATCTTCGTAACGCGGAACGGCCGCCCGAGCATGACGCCTTCGACCTCGTATACTCGCGGCAACTCGTCCCGATGTACCGGGCTGGCTTGAAGGTCGATCCCTTTTGCGAGCGCCGCCCGGATTTCGTCTTCCTCCGAGGGCTGTGGGAGCTGCGGCTTCTCACGGAGACGAATGTTCGGCTCCATCGCCTCGGGCTTGCTGTGGCCGTCCCAACCGACCTGTTCCATGCCGTAGAACAATTCGTTCGTATGGCCGTCGGGATCGTAAAAGTAGGTATGCCAATTCGAACCGGGCCAATCGCGTCCGACGCGCTGGATCTCCGCGCCCTGCTCCCGTAGCCATTCGTCCCCGCGCGTCACTTCTTCGAGGCTGCCGACCTGCCATGAGATCTGGTTGATCGTTACGCCGGCCGGGAATTTCCGTGTCTTGTCGAGCGTCTCGCGGACTCGCCGGTTGAAGAGGACGAAGCTGTGATGATCGGTGCCGTGCCGCATGAAATAGCCGCCGGGATCGCCCAAGCCGTCGAGTTCTCCCGGTTTGGCACGTTCCCCCATGTCGATCCGATCCGAGACCCGCAGACCACACAGGTCGCGATAGAATCGAAGGCTCTCCTCCATGCGCACGGCGTTGACTCCGACATGTCCGAGACGGCGAATCTTGAAAGGACGATCGAGTATGACGCCGCCGACATCGAAGGTCGCGCGAGATTCGATCATAGTAGTACATCCTCCCGAGGCAAAGTCACACTAGCGCTCGGGCCACTTCTCCGCGCGGCGGATTTGCCCCGTTCGGGGGCTCCCGCCGT
>Ga0209061_1000871_pt1 | contig 60976 bp, 59 predicted proteins | sample Coa_R1_10_FD_187157 | JGI IMG/M metagenome (GOLD analysis project Ga0209061, IMG submission 187157) | Surface soil microbial communities from Centralia Pennsylvania, which are recovering from an underground coalmine fire - Coalmine... | ecosystem: Environmental > Terrestrial > Soil >... | reverse complement strand
CTGACAAGTTCGTCGTTGTACTTGCTCCAATTCCTGTCGTCTGACATGCCGTGAGATTGGGCGCCTCAGTACAAGCACACTTGAGACAAAATTAGTAGACTACGTGCTTGAATCGTGCAACACAGCAGAAAAAGCGAAAGAGATTTTTTGTTCCTAAGGTCGAATCAAGATTGGAATACTCAAGGCAAAGTCGAGCAAGAAAAGAGGCGGACGACGCCGTCCGGATTGCCAAGAAGGAAGGCAGTAGCGAACAGAGAATTTTCATCAATTCTCCTTCGCCAGGTACTATCGCGATATTCTTCCCCCGAAAGGGAGTATGAAGCAATTCTTTCGTTAGAAGCAGTGGATTTGAAGGTGATGCTCCGGATCTGGCAATGGGAAAACAGATGGGTGCGGGCGAAGTGGATTTCTTCGAATCCCTTCCACGCCAAGTAGATGCGATCAACGAATTAATCTCAGGATTACCGGCGGAAAGGATACTCGTCCATTACTGCTATGGAAACTGGGTGGGCTCCCACAGATTCGACGCTGAGTTTCGGAGGATTCTCCCCGAGCTACTGAGACTAAAGGCAGGGACTCAAGTAGGCGAGATGGCAAATCCAAGACAGGCAGGCGACGCACTGATCCTCGGGGATTACCTGAGCGAACACGAATGGCCGAAAAGAATGTCGCTCGCAATGGGAGTGATTGACGTCAAGAATCCAATCGTTGAAGCTCCTGAAGGCGTGGCTATGAGACTCGAGATAATCGCAAAGCTAGACAAGATTGACCCGACCGGACAGCTGTTCGGCGGCACGGACTGCGTGTTTGCAACATTTGCCGATTTCGGAAATTTAACACATGCTGTCGCAGTTCAGAAGTCGAGGTCGCTCGTTGTAAGCACTCAGTTGGCAAATAAGAGGTTAGGATTGTCAAAATAACTTTCAGGATCCTTCTGGGGTTTCGAAGTAATTCTTTTTGGAAAGTCGAATCATCTCACCAAGAATTACGATTAGAAAGGTGACGGTTCCTTTCTGAGCACGCGCCCATTGTAGGCTAGGATGATTACCTTTGCTTCACTGAGACTTCCTGTCTTTGTTTCGAAAATCCAAGAATGTGAAACAGGCAGATCGACGCAAAGGATGCGGACCCGGGTAGCCAGAGTACTTCTGGATTTATTATCGTAAGGTATGGCATTAGGCCCCGAAATATCACGATCAGCGGTTCAAGAGAGGACGGCCTAGAACTCCACAATCTCCAATAGAACGCAGGCACGCCAAACTCAAGATACCATAAGAACGAGAAGACAAAAGCGATCACAGCTGATAATATTAGCGCAAGAGCAAGCCTACGCAACTTCTTTCCTCGGGAAAGTCGATTCCGTCCGCCGAATATGTAAGCGAGGCCTAACCCTATGGGAGGGATGATTATGACAATCATGGTCGTCATCAGAGCGGCAACCCAGCTCATCACAGCGTGGGTTAGAAGAAGGGAGGGCAGACCTAACTCGAATTGAATTATCAAGAATCCAAAGACCAGAGCGACACAGACTCTGAGAATTGTCCTGATACTTATTCGACGAACACCAAATCCGCGTCGAGGTTCTCCAATCGTTAGTTAAAGGGTTTTGGAGATAAGCAAGAAGAAGGAATTTTGCCAATAGCGACTTGGCTCTAGACCCAGTTTATGCTGCGGATCGTTCTAGCCTCGACGACTCAGTACATCATCGAACTATCAGTTCGGCTGTGGCTTTCAAACTCCTTGCTTCTGAGTCACTCTTATCGAATCAAAGATTCACGCCGTCGATATCTTACAGGATACCACTATGCCCTTGTCAAAGAAAGTATCTGGTAGCTGTCCACTTGGCCCCCTGTTCCAAACGAAGAGTAAGTTACGAGATAGACAGTCGTTCCCGGAACATTTCCCACGTGAATATTGTATGTAATCTGACCAACGGTGTCCGTGTAAGAGGTCACACTCAACTGGGTCGATCCGAACGTCTGAGTACCTGTGCCTAGGTTCTTGTACTGTGCAAGATTCGTGGCTCCCGGTCCATTCATCACAGATCCTCCGCCACTCACGAAGCTGAAGTAGTCGCCAAACTCGCCGCTAAGCGTTTGAGTGAGATTTATACCGGTCAGCGAATCTGCAGCGCTATAGTTCGCACCCTGATACGTCACCATATCCACTCCTCCTTGAGGATCAAACCACAAAACCTGTGAATTAACTTGATTGTTTCCGCTCATAGTAAAGTTCACTGCAGTGAATTGAGTGGAGTTGATCGAGAAACTTCCTGTCACGACATATGTTGCATTGCCGGGGCCGCTGCTTGAATTCGCCATGACAGTCATTTGTGTGAAGTTACCAAAGTAATCGCTCCAAGTTCTCGGATAGCCTGGAGATCCTCCCCCTGAATTGGAGGAGGAAGCCGAAGACGAAGTTGAAGCTGCCGAGTGAGAGGAGGAGGACGAAGAGTAGGAAGAAGAGGAAGCAACAGTGGAAACGACCTGGGATGAGGACGAGACAATAGGAGCGGCAGAGCTCGTGGTGGTGGGTGGTTGTGGAGTAGACGTAGTACTCACGGTTCCTCCGTTCCTCGCGAGCAAGAGATATGCTCCCACCCCAATTACGGCAGCCAGTATCAAGACGATGATAGCCAGTATGCCAGTGGCCAGGGCCAGAGTCTCACGGCGTATCATGTGCTTCCTGCTGACATAGACAGAGTGGTGATCCCTTATCCTAGGTTTCATACCGGGGTTCTTGATTACCCAGAAAGCTGAAAAATACAAAGGCATTTTTCAGCTTCTCTGAAACTGACTACGTGGTTGATTTCCTATTCTTTGCCAGATTCACTCTAATCTTCGTGATCGCGCCTCCTCTCCCCCGATGACCCTCGAAAATTCGCGTTTCAATTAAGCCTGAAGAAAGCAGCTCCCTCATGACAGGGCCTCCCTTCGCTCGACTCCGTCCGTAGAAAAGGTACCTCGATAGATTTAGCTTCCTTTGTAGCTCGCTGTAACTTCTCCAACCGCACTTTTCTGGCTCGACCTTCTTGGTCGTCAGATCCATCATGAACTCGCTCGCCAGTTTGTGAAAGACAAGTTCGCTCTCCGCATTGACAAAACTGGGGGGTGAATCGAAGAGTGGAAGTTCCTGCTCCTCCAGCCTCTTCTTCATTGCCGAGACAAATTCAACATCACGTCTTGCCCCTAGTTTCGTGAATGTCTCTAGGGCAGAATCAAACAGCTTCAATGCAGATAACACGTTATTGTTTCCTCCTCCCAGCCCGACGACGCCAGACTGGACTTTGGTTCTGGCAAGTTCGTACGTCCAACCTAATTTGCCGAAAATCTCGATGCTCTTCTGGAAAGATGAAACCGCCTTTTCGACCTCACCTCTGGTGCCTGCCACAGAACCGATCGCCCTATAACAGTAGGCAGATGGCCACTCCTGTTTTATTTCATTAGTAGACTCTAGAAGCTCCGCGAGCGTCTTGTCAATTGATCGCTCGATATCATCGTCTTCCCCATCTCCTCTCCTTGAGAGGTAGAACTCTATCATCAAACTCAGTAGTTGAACGTGTGGCACCGCGTTGATGACGGTGAGGCCCCTTCGCTTCGAGAGTCGGTACCCTTCCTCGAGATATTCTTGAGCTTTGTAGAAATCTCCCTTTGCGATGTTCACTTTCGCGAGCGCAATGTAGAGAGGCACGTCGAGTTGGAGGATTCCGAAGCCCTTCGTGGACTTCCTAACGCATTCAAGGTACCCCTCTGCCGCCTCTAGGTCTCCCTCGTGAAGGAGCACCTGGCCCATGGTTGCTTCAGATATCAGAACAAAGAGGGATGTAGGAGGAAATTGCCGCGTAACGGCAAGCGCTTCGTTCGCAAGCTCCCTCGCCTTCCTCCACTCTCCCTGAGGAAGATAAACGGCGTAAACGAGTTCTGTCTTGTGGAATAGATTCACCATGAAATTGCCGCTCTTCGCCGTAAAATCTAATCCTTCGAGGAACAACTCGAGCGATTTTTGCGACGGGCCGCAAGTGTAGCTGTAAGCTACAGCCCTGTGGAAGTAATCGTAAGATCCTTCGAGTAGGAAACCGTGTTGGCGGCAGATCTCTATCCCCCTGTCACAGGACTTGATTGACTCTTCAACTACCGATGCGAGATCTGTCGCAATGACGAAACTATTCAACATGGCAAGGATATCGTGGGCGCCAGATTCTGTTGCTAGCCTCGTGGCAATAGCCGATTTTTCAATTACTTTCTGCCTTTCCCCCATCCAGATATCTCCTACGACGGACCAAGCAATGATCCTCGACAACTCAGAGCTTGGATTATCCCCGTATTCCAGCGCAAGGTCAAACGCTCTTTGCAACGCTGACTTACTTTCGACCAAATCGTAAAGGACAACATGAAAGAAAACGCCGAGCTTCGTGAGAACCACCGCAGCCTTGAGTTTCTCTCCACATTTTTCATACAACGCTGCGGCGTCCTTCCAGCATTCCAGCGTCCGGTCTATCTGTGTCAGAAATTGCGACTCGTCTCCCATGGACTTCAGGAGGTCGGCCCGCTGAAGGGCCGCAGCTTCTCTCCCAGAACCCAGTGTTGATAGGGCAGACTCGTAGTTCGAGAAAGCCTCAGAATGGGCGTACAGCTCCGAAGCCCGCTTTGCAGATATGATGAAGTATTCCCGCGCCTTCTCGAGGTCTTCGCCTTCCAAGTAGTGACGTGCGAGCGAAGTCGAGTGCTCCTTGATAGAATTCGCACCTTCTCTTTGATAGTGAGCCTCGAGTGAGCGTGCGGTCAGGCCGTGATAATATTTGCTGCGTGACGGATCTAATTCGTCGTAGAGTGCCTCCACGACTGATTCATCTGAAAACATAAAGTCGCCATCTGCAGGCAGCTCGATTTCCGAGACGAGTCTGGTTTGCGAAGCTATTCTCAGAGACTCAAGGACCGGCCGTCTGCAAACCGCAAAACTTCTATTGACTACATCTTCGAGTATTGTGGAACTGAATTTCTCGCCGAACACTGATGCTACTCGGAGCAGATCAACAGTTTCATCGTCTAGATACGACAAACGATGCTTGATGAGGCTCCTTAATGAATCGGGAAGTAGCAAGTTGGCCATCTCGCTTGACGCTACCCATTTTTCATCCGAAGATCTGACTATGATGTTCTGCTCCGCCAGGCATCTCAGTACCTCTTCAACGAATAGTGGATTACCTCCCGACCTCGAAAATACAAGTTCTTGCAGCTCCTCCATTCCCGGATCTTCAACTGGGCAGAAAGAAAACAATCTTCCGACTAGTTGTGATACAGACTTTTTGTCGAGTCTCTTTAGGCGGAGGTTGCAGGCGACTCCACTTTCAGGTCCGGCGAGATCGGAAATTAAGCTCCCCAGGGCTTGATTGGATCTGAGATCACCTTCAAGGTCCCTATAAAGGCCTAGGATGACAATCGGTAGCTTCTGGAAAGCATCAGAAAAGAGGAGAGTACGCAGCAGACCTACTGAAGCATTATCACACCACTGCAAATCGTCCAGCACGAGAAAGAGTGGACTTTCTTCCGCGGTCCGAAAGAACAACTGCGCGATGGATTGAAGAAACAACAATTCCTCTTTCTGAATTTCTTCAGGACTTCTTGGAGCAGAAGTTGAAGCTGCGATTAACGTCTCCCTTGCAGATGCTTCCGAGGCTGAGACGCCGGAGCGTTCCGGATCCTCGATGCTCTCAGAGAGCTCGGGGACCAGTCTGACTATCTTGTAGACGTTTGGCCCACATGCTCTAAAAAAGCTCTGTGCAGAAGCCTGCGACGAAAATTGCCTGATTAGATCTATCCAGGGGGAATAGGATGCTGTACTCTGGGGACTCTTACGGCACTTTGCGCGCAATGTAAGATATCCAGTAGAGTTGGCGAACGAGATCAATTCCTGGGCCAGCCTGGTCTTGCCTATCCCTTCTTCGCCCGAAATGAGTACAAGCCGTCCAGAAGGAGTCCGCAGCGTTGCCGCTTCCTGAAGTATGCAAGTTGCGGCCTTGAGCTCGGCTTCCCTACCAACAAAGGGGAGCTCTCGAAGCTCCCATTTTTCGGAGCTTTGCTCAACGTTTTGATTTCTTTCTTCCAGTAACTCCAAAAAATTGCGCTCGCTGTCTTAATCGACACGGTCGTAATTCCTGGCAGTTTAATGTCTTTTCTTCTTGAGACTGCAGAAGGCACTCATGAGGTGGAACATGGTACCCTAATGCCTCTAAAGGGGGCTGTAGCAGGTCCTTTAGTTGTGACTGACTGCATGCAATTGGATTTTGCGGTCCGCTGTGGCCCTTTTTCGAATAGAGCAGCTTCATGAACCACACGGGCTGAAAAATGCCTTTGTATTTTTCAGCTCGACACAGGGGTCAAAGTTTGCCCCTTGATTCATTGGAGGATTTGTAGTCAGCGTGAAGACTAGATTTGTTAGCGGGACATTTACTATCGCTTTCATTCTAGTTTTGGCCTTAATGAGAGGCAATATGATCGCGCTCGCCCAGAATACGACTTCGAGTTCGTCTTGCTCAAGTTCAACGTGCAGCACTGGTAGCACGACCAGCTCGAACGCTAGCGTCACCTGCAGTACTATAACCGCGACTGGAGCATCAACGTCAACGCTTCTCAACCAATGCGTTACAAACTCGGTCGCGATTTGCGAGGGTGGAGTCAACTACATCTACACGTACGGGACCAATGCCACTACGACGGCTTCTACGGTCGTCACAATGACGAGCCCCGTCACCAACGGAACTAGTAACAGCTCTAGTATAGTGACGACCACATTGAGTGGTACCTTTACCTATCCCCAAGTTGTAAGCACGAGCACTTGCTCCAAAACAGGATCGAACTCAACTTCGTCTGCGCAGCCCGCCAATGTTGTCGGCCAAGGGTCGGAGACCGAGACCGCGGGCCCGGTGTGCGGGTCAACTTTTGACAGCCCGCCGTCATACGATTGCAAGGGCGGAACTATTTCCACCCAATTTTCCTTTAGGCTCACCAGTTACGATCCTCAAAGTAAGGATTACAGCGGTTACGGGGACGGGTCGTTGACCTACAGCGCTTATGACACTGTGGGGATCTGCAGCACATTCCAGATTGGGACGGAGGACTATTCCTTCGAGGCCAACTTGGAATACAATCCAAAGCAGAACTTTTACGCCTTTTCAATTGCTCCCAATTCTTCCGCAGGTGTGGTCGAGACATATGGAGGCTCTAATCCAGACGGAACTTGCGGTGCGCAGTCACTACTACAAATTGGAGTTAGCAGCGGAGATTCCTTGACCATCTATGCATTTCCGGGCTTTGAATTCCCCAGCAGTTCGCTATTCAGTCTCACTCCGGCTTCAGGGATATACTCATCTTACAATGCTTCATTTGGCGGTAGTGCGGCTCAGGTAAACGGTCTGTTCTACCAGGCGGACGACATGAATTGGAACGGCCCGTCTCAGGAGCCGTATGTTCTTCAGTTGAACTTAAATTACGGTGGCTTGCAAGGTTCGTCTTCTTCTTCAGCTAATTCGCAGCCATCGCTTCAGTGTAAGGGTAAGCAGTTATCCTCTCTAGTTTGTCTCAATCAATCGACCACGTCTTTCATATGTACGTCTTCTTCGTCGGGCCCGAGCAACTGTCCGACCTCTGTTTCGTTGCCTAGCTCAAAAAGCGAGACCTCTCCTACCAGCAGTTCGAGTGCTCAGAGTGCTTCCTCCACTGGATCTCTGGGCAGTACATTGTCACAAAATTTCTTGTTGGCCGCAGTGACATCGATCCTCATTATCCTAGCGGCTCTTGGTGCATTTATCAGGTTCAGACGAAGAAGACTCTGAATGTTCAAGCGAACTGTTTAGAGCACAGTGAAGACATTACTTGTAACACGTTTAGCAGCTTGAGTCCTTTCTTAGTAAACCTGTCCCGGAATGCCGCTCGATTACATGCTATCGCTGACATTCTCGTCTACTTTCGGCTACAGCTCCGTTGACTCTCTCTTGGCCTCCATATTCTTGAATCAGCAATTGGAAGCTCATGCGGTGTCAGGAACATAACGGTTCAAGGAAATTGTATAACCCGGAAACTTGACTAGTATTTCTTTGTCTTCGGTAATTACCTTTGTGTGGATTCTTTGTGCCAGAGCAACATAAGTTGAATCATATACTGTCAGGTCATGCCTGACGCTCAGAGCTCCGCACAACTCTAGCAGTTTTCCCCGCGGCCTCCAGATACCAAATCGATACTTGCTCAATGATCTGGCGGCTATCGTAAGATTCGTCTCGTTATATAGTCCGCTGAATCGCAGTGCATTCATTACTTCATAGAATAACAAAGTGGGCACAGTCAAGCCGACCCGCCCCGTAGCAAAGTCGTTTCTCAGTCCAGTTGCTAGCTCTGAATCTGCCTCCACCAGAAACCACTTGGTTACTATTGATGAGTCAACGACGTACTCCTTCTTTTTCGCCATTGCTTGATCACTGCAAGTGCATTCCAATCTCTTGGTGCTTGTCGTTTCACCTTCTCATTCAGAATCACAGCCTCCGCCATATCTGCCCTGCCCTCCTCCTCGACTCTCTGGCTAATCATTTCTCTAATCTCTTCACTCCAGTTCACTTCAACGTGGCTCATTTTTTCTTTGAGTGATCGGGGGAGCGTTATCGTTGTCCTTACAAGGCGTTCCTTACGTTTCGACATACTGATAATATTGGTAATATCCTGCAATATTTAAGACTTCAGACTCTTTGACCGATCCGCCGACGAACCTCGTATGTGGATTAACTTGTATGCTTGCGGTAATGCCAATTCCGAAAACCGCGCACTTTTCTTCATATTCATGCTCGTTCTCTACCATTGAAATCTACAGGAAAAGAGCGGGCCCGGTGGGATTCGAACCCACGACCCCCGGCTCCGAAGGCCTGCATGTTGAACATCCTCTCGAATGCACTACACGATGCCCTGATGTGTGCAGATTGACAGAAATCCGATGCACGCAGGGAATAAAGCCGGATCTTTAGTTCCGCCTTGAAACCCCCTTTGAGGCTCCATGCTAGGCTACGGGCCCGCGCCGTTCAAGTTAATTCTTGCTCTTTTTCTTCTTCAATCTATTAATTTTTGGGCCGAAGGGTTTGGTCAGCACGCCCTCCTCGGAGATGATTGCGGTAATGAGTTCAGGCGGGGTGCAATCAAACGCCGGGTTGAATACTCTCACAGCAGTTGGCGCAGTCTGAACACCTCGAATATTCTTGACTTCCTCCGCGGGGCGCTCTTCAATCTTCACCTTCCTCCAGTCACTTTCAAAGTCAAAAGTTGAGAGGGGCGCAGCGACGTAGAATGGAACATTTTGCTGCTTAGCGAGAGTCGCAATCTGGAAAGTCCCTATCTTGTTGAATACGTGGCCATCCTTTGTTATTCTATCAGCGCCGACAACGACGCGGTCGACGAGTCCCCTCTGCATCGCGAGCCCGACAGCAGTGTCCGGGAGCAGAGTCACGTCAAATCCGTCGTTGCTCAATTCGTATGAAGTGAGCCTCGCGCCCTGAAGTACGGGACGGGATTCGGTAGCGTAGACCTTCAGAGTCTTTCCGTGCCTCATGGCCGAGCGAAGCACGCCTAAAGCCGTTCCGTATCCAACCGTTGCGAGCGCACCCGCAATCTGCTGAATCCAGAGTCACATCTCTGGATTCATTTACAGTGGGTGAGAACGCTCTCTCCGGTTTTGAAAAGACTCTCGCCATGCTCCGACAGCTTCTTGTTTGTCTCAACGTCCAAGTCCGCGAGGGACTCGACGAATGCAACCAAGTCACGCCTGAGTGTGTGAATGTCCGAATCGTCAGGAAGCGAGTGCAAATGTTCCAAAGCCTTGTCAACACCCCACGCGAGATTTATTGCAGTGGGTCTTGCAGATTTCAGAGCAAGGCAATCAGGTTCAATCTCCCTTACAAGTTCTTTCTTCGTCTTCGCTTTGTGGTTTATCGCTGACAGCGCGACTCCCATGGCTCCTGCAACGCCAATCGCGGGCGCACCTCTAATTCTCAGCGTCTTGATCGCCTCGACAACCTGATCTACCGACTTGCAGTCGATGAATGAAAGTTTGGTCGGAAGGAGTGTCTGGTCAATCATTCTTACCGAATTGTTCTTATGATTCCAGCTGATCGTCCGCTCTTTGAAAAAGCTGACTCGCCCCTTCAGTGAACGCTGTTGCATATTCCTTCTGCTCATTGGCACCTCATTGAAGTTTTGAAGCGACAAGTCCTTTTATAAACGAGTTTGAATCGATTCTTGCTACCAAACCCGATCTGGGAAGTCCAGAGTTCGGGCACCTCCTCCATAGCCATGCCGTTTCGAGGTCATCACCTAATTCAAAATGAGCGCGCCAGCAACTCAGAATGAGAAATCCACAGTCGAAGACGGATCTAAGAATGACGAAGTTTCGGCTGGCCAGAAGTGGGAATCAACAGGCGACGAGCTGATACCCGAAGCAACAGAGGCGGAGGAGCGGCAACAATTCCCAAAGAGAGAGCGCCGGTTCCCTCCAAGACAGGTCTTCGGGGGAAAGGGACAGCAGGAGCAGGAAATTCAGCAGGAGATTAGCGCTGTCTTTTCGAAGAAACTCAAGCATGCGATTTTGGAAAGACCAGAGGACACGAGGCTCCTCGAATCCAAGGGGTTTGGAATCCGCGAGGGCGAGCAGTTCTACCTCAAGGACTACGAGGTACTATACCTCATGTACACGGGCAAGCTCAAGCTCAGGAGGGGGGCTCACCAGGAAGAGTTCACCGATTACGTGAACTTCGCACTTACTAGAGATGAGAATGCCTGGACGCGGTTTCTAGTCTTCAGAGACCTCAGAAGCAGAGGGTACGTTGTTAGAGAGGGGTTCGGCTTTCCCATCGACTTTCGAGTTTACGAGCGAGGCGATTATGGTGAAAAAGCAGCGAAATACATCGTTTTTGGGCTAAACGAGGGCAAGACGATGAGCGTCGGCGAGCTCAAGAAACACATCGAGGAGATGACAACCATGGGCAAGGAGGCTGTGATCGCCGTAGTGGAGCGCAGAGGTGAAGTGATCTACTACAAAGTGGGAAAGTGGCGGCCGTTAAAATCAGCATAGTGCTGACTGTATCGGATCATGATAGAAATAAACCACACTTCTTAAATCGGCCAAAAAGAGATTTTTTGCCGCCGACCCATTACAATGAAAGCTGTGATTCTTGCAGGCGGTTTCGGCAAGAGGCTGAAACCACTCACCGATGACAAACCAAAACCGATGATTGAAGTTCTTGGCGTACCGATTCTCGAGTGGCAGTTGAACTGGCTTTCCAAGTACGGAATCAAAGAGGTCGTAATCTGCGTTGGATATCTGAAGACCAATGTCTTGGACTACATCGGGAGCGGCCACAAGTTCGGCGTCAGCGTCGGTTACTCTGTGGAGGAGAAACCACTCGGCACGGGCGGCGCAATCAAGAACGCGAGGAGCCTGATATCCGGAGATAATTTCCTCGCGATGAACGGTGACCTGATTACGGACCTCGACCCTTGGAAACTCGTCAACAACCTGAAGGAGGGTTTAATGGCATCAATTGCTGCAATTCCACTTCCCAGCCCCTACGGAATCATCGAGATTGATAACGGCCTAGCTACAGGTTTCAGAGAAAAGCCCGTCCTTGGCGATTACTGGATAAACGCGGGAGTCTACTGCCTCTCCAAGGATATCCTCGACGTGCTCCCCGATGAGGGTAACATCGAGAAGGAGACCCTGCCGGGACTTGCGGTGGACAAGAAGATTGGCGTCACAAAGTACGAGAACGTCAACTGGAGGTCAATCGACACGCACAAGGATATCGAGGAGGCCTCGAAGCAGTTCGAGCACATCGTACCTCAGAACTCTGCACTTAGGGCGATGAAGTAGTAGTAACAGGGAGCTGCAAAAAATATCTGTTTTTTGCTAGCGTCAGCCATGTTCAGCTTTCACTGAGCAAGAAAAAAAGAGCAGCGCACTCTCCCTCTTTGGTCACTGTCCAAAGTAGCAAAGGGGTTCATGTCCCTTATCGTCTTCAAGCCAATGGAATGTTTTATTGGGCCTTCATTTTCTCATTGATCCAGCTGCGCATACAAGGCTAGGGAGGACACGCTTCGGTATTGGTCAATGAGAGTAGCAAGAGCGAGCCGTTAGCCATTGGTCAGTACCTCAGCCTGATCCGACCTGCAAACTCGGTCATGGTAGGGTTCGCAGTGGTCGTGGGGATCGCTGTCACTTCGCACAGTTATCACCAAATATTCACTCTGCGCTCGCTCCTCGGTTTCCTCACGGGCTTTTTCATCTCCGGCTTTTCCATGGTTTCAAACGATATCTACGATATAGGCGTTGACAGAATAAACCAGCCCCGAAGGCCTCTTGCCAGCGGCGCAATTTCGCTCAGAAGCGCAAAATGGCTCGCGTGTATTTTGCTAGTACTCGGAATCGCAGTCGCAGTTCCGCTTGGGCTCGCAAACTTTGCTATAGCTGCGCTCTTTGCATTCATCGGTTGGTACTACAACTTTCAAGGAAAGAAGCTCGGGTTATTCGGAAACTCACTTGTCGCGTTCTCGCTTGCGATTCCATACATCTACGGATCCATTGCGCTTGGGAACTATAGTGTCAACCTGGGCTATCTGCTCGCCCTGACTTCATTCATCGCCGGGATGGGCCGAGAGGTGCTCAAAGGAATCGCCGATGTTCAAGGCGACAGGACCAGGAACGTAAAGACCGTGGCGATATCACACGGAGTTAGGGCGGCACGCAACTTGGTCGCGGCATTCTTCTTAGCTGCTGTAGCTTCAAGCTTGCTGCCCGTTCTCTTCGGCCTGCTCGGGAACGCTCTTTTCCTTTACGCGGGGTTGATTCTCATCCCAGACGGTATCTTCCTCTACCTGACCTACAAAGTACTCTCGATGAAGGTTGAGGCAGAGTCGCTGAAACTAAAGTCAATCGCGCTAGGTGGCATGATGGCCGGATTGCTGGCTTACCTCATCTCTGGTCTGTTTGTTTGAAGACAAAATGTCTCCTCGCACAAAGATTGGGGGAGATCCACCAGCAAGCGATAAAAGGCAACTTGGAAGAACACCCCCAGTGTGCATTAGAATTCGGATACTACTTCCGAGCGTGTAGGAGGTACCTTCACGGATTGCTTTCAGAAAAGTACAGGCCACAGAAAATCGCATCGCTTGTAGGCAACGAGCAGCCCAGGCTTCAGATGGTAAAGTGGCTGAAGCACTGGAAGATCGGGTCCAAGCCGCTGCTCCTGCTTGGCCCGCCCGGTGTGGGCAAGTCCACCTCGATTTACGCACTCGCAAAGGAGTTCGGATATAGTATCATCGAGCTCAATGCGAGCGACGTGCGAACAAGGGACAGGCTGAGGGAAGAGATTGGGCCCTCGCTTGAAAACAAGACCCTCTTCAGCGACGAGAGACTCCTGATTTTCCTAGACGAGATTGACGGCATCTCAGGTCGGGCCGACTTTGCGGGGATGGACTTCATCATGGATTTTGTCGAGAACGCGAGGGTTCCCGTGGCCATGGCCGCAAACGTCGAAGACCTCCAAAAACTGAAGAAATTGCAGCAAAAGTCACTTGCCCTAAAGTTCAGACCGATCGGAGAAGACCTCGTTCAGATCTACCTCAGGTGCGTGGCAAACCGCGAAGGGATAGAGGCTTCAGATTCGGCACTCGGTCAAGTAGCCAGGAACAGCCGAGGGGACGTCAGGCAGGCGCTCAACAACCTCCAGACACTCTCAGGACAGAGGGTCGTAGGTGGCAGGACCGACGACCAGTTCTTGAGCGATTCTGAAGCGCTGGACGCGATACTCTCCTCAAAGACCTTCGACGAGGAGTTGGCAAAGCTTCGTCAGTTCGACGCGCCGCCCATCGAGAAGATAAGATCCATGTTCGACGCCGTGGTATCTGCGAAGAATCTCTCCGTTGAAGCGAGGTCAGAGGCGCTGGAACTCTTATCGCAGGCGGACATGATTTACGGCAGGATAAGCCGAACGCAATCCTGGAGGCTCTTGAGGTACATCGACAAAGAGCTCGCCCTCGCGACGTTCGGGAAGAACCTGAAAAAGGTAGACTCGAGCCTCCCGTGGAACCTCAGGCTGTCGATATGGAACGACGGGAGGGTGGTCAAGGAGATGTTAAGCGTTCTCTCCGAAAAATACCACGTGGGCAAGAGTGATTTCGCGACTTTCTTCCTTCCGTATTTTGCTTACTACTTTAGGGCAAATCTGAAGATGCTGCCCGAATTCCTCGAGAAAAATGGGTTTGAGGATTCTGAAAAGAGGGTTCTTCTCAAACTGGCTCGAAAACCCTGACGAAAAAAAGAGTGATTATGATCATCGTTGAAGATAAAGATGGATACTTGGTTCAAACTACCCTACGTGGGAAGTGATGTCTTTCGGGGACTGAGAGCATCAGGGGTCGATTATGAAAAAGGCATGGGCTTTAGGTTTACCTCCTCGACGAACTTAGAGCGCGCAACCGCCATAATATCCGAAGCAATCAGGGAGCCGGTCGAGATTGAAAGCGAAGCCGTCGTGAAGGGCAAGGGGCGCAAATGCTTCATCTGCGGCGAGCCGAAGGTCGAGGAGGAGAGCGACGGGACAGTCTGCGATGATTGCATGAAGGGAGAGGACGCCTACTCCCTCTACGTGCTCAAGTTCTCTGACCTCATGAATGAGGTCTAGGGGAAAAAAAGAAAAGAAGGCCTCAAAACAACTAGGAAAACAGAGCGCAATTCCCACTTTGACCACGCCAATTCCAGCAAAGGAGCACCAGCACGAGTTCAGGTACTACGCGGCAGTGAACCTATACAATGGAAGCGAGGCAATTGGTTGCGTTGATGTGTGGCGCTGCTCCGTCTGCCACGTAAAAGGAATTGAGCTAAGGGTTCAGGGCCTGAACAATCTTTCAGCAGAAGCAGGGTTCCCGGTGCTCGACGGGCCTGATACGCGCTGGGTTGTCTTTGTCTGCAGTGCCGAGGAGCAGCCAAAGTTTGACGTCTTTCGTGTACACGTCGGCGAGGAGATCGAGCACCAGTGCGTGGAAAAGACATCTCCAATCAAAGTGTCCGCGGGCTATTCAATCGAGGACAAGCAGGACAAGTACCACAGGATCCTGAACCTCGACGACTACCTTAACGAGAACCTTCAGCTTTCCATGACCGCCTGAGAGCTCCTGATTCCCTGTCTGAAGTGGGTGACATTTTCAGTTGAAGAACTCGCGCCTAGAAGCCGCGCTGAACCCTTATCTTACACAACCCAGTTCTTTCCTTCAAGAGGCAGGCCGAACATGAAGATAGCTCACGTTTCGATCACGGTCAAAAACATGGATCAATCGATAAGTTTCTACACAGAAACCCTTGGACTAAAACTCGCAAGCCGGAGGGAAATTCCCGAGAACAATGCAGAGATAGCCTTCGTCGAAGGAGAAGGGGGCAGCAACCTTGCGCTTGAGCTTACCTACTGGAAGAACAAGAGGGACTGGACGGATGGCGACCAGCTCGACCACATCGCTTTCCATGTGAAAGATGTCGCAAAATCAATCGAGGAGTTTCGCAGAAAGGGAGTGGAGATTGCAAAGGAACCCTACTCGCTTCAGGGATCAAAGAGCAAGATCGCATTCATCAAGGACCCGAATGGAATATGGCTTGAGCTGATAGAGCACGCCTAGGACGAGGATGCGTTCTGACCCGTCTTGCCAGGGTCGTCAGAGTATTCGCACTTGAAATCAGCCAGGCCCGCATTCTCGAAGACGTTCTTCGGAATAAAATGGAACTTGATCCCCAACTTGCCAAGCTCTAGGGCCGTGTTCTCGCTCGCCGCAAACCAGCAGCTATCCGGCTCGAAGAAACATAGCACGCCATGTTTTTCGTTCAGGCAGACGTGGACAAGGTTCTCTTCTGAATAGAACATCTTTTCCTTGCACATTATGCATTCCATTGTCTTGGAGTTAAAAGCGGGTATGGCGCTTGAAGTCGCTGCTGACTGCTCACTCATGCCGTACCTATACTCTCAGGCCGGCCTTTTCTCTCTTTCTATCTAATCACTCTCATTGAAGGAGAGTTGCAGACTGCAGCCTTCGGACTACGTAGAGTGCATTTCCCTCAAGGGGGACAACTCCTAGGAGACGCCTACAACTTTCTGACCAACCCAATTGCGCTGAATATCAGGAGAAGCGATTCGAGAATCAGCCCGCTGAATATTATGATGATTGCAGGAAGGTAGCCTTCTCTAATGAGCTGGATGTGGGGAGTCTCTGAGGATACCGAGACGATTGTAAAGATGCTCAGAATAATCGGGATGATCAAAATCCACCGAGTCCATCTCGCGGCCAGGAAAATTAAAGAAATCACGTAGATTACCAAGATCGCCGAGGCACCTTCGACGACGAAGAACGGGACGATAGTCCTTATGGTAAGGATGGTCGCAATGCCGAGGATAATTGTGAGTACAAGAAGAACCAATATTGTCTGCCTGAACCTGTTCAAGGTGAAGTGACACTCCAATTCCATACGCAATTGCTACCTGAATTTAACATAGTTGCCGCGGTTCTGGATCCATTCAAGAATCATCCATGCCCATTCTCACACAGTGCAATGATGAGGTAATGCTCCCCATGCTGCTTTGACGGTTTTTCCTTCCAGTGAAGATAGGCAATAAGACAATGATGACCATGCACACAAGAATCTAGAGTAGAATCTACAGGAAGTTGATTTCACGCGTTTGTATTTTTTCAGAGTTGTGCACTTCTTGGCAATGGACGCCCAGCAGATAACTAGGAAGATCTACCTGCTTATTGTTGTGGATAATCAGGACACGTACAGGGGCTCCTTCAAACTAGGTGATACGTTCAAATCAATTGCTAACCTCGCCTTGGAAGAAACGCACATGCAAAATCGCTCTCTCCCAAACTGGAAGATTTCAAACAGGCATGGTCAGGTGCTGGACTTTAATTCCAAACTATCTGATTATCACATTGTCAGTAGAGACTCACTTTACTTGAGTTCTATCAAGAAATACAAGAAGGAAAGGGGGATCTCAATCTAAAGCCGTAGGCGTCAGACAAAAGACTTCTGAAAATTGGGAAAAACTAGAGAACTCGCCTACAGAGACAGGACATACTGTAACATAAGACACCGCGTAAAGTAGCTCTTTTGCGTGGGACTAGTATGCAACGCAGGGGCGCAATTGCCGCGGCACTTGTCGTGGTGTTGCTTTTGATCATTGGCTTGGCATTTGCTGGCTACATTTACTCGTCTCAGACCACCAGTTCTCTACATGGTGAAAGCACAGGATCAAGTAGCTCCACAACGACCACTCAATATAGGACGCCCTCGATCAATAGCACGAGTTCTTCGATGTCATCCAGCCAAACGAAGAGCTCAACATCGAGCAGCTCGACAAGCTCCTCAACAACGACCTCTTCCAGCTCTGCCATAAAAACGACGACAAGAACTTCGCACAGTACGAGCACTCAGACATCCAGTAGTACAACTACTACCACGAGCCTTCCTAGAGTGACGCCAGTTATTATCAGGTCCAGCGGATACTTTCTCTCGACCTCAACCGATATGATGCTTCTCGACAACGCCACTTTCAACAATCTCGTTAGCGAGTTAATTCACGCAAACGTAACTTATCTCTTCTTCAACCTCCCGAACATGGATCCCACGGGCGCGGTCGCCGACAACTATTCGCTCGAAACGAGCTTAATCGCTCGCTTTGATTCGCTTCGGGGCAACCATACGTTCGAGTACTTTGCTTGGACAGGCACGCAGATAAATCCAACCGACGTCCTCGGCAACTTTACTTCGGCAGCAATAATTTCTGACGTGAAATCAATCTACAATGCAGGCTTCCAGGGAGTCCTGATAGACATGGAGCCGGTGCCAAACGACAGCCCGCAGTTCATAACAATGCTCCAAACATTTAGGCAGGCGATGAATCAGGAGCCGACAAAGATGCTTCTTGCGGCGAACAGCATGAAGATTGGGTACGGGGCGACCTACGGACAGGATTGGACGTGGGACCCCTTGTACTTCAAGAACGTCACCTCTCTTGTTAATTTCGTAATCCCGATGCTGTTCGAGTCGGGAGCCTCGACGCAGTACTCATACGAGCAGTACGTGAAGCTCCAGATTCAACTCGTTACCCAGTACTCGTTGGCGCCTGTCCTTTACTCGATCCCGGACTGGTATGCAAACTCGACCTGGCACCATCCCTACGCGGAGAACCTGACCAACGCGGTGCTTACCTTCTCTGCGTACATTACATCGGGTGCGAAGCTGCCCAACATGATAGGCCTCGGAATCTACGCTCTCAACAAGACCTACGTCTTGGGGCAGGGGCCTCCGACGCTGGGCCTTGAGACTACAAGCTATGACTGGAGCTACTTCATCAATCACTGGGCCGACACGAGCTACCCTATGAAAGTTGGAACCTCGAATCAGTAGTTTTTGAAACTCACGACTATGTACTAGTTCAGTATCCGCGGTGAATGATTACCGAGCACGCGGCGTTCGGGCAGATTGTGGTTCCAGGAACCGTTACGTTGACCAGATTGAGATTGCTTGTTGCAACTATTGTCGAAGGGATTACGAACTCTCCCGATTCAATGATTCCGTCAAACCCCCACATGGTGAGTTCTGAATAGTTCAGGTTGCCCGAGCTCGGTTCCACTGCAATGGCGGGATAGAAGCCGTAGTAGAACGGGGGAAGGATTGCGTAGTACCTGCTCGAGTTGCTCGAGGCTTTAACGTTGTAGCTGAACAAGACCCAGGTCTCGTTTTGGAAGACCATTGTTGCGTTTTCGAACTTTACTTCATTGTTCGATATCCTTCCGCTGTCTGCCGAGAGTGCGTACGGCACCGTGGTCGAAGTAAGATTAGGACGTACGTGCGTGCTCGAGCCGCTTATGCCGTTGACCGCCAGATGGTAGAGGATGCTCATCTGCGCGGTTGTTCCGGGCCTTATCACGAGGACGGGGACGTTGTAATCCGAAGAGTTGGACGCCAAGATTTCGATGGTCAAAGGGTTGAGGCAGAAATTCGTTGCCCCTGTCGCCTTTGATAGCTGTTCATCGCAACGAGACGGGGAATTCGCACTACCTTCGAAGATGAAATACGTCGAGAGGACTGCGGTTAGAGCGACAATCAGAATGATGCATATTGCGACGATCCGAGATATAGCTGAAACGTTGCTGTGGGGCCTCATAGCTCTCTATCACACTCTTGTTCGCCAGTTAGACTCTCCACGTGGTCTGCACACATACCATGTGCCTTTTTAGTTTCGCGGCACCAGAGCGAGAAGCACGCCCGCATGACCGAAAGCAAGTTGATCAATTCACTTGCTCCGTACCTCTCGATTTACTCCGGCCGGCCACGATCACTCGTTTCCTAGGATTGTGGTCGAGTGGATGACTTTGCCTGCAAGCTGGTCGACCTCACACCGGTAAGTTCTTCACAGACACACCAAAGTTTGCTCGCAGTCATCTCATCGTAAGACTCTTCGGGGGCCCTCCGCTCTTTCATGTTAGAGGAAAAGTACCTCCCGCTCAAAGTTTCTACGTCCGGTGAGGATGCAAGGTAAATAGATGTCCGAGCCCCCTTTTGAGGACTCGCAAAGAACAACTTGAAGAACCAAAAGACGGCCCGAGCGATCGGATTCAAATCGTGGGCAAGATTGGTCCTCACCACGCCCGGATGCAGAAAGTTCGCGGTGACACGTGTCCCTTCCAACCGCCTAGCGAATTCTAAAGTGAGCAAATCCAATTCGAGCTTCGACTGTCCGTACGCGCCGAGCATTCTGTACTTCTTCTCTCCCTGAAGGTTTTCAAAGTCGACGCTGTTTCCTCTGGCAGATTCGGAACTCACATTTACAATGCGCGAGGGAGCACTCGAAATCAGTTTCGGGAGAAGAAGTTGCGTCAACAGGAAAGGGGCAAGGACATTTACTGCGAAAGTGTTCTCGAACCCTTCTTCGGTAATTCTCCTCTTCGGTATGCTGACTGCTGCATTGTTTATCAAGACATCCAAGCGATCAAACTTTTTGTCGAATTCCGCAGCAAGTTGCCGAACCGAGCGTTGCAGAGAAAGGTCCGCGTATAGCGCCGTGACCCTATCGCTGCCTGGTTTCTTGATCTCAGTTAGGGCGGCGTCAGCTTTCGGAGACCTCTTACGCATCACGGTTACAACCGTTGCCCCAAGATTCGCAAGTCCCAATGCAGTAGCTTTTCCAATCCCCGAGCTAGCGCCCGTGATCACGCAGACCTTTCCGCTCAGGTCAACTGCTTTTGAGATGCTCACTTCTTCCCAAGCCTCCTTTCTCTCTGATGATCATTGCAAGCAGAACTCTTAACCATTTTTTTCAGAGTGAGATGTTGTCCTGCAACACGGAAATTGCATCAGCGGATCTTCTTTGGCATAACAAGTACTCTTTTCTCCTTTCAGCGAACTATCGCAAATGAGCGGCAAATCGCTGAGGCTTGTTTTTTGCGGTATTTCTTCTTTGATAGTCCTCGAAAACCTTGTCGCATCTGGGGGCGCAGGGAATCGGTTTTAATATCCTAACGAAACGTTATGAAGCGTAAACAGGGACTACGAATCACATGCGCAACTCGATGATTCTCTTGTTAGCTGCACTCTTGATTCTCGCCTGGTTCGGAAGCGAGGTGTACATAGCGCAGGAGATCTGCGTCACCTCTTGCATCTACCTTACCGGACAGCCAGGATGGGTGCAGGCTATTGCCGTTGCAATCTTGCCCGCGCTCTTGCTTCTTGCAGCCTTCAGGGTGAGAAAGACTGAAGCAATTCGAAAAACGCCCTCACCGGCCTCAGGTGCGCCTCAGCAGTAACCGAATGCAACGCCTGTTTTCTTTTGCCTTATCGCTTGCGTCAGATGGATTCAATTACGCGTCGGATCCTCTTCACACCTTCCCTCAACCTCTCCTCCGAGTTTGCGTAAGCGACCCTGATGTAACCCTCGCCCAATCCTCCAAAGGCCGAGCCCGGGACTGTTGCAACGTGTCCATCGAGTAGAATCTTCATGGCGAGGTCGTCAGAAGTTAGACCGGTCTTCTTGATGTTGACGAAAAGGTAGAACGCCCCCGCTGGCGGTGAGATAGACAGTTCGTTACCGATGCGCCCTAACCCCTCGAGCATGATTTTCCTGCGTCTATCGAACTCGTCGACCATCTTCTTCACCGAATCCTGCGGTCCCTCAAGGGCAGTCAGAGCAGCCGCCTGAGAGATAGACGACGTGCACGAATTGGTCGAGCCATTCAGTCTACCTATGCACTCTGCAACAGGTTCGGGCGCCACACTGTAGCCTACCCTCCACCCTGTCATCGCGTATGTCTTTGAGAAAGAGTTCACGGTGATCACAAAATCTTCGAGCCCTTTTAGCGAAGCAATGCTCACGTGCCGTCCTCCATCGTAGACGAACTTTTCGTAGACCTCGTCGCTTAGTATCGTAAGGTTGTGCTTTTTTGCAAGCTCCCCCAGCGCAGCTAGATTTTCATCTCTGATAATGCCGCCCGTTGGGTTGTTTGGCGAATTTATCAGAATCATCTTTGTCCTATCTGTGATCCGTCTGGAAAGTGAGTTTAGGTCAGGCTGGTAACCGTCCTCCTCTCGAAGCGGATACCCGACAGGCACGCCTCCGCTGATCCGCACAATCGGTACGTAACTTGACCATCCTGGATCGGGAATGAGCACCTCTTCTCCTGGGTTGACGCATGCGAGAATCGAGAGGCAGAGGGCCGAGGTCGCGCCAGAGGTCACAATCACGTTATTCCCTGTGCAGGTCGTATCGTTCTCTGTTTCCATCTTGTGGGCTATTGCTTCCCTGAGTTTCTTTTCGCCGAAACTCGAAGTGTACTTTGTCTTCCCGCCTTTGAGCGCCTTCGCTGCCCCCTTCTTGATATATTCAGGTGTGTCAAAGTCCGGTTCTCCAAATTCGAGCCTCACCACGTCCGGGATGCTCTGGGCCTTCTCGAAGATCTCCCTTATTCCGGATAGCGGGATTCCCGACATGCGCTCAGCGATTTGCATGCTTCTTCTATTACCAACTCCGTCTCTATGTGCCACTATGCATCTTTTACTTTGCTAGCAGGGGATGCATTTCAAGGTCTAGAAACGCATGTATTTCAGCAATTTCCGAAGAAAGACCAAAGTACTGAATGAAGTGAATCCCGGAAGAAGCAGGACTTGTTCTCGGCAATCAAAGTTGGAGCGAGGAATTTGTCTCATCAAAATACTCAAGCAGGGAAGATTGCTTGCCCGTTAGCAGATCGAGTTCAATTTCTTCTTTTTGTCTCCTCGTATACGAGCGAAAGCGCCGTGAAACGAAGGTCCTGTTTGACCTGTTCGGCCGTTGGAGTTCCGGGTTCGTCTTTTCTAGAAATCTCCCTTTAATCGGGTCGTAGTTCCAGAGCCCCGCGCCGAGGTTCTTCAGCTCCCAATAATTCTGGCTCCTCCGATGGTCGATCTCCTTCTCCGAGACAAGAACCACGTAATCAAACCACTCCGCGTAGCACCTGAGTTGCTCGATGCCTCGCGTAATGCTGTCGCTCAGAGATTTGTACTCAAATGCCCAGTACATTGAGCCCATCTTCGCAGCGATATCTACGTACGGATGATCTGACCCCAAGCACTCGAATTCAAAGGGGAAGACGGTGAACCCTGAGGCAGAAAGGTGGTTCTTGAATGCGTGGTAGCAGGGCGGCTTTGATGTGTGACTCTGCAACAAAAAATGCTCGAAGAAAGGTCGGCGATTGCGCTTGGGGAGAATCATCTCGCGCTGAAAGGGGTGAATAGCCGGTATGAAAATCTGCAGCATTCAAAGATAGCTGACGAAGGGTGAAGCAAAATGAGGTTGTGCGGGCAAAGATGCCGTCATCCTGCTCTCTATCCCAAGTACCAAGGTAAGTGAGCATGTTATGAAGACGGTATATGGAACTTTGCAAGTTATACTCTCGCTATCTCCGTGTGATTCTGTCTTTCCTCCTTCTCGGGCTTGTATTTCCATTGCAAACTTTGCTCTTTTCTTTATATATTCTCAATAGTCGAATCCGTCACACACGCGGGCGGGAAGCCCAATATCATGCTTTGGCTATGGCCGAAGCTCAGCATCATGAAAATATTGCAACAAACTACCATGCATTCTGAACGTTATCACAGATCACCCAAAAGGATCTGGCACGACTAGTGTTCACTTCATACCCGTTTCTGATTTTAAGGCGTGATTTAGGTCACTATGAGAGCGTAATAGGCCTTTTTGTCTAACTAATTTTACAAGGCCGAAGATTAGCCGATCCATAATTCTCAATCTCTCGAGCATTATAAACATGGCTTACACAACAGGTCAAACATGGGGTGCCTTGAGAAAGGCATGGAAGGCATACAGGATCGCAAAGGTCCAGAACAGCAGCACAGATATGAGGAAATACGCTGAGAGGATCCGCTCTCTCCAAGCAGAGCTCGGAGTATCTCAGGCGAGCTTCCCTGACCTAAACTTGGGTTAGAGAGAAGCAAGAAAACCAGGGCAAGAGGGAAGACAACGTAGTTTTGCCTTTTTCCCACCTTGTCATCTGCGGCGAAATCTGGGAACCAATTCGTTCCTGAGCACGCATCCTAAGCATCTACGCCTCGCCTTTTTTCTGTCGAGGAATGCCTCAGGTCATGCGCCTGGAGAGAAGTTGAATGGAGGCTACGCCCGTGCAGAATTTGGGGCCAGTCTCCTTTCAAATCCTTCCAACAAATCAGTCCCTCACTTTAGCGCTTGCACAATCCTCTTGTGTGTTGTGTCAACGCTTTCGACACCGGTATTGAGGAGTATGCACGGGATTTTCCACTCCTCAAACATCAGGCGAAAGAACCTCTCCTGACTTGCATCGTCCTTCTCAAGAAGATACGGGTTGTACCAAGACTCAGTATTGACAAAGAGCGAAGTATTCAGTGCTGAGCAATAATACGCCTTCGGTTCCATGCCTTCAACCCCATTGATGGAGTAAACCGTTGCATGCGGAAGGACTGTACCCGACGGTGCCTCGTTCCAGTTTTCCTTCCAGAAATCCCACTGGTGGTCGACGTTTGTTATGAGCTGAACCGAAATTCCATTGAGGTTTGCATTCGCCGTGTAGACCTTGCCCGAGTACAAAACCGGTGCGACTCGAGCCAGAAGCTGATTCATCTGCTCGATTGAGACGTTCTTATCAGCGCCGACGCGTGCCTTTGACTGAGTCACGTAGTTGCTTGTGATCTCGAATGGATGCTGCATTCTGAAATTTTCCACCTGTTAAAGCCAATTACTCAATTTATGGATTCGTTAAATTTGGCCAAAGTTCGACAATGAAAGAAAAAAGGGATGCTGAATAATTAGAACAGCAAACTCAAAGGTAAGATGAGAAAGAAGTCTGTTTCGGGATAGCGTTTATTCAGGGCAAGAAACCTTGCGCCTTCATCCATTCATCGTTGTATAGTTTCGAAAGGTATCTTTCCCCCCGGTCGGGGAGAATCGTGACAAGAACGTCTTTCTTTGAAAGATCTTTGGAGACTTTCAGCGCGCCAGCGACAGCCGCACCTGATGAACTTCCAACCAATAGTGCTTCCTCTCTAGCAAGCCTTCTAGCCATGTTGTAGGACTCTTTGTCATTCACCCTGACGATATCGTCTATCAGACTCAAGTCAGTCGTCTCTGGGAGAAAATCCTCTCCTATTCCTTCTGTCTTGTACTGCTTTGCCTCGAGATTCGCTTCCTTCCGGAAAATTCCCTGGAGTATAGAGCCCTGGGGGTCGACGCCAATGACTTGTATCTTGTCATTTTTTCCCTTGAGATACTTTGCGACGCCTGAGATTGTTCCTCCGGTCCCCATTCCAGCGACAAAGTGCGTCACTTTGCCCTCGGTTTGTTCCCATATCTCCGGGCCGGTTGTTTCGTAATGAACGCGCGTGTTCGAAGGGTTCGCGTACTGGTTTGGCATGTATGAATTAGGTGTCTCCGACGCAATTTTTCTCGCGACTCCAACATAGTTTTCCGGATGCCCTGCAGGTCGGTCAGAGGGGCAGACAACGACCTGCGCTCCATAGCCTTGAAGGAGTCTGACTTTCTCCTCGCTCATTTTGTCAGGGATTGTAATCACGACTTTGTAGCCGTGAAGTATTCCAGCGATTACGAGTCCAACACCTGTGTTGCCTGAAGACGGCTCAATGATAGTACTTCCACTTTTTAACAGTCCTTTCTTTTCCGCATCGAGAATCATCGCGATTCCGACTCTGTCCTTTATCGAGCCACCCGGGTTGAGGAACTCGAGCTTTGCAAGAATCAGTGGGTTAGACCCGCTCGTGACTCTTCCCAGCCTGACGAGCGGAGTGTTGCCGATCAGCTGCAATACGTTGTCGGAGTACTTCATCGGCCGTCTCACGAGGGATGCGAATATCGGCGGTCGTTGTTTCTATATATCCCTGATGAGAAAATCGTTCTCTTTCTCTTGGCCGCCGGTCAAATTACTCTTTTTAATACCGCCAGAACCAAACTGGTTAGACAGAGGTAGGAAATCAAAGGAGCATCGTGTCTTGCGGGGGTAGCCCAGCCTGGTCAAAGGCGCGAGTAATCGTATTTCGCGAAGCTTAGGTTGCATATTCGGGCTGGAACTCACAGTCTCATTGAACGCATGAGATACCTCGTCCCTTAGGGGTTCGTGGGTTCAAATCCCACCCCCCGCACTCTTTCTTCTACCTTCAAATCGCTTATACTCCCGAGGAATTTGCCGAGGCCGGGTACAATCTGGGCGAGACACCGATTCGGTTTACTTTTTCCTTCTTTTTTTGAAGCGGAAACAACAGCACCTCCCACCAGGAGGGCCCCTAGCAAAAAGTAGCTCAATATCTTCAAAGTTGTATTGACAGTTATTGCAAAGGCCGGGTCGCCCGCTTCGTATATTTGAGGAAAGCCTCCAAGAACCCAAAGCCCCCACAACAGAACATAAGCAGTTAGGGCTGCGTAGAATATTCGCGAAGCTTTCCAGAAGGTGATCGTCGTCAGTCCAAAGAGGATCGACGACATGTTAATCAGGTGAGCTTCTACTGGAGGATTGATGTAAGCAACATGGAGGACTGACCCGATGTCCTGGTAGATCTCCTCGAAGAGGCTCGTCGAGGCAAAAGGCAACGAGATACTGAAGAGATGCGTCCTCGCCCAGTCCAGCTTGAATCCAAATCTGAAGGTGTAAAACGCAAGGAGAAACAATGCGAGCGCCGCTGAAAATGTAAAAGGAAAGACGATGTTGTAGTCGCTCCCCTGAAACTGCCACGTGCCCATATGATAAAGATAGTCGAGATACTCGCGTCCTTCGGGCCACAACAAATTGATTATCGGCCACTGAATGACGAGGCCGGCGAGAGCGAGCCGTGCTACGTTGCTCATTGCATCGCTATGGATAGCCCGTGTAGGTGACGGATAAACTCAACTACGAAAATCACTAGTGAGCAACTTGCAAGATCTCCAACAGTCTCTGGTTCTGTTCCATCTTTGCGCCAAAGGAGTGATCGTATCAAACCGGGGAGAAACTGAGCCTACGCGGGCGAACAGGACCTCCGTTTTATCGCCCTTCTTTGAATTTTCAAAACTAGTTTTCCTCCCCACCGAAAGAGCCAATCAAATTTTGGTAATCCTCGACCAAAGAAGTATCTTACGTCATGTTTTTAGCAGAGCCGAGAAACTACCTCAGAATATGGTGTCTCCTAACTAATCCTCAGAGACCCATGCTATTGATCAGTCCGCCGGAGCTCCCATCGATGACCAGGATTATCTTGTCCCCCTTGTGGTCGTATTTCGCAAACCATATCGGAGCATGCAGCAGCTCCAGATCCCCGATGTCCGACTGCGTGATAATCTGCTGGATCATGTGATATCTCGCATGTGCCTTTTCTGACTGCAATTGGTCCACCAATGTCTTCGCCTGATACTTGGCAGCGTCCTCACTAATGTCTCCATTGAGTACCTTGACCCCTTTCGGGATCTTGCTGATGTCAAACAGTTCTCTGTCTTGAAGGTTGAACTGGTAGTCTTTTGGCTGATACTCGGTTAGGGCTTTAAGGGCGATAACGGGATAGTTGTAATTTTCATTCATTTGCTCTGTCCTCGTCGGAGCACCTCCCCCATATCCCATTCCGCCGAATGCGAATCCCATTATCCTCATTAGTCCGAACGATCCTGCCAGAATGCTGCTTGCATCCCAGGAATTCCAGAAAGCTCGCCTTCTTCCAAATCCGCCTCTGTAACCACCCCCCATTCCTCCTAGCATCACACCTAGTAGCGCTGCTTCCGTGGCAGTCTGGCCTATCTGCTGGGCTTCATTTATCATTACAATCGATGTGCGTGCCGAGACACTCACAATCCAGTAAGGAACATAAGATAGGCTCATCTCCTCTTGCGTCGAGTTTTCGTGTAGGTGCCTGTGCAAGAGGCCCTTGTCCATCAATGGTTTGATTATGGAATTTACTTGATCGGAGCTGCTTACTTTAAGCGGGAGCATGGTCTGCTTTTGTATGCTGCTCCATCCCTGTGTTCCCAGAGTGATTGCGCTGCCGCAGTATTGGCAGGTTATTATCATCTCCCCAAACTTGGGAGCTATTGGAGCTCCGCAGTTAGGGCATTTTATCGAGCTCACTCCACTAGGAGCGACGATTGATTTCTGTACGGGATTCGTGTTAGCGCCATCAGTTGCACCTCTCGTCGTTTGTTCAGGATAATCGCCAGGCGCTAGACTGGTTTTAGCCCCACACTTGTAGCAGAACGAAGCGTCATCAGGAAGTTGGGTCCCGCAACTAGAACAGATAATGGCACTTTAATCTTACACACCCTAAGAAAAAAAGGTTTGGAGAATTTACGATTCGATTTGGATCAACGCTAGTGAACCGTAAGCTTGGGCGAAGAGGGCAAGGCCAAGCATTTAGCGGCTATGTTTGTACTCCTCTCTGATCGAATTGAATCCAAGAATTGTCAGAATAGCCAAAGAGGGGAACTTGTCGGATGGGTTGTTAATGCAATCCCATGTTTCATTATTGGTTTGCTCATCTGATGTTAGGAAGGATGCCGTACAAGTAAAAACCGAGGTGTTCCAAATCCGACGGACCCCGCGCCGCTGGCTCTCACGAAAATGAAGGTGAGAGCGAGACTTTTAGTTCCGAAGAAGTAGGTCCTTCGGCGTCGCTGTCAGCCTTAGAGTGACTGTGAAGCTTCTACCGTATCTTCTCGCCACATCGAGTGTGGCAACTTGCCCAACGTGTTGTTTTGAAAGTGCCTGCAAAAGATCTTTCATTTCCTCAACCTGAAGGCCGTTAATGCCAACTATCACGTCACCCGCCGCTAGGCCGGCCTCGTCCGCTGGGCTGTCGGGAGAGACTCTCACTAGCAACACTCCTCCTCTTGTAGTCTCGGAGAGCCCAAAGCGTCTCGCCATCGCTTCGTCCAGGTTGGTCCCGGAAATTCCGAGCCATGGTCTTATCACCCTGCCGTTCTCAAGTATCTGGGCGCTCACGCTCTTTACCGTGTTGATCGGGATTGCGAAACCAACGCCCTGAGCGAATGGTATCATCGCTGTGTTTATTCCGATCACGTTGCCATCGAGGTCTGCGAGAGCCCCTCCGCTGTTCCCCGGGTTGATCGCTGCATCGGTCTGGATGAGTCCTTCGAAAACAAAGTCTGCCCAGGGGAGCGGTCTTCTCAGGGCGCTAATGACTCCAGCGGAAACTGTATGGCCTCCGGGGAGACCCAGCGTGTTTCCTATTGCAAGCGCTATCTGCCCCACTTTCAGACTCTCTGAATCTCCCAATGAGGAAGCATGGAGGCCCCCGTCCTTGACTTTAACGACCGCGATGTCGGTTTGCGGATCTCTACCTAGAACGGTTCCTTTGATCGTCTCCCCACTCTTCAAACCGACCTCCACTTTTGGGAGGCCCTCGACAACGTGATAGTTTGTAATGATAAAACCCGCCGAGCTGAGTATGACGCCCGAGCCTGCTCCTTTAACGGGCATGGAGCCAAACCTTCGATCCCTAACAAGCATCGTACTCTCGATAGTGACAACACTTTCACTCACAGATTGAACAGCTTCGGTTATTTGACCTTCACTTGGTAGCATTTTTCCGCGCTCAGAATCTCCAAATGTTAGTGTGGATGATTGTGGAAGCAGACAGATATTGACTGGCCACAAGCGTCCCCGGTCACGCTTCCATTATCCGTCAATTGTGGTGACAGAGCGACGTGCGACCACGCCATGACCCAAGCATGCTATTCTCTTTGTTGCAGAGTGGGTGTTTGTTTCCTACACAATGTGAGCTGACCTGCGAGGTCTGATTACCCAAAGGTAAACATTGGCAATCATGCCAATGGCCAGGGTCGCGACGAGCGCAAACGTCAGATATTCAGGAACCATAATTAAAGTAAAGTCAAAACTCACAGTAGAGGTCAGGCCCGCCGTAACGTTGATTGCTCTTTCCTCCTCAGACCCCCTGGCGAGAACTCGGACGTTGTACGGACCGGGTGGTGGATAGAAAGTCACGGTTCCGTCAGATCCCGTGAGCTCGGTCAGAAGGGTAGAGTTCCCGTAAAGCAGGAACACACTTGCGCTGCGAAGTGGAGCTCCGTTGCTTCGTACCACAACGGAAACACGACCAATTGGAATAGTCGATTTGTAAACTTGAAATGGTTGCGAAAGAGTGATCGTTTGAGATTGGTACGTTAGGTTTCCAAAGACAGGCGTGACTGTAAGTTGCACGGGAAATCCTGTTGCAGCCACGTACACAGAGTCTCCGGAAGAACTGGCCAAAGCCGTTGCATTGCTCCCGGCGCCGGTGGCCTGGGCGTCAAGATCTACGCCCTCGAGCGCAACGTTTCCGGGACTGCCCGCGAAATCTACCCTCGCGATCAATACGTTCAACGGCAGCGTGCTTACCATGTCCACCCCACTTACGACGTACATCAAGTACATGGTCGAAGGCCATTGGCTGGGCTGACCGCTAAGGTTTGCCGACCTCTGAAAAGACGACGACTCGCCCGTAATCGCAAATGGGGAGCATGAGTTGAGCCAGATCCAATCACCGTCTGGATTAAGGACCAGCACTTGTGTGCTTGAAATCGAGAGTCCCTGAGCGCTCCCAAAGTAGACTCTCATTCCGTACCTACCGGTCCTCAGAACGACATCGGTCTGAACTGTGGCATTGCTGGTCCCCTGCGAATCGAAGATCTGAGGCGTCGTTTTCGCTACGAGCACTTGTCTTGACACGAACTGATTCGTGTTGAGATTGGTATAAGAGTACGTGTAGTAGAGTTCGTACCACACCGTGAATGTCTGTGCTACGCTACCCCTGATCGTGACGGTGGAAAATGATCCATTCCACGAGAAAAGTGCGCTTCCGGATCCGAGCCCCGAGGGGAGTGCGGTCTGTATTGTCGACAGGGCTGAGCTTGCCTGCGCACCCGTGAGGCAGGCCTGGATGTTATAAGCTTGCGACGGAGCTCGGGAGAAACCCATGTCCATTTGCCCGTTTTGTATCGAGTAAGAATTTAGAGCAATTCCTACGCCGTGGTTGCTGGGATTTACTACCAGCACATGGAATGCGTAGTACTGGGATAGACCAGTAATCTGGATTGACCAGTTACCCTCAGCATTGTAGCTGTGAAATTCAAACAGGAGCTGTGCAGAATTCGGAGGCAGGTTAATCGTTATTATCGGCGTTCCGTCGGGCGCAGAGAGGCCCACTCCAACTGTCTGATTCGCTCGAGATTCTACCCAGAGTTGGTCGCCAAGAGAGTAGACAGGTATGCCATCGGCTAGAGACGAGAGGGTCGACGGGCTGTAACCGAGCGACAAGAAGGAGGGGAGCCTCGGAATCAGCTCCGCGTTCGCGTAGTTGATGGCTCCGTGCGGAGGTCCTGTGTTAGCAGGCGAGGATAATGATGGAGGTTGGAAAAATGAGCAGGGCAGCGCAGGCACTGACGCGAGGAGCATCAACCCGAGGAGAGCAATCAGCCCCCCTCTGATTATGTTCCGACGCCGGTGAACATCAAGCCTTGCCACGAGCAACACCCCACACGACCATAGCCAATACAAGTGTCGGAATTGTAAGAATGTACAAGATATCAGAAGTAAAGGCGACACTGACAGAAGTCCACATGAAGATGAACATCGTCGCGATAAGCGGGAGCAGAAGCAGATTGTGCAATCTGAGTTCCAAACCTGCCTCGCGAGTGCCCATGGTCGCATGCGCAAGGAGTCCTATGTAGAACATTAGGGCGGAGAGGGAAAAGAGCAATCCGGTTGAGGCGAACGGCACGCTTGCATTTGAGATCTGGTCTCTGAGCGAAATGACAAAGAAGGCTCCTAGCCCTGTCAACCCCGAGATTGGTTGGTTGGTCTTCGCAAGGACGCTGGATATGAAGAGCATGCTCGCAAACTCCAAGATGGACAGGGTCATGAGGCCCCAGAGTGAGGACTCTGTGATCATGGACCTTGCAAATGAGAATGCCAGATAGGGCGAAAGAACAAGGGCACTCACTCCAAGCCAAGCAGTGAGGATTGTCCCCATCGCCTGCGCATACCCGGCGTAGCCCGTGAAAATGTACATTCCGAGCAAAGGAGGAATGAGCAACGATTCGACGGAGAACAGGATTATTGGAACAAGGGGCTGGAATTGGTACCGGGTGCGCAGCGCAACAAGGGCTATGACTCGGATGATCATTGTTATGAAAATCCAAGTCTCAATCTGAGAAAGGCTCGACCAGTTGGCAAGTGAAACGTATCTCCCAAGGAAGATTAGGTAGAGTATCAGAAGACTTAGGGCGGTGAGGGCAGCGCACACAATCTTCACGACGTTGCGCTTGGAACTGACATTGCTGATCGAACTCACCTGCTTATCACCGCGTAGATCAGCCTGCTGACATCTTCCGTGCCGCTGTATATGACTGCGATTTCCCCAACCGTGTACGGTGACGCCTCCGCTTCCTCCACAAGCAGCGCGGGCTTTTTTGAAACTTCGCGAGCAAGTGGCTCGTGTTCAAGGTCTTTCATGCCCGTAATGGAGATGTCCGACTGTAGAATTATCTCGGCCGCCTGAGTCGAATCCGATAGGGAGCAAACCGACATCTCCATGATCGCGGTAGAAAGTTCAGAGAGGTCGAGTGCATACGATGTTAAGATGCCAACCCCATTGTCAGTGCCTACGGCGTAAACCAGTTCGACGTCGCACCCTATCGAGATCAGCATCTTACCGAGAGCGCCTGCACCTTCGCACGCAATATCCATCCAAAGGAGTTGATTCTCTCCCTTATTGTTCGCACCGTTAGTATGGCCGCGAGGACTCTTTATCACACCGATACGCAACGTCTTCGGTATGTTTGATTCCCTTATCCTCGCTACCAGCTGATCTCCCGGAAGTCTTGCGACCTTCTTCCACAGTATGTCCTTCTTTTCAGTCTCAGGATGATACTCATCAACGGCGTAAAATTCCTGTCCTGATCCGCGAGTCCTTCCCGCCCGCTCGCCAAGCGTAAGCGACATGGGCCTTGCCACCTTGATCTCGGTTACAAGAGAGCGTGGGAGCGAGTCTATGATGAAGTCGGTCTTCGAAAACTCGATGCTCTTGTGAAACAATTGCAGCGGATCCTTTAGCACAAAGGTCGCGACGAGTCCCTGAAATCTTCCTGAACATCTGGGTACGAACGATAGAGTAAGGTAATCAGGAGTTCGCTCGATTACCCTTACTTCGATGCCTTCCGGCCCTTCCACGCTCGAGACCTCGACCGACACGAACCTACGCCTTCGGGAAGTTATAGCGAGCCTCCCGAGCGCCTGTTCCTCCTTGAATACGGTAACGTGCGAATTGTCCATTCGCATAGAGATGTTTCTCCTGGACGAAGTGGCGAGGAGTATCTGCGAAGTAAGCGCTGCGACCACCATCGCAAGTGCGAGCGCGATCGCAATCCTGACGTCGAGTATTGTGGAGATGATCGCGGTAACTGCCGAGGCCTTGAGATAGTCGCCGCCCCTTCGGGTCAATCTCACCTGGGCGGCTTCACTGCATCCAGTACCTGTTGAACGATAATCTCCGGTGTCGTCGCGAGCCCTTTCAGCGTCGCAGAGCGATCTAGTCTCATTCGGTGTGCGAGCACGTAGGGGGCGAGTTTCTTCACGTCGTCGGGCGTGATGTAGTTCCTGCCCTCTAGGGCAGCGTTGGCCCTTGCGCAGTGCACGAGCTGTACCATGGCCCTGGGACTAGCCCCTAGGTTCACTCGCGAGTCGGTGCGCGTCTCCTTTGCAATTTTTGAAAGGTAATCGAGAATCTCGTCAGTGACCCTGATTGAATCGACGACTCTAAACATCTGCTGAAGATCCTCGGATGTAACGACCGTGTGGACTTCTTCAACGCTCATCTCCATGAGGTTTCGCTTGAGGATCTCAGACTCTATGCTCGTCTCGGGATAGTCAAATATCACCCTGACCATGAACCTGTCCTTCTCGCTCTCCGGGAGAGGGTAGACACCTTCAAAGTCCAGCGGATTCTGGGTGGCGATGACCATAAACGGGGAAGGCAATTTCGATGTAAACCCCTCCACAGTTACTTGTAGCTCTTGCATCGCTTCGAGCAAAGCGCTCTGAACCTTGGGCGCAGCTCTGTTTATCTCGTCTGCGAGCAGCAGATTCGTGAAGACCGGCCCCTGCTTGAATTCAAATTCGCGGTTCTTCATGTTGAAGATGAAGCCCCCTACGATGTCGAGAGGGAGCATGTCCGGAGTGAACTGAACTCGCTTGAACGTCAAACCAAGACATTTTGCGAATGTCTTTGCCAGCAAGGTCTTGGACGTCCCTGGAACGCCCTCCAGGAGAACATGACCTCGAGCAAGCAGGCAAGTCAGCAAGAGCGAGGCCTCCTTTTCTCGGCCTATTACGACTTTGTTTACCTCATCCAGCACTTTGACTCTGAGATCTTGCAGCAAAGGATACACCACGAGGGAGGCTGTTTGCCAGCCTCAAGATTGATTGCACATTGATATTAGAGTACTCTATTCCGCCGTACCTGAAAGCTTCGTATTTCTTGAGCGTGTTCTCGATCTCCCACCAATCGAGCTTTGTAATTCCGAGCGACTTTAGTCTTGACACCACTTCCTTCCAGGTGAACCCCTCTGGCAAGTCGGGAAATGCATTGTGCAAAGACTTTTCGAGAATTGCAAAAGCTTCCGAGATGTCTTTAGCACGGGTTCTTCTCGCCCGTCGCGCCCTAATTAATGCGAGGAATACCATGGAATAGACTAAGAGATTGAGTGCGATTACTGCAATCAGAATCTCTTCTTGACTGTTAATAGTCGCTCACCGCCACAGTGTACGAAACCTTGGTTGTAACCAAGGACAGCCCTGTTATCGCATTGATGCTCGCCTGTCCGTTGATATGCAACTGAACCCAATGTGTGCCGCTTATCCCACTCGCCTGCGAGTCTATGGTAGCCGGAATCAATGTTGAAAAGAAATCCCTAACCGAACCATGCGTGAAAGCCGTAGTGGACGGAACGCTGCCCTGCGTTGAAATGCTCAAAAAATCCCTGACGCCTGCACCGCTCGGGATACTTTGATTGATAGGGACAAGCGCATAGATGGTGTCCCAGCTACCGAGCCAGTCCGAAGAATCGGATTCGATTGCGTTGAAGGAGGCTAAATGAAAGTTGGTCAGGTTGAGCAGCGCGTTCAAATGAGTCACCCTTGACTCGAAGATCTGCAGAGGTACGGAAAGGTTGTCGAACGCGTTATTCACGATTCCCACAATGTAGTCGCCCGGCGCGAGCAGTATCTTGTACGAGCCGTCGGGAGCCGTTGCGCCGACCATCAATGGGGTCAACGAACCCTGTGCAGTAATGGAAATCCGAACTCCAGAGACAGATGGGGCCGATGAATTAATTCCTGTTGGCTGATTCTGTAATGGCGTGGGTATGAAAGACATCTGACTGGTCAAATTTACTGAAAGAACGCCCGGCTGAATTGTACTAGTCTCTTCCTGCACGCCTCCGCCTTGACCACCGACATTGACCCCTACTGGCCAAGACAATAAGTTCAAGCTATGAATAAGCAATAGCGTGAAAATGATTAACCCGAGAACAATGCCGATTGCTGCTAACTGAGATCTTCTTCTTGAGTCCACCATCTGCAAAGACCGATTTTCTTGGGCAATTCGAGACCTGCGTTAGAATCCAGCAAATGCTACGTAACGTTCGCCGCTCTTCCGACTAGGAGGAGAACACATTGGATATAAAAATTTAGAACAATTTCATCTTCCTTTTAGTGTCACAATGTATCGGGAGACGCGATTTGTTCTTTGACAGAATTTCTTCAAATCCAAAGTTAGACCGAATCAACTCGACCCACTGTTGAGTCTGAAGAAAGCCCTCCGCCCATGGTCAAGGCTATCTTCGTTGCTAAAGATACAAGCAAAGGTGGGAAAAAGAAAAATTGAGTTTGAGGCCGTTTGTTTCATTCTTCCGTAAGAAAACCCTTTCGCAAGAGAGAATTCGAAAGCGAAATTTGCTCTGATCCTGATTTGCGTTTAGAATGTTAGTTAATCGCGCCAAATCTGTCCTCGAGTGTTTGCTCTAATTCCAATGACTCAATCATCTCGTTCCACGGCGGTCTCGAGTCTTTCTTGCAACCCTTCGTCTATTCTTTTGTCTGGACTTTTCTCCGATCACGCCGGCCTCCTCTAGTACATCCCCGTGGCCCCTCGTGAAGTCATCGGTAGTAAGTTCTGATCTCTTCTTGAAGCGGTAGTCCTCGAACCAGTCAGGGGTTGCAAGGTTTCTAGACTGCCTAGGAGTCAACTGTGCCCCATAAACGAAGCAAAGATCCCAGTGCGGAGGATTGTGCTCGTCCCCGATGTCTCCTCGCAAGTGCGACTGAACGTCAAGCAGCTTCAACTTATCCTTCGGATAATCTAACAACAACTGTTCGCTCATGATTCTGGAAGCAGCGTCAAGTGGAGACTCGTACCAGCTCAAGTGCGACGCAGGCATCAGATACTTGCCACTAGACAAGTACTTTGGTGCAAACTCTTGCCCAACGAAGAACCTCTCCACCCAGACTTCGGGCATCTTCATCTTTCCGACCAACACATCATTTCCTCGACTTACTACTACGAACGAGGAAAGACAAAACCCCCCAGGCGGTGCACCGCCTCCAATAAATTGTGCCTTCTGCCGTGTTGCTTGACTTGCCATAAGTTTCAGATGAAATCCACGAAGAAGCAAGTATTAATTTTATCCTTTGCCAATGCTACAGATTGGAAATATGCACGGATAGAGTCCCCTTCAAACCGCTCCTCTCGCTCCCGTTGTTTGGCTTGTGCGCGTGTCTCTTGATAGTAATGCTCATCAGCACAGGCAAATTATGTGAAATGATTTTTAAAGGCACAAGTTCGCTTTGCTGCTTTGCGATACCACATAGTGAGCAACAGGAGTCGCATTCTCTTTCATCGTGAACACTGATTCGAGATCCCAAGAGGACGTAGGAGTGACTGCATTAAACGCCAAGCCTGCGAATCGAACTAGCATTGTTAATTCGCGAATGCTTCGCGCCCTCGAGTCCGTATCAGTTCTTGGCGTAGTACTGTTTGTGTTCGCCGCCTCCTTTGCTCCGTTTGATTCCCTGACTGACATCAATCTTCCCTTGCACATGCTGCAGCACGTTCTGATTGCGATAGGGGGAGTGATGATCGGGTATTCAGCATACAAGAGTGGAAGACTCGACAAATTCAAGAGCGCAAGAAATGGACTACTTGGCTTTTCCCTTCTGTCAGCACTCATCGTACTCTGGCACCTTCCTTTTTTCTGGGACGCCGCCGTACTCAGCCTTTACGTCCATGTCACGGAGCATCTCTGCTTCTTTTCAATCGGCATAATGATTGGAATTTTCATTCCCATGCTTCCGGACAACATCAAGGTAATCACGGTTGTCCTTGCTATATCTTCACACATGTTCTACGGGTTTGCGCTCTACATAGCCACGACTCCAATCTACCCACTTTATCCACTTAATCAGCAGTCCGAGCTGGGACTTGCGCTTTTTGCTCCTTCTCCTATCTACCTCATTGGGTACCTCTACTTCAGCCTGACCAAAGAAAGCAGAAGACTGGAACAAGAAGATGCGGAAAGTGGTCTACTAATGAGTCCCACATTGACTCCGCAGTCTATTGCTCGTAGAAACGCGAACGGAACCTCAGTCAGTCGAATGCTCGTTCTGGTACTGTCGATAGTTATGATCGTATCACTTCTGGGTTACTACGGCTATACCGCCGCTGCAATAAGTGTGCCAGTTGTTGCACCCAGCCCGCACGATTCATACATCTACATTGAGGAAGGACCGGTTTCTTGGCAGTATTCACCTCAGCACATGACTGTAGTTCTAGGGCAGAACAACACTGTGACATGGATAAGTCACTCCTATTCTGAAGATACCGTTACAAGTGCTAACAACACCTTCGCCTCTCACATACTCGCCCCGGGTCAGAGTTTCACGTACGAGTTTACACAGCCCGGAACTTACGTGTACTACTGTAAGTTTCACCTGTGGATGACTGGTACCATCATAGTTCTTTCCTCTACTTCTTCGAAATAATCCTTTGAGGCAATGAGAACAGCCCCGCTTCATCTGTCGCCAGAGTTGATCATTCCATACAACGGAACCTAATCGGTGGGCTTCCTTCAACGAGATAATTCCTGAGTTCTTGTCGTATTGGCTCTCCACCGAAATGAATTAAACGATTCACGCTTAGACGAGAGGACACCTTTTCATGACTTTGAGTCAAACAACTCTGGATGACAAAGGATTTGGGGAGAGTCGGAGAAGCAGGAGGGTTTTAAGAGCAAGAGATGTTTGATGGAGAAGTTCGTGGTTTTGAGATCGCAAGCCGAGATGACAAACTGCTTGAATCAAATCGCGAGATCTGGAAGACTCTCGGAATCAAGCAGTCGGACGCGGCGCTGTTCTTCCCTTGCCCGAACGCGCTCGTCCCGCTCATGTTTGCACGTTTCATGAACAAGCGCAAGGTCACGTTCGTCGACTCCAGCGAAATCAACGTCAACACGTTGATTAAACTGGCAGCTCAGATCAAGCTCAGTAACGTCACTGTCAAACTCGCGACCGTGGCTGGTAAATTTCCAGTTGCCGACAACGCATTCGACATCGTGTTCAGCGATTGGGGTCTCTCGTCATTCCTGCCCTCGGCCCCCAAGGCAGGGGATTCCGAGGCTCTCGCGAAAGAGCTCGTCCGTGTTTTAAAGCCCGACGGTAAAGTGGCCGCACTAGAAGAGAATGGAGCTCCCGTAATGTATCCCTGCCCTCCCGAAATCATTGCAATAAGATCAAAGATGGATGCACATCGAGCGGACAGGTTAGTCATGGGAAGGCGAATCTACAGCCTATTCAAAAGTTGCAAGCTGAGAAATATCGCAATGAAAGGTTATTCATACTTCCTAACAAGCGACGACCACGAATTCATGAAGGACGAGTTGACTAGGAGAATCTCAGCGTTGGAGAGCTCGCCCGAGAACTTTGCTAGTCTAGGGATCACAGTTCAGGAGCAAGACAAGTACAAAAACTGGCTCAAAGCGCAGATGGGCAGCGACTCATTCCTGATCCAGTTCAATTCTATTCTTACTACTGCTGAAAAATAAGCTCTAGTAACATTCTCAGGACGAAAGTGTAAGAATCAAGATTAGAATTCCGGGATTATCTCCTTTCCCGCCTTCTCAACTTGTTCTATGTCGTAATTGCAGGGAATGAACACGAGTTCGTCAACACCAGAATCAGCGTATGCCCTAATCTGTGCTATGCATTCCGAGATAGTCCCTCTGATCGAAGACTCGACGGAGCAATCCGTTCCTCTCGGCAGATCCATGTACTCGGAGGTGAACTTTCTCACCCTAGCATCTGCTTCATCAAAATCTCTTCCTATTGATAGAGGCACGATGTTCACCCTCCGCAGGGTCGAAGGGTCTCTCCCGCATTTTCTTGCGCTCGTTTCGATTTTTTTCCAAGAGTCGCTGTATGCCTTCGGCGTGTAGTAGTAGGATACCCAGCCGTCCGAAATCCTGCCCACTCTTGACAGAACGGTGTCAGAGTATCCGCCCATCAGCATCGGGATCTTTTTCGGATGCCTAGGTTCCATCGAAGCGTGTTCAAGGTTGAAGCCATCTTCACTGTAGTTGACGTCGCTCGCCAGCAGAAGTTTCCTTACGAGGTTGAACCGCGACTCGAATATGTGGCCTCGTTTTGAAAATTCGACCCCGACCGCCTTGAACTCTCGCTCGTACCAACCGGAAGCAGCTCCTATCACAAGTCTTCCATTTGTCAAGTACTGGATTGTTGAAAGCACTTTAGCAAGTACAACGGGGTTTCGAAGCGCCACTATCAACACGCTTGTGCCAAGATTTACCTTGGAAGTCTTTGCTCCAACCGAAGCAAGCGTTGTGAGCGAATCAAGAACTGGAAAGACGTTCCTCGAACCAAGCAGGATATGGTCCCAGACCCAGAGGGACCCAAATCCTAACACCTCTGCAAGAGTGCTCGTTTCGTAGATTCCGGTGGCGTCTGGCTTCTTGCCCGGCGGCGTGAATGTCTCAAGAGCTATTCCAAAGCGCATTTCTTTTCTACCGCTCCCTACCACTTGTTAGTCTTGTCGATTTTCACTATTCCAATCGGGTCTTCAAATCCTTTTTTGAGCTGAACAGCGGTTGATCGATCCTCTTTGTAATGGGGTGAGTATGTGACTAGATACTTAGAGTATAAAGTCACCTACTTTGGCGAAGTAAAGACTTTCGAATGTAGGCTCGAGTCCTTGAAACTCAACAAGTCGGGAGCAAAGGAGCTAGTAATCTCATACAGACCCGAAAGGATCATGCATTTTATCGGGATCGATTTTCCGATTGGCTCGGTCTCCTTTGGGTATTATTGGGAAAACAGGAACTACAACGTATACCATTGGAAGGACCTCAACGGGAACACGATGCTATTCTACTTCAACATAAGCAAGGAAACCGAAATTGGGGAAACAAGCGTAAGGTGGAAGGACATGCTCGTCGACATTGCTCTAAAATCTCGGGGAGACCCCATTGTACTGGACGAAAACGAAGTGCCATCCGACATGCCGCGCGAAGACCGTTTAGTGATTGAGGAGACGAAAAAAATCATACTTTCTGCCCTTGATCAGATTACTTCTGAGTTGGAAGATAAGACCAATGTTATTCTCAAAGCCCCCAAGAGGTAATTTTTTCAGCGCTTACCTGTATTATTGGATACTCTCCCCTCTGCCAGCCCTGAGCTCTGTAATCTGGATACTTTTCAAACAATGACCGGTACATGCCTACGTAGTATTGATCATTTCCGTCTTGGAAGATCGAGACTTTTCCTCGTATGATTACAGCCCTCTGCTTTGTCTTCCAATGTGCGCCCTTGTCTTCTGGTTCCTTGAGCCAATTTGCTTCGAAATCGTCTACGACCGTGCTTGCCACGGGATTTTCTCGGAGATCCCTGTACTTCACGGTACTCGATTCCGTAGCGAAGAAAATCGAAGAGGAGTCGTTTGCAAAGTAAATTGGAGAAACATGGGGAATTCGAGAATTTCCGCACGTGGCAATGCGCGCCACGTAGGCGTTGCGCAGAAAAGAGCTCCGTTCGTTACTGAAATCTGCCAAGCGAATTGGATTTACCGGTCCTAGCCTAACATGTCGAAGATCAATGCTCTTCAGAGTCGCTTTGTTCCTCCAGAGTCATAACTATTCTGCCAAAAGTAAGCACATCTGGCAGATAGAACGCATCTCTGGCACACCGGTTTTCTCGCAAAGCAAACATTTCTGCCGTGTAATATCAAGAGCAGGGACAGACGGGGCCAGAGGTCTCTCCGCGTTGATTTCATGAGGTCTCTCTCTATTTTGTCGGGGTTTGTGTGCTTGGTCAATCCAATCCTCTTGGAGAGACGTTTGACATGAGTGTCCACGGCCACGCCTTCTGCTTTTCCATACCCAGCACTCAGCACAATATTCGCAGTTTTTCGTCCCACGCCCGGCAGAGAAATCAACTCTTCCATTGTAGAAGGAACCCTGCCTCCAAAGTCTTGCACAAGCTTTCTAGACACTTCCTTGATTCTCAATGATTTCACTCGGAAAAAGCCCGTTGACCTAACAAGCTTTCGTAATTCTTTGAGATCAGCATCTGCCATCGAAGATGCGTCGGGAAATCTTTGAAACAGATGCTCGGTTACCTTGTTAACCTGCACGTCCGTGCTTTGAGCAGAAAGGATTGTGGCGATAAGAAGTTGAAAGGCGTCTCCATGTTTAAGGGGAGTCTTGATTCGAGGGTATAGCTTGTCTAGAGCTCTCACGACCTCTTCCCCACTCATCGGAGTAGGCATTTCAGTCAAGAATTCGAATACACCACCAGTTTCTCGAGCTATTCAGAGACGCACCCTATCAGTATCTGACAACTACATTTCTTGGAAGGGCGAACTAAAAGGCTTATTTGCTGGAAAACCCCAGTAGGACGATTGCGTCAGTTTTTCAAAAAGTCGGAGATAATCGAGAGATGAAGGAAGCCAGCCTGTATATTCCGCTCAGCAACGGCAAGGTAAAGTGTACGGCCTGCGCAAGGTATTGCCAGATAGGAGAGGATCAAATTGGTCTGTGCGGAATCAGACAGAATGTGGGCGGGAAACTGCAACTGCTCGCCTACGGCAAGCTGTTCACCGGTCACATTGATCCTATTGAGAAGAAGCCGGTAACGCACTATCATCCTGGGACGAGAATCTTCTCTGTGGCAACAAGCGGTTGTAACTGGCTGTGCCGTTACTGCCAGAACTACGACATTTCTCAACGAAGAAAGGTGGAAGGGATGGACATAGAGCCCTCCGAAGTCTCAAGGCTTGCTCTTGCTCAATCCTGTCAGGGGATCGCCTACACGTACAATGAGCCTACGATCTTCGTAGAGTATGCGAGAGACATCGGCATTGAAGCGCACAAGAAAGGGCTCTTCAACATCTTTGTGTCAAACGGGTTTGCGACGCCTGATACAGTCGGAGAAATGAAGACGTTCCTAGATTGCATTACTGTAGACTTTAAGGGGAGCGGTGAGACAAATTTCGTCCGAAAATTCATAGGTGTCCCCAGCGCCGACCCGATTCTTCAGACACTTTCAGAAATTAGGCGCAAGACAAACATTCACATAGAAATCACTGACCTGATTGTCCCAGAAGTTGGGGAAAGTCTTGAGCAGGCGTCAAAACTTTCCCATTGGATTTATGACAACCTAGGGCCCGACACGCCAGTTCACTTTCTGCGATTCCATCCAGACTACAAAATGATGGAGTTTCCTGTGACTCCGATAAATACACTCGAAGCGCATCACAGGGTTGCAAAGCAAGCCGGCCTAAGGTACGCGTATCTCGGGAACGTTCCGGGCCATCCTCTTGAAAACACATACTGCGCGGAGTGCAATGAGGTTGCGGTGAGGAGGTACGGTTACGAGATCACCGGCTGGAATCTCGATAAGGAAAACAGGTGCAACTCCTGCGGTGCAAAGGTCCCAATCGAGGGCGGCCTTGCTTCCTCTGCTTCGGAGGAAAGATTTCTCCCTGCCTATTTTTGAAGGGAAAGTTCTGCAATAGTGCAAAGGCAAATGCAAGTGCGCCTCCTCCACTGGACATGACATCACTGGACAACTTATATTATCTGAAAGAGGGGCATCTTCTGCGGCCTGGACAGGGCGAGCACTCAAGCAAGAAGATATGCTAGGGAGATAGAGAATCTGGCAGAATGAAAATAGACCTGATTGTGAAGGACCGTCCGTCGCTGAACTCGCCGGTCATCGTATGCGGTTTGCCTGGTTCGGCCTTTGTGGGCAAGTTTGCAGTAGACCACCTAATCAGCGAGCTCTCCGCAAAGATACTGGCTGAGATCTACTCCGATTGCTTTCCACCTCAAGTGACTATCAAAGAAGACGGCACTGCTACGCTAATCAAGAACGAGCTGTTCTACTGTAAGAGCAACCGTAACAACGGCGGCAAGGATAAAAGAGCAGGCGGCAGAGACCTCATTCTCTACACGGGGGATGCCCAACCATCCACCCCCGAATCAGAATACCTCCTGTCCGAGAAGATTATCGATTATCTCGTAAAGGAGCACTGCGCGAAGGAGTTAGTTACACTTGGCGCGTTTGTTACAGGAAGCCCTACAAAGGCTCCGAAAGTCTACGCTGCGGTGACAGATGTGCGGTTGACTCCGAAGTTGATAGACAGCGGCTGCAGAATGATGAGCGAGGGCGCAATTACCGGCATGAACGGATTGCTCCTCGGTATGGCAAGACTCAAGGGACTCACCGGCTTTACGCTTCTCGGGGAGACGTCTGGGTATTCCTTTGAAGCTAGGGCGCCAGAGGAAGTCCTGAATTCATTTTCCAAGATCTTCGGAATCAGCGTCGACTTTAGCAAACTGGAGCAGAAGGCCTCGGAAGCTCAGGAGGTCGTTCAGGCCATCGAGAGAGCGCGCGCACAGCAGCAAGCGGGGGCGCTGATGACTCCTTCGCAACAAAAAGAAGAAGAGCGACGAAAAACTGGGTACATTAGTTAAGCAACCAGTCAGCTCTTCGGAGGAGGTGGGTGGATACGCTCGCCTGTCTCCTCGTCCTCTATGATTATGGCGCCGGTAGGGCACATCTCTGCCGCCTGCAGGATCGTTGCGTTGTTCGCGCCGAGAGGGTCTACTACATAGGCGACAGGTGCAAATATCGTGGGTGATTTTTGTTTCTTGAATTGGAAGACCGTGGGCGCGAGAGCTATGCAAACGCCGTTTGCAACGCAGATGTCCTCGTCAACTCTTATCCTCAGAGACTTTCCAAGAGGCTTCTTGGGTCTTAGCGGTCCGAATCTTCTATCCGCGTAGATTGAGAAAAGACCCAAGGCGCCCATCGCGCTACCGTAAATCTGGGAGGACATGCTGTAAACAGTCCGCGTCCCGGTGATCTCGTAACCATAGCACATCCAACCTGCGGAGTTGGGAGCGCACTGGACATTGTCAACGGAACCGCTCCCCGTGAAGTGCGCTCTGAAGTAGGTCTCCGGGTCAACGACAAAGTTCCCTTGATTATCGTTGATTGGCACCTGCATCGGAGGAGGGAGCAATTTGTATTGAGGCTGCTGCTGCGGTATGAGTCCGTAGACTATCAGGACCGCTCCGACCACAAGAACAAGCACGCCGAGAAGTACGAGTGGCTCTCTGATTGACAGCTTTTTCCTGTGCTTCTTCTCCTTGTCTTTTTCTTCTCCCATGTTTCTAATCCATTGCCAGTGTATCTAGATGTGGCAGAGCGGGAAGAAAATCAAAAGAGCGTCAGCTTCTCAGTCTTCCCCCACATAGCTAGAAGCACGAATTGCTCTCATTCTCTACCTGCAAACGTATAACGGTTATCCTGAGTGTCCGTTCAATGAGAATTTTGAATGGACAAAGGAGAAGGCACTCGGGTTGAATACCTTTTTCTATTTCCAAACGCACAGTCTGCACAACCCTTGAAGGAGTCAAACTCGCTTCACAGCTCCAAATACAGCATTGACTGGGGCACAATAGCAATCAAGCGAAATGTAGGTGCGGGTACCCACAAGTTCTCTGAGATTTTCTCGGGTTTTGCAACTCTTCGGGCCGTCAGAGATGTGTTTGGTGACAAGACGGAGCAGGTTCTTCGCGATTTGACCGTGGAGGTCTTTCCCAGGGATGGATACATGGGTGTTTCAGACGAGGACGGGCACGTATTCGCAAGCCAGACCTATCTGAATACTGGGGAACTATGGACAATTTATCTCGATATAGTGCATGAACTCGTCCATGTTAAGCAGTTCACGGAGGGTAAGAACCTCTTCGACGACGCATACGCCTACGTAGACAGACCAACTGAGGTTGAGGCCTACAGAGTAGCTGCGAATGAAGCCCGGCGTGTTGGGCTGGACGAGCTCAAGATTTTTGAGTATCTTAAGGTACCTTGGATTACGAGAAAGGAGCACGAGCGCCTCGCACTAAATTGCGGCGTGCCCGCCGAAGTCATCGAGTCATCGAAGCGCAGAAGGGTCAAGCAAAAGCATTAGGTCATCTTACTTCGAACAAGAGCAACAAGACTGATTGAGTAACACCATGAAATTGGATTTGAACCTCATGGACAAGGCCGCTTGCGTCACGGGCGCAGCATCAGGAATTGGGAGATCAATCTCAGACGCGTTCCTTGCGTGTGGCTCGAGAGTGCTTTCCGTGGACTTGAAATACAGCGAAGATGGAAAGGGAGGAGCCTTAAGCGTTCAAAATATGAAGGAATACACTCTTGGCGCCGACCTGAGACACAGCGAGGATGCAAGAATGGCTCTAGAGGAATGCGAACGCCTGTTTGGTAGGTTGGATGTCCTAGTGAATTGCGCTGGAATTGAAATGCCAGGAACTGTCGTTGAGCTTTCTGAAGAGGCCTACGACAAGGTGATGGATACTAACGTAAAGAGTATGTTTCTTACCTGCAAGCACGCGATTCCCCTTATTTTGCGTTCAACCAAAAGTGGTTCTATAATCAATGTTGCCTCAGACCTGGGCTTACAACCGATACCTTCGGTTGACGCCTATGCTGCATCGAAGGGCGCGATTATTGCCCTAACCAAAGCAATGTCGAAGAACTGGGCGAAGGAGGGATTGAGAGTTAACTGCATAGCTCCGGGCCCGGTAGACACACCGCTGCTAAAGCGATTCCAGGACGAAAAGGTCCTAGATTTCGTAAAACAGTACATGATTCCTGCTGGAAGACTTGGTCGGCCAGAGGAGATTGCGAACGTGGCCTGTTTCCTCGCGAGTGATCTCTCTTCGTTTGTAAATGGAGCTGTACTCACAGCAAATGGAGGCCTTCTGGGTTAATACAAAGCAATCGACAATCAGAACATCATGCAACTTCGAGCGGATCTCCGCTTCGAAGAAATGACGAACAGTCTCCAATTGTTGTAATCGGCGGAGGCTCTACAGGCTCAAGTACTGCTTATCATCTTGCCCTCAATGGCTCCAAGGTCATCCTGATCGATAGAGGTCAGGTAGCCTCCGGCATGACGAGCAAGTCAACTGCGCTCGTGAGGACTCACTACAGCAACGAGCTTGTTGCAAGGATGGCCCTTTACTCCCTCCGCGCTCTCGAGGATTTTTCCAAGATTGGAACCTCCGGATTTGTAAGGAACGGCATGGTGATAGTTGCTTCAGAGAGCCAGAGAGGCGCACTCACTGTAAACCTAGAAATGTTACGATCTGTTGGTGTCACGACCGACTTGGTCGAACGGTCTGAATCCGAACGTCTATTCCCGGAGCTGTTACTGAAGGAGGACGAGGTCGTCGTGCGCGAACCAAACAGTGGGTATGCTGATCCCGTGAGCACGGCAAACTCTTACGCATCGCGTGCCAGAGAGCTCGGCGCCACCATCATACTGGGAAAGGAGGTTTCAAGGCTTTTAGTTGAATCAGGGGCACTTGCCGGCCTCCAGCTGTCAGACGGGACACACATAAAGTGCGAAAAAGCAATTCTCTGCACAAATGTGTGGACCAACAAGTTACTGCTCCAGAGCGGCATTTCGGGAAACGAAAGGGGGTCACTGGTTCTACCCATAACTCAAGCCGCACATCCCGTGGTCATCCTTAAGCGTCCGCAGCAGTATCAAGGAGTTAGGCCCTCCATCATCGACATACCGAACAAGGCATACTACAAACCAGAAGGTCAATCGCTAGAATTAGGCGGGAGCCTGGATCCGGAACTGGACAAACAAGAAGTAGATCCCGAGAACTGCCCGACGGAGGTCCCGTTTGAGTTCCTGAGTTTTTTCTCAAAGGTAATCTCAGAGAGAGTCCCCAAAATGAAGGAAGGAACTATGCACTCCAGTTACATAGGCATGTACGACATTACCCCCGACCAACACCCGATAATTGATTCGCTTGAAGGCATCGGCATACGCGGCGCCTACTGCTGCGTCGGGCTGAGCGGCCACGGGTTCAAACTCTGTCCCGCGCTTGGAAGGATAAATTCCGAGATGCTCTCCGGGGTCGAAGCGCGAAAAGGAACATTCGATTGGAGCAGATTCTCCCTTGGTCGGTTCAGCGCAGGGCATTTGCTCTTTTCGAGGTACGCTGAAGTAGGTACTATCGCCTAGTTTTTAGGCGCCTTTTCGTCTAAAGAGCGCCTTATCTTCTCCGCAATCGATTCCATTTCGGACGGCGTGAACTTTTTCCTATCCATCCACCGCCCCTTATCCTGAAGACTGACAGGGATCACGTGGACGTGGACGTGGGCGACTACCTGGTTTGCTGCCTCGCCGTTGTTCTGGACTATTCTGAAGCCATCCATCCCTGTAGCGCGTACAGCGGCTTTGGACACATGCGAGACGAACATGAACAATCCGCCAATTTCGTTCTCTGTCATGTCCCACAGGGTTTCGCCGTGCCGCTTCGGGCAGACCAGAGTATGTCCAATATTGAAGGGAGAGGCGTCCAAGAATGCGATATAGCATGCATCTTCCAGCACAATGTAGGCCGGGAGCTTGCGAGCGACAATCTTACAGAATATGCACTGCTCAGTTGGTACGCTCGCGGAGTTTTTAATTCGCATCCTCGTGGTCGAGTCGATGGACATCCCGAAAAAATGTATGCCTCCTCTTGCGACTCCGAATCTCTCGACCTGACCGTTGTCACGAAGTTCCATATCGAAATTGAATGAAAGCTTGAGTTGCTGGCTTATACCCAATCCCGTGCATACTAAATCTTTCGAAATTCTCTTGCAAATCAACAGTCTTAAGGCGACGCTCTCCTAATAACCGAGCGGCTCTCTCTTTTCTCGAAACTCGATCAGCATGGCATGAGAACGCCTTTAAAGATTAGAGAATCGAAACAGCTAGCGGTCAGTTGAGAGCACAGGAGGAAGTGCGTTGAGCTTCAGTGATTATCCTTCATTCACTATCATCTGTTTCGACCTTTTGCGTCAGCAATCCCGTTCTCCGTCGCGGTCCCGGTTTCGGCCCCTAGAAAGAGCCCAACTCGAATTGTCTGTTCTGATTTAAAGAGAGCGCGAGCCGCTAGTTATGCAGCATACAATCACTGATGAAGAGTTGGCGCTGGTGGAGATCGGCAGGAGAATTGCAGAGCGCGATTCAAAGACAGGAGAGGATGAGATAAAGCGCGGACCGCTCTCTGAGAAGGAAATTTCTCGTATAAAACTTGACGTCTGCAGAGAGTTCGGGCTCAAAACCGTACCAAGCAATTCGCAAATCCTACATTTCCTGGATCCTTCGACGCGTGAAAGGTTCAATCAAAGGCTCCATAGAAAGACCGTGCGAACTCGATCTGGCATAGCCGTAGTAACAGCAATTACAAAACCATTCAACTGCCCTCACGGAACATGCACTTTCTGCCCTGGTGGAGTGCGATTCGGCACGCCACAATCATACACCAAGAGTTCTCCGGCCGCTTCGTTTGGCGAGGCTAGGGGTTACGACGCCCATACTCAGGTACAAGATGCGTTGGAAATCCTTCGGAAAAATGGTCACGACACGAGCAAGATCGAAATGATCTTGCTTGGTGGCACAATCCTTGCGATGCCCTTCGACTATCAGTTGGATTTTGTGAAGAGGAGCTACGAGGCTCTAAATGGAAACCTTTCTCTCTCCCTTGAAGACGCTAAGAAACAAAATGAGACTGCGTCGCATCGATGCGTGGGCCTGACAATCGAGACAAAACCAGATTGGTGCAAAGAAGAACATGTCGACCTTCTCTTGAGCTACGGCACGACGAGGGTCGAGATAGGCGTTCAGTCCCTAAGAGATGAGGTCCTGAGACTTGTCAACAGGGGGCACACGCTCGAGGAGACTTTGCAGGCTTTTCGAGTCTCCAAGGATTCATGCCTGAAACTCGTGGCCCACATGATGCCGGGGCTCCCTGGCTCCGACCTTGACAGAGATCTTGAAGACCTACGAAACTTAGTCAACGACAAAAGATACAAACCGGACATGCTGAAGATCTATCCCACACTCGTGGTCGAAGGCACCGCCCTCTTCAACCAGTACAAGATGGGAAAGTACAAACCGTACTCGCTCGCGGATTTGATACATGTTCTATCAGAGTTCAAGAAGGACGCCCCGCCCTGGCTCCGGATTATGAGAATTCAAAGGGAGATCCCGAAGACAGAGATTTCAGGAGGCGCAAACCAGGGTAACCTCCGGCAGATTGTGCTCGAAGATATGGAGCGAAGAGGCCTACGGTGTAAATGCATTCGCTGCAGGGAAGTAGGTCGACGCAGGGCAACGGCTTCTACTCAGGCCGTGGGCTTTCAGGGGGAGGACGAAGCTCGAGCTCGTGAAAATTTCGACAAATTACCGATAACTAGGCTGGACTACGAAGCCTCGGAAGGGCACGAGGTCTTTTTGTCCCTTGAGGAAGTGAAGACCGACACGCTCTACGGATTCCTGAGAATGCGCATTCCTTCCGGGAGGGAGCACAGACCCGAAATCAGGGAGCAGTCCACTTCGCTGGTCAGGGAGTTACATGTCTACGGTCAGGTGGTTCCTCTAGGACGCAATTTCAAGGAGGGGCTACATTCAGGACGACCCCAGCACCACGGCTTTGGCACGCGACTACTCCTCGAGTCGGAGAGGATTGCGAAGGAGGAGTTCAGGAGAAAGAAGCACATAGTGATCGCGGCCGTGGGGACCAAGGAGTACTACAGGAACCGAGGATACAGAGACGACGGCCCTTTCGTTTCCAAGGTCCTTTGAGACGCAATTACTGCTACTCCGCCGATTGGGATACCGTCAATGAAACGTCCTGAACCCTCGAGACAAACTCTTCAATATCAGATTGCGCCTGAACACCTTGTCCAGGGAAGAAGCGTACCTTGCAGCTGTTGTATACTGTCGCCATTAGGATATCGGAAGAGTCCTCCTCTCCGTTTCTACCCGAGGATGCAGACTCGACATTGAACTTCGCCCTAAATGACTTCAGGTCACCGGAAGACATGAGCTCCTTGCAGGTCTTTGAGTTTACGGGGTCGGCACCGCTCAAGGTAGCATCGCTGAAGAATGGGTTACCAAGACCTGAGAAACTGACCGACAGCACTTCAATCGCATCCTTCATTAACTTGTTCATCGAGTCTTTAGGAAGGTAGAGTTTCTCTACGCTATCCTTTCCAAATGCGTCGCCAAGGGATCGAAGCATAGAGCTCTTCAATCTGGCACTGCAGGAGTAAAGTTCGAGCAGACCATCTCTACGCAGGTGGAACTCTCCAATCTCAGGCTCTGTCGCTTCTTCCTCCTTTCTTTCTATCCTCCCGTCCTTTACCACCAAGATTGAGCGAGTTGTTCTCCGAAACCCTAATGTCAAGAACAATTCTTCATTCTTGGACTTAGCGCGAGAGATTATGCCCCACTGCTTATCCTGAGTGAGGCCGTTTTCCTCCGCCCAGTTTGAAATGTCCTTTACGTGCGTCCTTACCAGCTCCACGCTAGTTCCTTGGGTTCGCACTGCGTTGGGGAACTGCATACCCTGGAGCTCAATACTTCCGCCTCTCTGCAATCTACTTGTTTTCCTCCTGACATTGCGCTCTCAGAAGATCCCGTTTTAAGAAAATTGGAAACGCGCTGATCCACAGTGGAAAGGTGATGGTTGTGCCAGCCGTAGTCCCGCGGCTGTTGAACCAGCTGCATATTGTTCAGATAAGAAGGAAAATACTTCGCAAGCTCTATTTTGCGGCTATCTGTCCTTCAAGCTCTTCGATGAGTGATTTGTTCCCTACATAGAAAGCACTAGTTTGTGACAGCTTCGTAGGGTCGATGTCCAGAATGGAGCGATACCCGTCCGAGGAACTGCCGCCCGCAAGTTCTGTAAGAAACGAGATTGGCGCGGTCTCGTAGAGAATTCTTAGTTTCCCCTGAGGCTTTGATTTGTGCGCGGGATAGGAAAATATGCCGCCTCGCTGCAGAATTTGATTGTAATCGCCGATGAAGGTACCGCCGTACCTAAGGTGCATCCCGCGCGCTTCGAGACTGCTGACGAACCTCTCGACCTGCGGAATCCAGTCTGATCTTGTTCCGCCGAAACCGTACACTTCGGGCTTTTCAGGAAGTCTGATTGATTTGTATGCGAGGACAAACCTACCAGAGTTTTCCCCTTCCCTCAGCTCAACATACTGTTCGACACTGCCATTTGTTGTAAATGTCAAGGAGAGCGTCGGGCCGTATGTGATGAATGCTGACGCCATGAGCTTCCTCCCCGACTGAGGAAGTCGTCCCCTCCAGATGCCGAAGATGCTTCCAAGCGGATTGTTCGTTGTTATGTTTGAGGATCCATCCAGAGGATCCATAGCCACGGAAAACGAGGAATCCACTGAAAGGTTTGGATTGGTCAGTGGTGTTTCCAGCTCCTCGGAAGCAACCGTACCAACAATACCGGTATCGAGGAGGGCCTTCGAGAAAGCCTCGTTCGTGAATACGTCCAACTCTGCCTGCCGCTCGCCGAAGGGGTTGACACTCTTTGTCATTCCCACTCTGAAAGAGAGCTGCCTTGATACCATCTGGCCTGTCCTGGCAATAGCGAGCAGAATCTGTGCAAGGCCCGCGACTTCGATTTCTTCCACCCCTTTCTCTAGAAAGTGGGGCGATCGTCCATTAACCATATGGTCAAGATTGTTGTCTTTGGTGTTCGGAGATGGCTCAAGCATTCTGTTAGTTATCCACGGCTCTGCCCACACTAATCATTACACCAATTTATAGGGTATCTCTCGGTGTTCGAGAGAACGGGTTTCATAGTTAAATATCCATCATGCGCTAAACTCCAGACACCATAGAATCAAAAAAAGGAGCAAGTGAGTTGTGGGAATATGGTGCGACAAAGATCACCTTCAATGGAAACGTTCCTCACGAACGGCCGGAGCATGCTCTTGGCGTATGACCAGGGGTTCGAACATGGGCCCTCGGTGGACTTTAACGAGAAGAACGTCGATCCTACGTATGTCATGGACATAGCCGCAAAGGGAGGATTCAACGGCATCGTCTTCCAGAAGGGGCTGGCCGAAAAGTACTATGACGGTCGTGTTCCGCTGATACTGAAGGTCAACGGTAAAGCAGGCTTGCTCAAGGGGGAGCCAAACTCAAGACAGAACTGCTCCGTAGAGTATGCGTTGTCACTGGGCGCAAAGGCGGTCGGATACACCATCTACCTGGGCAGCGAATTTGAAGGAGAAATGTTCCAGGAGTTTGGGAGGATTCAGGAGGAGGCTCATGAAAATGGCATACCCGCAATCGCCTGGATCTATCCCAGAGGAAAGGCCGTAGCTAACGACACGACGAAAGAGATAGTCGCGTATGCAGCCCGAATCGGGCTAGAGTTAGGCGCTGACGCGGTGAAGATCAAGTACACCGGGGATCCAGAGACCTTCTCGTGGGCGGTAAAGTCTGCGGGAAAGGCACTCGTGTACATGTCCGGTGGCCCGAAGGCTCCTACTGACGAGGATTTTCTGAAACAGGTAAGAGGAGTGATCGCGGCTGGCGCAACAGGTCTTGCTGTGGGAAGGAACGTCTGGCAGAACGAGAATCCCCTAAGAATTGCCGATGCCCTTAGAAAGATAATCTTCAGCAATGAACCTACAGGCAGAAAGCGAGAAGAAGAAGCGGAAATAACGGCCTGAGGTTACGGACTGATTAATTGAAAAGCTAGGCCCCCTGTGCGAGCGCTCAACGTATTCATCTTTGATGGCTCGTTTTTCTTTTCCTTTCACAGAATCAGATCTCGAAGTTGCCCCGACCTACTTTGTAATCAGGGTGACGATGTCCTCGTCCATGAGCCTGTGATTTATCCCGACCTTCTGACCTGCAAATTTCACACTGCGTCCCCAGATTTGGGCGTAGCGAAGATCGTCCTTCATTCGCCTATGCAGCTTGTTGCACACATCGAGTATGTTCGATCCGTTTCGAACGATCAGAGGCTCTTTCATGTCTGCTTCGGCGCCGCGCGGCTTCATGTAGACCCTGATGAAATCTAGGCGCCTGTAGATCTCCTCCTTCAAAGCGGTCATGTTGACATCCCCCTCTGCAGAGACCGGTATGAACTTCTCCCTCATCTTAGCGCTTATCTCGTTAAGAAAGCCCGCGTTTACAAGGTCGACCTTGTTCATCACTGTGAGTGAGGGTATGTACATGCGATTTCCCAAAAGAACGTCCACGAGCTGTTCGTCATTTATGTCCTCCCTTAGGATAACCCTCGCACTGTTAATGTCATAGACCCTCAAGATGTCCTTGGCGAGCTCCTCTGACATCTTGCTGAGCTTTGTCTGTACGCTTACGGTTATTCCTCCGGAACTTGTCTTCTCAATCGCAACATTCGGAGGGTGCTCATCCGCCCTAATCCCTATGGTCCTAAGTTCCTTCCTGAGTATGTTCGAGACCGCTTCGGGCTGGAAAACATCGACGATAAACAGGATGAGGTCGGCATTTCTCGCCACCGAGAGTACGCGCTTGCCAAGTCCCCTGCCCGTTGAAGCCCCCTCGATGATTCCGGGAAGGTCGAGCACCTGAATCCTTGCTCCTCGATACTCCATCACTCCGGGTACGACCGTCAGCGTCGTGAACTGGTAGGCGGCTACCTTGGACTTTGCATTTGTCAGTCTGTTGAGGAGGGTTGACTTGCCTACGCTCGGAAGCCCAACCAATACAACAGTCGCATCGCCAGTCTTCTTCACGTCGTATCCGATCGAGCTGCCTCCGCCGCGGGATTGGGCTTCTTCCTGCTCTCGCCTGAGCTTTGCGAGTTTTGCTTTTAGCAGTCCGATGTGGTGCTCGGTCTTTTTGTTTACCTGTGTTCGATGAATGTCGTCTTCGATTTTCTTGATTTTCTCAGGTATGCCCGTGTGTATATCTCACCCCTAGAACCGGGAGTCCCCAATGCTAAACTGCCACTCTGGACCGTTCTTCCTATTCTTCACTACGAAGGCCCAGCGAGAGTGTCCCCGGCGTTAACTTTTGCTGTACAGGTTTGGATTGGGAAGGCACCGCAGCCAAACAAATTCACGCTCCACAAAGACAAAAACTTGTCTGTCATAAACGAGGAACCCCTCAGAGTCAGGCACCTGCAACGTTTACACTCAAAGAGAACATGACAAGAACTGATAGAGCTACTTGGTGTTCAAAATGGCCAGGTAGATGACGCTGAAAGAGATCGTATAGCATTGTTCCATTGAAACTTCGCCTGAAGGAACTCGGCAAGCAAACATGTCGCTAGACTATTCGCGGTTTTTTTGAGTAACCGGATCTATAAAATGCGGTTTGATTTTTTTGAAGCAAAAGAGATGGCGTCGTGAGGTGGCCTGGAAAAGCAATGAATACCAGAACATGAACAGGGCCGAAGGAAAACTTGAGTAAGCAGAGAGTGACCTCGTGCAAGCTGAACGTATACTCGGTGGGAACAAGATGGAAGAAGCTGAGGCAAGACAGAATCAGCAAAGAGCGAGGAAGGGAGCAGACGACCGAGAGAGAAGATTAATCAGTTGCTCAAAGGACCCGGCGGTCTCCGCAATTAGCTCGTTGTTTTTGATCGACGCCAATGACCTTCCAGTTCACATCAAACCCAAGACTGAATTTGATTACAGTGGCTGATACTGCGACGCATGGCTAAAAGATTTTGATACTTTCATTGGTGAAGCTACAAGAATTGTACATCTTCAACGTAGTTGAAGATGCGATAGAAAAAATGCGCCTGTGTGAAAGAGATGCTCGGATTTTACTATATGAACTCATTACATATTACTTAGGATGACAAGCTATGATGATGAACTGTATGGGATTGAACAAAACCACTCATGTTCGACCGATTTATCGACTGCAGAGTCTAGTCAAGCCATCTTCTCCCGTTCCCGAAAGTGCCAATCACTTTGTGACCACGCTGTGTGAGGGTCAATCTCACCAGAGAGTGACATAGAGCCCATTTGTGGTCTAATGTAAATCCCATCTCCAATTGGAAAGTCCGATTATCAGCCCTGTGGCGGAAATTGAAGAGTACGATTTTTAGGAGAGTCTGCTACATATTGAACCCCTCCTTTACCATCCGAACGCGGGAGATGAAGATTGTTTCACACTTCTTGTTTGACGCCGGACTCATGACTAGCTGGCAGCCGCGATTTCGGAAGGCTCGTTCCAGGCAGCTGGAGAATGCTGAAAAAGGGTATTCGGTGAGGAGTGGAAGGGTCTTGAGATGTGGATTCTCAAATCATTTTCGCAGCTGAAATTGGTGGGTTGTTAAGAAGACGCATTTTCATTCTACTACATGAGAGGATGACGCCAGGCAACTGCAAGAGGTGTGTGAAGAGTGAGGTTCATTCATAGCTTATGATGTGCGAGAAATGCAGAGCAGGTCAGATGGTCGAGTACGAAAGGATTTTTTCTTCTTCGGACGGCAAGAGCGCCAAGATAGTCGGAAACAAGTGCGATCGATGCGGGTACATTAAACTGGACTCCGATGACGACATTTGGTCCATTGTTGGCCTGTAGGTCTTGAAACACATTACTCGCTTTCGCTGGGAAGAACATCGTAAAAGCTTTAGGGGTAGGTCCGCTCAAAGATTGCGGCAAGGAATGTCAAAGGCAATTGCCCTGATCATTATTGCAGGCCTTATGGCAGGAGCCGTGATCTTGGGAGTTCTCTTCATAAGACCTGGAATAACTAATGGCAGGACATCCTTATGCCAGAGTTGTTTTGTGAACGAGCCGGTAGTAGATGTGATTCTACCTGCGCTTGCAAAGAACTCCGGAGGGGGTGTCTCAACAAGCAACGCTCCTCTGAACATCACGAGAGGGTCTACGCAGACGCTTGAAGTGCAAGTGTATCCCACAATCGACGTTAGTGTGAAGCTCGTCTTCAGAGTTCTTTTCGCTCCGGTTGCAACAAACTCGAGCTCGACCAGCTGGATTTCAGCAACTTTCACGCCCGGCCAGATCAGCGTGGCTTCTCAAAAGCGCGGAGTCTCAACACTTTCCTTGAGCGTATCCTCAATCGCTCCACTTGGAACTTACAATGCTGCCGTCTCCGCAGAAGAAACTACCAATACGAGCGTTGTGTGGGGGACCTTCTTCATGATCAACGTGTCGGGATGATATTTGGAGTCTTCAGCTCGAATTGCCCTGGATTAATGCCAGGCCTCCAAGATTGGCTAGTCTCAGTAGTGGCAGATCACGCGCGCGTGTGTGATGGCTTCGACTATTGAGAGTATAAAAAGAAAATAGCCTTTGCAACGAAGATGCTGTGAGTCAGCTCTTTCGACTAGGCTGCTGATATCGTTTCTGCATCGCGTAGCTCCCATCTTCCAAGGCTGAAGCTCGGGCAAATTTTCTACTTTCTATAATGTCCGTGTTGATGCGCTCCGGGAGGCTGGTGCTGGTCGTCCCCGGTATACGTAGCCGAGCCTGACACCGAGCTTCTGTTCGTTGGATGCGTGGCTCCCTGTTGAGAGATGCTAGCGGTGGTCCGAGTCGAAGCTGTCGAGGTTGTTTGGCCGATACTTACTCTGAAATTGCCGGAACGTGAGTTGGAGGGATTTAATGTAGCAGATCGAACAGTAGTAGAGCTTGAAGGATCAACAGGCCTGCCTTGGCCCAGCGCACCTAGAAAAGCAATCAAAATTATGGTCGTAAGGAGAGATAGTGTAGCAGCTGTTGAAATTGCCCGGCGCCTGCCACCACTCACGATCTTAATGGTCAATCTTGATCAATATTTCTAACTTCGCTCTTAAATTTCGCAGCAATTTCAGTTACAGTAATTAGTTATAGAGGATTGAAAAATGCGGATTGTATCTTATCCAGATGTGCCCCAAATACAGAATAGCCGTCAACTGTAGACGGGAGGTGCTCCTCGGTCACTTCGATAACATTCAAGCATGCTGTTCACCAGCCATACCTTGAAAGAAAAGAAACGAACTTCGGTAAACAGTCTGGCGCATTCTCGCCGAAAAGAAGAGTTGAAGTGGATATTCTTCGCCGAGATTCTGTCAGACTTTGATTGCCTTCTCGCTTGAATTCCTATCGGAAGCGAGACCCTTGTTGTCGAGTCGCCAAATCTGATACTGAGCCCTGAGGCCCAACGTCAGAAAGATCATTCCAAAAAATCTCAACGCCGTCCCGACAACGCTGAGGGTCGATACTTCATCAGCGGAGCTGATCCAAGAAGCAAAAAAGGGGAACTGGGCTAATACCAGCAACGTAGCGCCGACGGTCACGAACTTCCATCCTCTTGCGAGAATGCCTGCCCGGAAAGATCCAACAAGCTTTATCGCATAATAAGCAAAGATGGAGAGAATTATGGCGCCAAGGATAATCATCATAGGCTGGAAGTAATTGAAAATCAATCGGCCTTTCGACCACTTTTTATTGGCGCACTCTTTTTCCATTTAATACTGATAGGTTCGCAAATCCGGATCAGCAGTCGCAGTTGGCAATCTTGGCTAAGGGTCCACACTTGTTTGCGAATTCGATGCAGACTTCAATTCTCCCTATTGTGAGGACAAGCTTCCAAGAACGGCTTTCCTGAACAATTCTCATGATTTCTTGGCAATACCAGGCGTGTCAGAAGTTGCAACTCGATGGGACATCTGTGGAAGAATATCATAGACGGGCCCGGTGGGATTTGAACCCACGACCTTCGGCTCCGGAGGCTTGCGTAATCGCCTTCTCTGGTCGCGACCTTGTTTCAAGTCATCGCGAGAGACGAGTTCAACGCCCTAATCCATGCTAGGCTACGGGCCCTTTGAGGCGTAAAACATTCTGTCGAAAAATTCGTAATAAGCCTTTGCCCTGATGAAATGAGAGATTCTTGAGGTCGTGATATCACTTTAAAGTAGATATCCTCCAGTTTGTTTCACTAACAAGGTTCCAGCTTTACTTCGCTACGTACGAGCTGTGCCAGCTAGCTCGCAGTTCCTTCCTTTTGTCTGGGCATCTTTTCTTACTTTCAGAATTGAAAATATCATTTTTCTCTAACGTGGGCTTGGAACGCCAACCATCTTTGAAATCTTTGTTTCTCCCTTCTCGTCTCCTCCCGATTCTGGGTGACCTTCATTGCAACTCATTGCGGTTTTGATGAAATCAATTCAATTACTTCATCAAATCCTTGGTGAGACTGAAATAGTTTAATGTTCTCGAGCCGCATCTAAACAAGTGCACTTTCAATAGCTTGCCCTCCAAGAAACAGTCAAAGGATGTCAACACTTACGCATATGACGTTCTTCTGGACAGACAAAAGATTAAGGCGCTTAGCCCAAGAGCTACACTTGCACCTGGAATTTCTGAGACAGAGCGCACTCAGGTATCAGACAGACGGCGATGGTCACAAGAGTTTCAATGCCGTTCAAATTAGAGCTTGCATTAGGGCAATCAACGAAGAACTAGCTAGACGCGAGCTCAATCGAAAGCGCGAGTTCCCGGTTGGAACTTGGTCAGAGAATTAGGGCGGTTATGTTTTTCGCTCTATCAACAATTTGAAACTATCATAATCCATGCCGCGCCGCATTTTTGACACTTTAAACGAGCGAGAACTCCCTTTGACTCTTTTGAGTAATTCGTGGAGGACTCTAGCTTCCACTGATGCGCCGAAAGCATTCCACCCAGATCCTTAATGTCCTTGATGTCATCGCCGTTTGGGATAACACAGTTGGCGGAACGGTCAATGACGCAGTCGGGCGAGCTAACCAAGAACTGCAGCACACTCCGTTCTCCGATTCAATGCCAGCACTCCCACGAGCGGTGACGACAGGGTACGCTTGATATATGTTTTATAGAAGATTTGCGCTGGACGCCAATGGCTCAATAGAGAACCTAAGGATTTCGGGCCTCACGTCCCTTTCTTGCGACGCAACGCATTGAATTCGTCAAGTTAAGGCGGGTCGTTTGACGATTTCTACTAACGGGCGAACCAATCCCGTTAGTGTTCGGCTAAGTAAGCGGAGTGTCACTTGCCCCAATTGCCCTTACCAGCTTCGTTGTGGCCTTTTCGGCCCCTATGTCCGCCATGTATGGCCCGAGCTTCGGACCCCTCTCGACTCCGAGCATTATTCTGTAGAGTACCTTGAAAAAGGCGGGCGGTTCAATTCCGTTGGATCTCGCGCAGTCAAAGATCAGGGTCTGGATTGCGTTGGGGTCAGTGAGCGAGTCAAGTTTCGAGGCTAACTCTGCGATAGCCTTGCGCTCCTTTTCGTTCAGCTCGACATGCGTTTCCCTCAGAGTGAACTCCCTCGCCCAGCGGATTGCGTACCCTATTTTCTTCTTTAGAGAATCGTCAACCTGCCTAGCTGCTCTGTAATCGACAAGGCGCTTTGCTACATAGTCCTCTGCGCGATCAGTTGGGGCGACTCGCGCAAGCTCGACCAGCAAACTGTATGGCACGTGCTGGGCAGGTTGGGAAGGAGGCTTCCTCAGGTTGACATAGTAGTAAAGACCCCTTAGGCGTGCCTCCTTCAGCTTGTTTTGCTCCTTTAGCTTTCCAAAGTACAGGTCCTCTAGATAATCGTACTCATCCATGTACTGGGGTATGTCCTCCTCAGAGATGTTGCGCGCCCCAATTATCCTCTTGAAGTAGACTAGCATCAGGGATTGGGGACTCGCAAGCTCTAGCCACTTTTGGGGCGTTACCAGATTTCCGACGGACTTGGATATCTTTCTTCCAGACTTGTCCTGGAACAGTTCGTATACAACATGGTACGGGGGAGGAAACGATAGAATATTCTCCGCAATCCAGTCGTTGATCTTCACAGAGTCCGTGAGTTCCTTTCCGTGCGCCTCAAAGCGAATATCTAGGGCTGCCCACCTCGCAGCGAACTCGACCTTCCACGAAAGTTTTCCCTGACCCTTTTCAATTTCGGCCGCCCCCTCGTGGCCGCAACCCTCGACGAATCTTCGACCGATCTCATCTCCAGTGCACCTGTAGTATACCTTTAGCTCTTGGGCGTCGTACCTGTACGGCCTCGCGACGTTCAACCTTCCGCACTTGCCGCACTGAGGAAAGTAAGGGAGTGCCTCAAGATACTTCTTCTGTCCGGTCAGTTCCTCTATCTTCTCGCCTATTCTGTCGGCGTTCCTTAGTATGAGGTCAATCTGCTTTACGAGAGCACCGCTCTTGTACGCCTCGTAACCGCTTCGGAAAGTGTAGTCTAAACCAATCATTTCGAGCCCCTCCCTGAGAAGGGCGCTCATGTGCGCTCCATAAGATGAGTGACATCCGAAAGGATCTTTGATCTCTGAAACTGGCTTGCCAATTTCACTAGAAAGCCACTCCGGCAGTCCGGCCGGGATTTTTCGGAGCGCATCCATGTCGTCCGAGTATGCGACTAGTTCAGACGAGTACCCTGCCCCCTCGAGGGCCATTTTGACTCCATAGGCGCGTGCCGCGTCCCCCAGGCTTCCAATGTGTGGTATTCCTGAGGCTCCGAGGCCCGATTCTACTCGGACATTCGAGAGGCTCCTTCCCAATTTTGTCTCTCGATCGATTATTTCCTTCGCTACGCGGTCAAGCCAAGTACCCCTCCCGATTATTGTCCCAGTTGAAATCTTATCCTCTTCTTCCTCTCGGATTGAAACCTCTTCTCCGTCCGCGCCTTCCAGTAGGTCGTTTATTACGTCGTCGCTCGGCATTGCTTGCGTCTTCTGATAGAAAGAAGCTCAGTTTTCATGCTTTAAAATGATCGCAACGAGGGCTTGCCAGTCTGATTGTTCAAAGAAAGACATGCTATCGCTCTTTGGATAAGTAACAATATATGCTAGTTAGAGCAATTCGCCGCTGACGCCATGACATCAAAGCAAAAGAGGATAAGGGAGGAAGGAAATAAACCCAGCTCCTCAGGAACTCTCC
>Ga0209061_1000870_pt1 | contig 61061 bp, 60 predicted proteins | sample Coa_R1_10_FD_187157 | JGI IMG/M metagenome (GOLD analysis project Ga0209061, IMG submission 187157) | Surface soil microbial communities from Centralia Pennsylvania, which are recovering from an underground coalmine fire - Coalmine... | ecosystem: Environmental > Terrestrial > Soil >... | reverse complement strand
ACCCGCTCGCGGCGAGAAGCTCGCCGGGAAGTTGCTCCACTGGGTACGGGTCTGGTCGCCCAGATCAGGATGCACGACACTGCTCAACTGATCCGCGCTTAGCCCGTTGAGGAAGGCGCGCGCGGCAGCAGCCATGCGCTGGCTGCTACGCGCGGCAAGCGGGAGATCGCCACCGGACCACGGAACTGTTTGAGCAGAAGCGCCGCGCTGCGCTGACCCGGACCAGCGCGATAAGCCCAGGCCAAGTGTGGCCAGACCAGCCGCGCCGGCTATACTCCCGCCGAGCAGGCGACGGCGCGAGAGTGGGCGTTCAAAGGGCTGGAGCAAGGACATAGATCGACCTCCGCTAGACATCGTGGGGTGCTTGTGCAAAAGCATCAGGCGCTGTCGCGACAGGTATGCTCTGTGCGTTTGCTGTTTCGACTGTAGCGAAGGGAGATTGAGGCATTATTGGAGTGGCATGTGAGAACCATGAGGAACGGTCTGTCCCGACAATCTTCCCTGGCGGACGGGATGCCATCGTCCGCACCAACAGGCCGGGGCACGGACGCCACACAAGAGACCGGTGCGGCGCCACGGCCGACATACTTGACAGGATGAACTCCGCGCCAGATACGACAGGTTGGCTCGCGCTCGAACATGACATGGAAAGAACTGTTCGGTATCAACGATATTCTTTGACTCCACGTGTGAACGCCCCGTACACTGATCAATCGGGGCCGCGGAGCATGCGGCTACCCTGAAGCGAGAGGCTGCCATGCTAGTACTGATCATCGTACTGGCGGTGGTTGCCGTTCTTGCTCTGGCAGTCACGGTTATCGCTCTGCAACGTGCGCGCGAGGCTGCGCAGGCGGCCCGCCGCCCGGAGACCACCGCCCCTGACCTGGCGGCGGTGGAGGCTGAAGCGCGCCGCATCCTTCTCGACGCCGAGACCCGTCAGAAGGAAGCGCTGCTGGAGGCGAAGGAGGAAGCGATCCGCCTGCGCACCCAGGCGGAGGTGGAGATCCGCGAGCGTACCGCCGAGCTGCAAAAACAAGAGCGGCGCATCGCCCAAAAAGAAGAAAACCTGGAACGCCGCGCCGAGGCGTTTGAACGCCGCGAGCGTCAGCTTGCCCAGCGCGAGCAGGAGCTCGAAGAGGCGCGTGCACGGCTGGAGCAACTGCGCCAGCAACGCTTGCAAGAGATCGAACGCATCGCCGGCCTGACCGCCAGCGAGGCGCGCGACCTGCTGCTCGCCGAGGTCGAGCGCGAGGTGCGAGAAGACGCCAACCGTCGCCTGCACCAGATCGAGGCCGAGTACGCCGAGCAAGCGCAACGCCGCGCGCGCGAAATCGTCGCAACCGCGCTGCAGCGTATCACCGCCGACGTCACCTCCGAGACAACGGTGACCGTCGTGCCCATCCCGAGCGAAGAGATGAAAGGCCGCATCATCGGCCGCGAAGGACGCAACATCCGCACGCTCGAACAGCTCACCGGCTGCGACCTGATCATCGACGACACGCCCGACGCCGTCACGCTCTCGGGATTCGACCCCATCCGGCGGGAAGTGGCGCGCATCGCGCTCACGCATCTGGTGCAGGATGGCCGCATCCACCCGACGCGCATCGAAGAGGTTGTCGAGAAGGCGAAGATCGAGGTCGAAGCCTCGCTGAAAAGCACCGGTGAAACCGCTGCTGTCGAGGCCGGCGTGCCGAGCCTGCATCCGGAGCTGCACAAGCTGCTTGGGCGGCTGCGCTACCGACTCTCGCACGGGCAGAACCTGCTCAAGCACTCGCAGGAGACGGCCGAGATCGGCGCGCTGCTTGCCAGCGAGCTAGGTGCCGACGTCTCGGTCGTGCGCCGCGCCGGCCTGCTGCACGACATCGGCAAAGCCATCGATCACGAGGTCGAGGGCAGCCACGCGCAGATCGGCGCCGAGATGGCCAGACGGTACGGTCAGCCAGCGGCAGTGGTGCACGCGATCGAAGCGCACTGCGACGAGGTGCCGCCACGCACCATCGAAGCGATCCTGGTACAGGTCGCCGATGCGCTGAGCATCGCTCGCCCTGGCGCGCGTCGCGAGGCGCTCGAACACTACATCAAACGACTGGAAGAGCTGGAGCGACTCGCCGAGTCGTTTGCGGGCGTGGAGAAAGCGTACGCCATCCAGGCTGGGCGCGAGGTGCGGGTGATCGTTCGGCCCGAGGAGATCGACGACCTCGGCGCGATGCGGCTGGCACGCGATATCAGCCGTAAGATCGAAGAGAGCATGGAGTATGCCGGGCAGATCAAGGTGACCGTCGTGCGAGAGACACGCACCACCGAGATCGCCAGGTGAGACGAGAAAGGGGAGGCATGGCCGCGGGCGACTTCCACCTCCACTCGACGCACTCGGACGGCAAGCTTACGACACAGCAACTGGCAGATCTCGTCGTGCGCAACGGCCTGCGCGTGCTGGCGCTCTCCGACCACGACACGACGGCGGGCATCCGCGAGATGGCTGCTGCGCTCGCTCCACATGGCATCCAGCTCATTCCCGCCGTTGAGCTTTCCACCGACATCCCCGGCAGCGAGGTACACATCCTCGGGTACTTCATGGATATCGACGATCCAGCGTTCCAGGCAGCACTAGCCCGCTTCCGCGAAGGACGGATCGGACGCGGCCAGCGCATGATCGCCAAGCTGCAGGCGCTGGGCCTCGACGTCTCCTGGGAGCGCGTGCAGGAGATCGCGGGCGACGCATCGGTTGGACGGCCACATGTTGCGCAGCACCTTGTCGAACGCGGGTACGTTGCCAGCATCCCCGAGGCGTTCGAGCGCTACATCGGGCGCGACGGGCCCGCTTATGCCGAGCGCGAGAAGATGACGCCTGCCGAGGCGGTCGCGCTGATCCGCAACGCGGGTGGGCTTGCCGTGATGGCGCACCCGCACTACACGCCTGGCTACGTCGAGATCCTGGCCGAACTGAAGCACCAAGGGCTGACGGGCATGGAGGTTTACTACCGCGATCTGCCACCCGAGAGCGTGGCCGAGCTGCTCAGCGTGGCGCGGCGGCTCGACCTGCTCCCCACCGGCGGCAGCGACTTCCACGGTCTGGGCAATCCAGGCGAGCGCCTGCCAGGCGATATTCCCCTGCCAGACGACGCGATCGACGCTCTGCTCACGGCGGGCAGCGGCTGCGCGCAGCCGATGGTGCGCGTATGACGACCGACGGTTCCTGGCCGATCGAGCGCATTCTCGAGGTACTGCCGCACCGCTTCCCGTTCCTGCTCGTGGACCGCGTGCTAGAGATCGAGCCAGGGCAGCGTGCGACGGGGATCAAGAACGTCTCGGCCAACGAATGGTTCTTTCAGGGCCACTTCCCCGGCCGGCCCGTGATGCCCGGCGTACTGATCATCGAAGCGCTGGCGCAAGTGGGCGCGGTGGCGCTACTGAGCGAACCGCAGTTTCGCGGCCAGATCGCCTACTTCGCCGGCATCGACAACGCGCGCTTCCGGCGACCGGTGGTGCCTGGCGACGTGCTGCGGCTGGAGACGACGCTGACGAAGCTGCGTGGCCGCATCGGCAAGGGCGAAGGACGCGCCTACGTGGGCGACGCGCTAGCGGCTGAGGCGGAGCTCACCTTCGCCGTCGGCACGGGAGCCGAGCGGCCCTGATGCGTTGCGCGACGCACCCCGACACCGAAACCGAACTCTGCTGTAGTCGTTGCGGCACGCCGATCTGTCCGCGGTGTCTGGTACAAACGCCCGTCGGCGCGCGCTGTCGCTCGTGCGCGCGCGTGCAGCGTCTGCCAACATACCGCCTGGACCCGCTGATCACGGTGCGGGGCGCGCTAGCAGCGCTCGCGCTGGCGGGCGTGCTGGGCAGTGTTGTCGGCTATCTGCTACCGCACCTGCTACGGCAGCTAGGGTATTTTGCGCTGTTCGCAGGAGCGGGCTACGGCTGGCTGGCGGCGCGGGCCGTGAGCGCAGCGACGAACGGGCGGCGCGGGCGTCTACTGCAGGCGTGCGCGGCGGCATCGGGCGTGCTGGTGTACATCGCCTACAACCTCGCCGCGGGTGCCGGCGCCGTGCCGCGCAACGACCTGACCGGGTATCTGTTTGCGCTCTGCGCCGCCATCGTCGGCTGGAGCTACCTGCGCTAACCAGACAGGTCGAGCACGACGCAGCGCTCGATCTCTTCCCTTTGCTTAAACCGCTCCGCGCCCGCTCCGGCGGGCTGCTCAGTGGTGGTGAACAGCAGCTCTTAACCGTGGCGCGCGCTGTCATCTCGCGCCCGAGGGTGCTGCTCCTCGACGAGCCGACGGAGGGTTTGGCCCCGGTGATTGTGCAGAGCCTTGCCGAAACCCTGCGCGTGCTCTGCCGCACCTTCAATCTTTCGCTGCTGCTTGCCGAGCAAAACATCCTGTTCACGCTCGGCTTCGCCCAGAGCGTGTATGTTATCGAGGAAGGAACGATCGTCTGGTCGGGCAGCTCGACCGAGTTCGAAGCCGATCCATCCATCCGCCGCCGCCACCTCGCTGTGTGAGAGATACGAACCCGGACTCAGCACGTCCGTCGATCACCGCGCGCTCTCCCACGCGGCCGGTAAACAAACGCACACCAGCGCAGATTTTCCCATTCATGTCGCGTCCCAGCCGCGCCCCACGTGCCAAACGCGGCGCGCACGGACGTGTCTGCCCGCCTGTCGCGCCGTATCCGCGCGCGGGCGAGAGGGACGTGATGGGTAGAGACATACGCGGGTGTCGCGCGCATCCCGTCAACCCTGCGTGGGGAGAAGGAGGGTCGCGCTCTGACTTCAGGGCGATCTCCTGCCCCGTTATCCGCGCGGGGAGAAGGAGGGCGGCAGACAGTGCCACGCGGCAGGGGCCGATCCGTCATCCATGCGTAGGAGCAAGGATGGCCCTTTTTGCACACCCTGCTGGATGCTATCCACTGTCATCTACGTGCAGACGCGTGAGAGACTCTGTCAGCGCAGGAACGACCCGCCCAGCAAGGAGGAAGAGGCAGGTGGGGCGATGCTCACCCTCGCCCCGAGAAACGTTCGCTCTGTCAGCCACAGAGTGCCGAGGAGAAAACGCTGGTGCGTCAGCCGTGGATGATGGCGATCAGCACCAGCAGGAGCACCACCGTCACGGCGACGAAGAAGATGCGCCTCAGCTCCGGGATGACGTAGCCGTAGTCGGTGTAGTTGAGGCGGCTGCCTTCGAGCGCGCGATCGCGCGCGGGCGCCGGCGCGGCTTTCACACGCGGCACCACCGGCACCGCCTGCGTGCCCGGTGTCGCGAGCGGCACCGCCGTCGGCGGTGGCGTGTCAAGCGTCAGCACCGATGCCTCGGCGGCGTCTTCGCGGGCGATCTCGCGCGCGTTCGTTTCGTCCGGATCGTGCCGCGTGTACAGGTGCACAGGCACCGAGGGCTGCGACCGCTTCCGGCCCGACCGCGCACGACGGTTCTGGCGTGCCAAGAACCTCACCTCCTGCTGCTGTCAAGTATAGGCCGACGGTCGAACAGCGGTCCAGCGCCACCAGTCCAGCCACGTCAGGACAGCGAGCCGCGCTACCCTGATGCAGCAAAGAGAGCGGTGCGGCAACCAGCCTCAGGCGCTCGCCCTGCCAGCATCCCCCAGAGGACAACGCCTGAGGCGCATGCGGCACAACAGCACGCCGGTGGTGACGCTCGCGGTGTACACACACGTGCTCGGCGACGCCGACCGGCGGGCCGCCGTCTCCCTAGCCGAGGTTCTGCGCCTATGAGACCACACTGCAGCAAGGAGCACCCTGTCCTACCTAGCTGGTGCGCACCGCTCTGGCAAGTCCTCTGCCCCCTGACGGACAGCACAGAGCAACGGGGCGAACGCCATGACGACGCCGGGGGAGGGACGGTGCACGGTGGATGAGGCCCAGCGGCTGGCACTGCTGACCCGGGAGCTGGCGGGGCTGGCCGAAGCCGTGGTGGTGGGCGAGCGGGGAGTGCGCGACGGCTGCCCGCTCGCGCTGGCGCTGCTGCCGCTGGCCGAGACGGTGCTGCCCGGTGCAGCTGTCTGCAGCGCGATGGCAGGGGCCGTCTCTCCGCAACCTATCAAGTGAGAGTTCCAAACCGGCTCGCCGTGGCCGCAATTGGGTAGTTTCACGGATCTCAAGCCACATACCTGGTACTACGTTCGCGGTGATACAGGCATAGGAGAGACGACTCATGCGCGAGCAACAGCAGCGGCTCGATGCCGCGTTCGTGCGCGACATCGCTGAACACTACAGGCGGGCATGGAATGCCAGGGATATCGCTGGCTTCCTTGCCCTCCACACGGAGGATTGTATCTGGGAGACACCCTTGGGGCGGCGAGAGGCCACAACGCCATCCTCGCCCAATACGAGCGCGCGTGGGTAGAATCTGCACTATACCACGCTCGGTGTGTTCGTATCGGGCGATGGTGCCCGTGCCGCACACTACTGGACCGGGCACTCCCTGACCAACCAGGCGTTCAAGCTGACCGGCGTTTCGATCTGGGAGTTTCGCGATGAGCGCCTGGCACGCGTGGTGGAGTATTTCGATACTGCTCCGATTGCGCGCCAGATCGGCCTCGTACCGCAGCCGGGAACGGTCGGTGCTCAGACCATGAAACCTAATGCCCCATTCATCGTCCAGCCCGGCGAGGAGAAGTATGTGGACATTGGCGGACTCGGCGTCGTTTTCAAGGTCTGGGGCGAGGCCACGGGTCACAACCTTTCAGTTGTAGAACATCCGGGTGCGGAGTGCTGCGCCTGGCTGCGGCAGGCGGGGTTCCGCGAGACGCACGTGACACCGCTGGATGGAAGCTTTGCGATGGTCGTGGGTATCAAGTAATATCTGCATCGATCTTTGTCCATGAGGAGAAAGGTGAGCTACCGACGGCCTGTCACACTGATACTGGTTGCTTGGTCCCCCGCTCCGCACTAGGCGTACGGCGCACGCTGAGCGCGCTGGTCCTGGCCGGCGTCGCGCTGGCCTGCCTCGCCATGCCCGGGCTGGCGCAGACGCCCACCCCGGCCGCGGGGGCTGCCTGTCCGCCCGAGGCGGCCACCGCCCATCTGCAGCTAGCGCCACCCACGGCCGCCGCGCCCACAACCGTCACGCTGACGGTCACGCCGAACACGCTCAACGTCAAACCGGCTGCAAGCGGCGATCCAACTTCGGTTCACTTCCACTACTTCGTGGACATTGACCCGGCGACGGTGATTGTTGCCGGCCAGCCGATCCCCACGGGGAACCCGCGCATCATCCACAGCGCGGCCACGATGCAGGATCTCGGCCCGCTCGCGCCCGGGCAGCACACCGTCTGGGTCGTGCTGGGCGATGTGCGGCATGTGCCCTGCCAACCGCTGGTGGAAGCGAGCGTGCGTTTCACCGTCGCGGGGGCGACGCCGGCGGCGGTGCCGGCCACGGGTAGGGGCGGTCCGCTCGGTACGCGGGCAGGGGGTGTGGTCCGCGTGCTCACGCTGCTGGGCAGCGGGCTGATGCTGGTCGCGCTGGGTGGCCTGGGCTGGTGGCGCGCGCGCGGGTGGCTGCGCTGAGGATCACGTCACATTCTAGAAGCCAGAAGGTTCACTATGGCCGATCTGCCTCTCTCTGTAGCCTCCACCGCCTCAGGCGAGCAGGCCACCGTCGCCCGTCCGCCGGCGACGATCGTGCCGCTGTGGGGACTGCCCATCGTCGCCGTCGTTCTCATCCTCGAGGTCATCGCGATCGCGGCTGACCGCCTCTGGGCGCTCGACTTCTTCCACGTCGTCGGCGGCGCGCTCTGGACCAGCCTCGACCTCTTCCTGGGCTTCGTCGTCGGACCGATCCTGGCACGACTATCCCTCCAGGCGCGCCTCGAGTTCACCGCCCGGCCGATGCCCAAGATGCTGCTGATCATGCCAACGCTGGTCACGATGACGCTCGCCGCGGGCTGGCAACTGGCACGCCATCTCCACTACCTCGACGCAGCAGCACCCTACCACGGCTGGGTCGTCGCCTCGTTCATCGTCGTCGGCGTGCTCGCCGTCATCGCGCTCGGCGTGCTCGAGCCGGCGAACCTGGCCGTCCTCTTCGAACTCCGCAAGCCCCAGCCGAACGGCGCGGTCATCGCCCGGCTGATGCGGCGCTTCATCTACACCGCCGGCATCACGGGGCTCGGTCAGGTGGCGATCCTGGTCATCATGACGAGGCTGGCGACATGACCACACCCGAGACGCTTACCAGCGCGGAGGCGGCGTTGCTGGACCGGCGGCTACCACCGATCACGCAACTCTGTATCGCCGGGTTGGCGTTGATCGTTGTGGGCGGCATTTATCTGGCGGCGAGGATTCCGGGGCATGTCCCGCTCGCACCAGCGGTGGGGGTGCTCGGTGCTGCGGCGGTGCTGGTGGCGATCGCGGGGGTGTTGTTGAGGCGCATCCGCCCCTTTGCCTGGCGGACGTTTGCGCGCGTCTACGTGTGGGCGTTGCTGGCGTACCTGGTCATCGCGGGGATGATCGCCTACGTCTTCATCCTCGACGGCACGCCCGGCGCGGTGCTGGCGGTGTTGCTGGGGATGCTGGCGGTGTACGCCGTCGATATCCCGCTGCTGCTCGCCTATACCGTGGCGCGTTATCAAGAGGCGTAGGCGGCGCCGGAGTATCGTCCGGGTTCCACCGGGCGCGGTTCAGCAAAAGCGCGGCGATCCGGTCTCTGCTCCACGATGAAGGAAGACGATGCCGCCATCGTGCAATCCGGCGATGCTCGTCTCCCGCGTTCTGGCGGCTCTGAAAGAGCCGGACTCTTGCTCGCAGATATCAGCGACCGGCGCGGTGACGCACGACGGTCTGCCCTCACGAGCAGCGGGTCGGGGCGGCGGGATTTGAACCCACGGCCTCTTGCTCCCAAAGCAAGCGCTCTGCCAAGCTGAGCTACGCCCCGCGAAGTCCCTCGCTCAGGCTACGGGCCAACGTGGCACGCGGTCAAGAAACCGACCGGCGATGGCCGTCCGGCGCGGCAGGAACGGACCCGCATAACAGCATCGACACAGCCAGGCGTTCCCCCACGTGTCCGCCGTGGGTTCGGCGTACGTCAGGCGCGTGCCGGGCATCGTGCCTGTTCCCCCACACGCCTACCGCGTGTTCACCCGCCCGTCATGGCAAGCAGGCCGTCACGGCCCGCGCCAAAATCGCCTCCCTGCTGGTTTCGTCGTTCCGCCCGGCCGAAGTAGTGGCATCGCGGCCATGTGGCAGCGGCTACGGATTTACCAGCTCGATCGAGGTTGTCGCCGGATTGGCGTAGCGCAACAGTCGCCGGCCCGGCGCATCCTCGTACCAGGCGGTCGCGTTTGCCCCCGCGCCGGCGAACTGCACCTCCCAGGCGGGCAATGCCTTACCCTGGACCCTGACCTGCGTCCTCCCCGCAACGCGCAGTTCGGCCAGCACGCGCGAGATCGTCGCCAGGCGGGCATCGACAACCACATCGGCGAAGTGCGTTGTGTAACCTGGCTCGAACTTGATCGCGCGCATCAGGAAGATCAGTTCGCCGTCGTCGTACGCCGGCACGGTCAGCTTCGCGCTGCCGCGGTGCTCTTTGCCGCCGTCGTTCGATACCGCCTCTACCATGCCGTTGCCGTACGTTACCGTTGCCATGACGTGCAGATCGGGCGATGCGATCGCCCGCGTGGCGCGCTGCGGTCGCAGGCTGGCCGCGTCGACGAGCACGGTGATCTCGTCGGTGCTGCCGTCGCTGCGCGTGTAGAGCTGGCGCAGGCTCGTCGTGCCGCCCTGCCGCTGGATCGCGATCTGGGCGCTGCCGATCTGCTTGTCCTGGGTGTCCAGCAAGTTGTAGTTCAGAGTCTCCGCATCGGGCAGCGGTTGCGCGATCGTCACGGTCTGCGGCGAGGCACCGCCACCACAGGCGGCGAAGACGGGCAGCGCCCCTAGCAGCAGCAGGAATCCGCGGCGGTCAAGCGGCCTCACGACGGCACTGCCACCCGCATCACATGCTCGACCCTGGCGAGCGCCTCATCGATATCGGCCTCGGTGATGCCCCAGTGCGTGACCATGCGGACGCGGCCAGGGCCCGGAGAACCGGCCAGCACGCCGAGCGTCTTCAACCGCTGCAGCATCGCCGGCACGTCGCCGCCACGCACCGAAAAGATGACGATATTGGTCTCGACCGCGGCCGGATCGATCTCGATACCACTGATGCGCGCTAGTCCTGTCGCCAGCCGTTTCGCCGTGCGGTGGTCCTCCGTCAGACGGTCGATCATCGTGTCGAGCGCGACGAGACCAGCGGCGGCGAGCACGCCTGCCTGGCGCATGCCTCCGCCGAGCATCTTGCGCACCTTGCGCGCGCGAGCGATGAACTCGGCGTTGCCGCACAACAGCGATCCTACCGGCGCGGCCAACCCTTTCGAGAGGCAGAAACCGACCGAATCGGCGGAACGGACCAGCTCACGTGCCGAGGTACCGCGCGCGATCGCGGCGTTGAAGATGCGCGCACCGTCGATATGGACCGCGCAACCGGCCGCGTGCGCCACCTCCGCAACGGCGTCGGTGTCCTGCGCGCTGAGCGCTGCACCGCCGCAGCGGTTGTGCGTGTTCTCCAGGCAAACGAGCGCCGTACGTGGCTCGTGCACATCGCGCGCATCGCGGATCAGTTCGGCCACCTCGTCGGGGTTCAGCCGGCCGCGCGCATCGTTGTGGGCGGTGCGTAGTTGGATACCGCCTAGCCCGGCCGCGCCCGCGACTTCGTAGTGCAGGATATGCGCCTGCGAGCCGACGATCGCTTCGTCGCCACGCTGGCAGTGCGTTAGCAGCGCGGTCAGGTTCGCCATTGTGCCGCTTGCGACGAAGAGCGCCGCCTCCTTCCCCATCAATTCGGCGGCGCGCCGCTCCAGCGCGTTGACCGTCGGGTCTTCGCCGTACACATCGTCGCCGACTTCCGCCTCGGCCATCGCGCGACGCATCTCGGGTGTCGGCAGCGTTACCGTGTCGCTGCGTAGATCGATCACGCGCATCTCGTCATCCTCTTTCCTGCCACGCACCCGCCTCAGGTGCGCTCCCAGATCGTTTGGTAGCCGTCGCCGCCCCGGATCGCCGCGATCTCCTCGCGCCGCTCGGCCTCGAGCAGGTCGCGAAACACCGCCGCTGCCGCCGCGCGCGCCGCTTCGCCGCCCTCGCGTTCGAGCCGCTCCTCGATACGATCCCAGAGTCCCGCATCGAGCATCAGCGCCACGTGCCGCGGCCACTCGAACGAGAGGATGCGATCGGGCAGCGGGAAAGCGGGCCGCAACTCTTTCACGCTGCGAAACCGCTCTTCGACCGACGAGGCACGCGGCACGAGGCGTACTAGAGGTCCCTCCCCTGGCCATGTGCGCAGATCCAGCAGCAGCCGCGGCTCGATCAGGCGGAAGCGCACGATCAGCACCTCAGCGGTATCGATGGCGCGGGCGACCTCTTCCAGATCGAGGCCGAAGTCTTGCTCCATACCCCGCCGCAACCTCCCGTGAGGACCCTCGGTATGCCGAGTCTACCCAGCGTTGCGAAGCGCAGGCAAGGCGACGCTCAAAGGCCGCGCGTGCCCACACCGAAGATATCGAAGTATTGATTAAACATCGTCAACCTGTTGGCGATCAGCAGCACGCCCACGGCGACGAGCAGCACACCGCTGGCGACCTCGATCGCCGGGAGAAAGCGGTTGAGCCGCTTCAGCGCCCGCCCGATCGTGCCAACAGCGAAGCCCATGATCAAAAACGGTACCGCCAGACCCGCCGAATAACACAGCAGTAGAAAAGCGCCGCGTGCCACCGTGCTGCTGGCGCCCGCGAGCAGCAGAATGCTGCCCAGCACCGGGCCGATGCAGGGCGTCCAGCCGAGCGCGAAACCCGCGCCGACCAGCGCCGAGCGGCCATACCCTAGCAGCCAGTGCCCCGGCGCCGCACCGCTGCTAGGTACTGGCACGGCGTACGTGCGCTGCAAAAACGGCAGCGGCAGCAGACCGGCGAGGTGCAGCCCCAGCACCACGATCAGTCCTCCTGCCACCTCTGCTAGGAGTCGCTGATGCTCGCGCAGTCCATAGCCTACCAGCCCGACCGATGCTCCCAGCGCAATGAAGATGGCCGTGAACCCCGCGACGAACCACAGCGTGTGCAGCACCGTCGCCCGCCGGGCGAGCGGCGTACCCGAGACCTGCGCACTAGAGCCGGCAAGCTGCGCCAGGTAGACCGGCACCATCGGCAGCACGCATGGCGAGATAAACGAAAGCAGGCCAGCAAGAAAGGCGACAAACGGGCCGACGATGCCATTGACGCTCATGGCGTCGCGCTTCGCCCCTCCTCTACCACGCCGGGCTCGGGCATCGCCAACGGACTGGTCGCGTCCTCGGCGGGCAGCCCGAGCACCTCGATGCGTGCGGCGTCGTACTGCGCCTTCGATTTGCTCTCCCGCCGCAGCAAGGCGACGAGATGCAGCGGATCCATCGCCTCGCCATCGAGCAGCACGCGGTGCAGCGCCTCGATGTCGGCGCGCCAGCGTTCCCAGGCGCGTACGTAACGTTCGCGGGCCTCACCCTCAAGCCTGCGCATCATACCCTCCAGCAAGAGTGTACCGCAGCGCACGCACGCCACCGAGCGCGCGTTTCAGCCGCGCCCGGGATGACGCACGGCCGATAGCGTGAGGCCGCGTCTGCGCGGTAGCGCGACCTGAGCGTAGGCCATTGCACCGACATCGGCGAGCGCCAGTAGCCCGAGCACGAGCCGCGGACCGAGCACGGCCGAGATCGCACCCGCGACGATCAGCGGCGCGATCGAGGCGACGTTACCGAAAACGCCCTGAAAGGCGAAGATACGCCCGTGCATCTCCTGCGGCACATGCTCATACGTGATCAGCCGCGTAGCCACGAGCACGACCGCGTAGCCGAAACCCATTGGTCCGGCCACGAGCGCGCAAAAGAGCGCCGGCGAGTAAAAGAAACGCGGTGCAATTTGGCCGAGCGGTCCCAGCAAACCGTTGGCGCGCATGAACGCGAGCAGCGGCGTGCTGAAGCACAGCGCCACCAGCCCGAGCACGAACAGCAAAAAGCCGAACCAGGCGATGCCACTTTTGCCCCGCTTGCGTATCAGGCGCGGCACGAGCCAGTAGCCGACCCCCACGCCTACCGCGGCGGGCAGGAAGATGAAAACAGCGTTCTCGGCCGGCAGGTGCAGCACCGCACGCGTATAGTTCGGCAGAACCGAGATCAGCACAACGACTGTCGTCGAAACCAGCGTTTGCTGAATTGTGGCGAGGAAGACGAGACGATCGCCGCGCAATGTCTGCCAGCTTTCGATCGTTGCGCCGCGAATACCGGTAAAAGGCCGACGTTGCTGCTGCGGCTCGACTTCACCCAGCGCACCCGTCAGCGAGAAGAGCACCGCGGCAACGACGAACAGGATCAAGCAGGTGAAGAACAGCGGGTCCGGTCCGACCGTCTTGACGAAGAGAGGCGCGAGCACAACTGTCCCGGCGACTTGGGCCGCGATCGACCCGGCGTAAAGCAGCGAGGTCGCCGCGGGCATCTGCTCGATGCTGAGCAGCCGCGGCACGAGCGCCGACTCCGCCGGATTGCTGAACTGGACGATCACCGCCAGCCCAAGGTTGACGCCGTAGATCACCCAGACGCTTTCGCTGGAGCGCAGGAAGAGCGCGCAGAGCACGGCACGCAGGAAGCAGCTCAGCGCCAGCAGCGGCCGCATCGGCAGATTATCGACGACGACCCCACCCACGACGCCGAGCAGCGCTGCCGGCACGACGAACGTCAGCACCAGCAGCGAGCTGTGAATCGTTGACCCGGTACGATTCACAACGACGACCAGCAAGGCGAGGAGGATCGCATTCTGAGCCGTGCTGGCCAGGAAGCGCGCCATCCAAAAGCGGCGGAAGCGCGCGTCGCGGGTTAGAGGGGGGTGCTGCCCCGGGTCGGGCTGCTGGCGCAGAGGCATAGCGACTGTCCAGGCGACCGCACGCCCGTAAACACCGCGGGGGTCGGCTGCCCGACCCCCGTCAGTGGTAGCGCATAGGGGATTCGAACCCCTGATCTCCGCCTTGAGAGGGCGGCGTCCTAGGCCGCTAGACGAATGCGCCACGCGGCTGGGGATGGAGGATTCGAACCCCCACATACGGATCCAGAGTCCGCTGTCCTACCGTTAGACGAATCCCCAGGGTCAACCTTCCTCAGCTTACGGCAGCGCCCCGTTTCCCGGCAAGCGCGGCGCTCAGGGCCGCAGCAACGCGATCGCGCGGTCGATCCGCCGCAAACTCTCCTGCCGGCCGAGGATCTCCATCGACTCCGTCAACGGTAACGAGACCTCGCTGCCAGCAATCGCGACACGCACGATCGCGGCGATATCGCGGTTCTTCAGTCCGCGCGCTTCGGCACGGCGCTGCAGCGTTTCCCAGATCACGTCGTGCCGCCACTCTTCGATATCACGCAGATCGTCGCGCACCTCTTCGAGCGTAAAAAGCGCCTCGTCGGGACGTTCGGCAAACGCCTTGCCGAGCAAGCGGGCACGGTCGTACGGCGGCACGTCGTCGATCAGATAGCGCGCTTGCGGTGCCACCTCGTCGAGCCGCTTGATCCGCGTCTGCAGCAGCGGCGCGACCGCGCGCGCGAACTCCGGCGTCACCCGTGCCGCGACCTCGGCCGGCACCCCCTTCTTCAGCCACTCTTCCACCAGCGCCGCGAACTCCTCCAGCGGCATCTGGCGAATGTACTCGGCGTTCATCCAGTCCAGCTTCTGCTGGTCGAACACGGCACCAGCACGGTTGATGCGGGCGATGTCGAACCGCTCGATCATGACGTGCCGCGGCACGATCTCGGTGTGGTCGTCGATCGACCAGCCGAGCAGCGCCAGATAGTTGAACACCGCGTCGGGCAGGTAGCCGCGCTGGATGAACGTGCTGAAGGCGACATCACCGTTGCGCTTGCTCAGCTTCTTCTTGTCCGGTCCAAGAATCAGCGGCAAGTGAACGAGCACCGGCACCTCCCAGCCGAAGGCCTGGAAGAGCAGCACGTGCAGCGGCGCGCTGGCGATCCACTCCTCGCCGCGTAGCACATGCGTGATGCGCATGTGGTGGTCGTCAACGACCATCGCCAGGTGGTAGGTCGGATAACCGTCGGACTTGAGCAGCACGGCGTCCTGCAGCGTGGCGTTATCGAAGACGAGCGGATCGTCGCGCAGCGCGTCGTGCACGATCGTTTTGCCTTCGAGCGGCACTGCCAGACGCACGACGTACGGTTCGTCGGATCGCTCTTTTTCCGCGCGCTCCTCGGCAGAGAGAAACCGGCAATGACGGTCATAGCCGGGCGGCTCGCCACGCTTGCTACGCTCCTCGTTCACACGCGCGAGCCGCTCACGCGAGCACCAGCACTTGTAGGCGTGGCCGCCGGCGAGCAAGTGTTGCGCCGCCTCGGCGTACAGCGGCAGCCGCTGCGATTGCACGTACGGCCCGTACGGCCCGCCGATGTGCGGCCCCTCATCGGGCTCGATCTTCAGCCAGCGCAGCATCTCGATGATCGCCTCGACGGCGCCGGGCACGAACCGTTCGCGGTCCGTGTCCTCGATCCGCAGGATGAACTGCCCGCCGTAGTGGCGTGCGAGCAGCCAGTCCCACAGCGCAACGCGGGCCGTGCCGATGTGGGGTTCGCCGGTGGGGCTGGGAGCGACACGCACCCGAACGCTCATGCAGATCTCCTCGTGTCGTCAACGCTCGCCGATGCGCTGTTGCGCGCTCCAGACCCGCGCCCTTTCGAGCAGCGGCGCGATATCTGGCAGCGGCGCGAGCAGCTCGGCCGGCGGCGGGGCTTCGAGTTCGACCGCGACAGCATCGCTCGGCCGGCAGAAAGAGAGACGCCAGGCGTGCAGCCACAGGCGCGGGGCCGGCCCTGGCGATCCGCCGTACAGCGCGTCGCCGCGCACCGGGCTGCCAATCGCCGCCAGATGCACGCGGATCTGGTGCGTGCGGCCGGTGAGCGGCATCACGACCAGCAAAGCCAGGTCAGCATGCACGCCGAGTGTATGATACCGCGTCTGCGCCGGCTTCCCCCCTTCGGCGACCGCCATGCGCAGGCGGTTGGCCGGATCGCGGCCGATGGGCGCGTCGATCGCGCCGCTCGGAGGGTGCGGCGGGGGCGAGACAAGCGCGAGATAGGTTTTGCGCACGCGCCGTTCGGCGAACTGACGCGCCAGCGCCGCGTGCGCCGCGTCGTGCTTGGCAACGAGGATCAGCCCGCTCGTCTCACGGTCGAGTCGATGCACCAGACCAGGCCTGTGCCACCCACCTGTGGCCGAGAGATCGACGCCGAGACCGACCAGGGCGTTCGCCAGCGTGCCGCTCTGCCGGCCCGCGCCTGGATGCACCGTCAGGCCCGCGGGCTTGTCGATGGCAAGCAGGTCCGCATCTTCATACACGATGCGCAGCGGTCGGCGCTCGGGCGCGAGCGTCGCAGGCCGGGAGCGCGGGAGCGCAACGACGACCGTCTCCCCGGCAACGAGGCGCGTGGAGGCCCGCGCGGCGCGTTCCTGCAAGCGCACGCCGCCCTCGGCGATGAGCCGCTGCGCCGTGGCGCGCGTCAGACCGAGCGAACGGGCGAGAAAGAGGTCGAGCCGCTCCTCGGCCGCCTCAGCGACGAGGCGGACGGGTATCGCGTCAAGAGGGGGTGTCCGAGTCATCGTGGACCGCGCGCCGATCTTCGCGGAAGACGAGGAACCAGGCAAGGACGAGGACACCCACGACGATGCACGAATCGGCGACGTTGAAGCGCGGATAATGCGGAAAGGCAATGAAATCGGTCACCGAGCCGAAGCGCACGCGATCGAGCAAGTTACCAACCGCGCCACCGAGCTGCATGCCGAAGGCCACGCGCAACAGCGGGTGCTGAAAGGGCGGGTAAAGAAAGTAGAGCACAATCGCGCCGAGGCCGATCAAGCTGGTGAAGATTAAGAAAATCGTCTGATCCTGCAAAATGCCGAACGCCGCACCGGAGTTGATCACGTGCTCGATGTGGACCGGCCAGTTCGCGCTCGGCCACGAGTCACCCACGGGCAGGCGCGTGCGCACCAGATGCTTGGTGAACTGGTCGAGAGCGAAGACCAGCAACGCGACGCCGAGCAGCACCCACCACTGATGCGCTCGGCGTGAACGTCGGGCAGGCGCAGCGGCGCGCGATAGCGAAGAATTGGCCAGATCGCTCACCCTTCGAGCGTAGCAAAAGACCCCCATGCTTCCAATACAGGCGGCGCGCCTTTCCTTGACCGGCCCAACGCCCGGCCGGTACGATCGTTATGAAAGCGCCAAACCAATCGGGAGGTATGCCGTGGCGATCGATCTCTTCAGCCGGCGCGAGAAGGCCGAGCGCGAGCGCTACGGCGACAGGCTGCCCCCGGGCCAGCACCTCACCGACGGCTGGCCGGTGCTGCACTATGGCGGCATCCCGCGCTTCGATAAGGAGACCTGGCGCTTCGGCGTTGTCGGCCTCGTTGAAGAGCCGCTCTGGCTGACGTACGACGAGCTGCGCGCGTTGCCCAACTCGACCGTTCACTGCGATATCCACTGCGTCACGCACTGGAGCAAGTTCGATAACGACTTCACCGGCGTGCTGGTGAAAGACCTACTCGCCAACGTTGCGATCAAGCCCGAGGCGCGCCATGTCATGGTGCACTCGTATGGCGGCTACACGACCAATATCTCGCTCGAAGAGCTGCTCGACGACGATGTCATCCTTGCCTGGGCGCACAACGGCAAGGACCTGACACCCGAACATGGCTGGCCGCTGCGGCTCGTTGTGCCGAAGCTGTACTTCTGGAAGAGCGCGAAGTGGGTACGCGGCTTCGAGCTGATCCCCACCGAGCGCCCGGGCTTCTGGGAGACATACGGCTACCACATCCACGGCGATCCCTGGAAGGAAGAGCGCTACTCCTGACGCGCACCATCACGGAAACACGAGCGCCCCGGCATTCACTGCCGGGGCGCTTCATCGTGCCCGAGTCGCACGCTACGCGGGAGCGGGTGGCCTGCTCATCCTCCTGTCTCGTCAACAAGCAGGGGGACAGCGTACGTGGCCAGCAGGTAGACCGCCAGCGGGCCGAATACCGCGCCGACGATCACCACCTGGTTGGCGTACCAGTTCATGCCATTAAGCAGCACGTCGCGCCAGTAATAGATCGGGTAGACCATCAGCGCCGAGAGACCGAACAACAGTCCGAGAATCGCTAACCGTCTCCCCGCAACCAGCGCCGCGAACGGCAGCAACCAGATCACGTACCACGGCCAGAACCACCATGTCGCTAGCGCTAGCAGGAAGAAGGCGATCCAGAACAGCGATGGCAGCAAATCGAGCGTGCCACGCCAGCAGCGCGCCAGCACGCTACAGTAGGCCAGGGCAAAGGCGACCACCGCCAGCACCCGCGCGAGATTCTCCGCCCGCGTCAGCGAGGTCCACTGCATCGCAAAGGCGACGAACAGCGAGGCGGGCGAGCTGATGAAACGGTCGCGCAGCGCCGAGGTGTTGGCCAGACTCGGCGACGCAGCGAGAAACGGCAGATAGAACGCGGCAAGCAGAGCCGCGCCAAAGCCGAGCGACCACCACAGGTCGCGCCGCTCCGCCGGCGGAATGCGGCGCCAGAGCCAGATGAAGAGCGCGGGCACCGCCAGCAACATGACGAACTTCGCGCCGATCGCGAGCGCCAGTAACGGGAAGGCCCACGGCCAGCGGCCGAGCAGCACCGCCGCCACCGCCGCAACGGCGAAGAACATCATCACGATATCGTTGTGCGCGTTGACGGCGACTTCCCACAGCACAAGCGGGCTCCAGCCCAGCAGCACGACCGCCGCCGTGGCGCGCTCGGGCCAGCGCCGTCGGACGACGAGGTAGATCAGCGCCAGCGTGCCGCAAAGAAAGGCGCTAACCAGCAGCTTCTGGCCCACAACGTTCGTCACGAGACCGTCGCCCGCGAACGGCAGCGGCAATCCCGAGATGACGTACCACACTGGGCCGTAGCTGGACGTGATGTCCTGCCAGGTGAACAGTTTGCTTGCGATCGGGTCGAGCGGATGCGCGTCGGGAGGCGTTGCGATCGGATTCTCGTGGTAGATCCAGAGCGTGCGCGCATCGGCGATGTTGTGGTACACATCCTGTGCGCCGCCGGGGAAGATCGGCACGGCGATCGCGATCAGCATCACGGCGCAAACCAGGGCAACCAGGCCGGCACGAGGATCGCGCACACGCACAGCCGCCGCGTAGGCGAGGGCGTAGCAGACGGCAAGGATGGCGAGCACGAGCAAGAACCAGCTCAGCCCGCGCTCCGTAATGCCAAGCACCGAGGCAACCGGCTCGGGCGTTGGCACGACGCCTGGATAACGCACCATGGAAAGCCGACGCAGCAGCACAACGAGCGCGGCCGCGATGCCCGTACCGGCAAGCAGCATCATCCAGAACGAACCCTGCGCCCAGAACGGCCCACGAGCGTCGCTCGCGCGCAGCGTCGTACCCGGCCGCGCCTGCGTCCCAACCGCCATCGCCACTCCCACCACCGTGCGCGTTACGGCACCAGTGTAGCGAACCCCGGCCCTGCAGTACTGAGACCGCTCAGATAGCGGCGCGTCCTGCCGCGCGAGTGGCCTCGGCGGCGCGCTCGCGCCGGATAATCGCCGCGATACGCTCGCGGAGCGTGTCGAGACCCCAGCCTCGTTCCGCCGAGATCGGCACGACATCGTCGCGCAACGGCTCTGCGTCGGCAACGGCCAGTACGTCGTCCAGCGACGCGACGGGAGCGCCGTTGCTCCGCCGCAGGCGATCAACCTTGTTCAGCGCCATCAACCGCGGTTTGCCGGCAACGCCCAGGCTGGCGAGCGTCTCCTCTACAACCTGCGTCTGCTCGGGCGCGTTGGGATCGGTGATGTCGATCACGTGCAGCAGCAGGTCGGCATCCTCCAGCTCTTCCAGCGTGGCACGAAAAGCGGCCACCAGGCTGGCCGGCAACTTCTGGATGAAGCCCACGGTATCGGTCACCAGTACCGTTAGGTCGTCGTCGAGGCGGACGCGGCGTGTCACCGGGTCGAGTGTGGCAAAGAGCCTGTCTTCGGCCAGCACGCCCGCGCCGGAGAGCGCGTTCATCAGCGTGCTCTTCCCCGCGTTGGTATAGCCGACGAGCGCGACGACAGGGACGCCCTGTCGCGCGCGGCGCTTGCGGTACAGCGCGCGGTGCTGGCGCACCTCCTCGATCTGCGCCTTCAGGCGCGCGATACGCTGCCGGATCAAGCGGCGGTCGGTTTCGAGCTGTGTCTCGCCGGGGCCGCGCGTGCCAATGCCACCGCCGAGGCGTTCGAGGTGCGACCACTGCCCGGCGAGGCGCGGCAGCAGGTATTGCAACTGCGCCAGTTCGACCTGCAGCTGTCCTTCGCGGGTACGCGCCCGACGGGCGAAGATATCGAGGATCAGCGCCGTGCGGTCGATCACCTTCACTTTGAGCGCGTCCTCGAGCGTGCGCTGCTGCGTTGGCGTCAGTTCGTCGTCGAAAACGGCCAGTGTGTAGCCAGTGGTCTCGCGTTGGGCGGCGATCTCTTTCAGTTTCCCCTTGCCGACGTACGTCGTCCCCTCGGGATGGTCGAGCTTCTGGCTGACGCGGCCGACGACCACCCCGCCCGCGGTATCGACGAGCTGTGCCAGCTCGTTCAGCGAATCTTCGGTGCTAAAACTGCCACGATCACGTGTCTCGACGGCGACGAGCAACGCCTGCTCTGGTCGCGGCCATGTCTCCTGTGGTGCGCGACCGCGCCCAGCAAGCCCTTTCTGCGCCGGTTTCTCGTCAAAGGCTTTGCGCGTTGTTGTGTTCATCCCACCTCGCTAGAATATCGATATCGATGCTGTTACGCTTCAACGGTTGCAGCCTGGCCGCCCGTCCACGCGGCGAGGCGCGACAACCCCTCTTCAAGCTGCGCATCGGGAATCGTCAGCGAGAGACGCACGTACCCTTCGCCGCCCTCGCCGTAGCCGATGCCTGGCGTAACGACGACACCGGTATCGTCGAGCAGACGCCCGGCGAAGCCGATGCTCGTCTCCCCCTCGGGAATGCGCGCCCAGACGTACAGACTGGCCCGCGGCGGCACCGCGCGCAGCCCGATTCGGCGCAGGACCTCGACGACCCGGTCGCGTCGCCGCTGGTAGACTCGGTTATGCTCCTCGATCACGTCCTGTGGCCCATCGAGCGCGGCGATCGCCATCCGCTGGATCGCCTGCGGGATGCCAGAATCCAGATTCGTCTTCACGCGCAACAGCGCATCGACGAGTTGCGGGTTGCCGGCGGCCGCGCCAACGCGCCAGCCAGTCATGTTGTACGTCTTGGAGAGCGAGCTGAACTCGATGCCCACGTCCTTCGCGCCCGGCACCTCCAGAAACGACGGCGGTTTGTAGCCATCGAACGCGACGTCGCTGTAGGCAACATCGTGCAGCACAATCACGTCGTACTTCTTCGCGAACGCGACGACGCGCTCGAAGAAAGCGAGATCGGCCACCGCGCCGGTCGGGTTGTTCGGGTAGTTGAGCCAGATCGCCCGCGCGCGGTGCGCGACATCCGCTGGGATGGCGTCGAGGTCGGGTAGCCAGCCACTCTCTTCGTCGAGCGGCAGCCGGTAGGAGACCCCGCCGGCGAAGAGCGTCCCCGAGGCGTACACTGGATAGGCTGGATCGGGGTGCAGCACCACGTCGCCCGGATCAACGAAGCAGAGCGCCACGTGCCCGATCCCCTCTTTCGAGCCGATGAGCGGTAAAATCTCGCGATCCGGGTCGAGTTCAACGCCGAAGCGGCGCTGGTACCAGCGAGCCAGCGCTTGCCGCAGCTCGGGCAGCCCTTCCGTCTCCGGATAGCGGTGGTTGGCAGGATCGTCGGCGTGTTCCTTGAGCGCGGCGATGATGTGCGGCGGCGTCGGCAGGTCTGGATCGCCGATACCGAACGAGATCACACTCACACCCGCGGCCCTCTTCGCTGCGATCTTCCGGCTGATCTCGGCGAAGAGGTAGGGGGGCAGGTTTTGCACGCGCTGAGCAAGCTGCATCGAACTCACCTCGCAAAAGGGTCGGGCGGGCGAAGAGTAATGGCACGGAGGCACACGACGGCGACCGTCATGCGTTGGGCCAGTCGCCGGTGAAGACTTCGACGGCCGGCCCGGTGAGGAAGACCTCGCCCGCGCCGTCCCACTCGATATGCAGCGTGCCGCCCGGCAGCACGATGTCCGTGGCATCGCCGATCAGGCCGTTGAGCCGCGCCGCCACGGCCACGGCGCAGGCGCCGGTGCCGCACGCGAGCGTCAGACCCGCGCCGCGTTCCCACACGCGCACGCGAATCCTCTCGGACGTGTCGACGACGGCCACCTCGAAGTTGACGCGACGCGGAAAGAGCGGGTGATGCTCGACGAGCGGGCCCACGACGTGCAGTGGATAGGCTGGGAGGTCGAGGTCGCGGGGCGCAAACCAGACCGCATGCGGGTTGCCCATCGAGACGCAGGTCACCGCAAACTCGTGCCCATCGACGGCGAGGGGCAGGCCGATCACCGGCGGCGCTTGCTCGGCCAGCACCGGGATCTCGCGCGGATCGAGGCGCGGCCGTCCCATTGCCAGCCGCACGCGCTCGACCTTGCCGCGTTCGTCGCGCCAGACGCGGCAGGTCAACACTCCGGCCAGCGTTTCGACGCGGATCGCGTCGTCGCGCGGGATGGCGAGGCCGCGTTCGATCGCGTACTTGGCCAGACAGCGCAGCCCGTTGCCGCACATCTCGGCCTCAGAGCCGTCGGGGTTGAACATGCGCATGCGGAGGTCGGCCGTCTCTGAGGGCAGCGCTACGATCAGCCCGTCGCCACCGATGCCGAAGTGGCGATCGTTCATCGCCACGGCCAGCGCCGACCAGTCGGTGTCGACACCGCGGCCGTCGATCACCACGAAGTCGTTGCCGGTGCCATGCATCTTGACGAACTTCACGATCTCTCCTCCGCCGCGTCCGCAAGTCGCTGCTCGACCGCCGCGATCGTCCGCTCTACCACCGCGTCTTCGGCGTCGATCCAGACGATGCGCGGGTCATCGGCGCGGAACCACGCACCCTGGCGCCGCGCCAGACGACGCGTCGCCGTCTGCGTAGCGGCGATGGCATCGGCCACGCTCATCTCTCCTTGCAGCACCTTCCAGCCTTCAGGATACCCGATGCTGAGCATGCTGGGCAGACCGGGTCCGTATCCGGCCTGAGCCAGCGCGCGCACCTCGTCGAGGAAGCCGGTGCGGTACATCTCTTCGACGCGGCGGTCGATACGCGCATCGAGCTGCGCGTACGGCAGGCGCAGGCCGATCACGATCGCCCGCTCTGCCGGGCCACGGCCGCGCTGTGCCGAGAACGGTCGCCCGGTTGCGGTGATCACCTCCAGCGCGCGCGCCACGCGGCGCACGTTGCGCGGATCGATGAATGCCGCGGCTTCGGGATCGGCCTCGCGCAACCGCCGGTAGAGCGCCTCGGGACCGTGTTCGCGGGCGTAGGCATCGAGCGCGGCGCGCAGCGCCTCGTCCGGTGGCACGCGCGGCACGTTCCACCCCTCGAGCAGTGCCCACACGTACTGCCCCGTACCACCGGCCACGATCGGTAGACGCCCACGCCCGCGGATCGCTGCAACGACGCTTCGTGCTTGGTCCAGGTACTCGGCCAGGCTGAAACGAGCATCCGGCGGTAGAAAGCCGATGAGATGATGCGGCGCGGCGGCGAGCTGGGCGGGCGTTGGCTGCGCGGTACCGATCGCCATACCACGGTATACCTGCCGTGAATCGGCACCGACAATCTCACCGCCAAGGGTGCGCGCCAGCGCCACCGCCACCTCGCTCTTGCCGGTGGCCGTTGCACCGACGATCGCGATGATCGGAAGCTCTGCGCGGCTCACGTCACTCCGGCGATCGCGCGCGCGATCGCGGTAAAAGCGTCGGCCTTCAGGCTGGCACCGCCGACGAGCGCACCGTCGATCTCACGCTCGGCCATCAGTCCGGTGATGTTCTCCGGCGTTACGCTGCCACCGTAGAGGATACGCACTTCCTGCGCCCGCGCCTCGCCGACGATCTCGCCGAGCAGGCGGCGCACGTACGCGATCGCTTCGGCGGCCTGCGCGCTGCTCGCCGTCCGGCCGGTGCCGATCGCCCAGACCGGTTCATACGCGATGAGGAAGTCGGCATCAGCGGCGATCCCGTGCAAGCCCAGACGTACCTGCCGGGTGAGCACCTCTTCGACTCTACCCGCGTCGCGCTCGGCCAGGGTCTCGCCAACGCAGATGCAGGGGCGCAGCCCGGCCGCCAGCGCCGCGTGCAGCTTCTTATTGACCGTTTCATCGGTCTCGCCGAAGTACTGCCGCCGCTCCGAGTGGCCGATCAGCACGTTCTCAACGATGGGACGCAGCATCGGCGCGGAGATCTCGCCCGTGAACGCTCCCTGAGGTTCCCAATGCAGGTTCTGCGCCCCCAGCGCCAAGCCGCTGCCGCGCACCGCCTGCGCCAGCGGCACCAGGTGCGTGAACGGCGGGTAGAGGACCACCTCCGCGCCGTCGAGACCGGCCAGATTTTCGACGAGCGCCCTTGCTAGCGCCAGCCCCTGCTCAACAGTGGTGTGCATCTTCCAGTTGCCCGCCGCGACGGGCGTGCGCGGCCTCGTCATCGCACTTTCTCGCTACGCACCGAACTTCTGCAGCCGCCCCGCATGCGCCATGGCGAGCTGCAGTGCGTTGCGGGCCGGGAAGATACCGAGCGATCCCTTGCGGCACTCTGGTTCGTTGAAACCGTTGCTCTCGCCGCCGCGCATATGCGGCCCATGCAGCAGGAACGGCACCGGGTGCCAGGAGTGCGACGCCATCACCGCCGGCGTCGAATGGTCGCCGGCGATCATCAGCACATCTGGCTTGAGGTCGAGCACGCGCGGCAGCAACTGGTCGAACGCTTGCAGCGCCTCGACCTTGCGCTGGAAGTCGCCGTCCTCGCCAGCGCTGTCGGTCGGCTTGTAGTGGACGAAGAAGAAGTCGTACGCATCCCAATGCTCGGCCAGCGTAGCGATCTCGTCGGCGAACGTCGCCGGTTTGCCGAGCACCGTCATGCCGGCTAGCCTAGCGAGGCCGCGGTACATCGGGTACACAGCGATCGCGCCAGCGCGTACGCCGTACCGTGCCTCCAGCGATGGCAGGTTAGGCAACCGTGCGAAGCCGCGCACCAGCGCGAAGTTGGCGGGATGCTTGTCGCGCAGGATCGCCGCTGCTTTCGCGACCCATTCATTGAATAGCATCGCCGTACGCTCTGCCGCGGGCGAACGCGGCTGAACAGGCAATGGCGGCAGCCCTTCGTGCTGCGGATCGGTGCCGTTGGGATAAAGATCGTCGGAGAGATCGGGGCCACGCAGCACCAGCACGAAGCGGTGCTCGCGCACGGGTGCGATCAGCGGCGTCGCGCCGTCGAGCGTGATCCCTTCCAGCAGATGGCAGAGCTCGACGCAGGTCTCCGTTGGAATGCGTCCGGCGCGGCGATCGGTGATCCTGCCCTCGGCATCGACGGTGCAGAAGTTGCCGCGCGCGGCGACATCGCCCGGCTGCAGCGGGAACTCGATCCCCACCGCTTCGAGCGCACCGCGCCCGATATTGTTGGCGATCGGATCGTAGCCGAAGAGGGCGAGATGCCCCGGGCCGCTGCCGGGCGTGATACCCGGCGCAACAGGGATCGTCAGTCCCGTCTCGCTCTCTATCGCCAGACGGTCGAGGTGGGGGATCGCCGCCGTCTCCAGTTCGGTGCGCCGCGTTTCCGGATGCGGCAGCCCTCCCAGCCCATCAAGCACCATCAGCACGATCTTGGAGGTACCGGCGATCGCCAGCTCGCGCAGTTGTGCGTCGTCCATCGTTGGTCTCCGCCGGAGCCCGGCTCAGGCGTCCTGCAACGCGGCCACGCCGGGCAGGGTCTTTCCTTCAAGGTACTCCAGCGACGCCCCGCCGCCCGTCGAGATGTGCGTAATGCGGTGCGCCACACCGGCAGCGTACACCGCCGCAACCGTCTCGCCGCCGCCGACGATCGTCGTTGCGCCGCTCGCCGCCACCGCATCGGCAAGCAGCATCGTGCCGATGGCGAAGTTCGGAAATTCGAACACGCCCATTGGTCCATTCCAGAAGATCAGGCGGCTGTCTTTGAGGGCGTCGGTGTACTGCTTCACCGTCTCCGCGCCGATATCGAGCGCCATCGTGCCGGGTGGGATGCCGCGCATCTTCACCTGGTTCAACGGCACAACGTTGCGGCCGGCTTCTTTGGAGAACTCGGTCGCGACGGCGACATCGACCGGTAGCCGAAACTCGATCCGTCGCTGCGCGGCGGCGGCGAGGATATCGCGCGCGATGTCTAGATAGTTCTCCTCGACGAGCGAGCGCTGCATATCGAAACCCTGGGCGCGCAGGAAGGTATTGGCCATGCCGCCGCCGATGAGGAGCTTATCGACCAGCGTGACCAGCCGGCGCAACACGCCGATTTTATCGCTGACCTTCGCGCCGCCGATGATCGCAATGTAGGGCCGCTGCGGTCGTTCGGTTGCTTGCTCCAGGAAGAGCAGCTCGCGCTCCATCAGCAGACCCGCCACCGCCGGCAGGTAGTGGGCCACGCCCTCGGTGGAGGCGTGGGCGCGGTGCGCCGTGCCGAAGGCATCGTTGACGAAGAGATCGGCGAGCGAGGCAAGCTGCCGCGCGAACTCGGGATCGTTGCGCTCCTCTTCTGGATGGAAGCGCACGTTCTCCAGCAACAGCACCTCGCCCGGCTGCAGCTTCTCCACGGCAGCCTCGGCATCCGGGCCGACGCAGTCGGGCGCGGCGGCAACCGTCGCTCCGAGCAGCTCGCCCAGCCGCCGCGCGATCGGTGCCATGCGCAGCGCATCGACGACCTTGCCATCGGGACGGCCCAGATGCGAGACGAGGATCACACGCGCTTTGCGCTCGCGCAGGTAGTTGATCGTCGGCAGAGTAGCGCGAATGCGGCTATCGTCGGTGATGCGCCCCGTCTCCTTATCAAGCGGGACGTTGAAATCGACGCGCACCAGCACGCGCTTGTTCGCCACGTCGATGTCGCGCACGGTCTTCTTGTTCATGAGCGTCCTCGCGCCGAGCGTGCAGCCGGAGTATACGAAAGTGCGGCGTTACGCGCAGCGCTTCACGAAGCAGTGGACGCGGACGAGCGGTTTACGCCTCGCGGGTGGCGACAAAACGGGTCAACGCGATCAGCTCCGCGCGGGCCGGCTCGCGTAGCGGCGCGCTCTCGAGCAAGGAGAGTGCTTCGTCCGCCGCCTGGCAGGCGGCGCGTTCGGCATCGGCGCGTACGTCGAGGCGATCGAAGAGGGCGAGCGTCTGCCGCACCGTTGTACCCTCGGGGTCGGGCTGCGCGTACAGTTCGAGCAGAGCCGCGCGGCTGGTCGTATCGGCTTTCTCGACGGCGCGCACGAACGGGTACGCCTTCTTCCGCGCGCGGATATCATCGCCCGAGGACTTGCCCGTCTGTTCCTCCACGCCCCAGATGCCGAGGATATCATCGCGAATCTGGAAAGCGCGCCCGAGCAGCTGACCAAAACGCCGGAACAGGGCGCAGAGATCGTCCGGCGCTTCGGCCAGTAGCGCGCCGAGCTCGGCCGACGCCGTGATCAGCGCGCCGGTCTTGCCGGCGATCATCGCCAGGTAGTCATCGAGCGGGACCGCGGTGCACGCCTCGAAGCGGAGATCGGCGTCCTGTCCCTCGCAGAGCCGTCGAGACGCATCATCAAAGATACGAAACGCGGCGAGCACGCGCTCGGGCGCGTAGCCGCGATCGCCCAGCCGGTGCAGCGCCAACCGCGCGAGCACGAACATGCTGTCGCCGGCGTTGACGCCGCGCGGCAGGCCCCAGATCGTCCACAGCGTTCGTCGCCCGTGGCGCGTCTGCGAGCCATCCTCGATATCGTCGTGGATCAGCGAGAAGTTATGCAGCAACTCGACCGCCGCCGCGGCCGGCAAAGCGCGCTCGACATCGCCACCGAGCGCCTCGCAGCAGAGCAGCAACAACGCCGGACGGAACATCTTGCCGCCGGTGGCGTCGAGTGGGTTGCCGGAGGCGTCGAGCCAGCCCAGGTGATACCGCTGCAGATCGTACAACGGGCCGTTGTAGCTATCGACGACGGCGCGCATCTCGCGCAGAACGGCCCCTCGATACCGCGCGAGCGCCTCGTATGCTGGATTCACGAACGCCTCCGGGCAAGATCCACCGGTGCGGCGGCTTTATGGCGCACCGACCGGCTCAGGCGCGGCCGTCGAGCTGAGGATACGGGCGACGATCCCCTCCGCCGTAACGCCATAGCGAGCGCGCTGGATCTTCTGCGAGGCATGCTCGACGAACTTATCGGGCATGCCGATGCAGTCCACGCGCACACCGCTCAGGCCTGAGCGGTGCAGCTCCAGCGCCACAGCGCTCCCTAGCCCGCCACGCACGACGTTCTCTTCGACCGTCACGATGTGCTGACGCCGTAGCGAGCGCGCGATGCCCGTCAGCATCTCGGCGTCGAGCGGCTTGACAAAGCGTGCGTTCACGACCCAGGCCGAGATGCCGCGCTCAGCGAGCTCCTCGGCAGCGACGAGCGCAGGCTGCACCGTCGCGCCGATCGCGAGAATCGCCACATCCTCTCCCTCGCGCAGCACCTCCCACGAGCCGATCGGGATCGGCGCAAACTGGCCGGGCACGATCTCCACACCCACCGCCGCGCCGCGCGGGTACCGCACTGCGAAGGGACCGGTGTGCTGCAAACCGGTGTACAGCAAGTCGCGCAGCTCGCGCTCATCCTTCGGCGCGCAGACGACCATGTTCGGGATGCACGAAAGGTACGAGAGATCGAAGGCGCCCTGGTGCGTGCGCCCGTCGTCGCCGACAAAGCCGGCACGATCGAGGGCGAACACGACGTGCAGGTTTTGCACGCACACATCGTGGATGATCTGGTCGAACGCCCGCTGCAGGAATGTCGAGTAGATCGCGCAGACGGGGCGCAAACCCTGCGTGGCCATACCCGCCGCCAGCGTCACGGCATGCTGCTCGCAAATGCCGACATCGAAGGCGCGGTCGGGGTACTGCTTCAGCACGGGCACGAGCCCCGTCCCGTCGGGCATCGCGGCGGTGATAGCGGTGATCGTCGGATCGGCGGCCATCAGTTCGAGCATCGCCTGACCGAAGACATCTTGATACTTCGGTGGCCCACCCGAGCCACCACCCGCCGGCGAGACGCCGTGCAGCTTCACCGGATCGGCCTCGGCGGGCGGGTAGCCACGTCCCTTCTGCGTGATCGCATGGATGAAGACGGGGCGATCGATGCGCATCGCCTGCTGGAGTGCGGCGCGCATCTCGCCGATGTTGTGGCCGTCCACCGGACCGATGTAGTCGAAACCGAGCTCTTCGAAGAAGGCGCTGGGCATCAGCATGCTCTTTACCGCACGCTTGGCGCGCCGGCTGGCCTCCCAGCCCAGCTCGCCCAGCGGCATGCGTCGCGCCACCTCGCGCATCGTGGCCTTGGCGCGCTGGTACCGCCAGTCGAGGCGGATCTTGTTGAACATGCTGTTGATCGCGCCCACGTTCGGCGCGATCGACATGCCATTATCGTTGAAGACGACGATCAGCCGCTTGCCGATGGCGCCGATATGGTTCATGGCTTCGAGCGCCATGCCGCCGGTCAGCCCGCCGTCACCGATGATGGCAACAACGTGGTACTTCTCTCCAGCGAGGTCGCGCGCGATCGCCATGCCAAGCGCGGCCGAAAGCGAGGTGCTGGCGTGCCCCGCGCCCCAGACGTCGTGCACACTCTCCTCGCGCTCCGGGAAGGGGCACAACCCGCCCGCCTGGCGGATCGTCGGGAAGCGTTCGCGACGCCCGGTGAGGATTTTGTGCACATACGCCTGATGACCGACATCCCAGACGATCTTGTCGATCGGGCTGTCGAACAGCGAATGAATCGCGATCGTTAGTTCGACCGTCCCCAGGTTCGAGGCAAGGTGGCCTCCCGTCTCGAAAACGACCCGTACCAGCTCGGCACGGATCTCTTCGGCGAGTGCCTCCAGCTCGCCCAGGGTCATCGCGTGCAGGTCCTGCGGCCGGTGCACACGGTCGAGGAGGGGGGTTGGGGTATGGCCATCACGCAGCTCGTCCATACCATCATCCTAGATGCGGCTCGGCGCGACGCGAAGAAACCGCGCTTACTCCCGGTTTCCCGCCACCACCGGCGAACGCCCTCAGTCTACTCCGTTCAGCGCGAAATGCGAGAGCGCGGGAAGTCGTCGCTCCCCGCGCTCTCGTCGTGCGGCCCTTGTCGTCGGTTACTGCGTGACGGTCACCGTGCCGACCATCTCGGTCGGATGCACGTCGCACTGGAACTTATACTTGCCGGCCTGCGAGAACGTCATTGTTATCGAGGCCGATTGGCCGGACTGCAACAGATCGGTCTTCGTGGTGCCGCTGACGCCGTTCTTATCGAGCAGGTCCCAGTTGTGGATCGCCTGGCCATTGTTCTTGGCGTTAATGGTGAGCGGCTGGCCGACTTTGACCGTCATTGCCGTGACCGAGAACTTGTTGTCGGTCATCACCTCGTTGACCGTCTGCGCCGCCGCGCCACCGCCAGCTGGCGCTGCAGCCGCGGTGCTAGCGGCAGACGCAGGCGTCGCTGCCGTTGTTGCTGCTGTTGTCGCTGCCGTTGTCGCGGCGGCTTGAGTCGCGGCAGCGTTCGTCGTCGAGGATGTGTTGGATGTGGTGTTATTGTTGTTCTTGCACGCAGCCGCGAAGATCAGCACCCCTCCTAAGGCTCCTACCGCGAGCGCTTTCAGCATCGTTCGTGAACCGACCATACCCGTCTCCTCTGCGAGATTTCGCGCGGACCGGGGTGAGGCCGCGCCGTCTTCGCCCGGCTCGTTCATCGTATCACAATCTCATCTGCAATTAACGCGGCGGCGCGGGCCGGCATATATGACCGCGCGGGTGACGCGCTCTTTTCGGTCAAGTGTCTGGCGGCGTTTTGACTGCGCGCGGGCACGATTGTTACCGTGACGGTAGCGGAGTATGCGCATGACCTCTTCGGCCTCGACGTGGTCAGAAATCACCCAAACGATGGCGCCAGATGAGCGCGCGACCCCGCGCCACGACGCGGTGGTCGTGCTCGACTTCGGCTCGCAGTACTCAATGCTGATCGCGCGCCGCATCCGCGAATGCGGCGTTTACTGTGAGCTGCTGCCCTGGAACGCCCCGCGCTCCGCGATCGAGCGGCTGCAACCGCGTGGCTACGTGCTCTCCGGCGGCCCGAGCAGCGTCTACGACGACGATGCGCCGGCGATCCCGGCCTTCATTCTGGAATCGGGCCGGCCGATCCTCGGCATCTGCTACGGGATGCAAGCGCTCGCGCACCAGCTCGGTGGCGAGGTCGCGCCGGGGCGGGCGCGTGAATATGGCTCGGCCACGATCCGTCGCGCGGCGGAGGACTGCGCGCTGTTCGCCGGTCTCCCAGCAGAGATGCTGGTGTGGATGAGCCACGGCGACCACGTGCTGCGGCTGCCACCGGGATTTCGCGCGATCGCCTCCTCGGAAAACTCGCCGATCGCGGCGATGGAACATCCACGCGGCATCGTTGGCCTGCAATTCCATCCGGAGGTCGTGCACACGCCGCAGGGCGGGGAGATGCTGCGCAACTTCCTGCTGCGTATCTGCGGCTGTCGGCCAACGTGGAACGCTGGCAGCTTCATCGCCGGGGCCGTGGAACAGGTGCGCGCGCAGGTCGGCAACGGCCGTGTCGTCTGCGCGCTGTCGGGTGGCGTCGATTCCGCCGTCGCTGCCGCGCTGATCCACCGCGCGATCGGCGATCAGCTCACCTGCATCTTCGTGGATAACGGACTGCTGCGTGCCGGCGAGGCCCAGCAGGTGGTACGCACCTTCCGCACGCACCTCCACATCCCCCTAATCCACGTCGAGGCGCAGGATCGCTTCCTCGCGCGTCTCAAGGGCGTGACCGATCCCGAAGAGAAACGCAAGATTATCGGCCACGAATTCATCTGGCTGTTCGAGGAAGAGGCGGCGAAGCTGGGGGAGATCGACTTCATCGCCCAGGGCACCACGTACCCCGACGTCGTCGAAAGCGCGGCAACTGGTGCCGGCGCGACGGCGAAGATCAAGTCGCACCACAACGTCGGTGGCCTGCCGGCCGAGATGCGCCTCGAGCTCGTGGAACCGTTGCATTTCCTCTTCAAAGACGAGGTACGGCGCGTCGGTTTGGAGCTCGGCTTGCCGGAAGAGATGGTCTTCCGCCACCCCTTCCCCGGGCCGGGGCTGGCGATCCGCATCATCGGTGAGGTCACACGACCAAAGCTCGACCTGCTGCGTGCGGCTGATGCGATCGTGCTTGAGGAGATCCGCGCGGCGGGGCTGTACCGCTCGCTCTGGCAGGCGTTCGCCGTGCTCACCGATACGCGCTCGGTGGGCGTGCAGGGCGATTTCCGCACGTACGGGTACGTTGTCGCGATCCGCGCCGTGACCGCCGACGACGCCATGACCGCCGACTGGGCGCGCCTGCCGTACGACCTGCTGGCGCGTATCGCGGCACGCATCACCAATGAGGTAGCCGGGGTGAACCGCGTCGTGTACGACATCACCACCAAGCCACCGGGCACGATCGAGTGGGAGTAGGCCGCGCATGAACGTGCTGGTCGTGGGCAGCGGCGCACGCGAACACGCGCTCTGTTGGAAGTTGCGCCAGAGTCCGCTCCTCGATGCCCTGTACGCCGCGCCGGGCAACGCCGGCACAGCGGAGATCGCCGAGAACCTGCCGCTGCGGGATAGCGAGATCGACGCGCTGGTTGCGGCCGCGCTGGCGCATCGTATCGATCTCGTCGTGGTTGGACCGGAAGCGCCGCTAGCAGCGGGGCTGGCCGATGCACTGCGCGCGGCTGGAATCGCTGTTTATGGGCCATCGCGGGCGGCGGCCGAGATCGAGGCGAGCAAGGTCTGGGCGAAGGAGCTGATGGCACGCTACGGCATCCCGACGGCGCGCGCGGCCGCGTTCGACGATCCCGTGAGCGCGCGCCGCTACGCGGCGGGTCTGCCCACACCGCCGGTCGTCAAGGCGGACGGCCTCGCGGCGGGCAAGGGCGTCGTCGTGGCGGAGACGCTGCAGGAGGCGCTTGAGGCGATCGACGCGGCGATGGTCAAGCGCGCTTTCGGCGAGGCCGGGCGCCGGATCGTGCTCGAGGAGCGGCTCGTTGGCCGCGAGTTGAGCGCGCACGCCTTCTGCGACGGCACCCGCGCTGTACCGATGGAGGCCGCCTGCGATTACAAGCGCGTCTTCGACGGCGACCGCGGCCCGAACACCGGCGGCATGGGCGCTTACTCACCGCCAGCTTTCATGACGCCCCAGCTCGCCGATGAGATCCAGCAGCGCATCGTCGCGCCGACGATCGCCGCGCTCGCCGCCGAGGGCCGGCCATTCCGTGGCACGCTTTTCTCCGGCCTTATGCTCACCGATGCGGGCCCTAAAGTCGTCGAGTTCAACTGCCGCTTCGGCGACCCCGAGACCGAGGTGATCCTGCCGCGGCTGAAGGGCGATCTGCTGCCGATCCTGCACGCAGCAGCGACGAGCAGCCTCGAAGGGATCGAGATCGTCTGGGATCCACGTCCCTGCGTCGCGGTGGTTCTGGCCTCGGGCGGCTACCCCGGACCGTACCGCACCGGCCTGCCGATCCATGGGCTCAGCGACTTGCCGCCGGATGTGATCGTCTTCCACGCAGGCACGCGCCTGGAGGGCGGGCAGGTCGTAACCGCGGGTGGACGCGTGTTGACCGTCGTCGCCCTCGGTGAGACGATCGCGGCGGCGCGCGCGCGTGCATACGAGGGCGTGCGCTGCCTGGCGTTCGACGAGGCGCAGTACCGAACCGACATCGCTCTTCTCGCGCCGTAGCGGTCTGCCGCCCGGCCCCGGCTTGCTGGAGGGCTTGCATGATCCCGCGCTACGCTCGCCCCGAGATGACCCGCGTCTGGTCGGAGGAAAACAAGTACCAGCGCTGGCTGGATGTGGAGAAAGCGGTCGTGCGCGCCTGGGCAGCGGCCGGGGTGATCCCGCCCGAGGACGCCGCGCGCATCGACGCACAAGCACGGATCGAGATCACGAAGATCGCCGAGTATCAGGCGATCACCCACCACGACGTCACTGCCTTTCTGCAGTCCGTCGCTGATAGCCTCGGCCCCGAGAGCCGCTGGGTGCACCTCGGGCTGACATCGTCGGACGTGTGGGATACGGCCACAAGCCTGCAACTGCTGGAAGCGGCCGATATCCTCCTCGCCGACCTGGAACGGCTGGAGGCGGTGCTCGCCCGCCGCGCGCTGGAGTTCAAAGACACCCTGATGATGGGCCGCACCCACGGCGTCCACGCCGAGCCAACGACCTTTGGCCTCAAGCTGGCGCTGTGGGTGGACGAGACGCGCCGGAATATTGCGCGGCTGCACGAGGCGCGGCGCATGGTTGCCGTCGGCAAGATCAGCGGGCCGGTTGGCACGCACGCGTCGGTGCCGCCCGAGATCGAGGAGCGCGCTTGCGCCGAGCTGGGGCTAACCCCAGCGCCGGTAAGCAACCAAGTGTTGCAGCGCGACCGGCACGCACAGTTCGTGCAGACGCTGGCGCTCATCGGCTCATCGCTCGAGAAGTTCGCGACGGAGATCCGCCACCTGCAGCGCACCGAGGTGCTCGAGGCAGAGGAGCCGTTCGCCGCCGGCCAGACCGGTTCCAGTTCGATGCCGCACAAGCGCAACCCGGAGAAGTGCGAGCGTATCTGCGGGCTGGCGCGCGTGCTGCGCGGCTACGCCGTGACGGCGCTGGAGAACGTCGCCCTCTGGCACGAACGCGACATCTCTCACTCTTCGGCCGAACGGATCATCCTGCCCGACGCCTGCGGCCTGCTCGACTACGCGATCGATCTCTTCGCTACCGTGCTGGAAGGACTGATCGTGTACCCGGAACGGATGCGCGAGAATATGGCGCTAACGCACGGGCTGGAAACGTCGCAGCGCGTGTTGCTGGCATTGATCGAAACAGGCCTCACACGCCAGCAGGCGTACGAGATCGTTCAGCGCAACGCGATGGCTGCCTGGGCATCGCACCAGCCGTTCCGCGCGCTGCTGGAAGCCGATCCCGCTGTCCGGGAACGCCTTTCGCCCCGGCAGCTCGATGCGATCTTCGATCTGTCCTATTACACTCGCTACGTCGACGCGGCGTTTGTCAGGCTGGGGCTATTGCCGGCGCCAGCCGCTTCGAGTGCTGCCGCCTCATGACCGCGCAACGGCAGGGCAAATCGTTTCCGGACATCATCGCCGAGGCGTTCGTGCTTTACGTGCGCAACAAAACCGCGTACCTCGGCCTGGGATTGATCGGCGCCGTGCTGGTCATGCTGCTGAACACAGCTTACCTCGCCGCCGCCGATGCAACGGATCTCAGGTCCCCTGCCGTCAGCAGCAACGCGACGGTGGCGCAGATCGTGGTGCTGGCTGGTCTCTTCATCGGCGCGATCACGGTGTATCTGGTCGGCGAAGGGTTGATCGTACCGGTGGCGTTTCGCGCCGCGCTGGGCCGTCGCGTCGAGGGGCGGCGCATCCTGGCGATGCTCCCGCCGCGTCTGCCGGTGTTGGTCGGAGCGGCGTTGATCTTCGCCATCGTGAGCTTCGCGCTGTTTTTCTCGGTGATCCTGATCCCGGTTGCGATCTACCTGATGGTGCGCTGGAGCTTTCTGCCGCAGGCGGTCTGGGCGGAGGAGACGCGTCGGCCGATGGAGGCGCTGGCGCGCAGCTCGCGCGCCGTGGCGGGCGCGTGGTTCCGCGTCGCCTTCTGCCAGCTCGGCATCGTGTTGCTCGGCTCGCTACCGGAGCTGGCGCTCAGCCCGATCGGCAACGTTTCGAACGGGGTCTGGCTGGCGATCGCGCTCTCGGCGCTAGCGTGGCTGCTCGCGATTCCGTTTGTGGCCAGCGCCACGACGTTGCTGTACATCGATGTGCTCACGCGCAAGAACGAGCACCTGCAGACGAGCGGGCTGGCATGGTGAAGCGATGAACGAACCAGCGATGGGGAAGCCACTGCTGCAAGCCGAGATCCCTGGCCTGCCAGTGTGGCGTCGAGGCAAGGTGCGCGACACCTTCGATCTTGGCGACAGGCTGCTCATGGTGGCCACGGATCGCATCTCGGCGTTCGATGTCGTGATGCGCGAAGGGATCCCCGGCAAAGGTGAAATCCTCACCCGGCTCTCCGCCTACTGGTTCGAGCTGATCGACCCCGTGGTGCCCACGCACTTCATCCGCCTGGCGACCGGCGGACCGGAGGATGATCTGCCCTTCGCGTTGCCGCCGGAGCTTGTCGGCCGGACGTTGATCGTGCGCAAGGCGCAGCGCATCGACGCCGAGTGCATCGTACGTGGTTACTTGGCCGGTAGCGCCTGGCAGGAGTACCGCGCGACCGGCGCGGTCTGCGGCATCCGTCTGGAGCCAGGCCTGCAGGAGAGCAGCCGCTTGCCGCAGCCGATCTTCACCCCCTCAACCAAAGAAGAGACGGGGCACGATCGCAACATCACCTACGAGGAATTCGCGCGCATCGCCGGCCCCAAGATCGCGCACGCGGTGCGGCTGCGGGCGCTGGCCGTCTACACCTTCGCGGCGGCGCACGCGCTCAAGCGCGGCCTGATCCTGGCCGATACCAAATTCGAGTTCGGTCTGATCGACGGCGAACCGGTATTGATCGACGAGGTGCTCACCCCCGATTCGAGCCGTTTCTGGCCGCTCGAGGGGTACGAGCCGGGGCGACCGCAGCCAAGCTTCGACAAACAGGTGCTGCGCGACTGGTTGGCCGCCACAGGCTGGAATAAACAACCACCGCCGCCCTCGCTGCCGCCCGAGGTGATCGAGCGGACGGCCGCGGCGTATCGGCGCGCCTACGAGCTGCTGACGATGCCGGAACCGCGCGCCTCGTAGAGTCTTTCGAGGGAGCGACGTGGAATTTCTCGCACGCGTCTACGTGACGCTCAAACCGACGGTCAACGATCCTCAGGGGCTAACGGTGCGCGACGCCGTGCACAGCCTCGGCTTCTCCAACATCGCGAGCGTGCGCGTCGGCAAATACCTCGAACTGCGGCTCGCGGCCGACGATGCCGAGACCGCGCGCGCGCAGGTCGACGAAGTCTGCCGCAAGCTGCTCGCTAACCCCGTGATCGAGGACTATCGCTTCGATCTCGACGCGTAAGCCGCGGCTTGAAACGTCAGCGCGCCTACAACGCAACCTCAGGTCACGCATATTTCACAGGCCGTCTTGTGCCCGTCATCTCGGCGTGGTACATTGTGCAAGAATTCACAGGCTTTTCCAGCGGGCGACGGGGCAAGAAAGGCGGCCAGCATGACGACGATCGAGCGCGGGTTCGCGGAACCGCTCGGCTCCGTCCAGGAGTACCGCCTGCCACGGCAGCCGCAGCGCAAGCAGGCGATTACACAGCGGCACGCGGCCGCGCTGGCGCTCGATCCCATGGTGCGCCGTGCGCTGGCAGCGCTGCTGCCACCCTTCCCACCCGCGACCATCGACTTGACGCTCTACGACGACGTTTACCCGGCGAACCCGCGCGCCGGCGCGCACTGGACCGCCGCCGCGCTCACGCTGGGACTATTCGCGCACGCCGTCGCATCATATACCGTTACCCTCATGTTCGACGACGACGAGCAGCCAGCCTATTTCCTCGTCGAGGGCGCGCGCTCGATCGCGTCGACAGACACGAGCGAAACCGCGCTGCGCGAGGCGCTGGAGCGTGTGCGTGCCGCCGGCCCACTCAGTACGGCCTCCATGCACGTCTTCCCCTCGCTCGGTCTATAAGTACGGTCCGTTCCACCAGGCCAGATCGCGGTTCTTAGACCCGTTGCGGCTTATTCTCTTCAGGCTTATGTCGAGCGAAGAGCGCGCCAATCCCACGCGCGCATTGATGCGCGTTGAAAGGACCGACGTTTCAGATGCACGGCGCCGGACGTCCAACGCGCCCCGAGCGCGTCTGTCATCCGGCTACAGCGGCGCTCTGCGCGCAACCCGTTGCCACTCGCTGCCCGTGCCGCTCATCATTGTCCGACGCAGCCCACGGTGCATAGAGAATGTTCGCGACAGGCCGTACTGAACTGAGATGACGTCGCGCTATCTGTCCAGCAGCACAGATACAGGGCGTTCAGCCGAACCTGGCTGGAGACCCGCAGCGCTATGGCGTCGCCGTGGGCGTTGGCGTCGGCTGCCCGTTGGAAAGCAGGTCGATGTCGAAGACCAGCGTCGAATTGGGCGGAATCTTGCCCTGCTGCTGCGAACCGTAGCCGAGCGACGGCGGAATGACGAGCCGCCGCTTGCCGCCGACCTTCATGCCCACGAGCCCTTCATCCCAGCCTTTGATCACCTGCCCCTGGCCGAGGGTGAAGGTGAAGGGCTGGCCGCGATCGATGCTGCTATCGAACTTGGTGCCGTCCTGCAGCCAGCCGGTGTAATTGACCGTGAGCTTCTGGCCACTCTGCGCCTCGGGACCGTTGCCTGCCTTGATATCGATGATCTGCAGGCCATCGGGCAGCGTCTGCGTCTTCGCGTCGGGCGGCAGTGGCGGGATACCGCTGGGTACGGTGGGCGCCGGTGTCACGTGCACGCGCGGCGTCGCGCCGGGCGGTGGTGTGCCGAGATAGGTGGTCGCGACGGGCGTGATCGGCGGTGTGGCCAGCGCTGACTCCGGCACCGTCGCGTTGCCGGTGCGCGATGATCCGCACGCCACGAGCAGAAGCGCCACGCCGCACAGCCCGAGTGCCAACCTCAACCTCACGCCACACCCCCGAATATATCGTTGCCGGCGAGACCCGCCGCGCGGATTGTACGGAACGCGTCGCGCTGGCACAAACCCGCTGCCTAGAGAGAAGCTGTGAGGGGTCTCGTACGCCGGCACCTTTCGCCCCGGATGCGCAAACGGGAGCGGTTCTCCGCCAGCTACACGCGGGCTCTCACGGGCACGCAGAGCGTCGAAGGCGCTGGCGGCGTTCTTGCGTCCGCGCTGGTCGATGACGCGCGGAGAGAGCACTCGAGAGAGCAAGGATCGCGGAGCGTACGGCGAGCACCGTAGAGGTCGAGGAAAGGAGCGGGAGATGGGATTCGAACCCACGACATCCTGCTTGGAAGGCAGGAGCTCTACCCCTGAGCTACTCCCGCATCTGCCTAGCGTGCCTCAATTGTAGGGGCGGCGTTGCGTGCCGGCAACGGCGGTGCTGCCCGGCCACGCGCTGTTGCCAAGCAGGAGGCGCCACGGCAACGTGCGCGCCGCGCGTTCCGGCTTCCGTCACTTCCGCCGAGGACTTGCCACGCTTCTTTCGCGCGCGGCTCGTGGGGCAGCGCCGATGACGTGGCTCCGCGATGTCGCCGGCCGGTACGCGCGAGATACACGCGCGACGCCTCACCACAGGGTGCCACCACGCTCCTGCTCGCGCACCCCCGCACCGAGCACCTCGGTGGTTTCCAGGCCGGTGCCCGGCCAGAGGCGCAGCAAAGCGATGTGCTGGCAGTCCCGCGCTCGCCCCTCGATCGGTAGGCGTGTTTCCGCGGGACACGAGCGGAACGGCGGCACGCTGCTCAAAGCAGTCGCGGGCTGGCGTAGAGAAGCTGGATGCCGCATCGAGGCGCGCAGCGGAGACGCCTGACGGTCTCTGAACCGCCGCTCCGGCGCGGACAGCGGCGCGCACCCGGTTTCGGGAGAGGGCAAAGCGCGAGGGAGGGTTGCTCGCCCTCCCTCGCTATTTGCTTTTGGCCGCGCCGACGCGGGCGCGAATGTCGGGGCTAGTCGATGATGTCGCGGTAGCCCGAGCCGAGCAGGCTGCCAAGCGCCGACGGCGACAATGGCGCCGCCGACCGCGCGACCGGCTCAGCGATCTCCTTGTTGCGCCCGCGACCGCGCCAGCGGCCGCTATCGCTCGCGTCGTTCTCCCAGATCGAATCCGACGACGAGTTGGCGAACATCCGCTCGGCGCCACACAGCTTGCACACGCCAAGGCTGTAGGCACCGTTGGGCGGCGCGATCCGCCAGTGATGGCGGCAACGCGGCTCCTCGGCGATCGCCGTCTCGTCGCGCTCGATCACGTTGCTTTGCTGCTGCACTGTTGCAACCTCCCAGCTCCGCCCCGGCTCGGTGGGCCACCCCTGCCGAGCGGGACCTCCCCTACTGCCTCATTACCTTATTACAGACCGGCGCCCACGTCAAGTTTTGTATGTTAATTACAGTAGAGAATTGGCAAATCTTGACCGGCTCTCCGCGCTGTCCCTACACTAGTTGCTGGAGGCTGGATCAGCGATGCGCGGGGACGACGGGGCCGCCGGCTGGGGCGCGGGTATGCACTCAACCCGGGGGCGCATCCTCTCCGTCCTCAAGCGCCACGGTCGTTGCAGCGTCGACGAAGTGGCGCGGCTGCTCGCCCTCTCGCCGATGACTGTCCGTCATCATCTCGTCGCTCTCGAACGTGATGACCTCGTGACGTGCGCCGAGGAGCGCGGCCGCGCCGGACGGCCGCATTACGTTTACTCCCTGACTCCACTGGGCGAGAGCCATTTCCGGCGGCACGACAACCACCTCGCGCGGCAGATCCTGCACGAGGCTGCGCTGCTGCGTCCCGAAGAGATCGACGGTCTTGCTCCCGAGGATCGCGGCGCGCTGATCTTCGATCGCATCGCCGACCGGCTGGTGATCGCCCACCAGGCGCGGCTGGCGCATCTGCCCGTGGCGCAGCGCGTGGCTGCTGTCACGGAATTGCTGCGCGAAGAGGGCGGCTTCGCCGAATGGCTGCCCGCGGATGGCGGCTGGGAGGTGCGCGACTACAACTGCTGTTACCGCGACCTCCTCGGCAACGACGGCACGGTCTGTCGCTGGCATTACCGTCTCCTCACCGGTCTGCTTGGCCCCGGTCTCCAGCCTATCCCTTGCACCTGTAGCCAGTCGGGCGCGCGCGCCTGCTGCTTCATCGTCCCAAACGCGGCGCTTGACCCCGCGCCCAGTGCGCGTCGGGCGGCGCTCCATGCGCGCGCCCCCCTGAAGGAGAACGATCTGTGACCCACAACAATTCCAGCGCTCCCTCCCGCGAGGCGATCCTGGCTGCCCTTTCGCGCGTGCAAGACCCCGACCTGCACCGCGACATCGTCTCGCTCGGGTTTATCCAGGACCTCGCGATCGAGGGCGGCGATGTCTCGCTCAAACTCGTGCTGACAACGCCCGCCTGCCCCGTGCGCGACACGCTCGCGCAGCAGGTCGAGCAAGCGGTGCGTTCGGTACCAGGCGTCTCGAACGTGCGCGTGACCGTCGATGCCGCCGTGCGTGCTACGCCGTTGCGCCCGAACGGGCCGCGTCCGATCGAAGGCGTGCGCAACGTTATCGCCGTGGCCAGCAACAAGGGCGGCGTCGGCAAAACGACCGTGGCCGTCAACCTGGCCATCGCCCTTGCCCAGGCAGGGGCGGCCGTCGGCCTCGTCGATGCCGACATCACCGGCCCGAATATCCCCAACATGTTTGGCTTCGAGCCGGGCTTCATGGCCAAACAGAACCAGGGGCTGCACGTCGTCGAGAAGTACGGCGTCAAGCTCGCCTCGCTCGGTTTCCTGCTCGGCCGCGGGATGCCGGTGGTCTGGCGCGGACCGATGATCGGCTCGGCGGTGCGGCAACTGCTGCACGATATCCCCTGGGGCAACCTCGATTACCTCGTGATCGACCTGCCCCCTGGCACCAGCGACGCCTCGATGAGCATGGCGCAAGATGCGGCCATCTCCGGCGCGGTGATCGTCAGCACGCCGCAAGACGTCGCGCTCGAGGACGCGCTCAAGGCAGTCGGCATGTTCGAGAAGCTCAACGTCCCGATCTTTGGCGTGATCGAGAACATGAGCTACTTCGTTTGCCCTTGCTGCGGCACTCGCACCGAGATCTTCGGCCATGGCGGCGCGCGCGAAGCGGCGGAGGAGCTGGGACTGAGCTTCCTCGGCGAAATACCGCTGCACGTCAGCATCCGCGAGGGCGGCGACCGCGGTGTGCCCGTCACGGTGGCCGAACCGGAGTCGCCGCAGGCACAGGCCTTCCGCGAGATCGCTTCGCGCGTGGCCGCGCGCGTAAGCGTGCTGGGATGGAGCGCGGTGTGACGACGGAACCACGCACGACACGACCGCGCCGCAGGCGCGTCTCTATCGCCGCCACACCCACCACCGCGACGGAGACGGCGCTGACTGAAACGGCCGCGACGCCCGCTGAGCCGCTCGCGGATGCCGCACCGACGGCCGATGAGGTTCCTACCCTCGAGGTTGTCAGCACCGACGCCGCTTCTACAACACGACCCCGTCGCCGCGGTGGTAGGAGGCGTGCCACGCCTTCAGAGCAGGTAGCGCCGGTCGCACCGGAACAGCCAGCCGCGCCGACCGAGGCCCTCGGCGCGGCCGAGCCTGCCGAGAGCACGACGGAGGCAGCCCCCGCCGCTCAGATCGAGTTGGCGCAAGAGGAAGAGATCGCCATCGCCACACCGGCCACGCCGGAAGAGTTGGCCGCGATCGCGCGCGCGCTCGGCGCGGAGGCGGAAGCTGAAGACGAGAAAGAGGCCGCCGCTCCGAAGAAGCGGCGCCGGCGACGCGGCCGGCGCGGTCGCGGCAAGTCCGAAAGCGCAACGCCTGCAACGGGCGCGGCTGAACCGGCTGCCACGGCCGAGAGCTGGACGCCGATCCTCCCTTCGTACCCAGTCGAGTTCGAGCCGCCGCCACCGCCGACCAAGCGCCGCCCGGCGCGGCGACCTGGCTCTACCACCGCGCCCCGTTTCAGCCCCGAGGAGCAACGCGAAATCGAGGCGTTCGTTGCGCCGCAGAACGACACGAGCAGCACGCCGCCGAGCGAGGCCCTCAAGACCGATGCCGCGGCCGAGGCGAGAAGCCGCGCGCGCCACCGCCGTGGGCGCAACGGCGCTACCCCGGCCGAGACGGCAGCGCCCGCAACGGCCGCGCCTGCGCCTTCAGCAACGGCCGCGTTGGCACCCGGCACGACCGTCGAGGCGCTGCTCGCACGCCAGAACGTGATCCTCGACACGCTGCTCGAACGGCAGATCGCGCTGCTTCGCAACATCGAACGGCTGCTCGAACAGATCGACCGCCACATGAGCGGCGCGGGCGGGCAAACGGCCTCGACGCCGCGCACCGGCGTCTTCGTCGATGTGCCCAACGTGATGTACGCCGCCGAACGGCTCGGCTGGCAGATCGATTTCGGCAAGCTGCTGGTGATGCTGACGCGCGGCCGCGAGCTGGTCCGTGCCAGCGCCTACGCGCCCGTCAGCGACGACCCGCAGATGCGGCTCGAAACGCAGCGCTTTACCCAGCCGTTTGTCGGCCACGGCTACCGCATCGTCACCAAACCGCTCAAACGCTTCGCCGATGGCTCGATGAAGGGCAACTTCGATGTCGAGATGGCGATGGACATTCTGACGATGGCCGATCGGCTCGACGTCGTGTGCCTTGTCTCCGGCGACGGCGATTTTACGCGTCTGGTTGAAATGGTGCAGGCGCGCGGCGTGCGCGTGGAGGTCGTCTCGTTCGCGCAGAGCACGTCGAGCGAGCTGCGCGCCGCCTGTGACGCCTTCATCGACCTGACGCTGTGCCAGAAAGAGATCGCGGCCTGAGTCCGCTTCTCGGCACGCAAGACCAGCGCGGCCGGGGGAATTCCTCCCGGCCGCGCCTTTTTGCGGTCCGCCCCGCTTTCGCGCGCTAGTGCTCGTTGCTGAACCCCTCGTGCGGGTACGGCATATATGGGAAGCGGCCGATCGGTGACACATCTGGCATGGTGCCATCGGTCAGCGCCGCCTTCGCCACTGGCGCGTCGGGCTTGAACGACGGATCGACCAGCGGCAGCGCCGCACCAGCCACCGCGTTCAGCTCGATCGCGACGACGTTATCGAGCAGGCGCCGGCCGTTGGGGAAGCCAGCGGGATCGCCCCCGATCAGTCCCAGCGGGTTCGGATTCGACGAAGGCGGGATCGCCATGTTGAGCCGCATGAGGTCGGCCTGCGTCGAGCCGCCCGAATTCTGGAAGCCCGGCACCACGCCAGACGGGATGCCGGTCAGGAGAATCGCAACGAGGTCGTTGCGCGGCTTGCCGGAGGCGTTGTACGCGGCCAGGTTGGGGAAGACGTTCGGGTACAGCACCGGGAGCAGGTTGGCCAGCTCCGGCTTCTGGTAGTACTGCACGAACTGGCTATCGCCCGAGGGCTCCAGGGCGTTCCACTTGTCCTTCATCCCCATGGGGATGATGACCTCGTTGATCAGCGGGTTCGCCAGCCGCGATACCTGCTGGTAGCCACCCGCCTGGTGGTAGCCGTCCATACCGTCGCGGATCGTCGCCTTGCGGCGGCTCGCGGCCGTCCACACGCCGATGACCGACTTCGGACTCATCGGGTCGGTTGGCATCGAGCCGTCGGCGGTCAGTAGCCGCTTGGGGATCTGCAGCACGATCGAGTGGACGTTGTACCCCTTGAGACCATTGACGCCCATCGCTGCCGGCAGCGGAATCAGATGCAGGTTCTGGAACGGCCGCAGCGCGCCAAGGTCGAAAATCGAGCCGAGATCGACGTAGAAGATATCTGCGCGCTGCCCAGCGAAAACGAGCTCGCCGTTCGGCAGGATGAAGAGCGCGGAGTCGGCGAGCGCTTCGTAGTTGGGCGTCGACCGCGGTCCGATGCGCACCGGCGGGCAGGGAACGTCGCCCGTGAGCACTGTCTCTTTGCCGCCCTGGTTGCGCGGGCCGTCGATGCGCGTCACCGTGTAGTACTGACGGCGGTTCCAGTTCTTGTCGTCGAGCTTGGTGATCGGGCCGGTGTTGTACAGAAAGGTGTTGGGGTTGGTCTCGACCGTCTTGAACTCGAAGCGATAGGTGATCTCTTCGACGCCGTCGCCGTTGTTGTCGATAAGGATCTCATAGCGCACGTCGTTGCCGAACTCGTAGAAGTTCGGTCCGCCGGCCGGCTCCTCAAGAGGTACGTAGTTAGCGACGATCGTCATGGTATCGGGCTTGTCGGGGCTGGTGAAAACGTAGAGGTCGGTACTGTCGGCAACCGGATCTTTCGAGATTTCTGGTGCTTCGCGATGCGAGGACATGAGATCTCCTCTCCTTTATTTGCGGGTTTCTAGCAAGATGAATCTCGATCAGGCGCTGGCGCTGCGCGTGAGGTAATCGACGAGCTGCGGATCGACACGCACGATCTCGCGCGACCCAACCATCAGCACCACTTCGCCTTTTGCTGCATCGCGGATGTAGACCACGGATGGCGTGCGCTCGATATTCGGAGTGGGGCGGATGCTCTGCTGCGTGGACACGGTTTGTGCTTGCTTGCGCACGTTATTTTTTGTACTGGTACCCTTCGTCTTGAGAAAGCCAGGCGTGGTTGTGATCACGCCCGCTGCCGCGACACCTGCTCCCGTCTTTGCAAGAAGGCTGCGCCTGGTGATTTTCGGCATTGTGATGTCTCCTTTTCTCTAAAATCCGGCTGCAGAGCGCGCGACCCGCGGTATCGCGCAGCTCCGTCTCAGCCATGATTCATCTTTCTCTACGCAGGGATCCGTGTCCGAGATCACTTGCTCGGGCGAGAATGCGAAGCAAGAAGCGCTTTTCTCACACACGTGCGTCGTAAGCACCTTTATTTGCTGGCAAGAGCAGTTGCTATTGATTGCAAGAAATTGAAAAGGTAAATGCATGCGTCATGCACCGCGGCAACATCCGGCAAAGGGATCCGCCCGCCGTGGTGGGAGGTCGAAAACGAATCCGGACGATCGGCGGTGCCGATCTTACGCGCGTGCCGGCTCTGGCTCGCGGTAAGCGGGCAAAGGCATAACGTGGTAGGCGGTAGCGCCAAGCAGCGCCTGCGCCGCCGCGCGCGCCGTGTCGAGCGAGGTGAAGCAGGGGATGCGCCGCTCCGCAGCAGCGCGGCGGATATCGAAGCCGTCGCGCACCGCCCCGCGGCTCCCTTCCGGCGTGTTGATCACCGCCTGCACCAGTCCGTCGCGAATGATGTCCAGCGTCGAGGGGTGCTCACCCTCCGAGCCCTTCGCCACCTGCTCGGCCGGGATGCCAAAGGCGCGCAACAGCGCCGCCGTGCCCGAGGTCGCGTAGAAACGGCAGCCCGCCTGATGCAGCATGCGCGCGATCTGGATCGCCTCTGGCTTGTCGCGATCGGCCACCGTCAGCAACACGGTAGCGCGGGCCGGCAACATCAGCCCCGAGGCGATCAGCGCCTTGGTCATGGCCGCGTCGAAGGTGCGATCGACGCCCATGACCTCGCCGGTGGATTTCATCTCCGGGCCGAGGTAGGTATCCACGCCCACGAGCTTGGACATCGAGAAGACCGGCGCTTTGATCGCCACGAGCGGTTGCTTCGGCCAGAGGCCACCCTGGTAGCCCTGCTCGCGCAGCGAACGCCCGAGCATGATGTTGACCGCGAGATCGACCATCGGCACGCCGGTGACTTTGGAGAGAAACGGCACCGTACGGCTAGCGCGTGGGTTGACCTCCAGCACGTAGACCTCGGGCTCGGGGCCGTCGGCGCCAAGAACCACGAACTGGATGTTGATCAGGCCGCGTGCGCCGAGCGCCAACCCGATGCGCGTCGTGTACTCGACGATCGTGTCGACGACGCCGCGTGGTAACCGTAGCGCCGGGTAGACGGCCATCGAATCGCCGGAGTGCACACCCGCGCGCTCGATGTGCTCCATGATACCGGGGATCAGGACCTCCTCCCCGTCGCAGATCGCGTCGACTTCGACCTCTTTGCCGGCGAGATACTTGTCGATCAGCACCGGCTTCCCTTCCTCGACGCGCGCCGCCGCCTCCACGTAGCGCAGCAGATCGGTGGCATTTTCGACGATCTCCATCGCCCGGCCGCCAAGGACGTACGACGGCCGCACCAGCACCGGGTAGCCGATCGAGCGGGCGACCTTGAGCGCATCTTCGATGCTCGTGACGGCCGCTCCGGGCGGCTGCGGCACGCCGAGCTGCGTCAAGAACTGCTCAAAGCGGCGGCGATCCTCTGCCATATCGATCACGGCGGCGTCGGAGCCGATGATCGGCATGCCAGCGGCCGTGAGCGGCCCGGCGAGGTTGATCGCCGTTTGCCCGCCAAATTGCACGATCGAGGGCGGTGGCGTGTCGTCTACGGCCTCGTTTTCGAGCAGATCGCGCACAGCTTCTTCGTCCAGTGGCTCGAAGTAGAGGCGATCGCACGTGTCGAAGTCGGTCGAAACAGTCTCGGGGTTGGAGTTCGCCATGAGCGCCCGATAACCGGCACGCTGCAGCGCCTGCACCGCGCGCACGCTACAGTAGTCGAACTCGATCCCCTGGCCGATACGGATTGGCCCACTACCGATCACCAGCGCCGATGGCCGCGCATCCGGGGTTGCTTCGTTCTCGTCCTCGTAAGTGCTGTAGAAGTACGGCGTGACGGCGTCGAACTCGGCCGCGCACGTATCGACCATCTTGTAGACCGGGCGGATCCCCCACTCCTGCCGCAGCGCGCGCACTTGCTCTGGCAAGAGATCAGCGAGGCGTGCGATCTGCTTGTCTGAGAAGCCCATCCGCTTGGCGCGGCGCAGCAGCTGCGGCGTCAGCGTCTCGGAGAGCAGCCGCCGCTCCATGGCGACGATGTTCTCCAGCTTCTCCAGGAACCACGGATCGATACCTGTCGCCCGGGCAAGCTGGAGCGGCTCGGCGCCGCGGCGCAGCATCGCCATCAGCGTCCAGAGTCGTTCGTCGTCGGCGGTCAGCGGCCGCTCCAGCGCGTTCTGCTCCCAGGCCGGGTCTTCCCACAGCAACGAGCGACCGCCCACTTCGAGGCCACGTACGGCTTTCTGGAGCGCGCCCTCAAACGTGCGGTCGATCGCCATCACCTCGCCGGTCGCCTTCATCTGCGTGCCGAGGCGGCGATCGCCGAAGGGGAATTTGTCGAACGGCCAGCGGGGGATTTTCACCACCACGTAATCGAGCGCCGGTTCGAAAGCGGCAACGGTCTTCCTTGTGACGGCATTCGGGATCTCTTCCAGCCGCTTACCGAGCGCGATCTTCGCCGCCACGCGCGCGATCGGGTACCCGGTAGCTTTGCTGGCGAGCGCCGAGGAGCGTGAGACGCGCGGGTTGACCTCGATGACGTAGTAAGGCAGCGCTGGCGGCCGCGTCTGCGAAACGTCCCAGGGAGCAACATCAGGGCGCGGCGCGAGCGCGAACTGCACGTTGCAGCCACCTTCGATGCCGAGCGCACGGATGATCTTCAGCGCCGAGGTGCGCAACATGTGGTAGTCGCGGTCAGAGAGCGTCTGGCTGGGCGCAACGACGATGCTATCGCCGGTATGCACGCCCATGGGGTCGAAGTTCTCCATGTTGCAGACGGTGATGCAGGTATCAGCGCCGTCGCGCATCACCTCGTACTCGATCTCCTTCCAGCCGCCGAGGTAGCGTTCGACCAGCACCTGGTGGATGGGGCTGGCGTCGAGGCCGTTTGTCACGATGCGCTCGAACTCCTCGCGCGTGAAGGCGATGCCACCGCCTGTACCGCCAAGCGTGAAAGCAGGCCGGATCACGGCAGGCAACCCGGTGACCTCGAGCGCACGGATCGCGGCCGGCAGATCGTTGACGGTCACGCTTTCGAGGACCGGCTCGCCGATCTCGATCAGCAACTCTTTGAAGAGCTCGCGGTCCTCGGCGCGGCGGATCGCGTCGAGCGGCGTCCCCAGCAATCGCACGCCGTAGCGGTCGAGGATGCCCGCCTCTGCCAGTTGCACCGCCAGGTTCAACCCGGTCTGACCGCCAAGCGTCGCCAGTAACCCGTCAGGCCGCTCGCGCGCGATGATCTTTTCGATGACATCGACGGTCAACGGCTCGATGTACACCGAGTCGGCAACATCTTCGTCGGTCATGATCGTCGCCGGATTGGAATTGACGAGGATCGAGTAGACACCCTCTTCGCGCATGGCGCGGCACGCCTGGCTGCCGGCGTAATCGAACTCCGCCGCCTGTCCGATGATGATCGGCCCCGAACCGATGATGAGAACGCGCTCCGGCTTCTTCACGTTACCCTACCTGTCCTCGCGATCCCACGGCGCCCTGATCCGCCCGCGGACGCCGTTGTTGCCGATGTTGTCATTTTCCTCTCGCCCATCGAGGCTGAACGGCCGCCGCGCCGGCGCCTCTGGCTCGCGCACAAAACGCCGCCAGCCGACGGCGAACGCGATTAGCCCGATCGCCAGAAACGCGGCGGGAAAGACCGTGAGCAGGCCGATGCAGTTGAACGCGTCGTTTGTCGCAGCGCAGCGCACGCCCAGGGCGATGCACAACACTGCTCCTGCCAGCCCCAGCGCGGCGATGGCGAAGCAGCCGGCCGCATGCCGGCGCGCGATCTGCCGCGGCTGTTCAACCGGACCGTCCACCAGCACCCCCTTGTGCGGTCATAGCGGCAGCTCGAAGCGCATCTCGGGGTTGCGCAGCGGCACCAGCGCGCCGAGCGACGAGAGAAACGACAGCGCCGGCTCGTTACCCTCCGGCAGCCGGCCGCGCACGCGGCGGTAGCCGGCATCGCGCGCGAACTCCAGCAACTGGCTACCGAGTGCGGTCGCGATCCCTCGCCGCCGATGCTCCGGCAGGACCCACACGCCCAACGTGCAGGTATCCGGCTCCTCGGTGTTGAAATCGAGCGCGCCGAAACCTACCACCTGTCCCTCGCGCTCGGCGACGACGATCGCGCCCTGGTCGCTCAACCGCCGTCGCCATTGCTCGACCTCGTCGGCGCTCAGCGCGCGGCGAAAGCCGACTGGCTGTGGCTCCTCGGCGACGCGCGCGATCACCGCTGCGATCGCTTTTGCATCCTGGGGCGTCGCCGGCCGCACCACCATATCCGGCAAACCGGATTGCCCTGCCATCGCCCCCCTCCTCGCGCTTGCAGCGTGTTTGCTTAGCTCTTTGCTTCAACCATGCCCAGGAAGCGGTCGAACAAGTACACGTTATCGCGTGGTCCTGGTGCGGCCTCGCCATGGTACTGGATCGAGACAATGGGCAGCTCGCGGTGACGCAACCCTTCGCACGTGCCGTCGTTCAAGTTCACGTGGCTCACCTCGGCGCCGCCACGTAGCGCGTCGCCATCGACCGCGTAGCCATGGTTCTGCGAGGTGATGTGCACCTCACCGGAGATCAGGTCCTTCACCGGGTGGTTGCTGCCGTGGTGGCCGAATTTCAGTTTGTATGTGCGCGCGCCGAAGACCTGCCCCAGCACCTGATGACCCAGGCAGATACCCAGAATCGGCACGCGGCCCACGAGCTTCGCCGTGTTGCGCACCATGTAGTCGAGCTGCACCGGGTCGCCGGGGCCTGGCGAGAGCACCACGCCATCGGGTTTCAACGCCAGCACATCTTCGGCCGAGACGGTGCACGGCAGCGTCGTTGTGCGGTAGCCGCGTGCGTTGAGGAGCCGCAAGATGTTGTATTTCAGCCCCTCATCGAGGACGACGAGGTGACCGCGCTCCTCGCCCTCGGCAGGCCAGACGAACGGCGCCGGCGTGGCCACCGCGCGGGCCAGGTCCGTCGTGCCGTACGCCGGTTGCTCCCTCAGCCAGGCCAGGGTCTCCTCGGGCGTGCCGTCCGTGGCGATGGCGGCCATCATCACGCCGCTCGAACGCAGCCGCCGTGTTAGCGCGCGCGTATCGACCCCGGCGATCGCCGGCACGCCGTGCGCTTCGAGAAAGCCGCGCAGATCGGCGCGTGCCCGCCAGTGGCTCGGCCGTGGGCACTCCTCGCGCATGACCATACCCGCGGCTTGGATTGCGCGCGATTCCCAGTCATCATCGTTGGCGCCGTAGTTGCCGATGAGCGGGAAGGTCATCGTCACGATCTGCCCCGCGTACGAGGGATCGGTGAGGATCTCCTCATAGCCGGTCATGCTCGTGTTGAAGACGATCTCACCAAAGCAGCGGCCGCGCGCCCCGGCTACCGTGCCGGTGTACACCGTGCCATCGGCAAGCACAAGCCAAGCACGTTCATCCATGCTTTTCCCCCACGTCAGACGCGCGCTGCCGCGCGCGCGTCGTAGATCAACCGCCCGCCCGAGAACGTCGCCACCACGCGGCCGCGCAGCGTACGCCCGCGGAACGGCGTATTCTTACCCAGCGAAGCGAAGTGCTCCGGCTCGACCTGCCAGCGCGCATCGAGGTCGATCAGCACAGCATCGGCCGGGGCACCCGGAGCGAGCGTCCCCAGGCCAGGCAACCGGCGATCCAGCCCCAGCGCACGCACGGGACCGATCGTCACCGCCTCGATCGCCCGTTCCAGTGTCAACGCGCCCTCATCGACGAGCGTGAGCAGCACGCCGAGCGCCGTTTCCAGCCCGCTGATCCCCGGCGCAGCGATATCGAACTCGCACTCCTTGTCGGTCCGGGCGTGGGGCGCGTGATCGGTCGCCACGCAGTCGATCGTGCCGTCGGCAAGCGCTTCGAGACAGGCGCGCCGGTCGCTTTCAGCGCGCAACGGCGGATTGACGCGCGCATGTGTGTCGTACGCGGGCAGCAACGAGTCGGGCGGGCCGTACAGCACCGCCTCGTGGGTCAGCGCCAGGTGATGGGGCGTCACTTCGGCTGTGATCGGCAGGCCCTCGCGCTTCGCCTGACGCAGCAGCGCGACGGTGCCCGCCGTGCTGATGTGAGCAAGGTGAACGTGTGCGCCGGTCAGCGCTGCGAGCCGGATATCGCGCGCCGCCATCGCTTCTTCGGCCGCGGCAGGCTGGCCGCGCAATCCTAGGCGCGTCGCGACCCAGCCCTCGTGCATCACGCCGCCACGCGCCAGCGCCGGGTCCTCGCAATGGTCGATGATCGGCAGACCGAGCCCGCCAGCGTATTCGAGGGCGCGGCGCATCAGTTCGGCATCGGCCACAGGGCTGCCGTCGTCGCTAAAGGCAACGCACCCCGCCTCGGCCAGCTCGGCCAGCTCGGCCAGATGCTCGCCGGCCCTCCCCGCCGTCACGCAACCGATCGGCAGCACCCGGCCGCGACCGGCGGCGCCCGCCGCGGCGAGCACCCGCTCGACTACGGCGGCGTTATCGATCGGCGGGCGCGTGTTCGGCATCGCGCAGACCGTGGTGAAACCGCCGCGCGCAGCAGCTTCCAGGCCGGTACGGATCGTCTCCTTGTGCTCCTCGCCCGGTTCGCGCAGGTGGCAATGGAGATCGACGAAACCGGGCACGAGCAGCAGACCGCGCGCGTCGATGGTTGCGACTGGCGTCGCTGTCCTGGACGCGAGTATCCCTTCCCTGCCGAGCAGGAGATCCTCGACGGCATCGACGCCCCGACCTGGATCGAGAACGCGCGCTCCGTGGATCAGGATCGGCCCTGCGTTATCCGTCATCTTCATCCCCCACGCGCCACGAGGAACAACAACGCCATACGCACAGCGACGCCGTTGGTCACCTGCTCTTCGATGCGCGATTGCCCACCATGCGCTACCTCGGGCGCGATCTCGACGCCTTCGTTCATCGGGCCGGGGTGCATCACGAGCGCGTCCGGCTGGGCGAGGGCGAGCCGTTCCGCCGTGATCTGGTAGCGGCGCGCGTATTCGCGCAGCCCGGGTAGCAGCCCGGACTGCATGCGTTCCTTCTGCAAGCGCAACGCCATCACGACGTCTGCGCCGCGCAGTGCCCGCTCCAGATCGTGTTCGATCGTCACGTGTGGAAAGGCGACCTCCTCGCGTGCGGTCGAGATACGGGGGCCGATCCCGCTCGGCAGCAGCGTCGGCGGCCCGCAGAGCACGACCTCGGCGCCCATCGTCGTCAGTCCCCAAATGTTCGAGCGCGCGACGCGGCTGTGCGCGATATCGCCGACGATCGCTACGCGCAGGCCCGCGAGTGTGCCGTAGCGCCGGCGGATTGTGTAGAGGTCGAGCAGCGCTTGCGAAGGGTGCGCATGCCAGCCGTCGCCGCCGTTGACCACCGCGGCCTGGCAATGCGCCGCGGCGAGGTACGGCGCGCCGCTGCGCGGATGACGCATCACGATCACCTGCACACCCATCGCCTGCAGCGTGCGCACCGTGTCGATGAGCGATTCGCCTTTTTCGACGCTGCTGCCGCTGGCGCTGAGGTTGAGGACGTCAGCGCCGAGCGCTTTCCCTGCCAGCTCGAACGAGGCGCGCGTGCGCGTGCTCGGCTCGTAGAAGAGCGTCGCAACGGTCACGCCGCGCAGCGCCGGCACGCGCGGCACGTCGCGCTGCAGCACTTCGCGCATTGCGTCGGCGGTTTCGAGAACGTGCTCGATCTCCGCGCGCGAGAAGGTGTCGAGGTCGAGAATGTGGCGTCCTTTCCAGCCGCTCAGCGCGCGCTGTCGTGCCGGAGCCTCAGCCTGTGCGGCGCTTTCCTCGGTCGTCGTCATCGCTCGTTCTCCTCCCGCGCGCGCACGAGCACTTCATCGCGCCCGTCGATCTCGCGCACCAGCACCACGACCTCTTCGTCACGACGGGTGGGGATATTCTTGCCCACAAAATCGGCACGGATCGGCAGCTCGCGGTGGCCGCGATCGACGATCACCGCCAGCAGGATGCGGCGAGGACGGCCGAAATCGATCAGCGCGTCGAGCGCAGCGCGCACCGTACGCCCGGTGTAGAGCACATCATCGACGAGCACGACGCTGCGCCCTTCCACTTCGACGGGCAGCACCGTCGGCTGGACACGCTGGCCAAGGCCGCGCCGGCCGAGATCGTCGCGGTAGAAGCTGATATCGAGCGCGCCGTGGGGAACGGGCACGCCTTCGAACTCGCCGATCAGCGCCGCCAGCCGGGCCGCCAGCGGCGCGCCCCGCGTGCGCAGGCCCACGAGCACCAGATCGTCTGCGCCGCGCGTCTGTTCGACGATCTCATGCGCGATCCGCACGATCGCTCGCCGCAGATCGTCGGCCGTCATCAAGGTGCGGGCGGGCATCAGAAAGCCTCCCGCGGAAGGGAGGCCATGACGAAGCGCGCGTACGCGCGCGGAAGCGCTGCGGTCATTCTGCACACTCCTTGCCGGCCTCACGGGACCGGCTTAAAGGCGGTGCCTGGATTCTGGAAGAAGGATAGCATTCACCGCCGGGATCGCCAAGGATGGAGGCAACAGAAGACGCGACAGCGAAACTGTCTCTCAGGCGTACGAGGCGACTGTGATGACCGCGCAACCGGCGCAGGAGACCGTCGAGCGGCTGCTGGCGACACGGCGACTGATCGTAGCGAGCAACCGCGGCCCGGTGGAGTTTATCCGCGGCGAGGACGGCACGCTGCAAACGCGGCGCGGCAGCGGCGGCCTGGTCACCGCGCTCTCCAGCGTGGCGCGCGTCGCTAGCCTGACCTGGATCGCCAGCGCGATGACAGCCGAAGACCGGACGATCGCCGCCGAAACAACCGCCACCGAGGTGGGCGACGGACTCAAAGTCCGCTTCGTGGCCGTGCCGCAAAAGGTTTATCACCAGCACTACAACGTCATCTGCAACCAGCATCTCTGGTTCCTGCAGCACTACATGTGGAACACGCCCCGCTCGCCCAATATCAGCCGCTCGGTGTACGAGGCGTGGGAGAACGGCTACGTGCGCGTCAACGAGGCGTTCGCCGACACGATTCTGGCGGAGGTGGCGGCCGATGCCACACCACCATGCATCATGACGCAGGACTATCACCTTTACCTGCTGCCGCGTCGTCTGCGCGAGCGGATGCCGGGCGCGATCTTGCAGCACTTCGTGCACATTCCCTGGCCCGACCCGCGCTACTGGGCGCTGCTGCCGCGCGGAATGGGGGCAGCGATCCTGCGCTCATTGACGGCCGCCGATATCATCGGCCTGCAAACGGCGCGCGACGCGCGCAACTTCCTGCTCAGCGCCGAGACGTTTCTGCCCGATGCCGATGTAGACTACCGCCGCTCAACCGTCTGGCACGAAGGGCGGCTAACGCTGGTGCGCGCCTACCCGATCTCGGTGGACGTACCTGGTCTGCGGGCACTAGCCGCGAGCGACGAAGTGCGCGCCTATGAGCGCGCGCTCGCACCGTACTTCGAGCGACGCACGATCGTCCGCGTCGACCGCGTCGAGCCAAGCAAGAACCTGCTGCGCGGCTTCCGCGCCTTCGAGCTGCTCATCCAGCGCTACCCCGAATACCGCGAGCAGGTCACGATGCTGGCGTTCATGGTCCCCTCGCGCACCGACCTCGGTGTCTACCAGACGTACACCGACGAGGCGTTCGAACTGATCGAAGGGATCAACAACGAGTACGGCAGCGAGAGCTGGCAGCCGATCGTACCTTTCTACGAGAACAACTACCCGCAGGCGATCGCGGCGATGAAGCACTACGATGTGCTGTTCGTCAACCCCGTGATCGACGGTATGAACCTCGTGGCGAAAGAGGGGCCGATCGTCAACACCCGTAACGGCGTGCTTGTGCTATCGGAGACGGCGGGCGCCTTCGAGCAGCTCGGCCAGGAGGCGCTTGCCGTTGCGCCGGCGGACATCGAGGGGAGCGTGCGCGCCCTGCGGCAGGCGCTGGAGATGTCGGCGGAGGAGCGGGCGCAGCGGATCGCCGCCCTGCGCGCCGCGATCGAGCGCGAGGACCTGGGGCACTGGCTTGCGCGCCAGCTCGAGGATATGCTCGCGCTTACGTAGACGAGCGCCGGGAGGCGTCGCGGTCGGTTGCGGCACCGAGCACACGGCCGATGTAACCAAGGAGCTGCTCGACGCCGCCAACGCCATCGACGATGTAATCGGCGGCGTTCTCGACCATCGGCGACGTTTCGGCATGGTGCACAGCCACGCTCAGGCCATCGACGCGCCCGCCGCGGCGCAGGTCGCGTACGGCCTCGAACGCATCGACATCGGTGAAATCGTCGCCGATGTACATCAGGCCTTCCAGCCGCAGACGGTTGGTCAGCGCACGCACCGAGGTGCCTTTGTTGATGCCCAGGCGCGGACGCAGTTCGACCACCTTGACCCCTTCGACCATATCGAAATGCGCGGCGGCGCTCGATGCAGCGATGGCGCGCATGATCTCCGCGCGCGCCTCCTCGGCGTTGCGCGTCAGGCGGTAATGGATCGCCAGCCCTGTCTGCTTCTCTTCGAAGAGCACGCCATCGATATGACGCAGCCCCGCAAGCTCAGCCATGGCGCGCCGCGCCAGCTCGACGTACGGCCGCACCGAACCATCCAGCTCCTCGTGGCCGTCGATCCACGTTGCCAGGCCATGCGAACCGACGTAGATGACGTTGTTCAGCCTGATGAGCCGACGGGCGTCGACCAGCGTCCGGCCGGTGATGACGATGACGTGGATACGATCGGCGAGCGTTCGCAGCAGATCGCGGATCTCGTCCGAGACCACGGCTTGCTGCGGAGTCAGCGCAATCTCGCTCAGTGTACCATCGAGATCCGTGAACAGCCCGAAGGGGCGACGCTCCAATAACGTCTGGAGCGTCGCCGCCGTCACTTCAGGCGTCTCATCAGCGGCCTCGCGGCGGGCCGCACCGTCGGTCATCGCCTACTTCGCGCCTCGCGACCGCGGGTCGAGCGCGTCGCGCAGACCATCACCGATGAAGGTGAACGACAGCATCAGCAGCGCGACCGCCAACGCCGAGAAAGTTACGATCCACGGGTTGACCGAGATCGTTTCGTAGCCATGGAAGATCAGCCGGCCGAGGCTGGCGGTAGGCGGCGGCAGGCCGAAGCCGACGAACGTCAACGCCGCCTCGGAGAAGATCGCGGCCGGGATGATGAACGTGAGCGCCACGATCACCGGCCCGAGCGTGTTAGGCAGAATGTGCTGCACGATGATGCGTGGCTCCGACGCGCCAATGGTACGCGCTGCCAGCACGAAGTCCGACTGCTTCAGGCTGAGCATCTGCCCACGCACGAGGCGGGCGATCGTCGTCCACGCCACCAGCGAGATCGCCACGATCGTTTGCCAGAGGCCGGCACGGAAGACCGCCTCGATGATGATGATCAAGAGCAGATCGGGGAAGGCATACGCGATATCGACAATGCGCATGACGATCGTATCGGTCGCGTTGCCACCCAGCGCGGCGAGACAGCCCATCGCCGTCCCGATGAGGAAGACGATCGCCGCAACAGAGAGGCTCACCGAGAGCGAGACGCGCAATCCTACCAGCACGCGCGCCCAGTTATCGTGGCCGATATCGTCGGTGCCGAAGAAGTGCTTCAGACTCGGCGCCTGGTTGAGCGCAGAATAGTTTTGGTAGTTGTACGGGTCGTACCGGCCGAGCGGCCCGGCGAAGATCGCCAGGATCGCAAACGTGGCGACGACGATCAGGCCGATCAGCGCGAACCGGTTGCGAATCAGGCGTCGAAACGCATCGACCCAGAGGTTGCGCTGCCGTCCGTAGACCTCTCCCGCCGAAAAGACGCCAGCGTCTTCCACTGTCGCCATGGGCGCAACCTCTCTCAGCTATAGCGAATACGCGGATCGACTGCCGCGTAGAGGATATCGACGACAAGATTCGCGATCACGATCAGAAATGCGTAGAAGAGCGTCGTTCCCATGATCACGCCGTAATCGCGGTTGAAGATGCTGTCGACCGTCTCACGGCCGATACCAGGAATCGAGAACACGTACTCGATGATGAACGAACCAGAGAGCAGCCCGGCGAGGATCGGGCCGAGCAACGTGAGGATCGGGATCAGCGAGTTGCGCAGCACGTGGCGGAGATCGACCGCGATCTCGCGCAGCCCCTTCGCCCGGGCCGTACGCACGTAATCTTGCCGGATCACCTCGAGCACGCTCGCGCGCGTGATCCGCGAGATGTACGAGGCTGGCAAAAACGCGAGCGAGATCACAGGCAGAACATCGTGTCGCAAGTCACCCCAGCCAAGCTGCTTGAACCAGTGCAGTTTCACCACGAAGAGAATGATCAGAAATGCGGCGATGATGAAGCTTGGGAAGCTGGCGCCGATCGTGCTGAAAAAGACGCAAAGATAATCGATCGGGCCGTTTTGATTGAATGCGGCCGTTGCACCTAGCGTGATGCCTACGACAGCCGCAACGAGAAACGCGGCGATGCCGAGTTGTGCCGTCGGCTTGAATTCGTGCTTGATGATGCTCGCGACGGAGCGGCCCCGCTGCGCGAACGATTCGCCAAAGTCGCCGTGGAGAACGTCGCGCAGGTAGAGCAGATACTGCTCCCACACCGGTTTATCCAGGTGGTACTTGTGATTGAGGTTCCGTTGCACGGCGGGCGGCAGAGGCCGGTCCATCGTGAACGGCCCACCGGGGACGTTGTGCATCAGGAAGAACGTCACCGTTGCGACGATGAACAGGACAGGGATTACGAGCAGCAACCGCCGGATGATGTACGTTGTCACGCTCGTCCATCCTCGCGCGCGCGGTTGCCAGGGGCAGGCCCGCCCCCGGCAACCGCATTATCGCACGCTAGGAGAGATAATCTCGCCGCACGTTCGGCGATCACTGCTTGGCGATGTAGACCGACTCGAACAGCGCCTCGCCAGCCCAGCCGGCATCGGTCAGCGCCGGAACAACACCCTTCACCTTCGGCTGGAAGATGTTGACGCGCAGATCATGGTCCATCACCGCCAGTGCGGCATCCTGGAGCATGATCTTGTCGCACTGCGCGTAGAGCGTTGCCGCTTTCTTCTGGTCTGCCTCCTGCATCGCCTGCTTCACGCACTGGTCGAACTGTGGATTGCTGTAGCCCGGCTTGTTGGTCGTGCCGCCGGTTGTCCACAGGTCGTTCGTCCAGTCATCAGCGTTGGGATAGTCGCCGATCCAGCCGCCCCAGAACAGTTCGAACTGCCGGTTCGTGTAGCGCTGCGAGCGCGTCTTACCATCCACGATATCGGCCTGGATGGTGATATTGAGGTTGTCTTTCAACTGCTTGGAGAGGAAGTCGAACAGGTTCTGGTTGGTAGGCGACTGGGTGAGGATGATCTTCGTGACCGGGAAGCCCTGGCCGTTGGGGTAGCCAGCATCGGCCAGCAGCTGCTTCGCAGCGGCAGGATCGTACTTCTGGATATCCTCGTTCGCCTTATCATAGCCCGGCAGCCCCGGCGGCAACCACGTTGCACCCGGTTGCACCGTGCCCTGGAAAACAACCTGCGCGAGCGCGTTGCGATCGACAGCCTTCGCGATCGCCATCCGCACCTTCGGGTTATCGAACGGCTTCTGGGTGAGGTTGAACTCGATGCCGCGCGTGCTCTGCTCGGGGAACTTGATCACGAGTTTGCTCAGGTTCGGGTCGTTGAAGACCTGCTGCGCGCTCGCGCCAGGAACATCGGTCTCATCCAGCTCGCCGTTCTTCCAGGCATTGAACGCCTGACTGCTGTCATCGATCAGGCGGATCGTGAGCGTCTGGATGATCGGCTTCGGATCGAGCGTGTAGTTGGGGTTGGCAACCAGCGTGATGTGGTCCTTGGCTGCATACTCCTTGAGGATATACGGGCCGTTGCCGACTAGGTTGGCGGGGTCGTATGCCTTATCGCCGAACTTATCGATCACGTTCTTATCGGCGGGATAGGCGCCCCAGATCGCCAGACGGTCGAGGAACGAACCACTCGGCGCCGTCAGTTTGACCTGCAGCGTGGTATCGTCGAGCGCCTTCACGGCCACGGCGTCGCGCAGTTGCTGCAGCTCCTGATCGGTCGGGTTCTTCGGCTTGTCCTTGGTACCGAGCGCGGTGCTGTAGGCCTGGCCACCCACGATATCGTAGTAGAAGCCCGCGTAGCTTCCCGCCACCTTTGGATCGAGTTCGCGCTTCAGCGTGTACTCCATCGTCTGCGCGGTGATCGGGTCGCCGTTGCTAAACTTCTGACCGGTCTTCATATGGATGGTGTACGTGAGGCCATCCGCCGAGATACCGCCGTTCTCCTTGGTTGGGATCTCGGTCGCGAGGGCGGGGACGAGGTTACCATCCTTATCGAAGACGAACAGGCCGCGGAAGAGCAGGTGCTCGACGGCGATATCCTGTTCGAACTCCGACTGCTGCGGATCGAGGAACTCGGGTTCGGCCGCGAGGCGCACCGTCAGTTTCTGCTGATCCGGGGGCGCGGCATCAGCCGGGCGCTGGTTGGTTGCCTGCGCCGCTGGCGACGCGGCTGCCGCGGAGGGCTTGGCCGCCGCGGTACCCGGCGCTGCCGCTGACGCGGCGGCCGACGCCGCGGCGGATGCTACCGCCGAAGGCTTGGCCGCGTTGTTCGCGGTGTTGTTTTTGTTGGCGTTGTTGCTGCTGCCACAGGCCATCGCCAGCGCTGCGGCGGTAAGCAGCCCGCCCATCGTCAGGAGTGCGCGAGATTTTTGGCGCATGTCGTATCCTTTTGTCCTTAAAGATCGGGAGCCCACAACGGTCGAGCGAGTGTGTTCGCGTTGCCGAGAATGCTCTCGATATCACCTCCTCTCACAATGCACGGGCGTCCTGGTCAGGCCACCACGCGGTGCCCGCCGTCCGCGCAGGCCTCTCGTAAGACGGTACGATACAGGGATGGATCGCCAACGACAAGTGCACGCGGATTACGACGGGAGGAAAGGCGAGCGTCGAAACAGATTCGACCGCAAACCGTCACCGATCGGTCATGAGCATGACTTCGGGCCACGGCAGCGCATGCGCTCTCCTCCCAAAGGCACGACGTCGAGCGCGGTTCTTCGGCATCTGCCACGGCTTCTCCGCCGGCGCCGGTGGAGAGCAGACGGTTGGGCCAGAGCTGAGTGTGATCATCTGCGTGAGCAGCCCGGCAATCTATACAGCGAGTTACCCGTAGGCAGCAGATGTCACCGCGCATGCGGATCTCGGCACCTCGCCGACTGGATGCACACCGGGATGAGCGTGCCCTTGCCAGGCAAGGAGACAGGTGTACAGCCCCATAGGGGCAAGCCCACCCGCCTGACTGTGCGCAGACCGTTGCCATGCTCGTCCTGCGCTGCGCACTGCCAGGTTTGGAGAGAGGTCCCGGGCGGCGAAAGGGGCGCGCGTGCAGTCACGC
>Ga0209061_1000865_pt1 | contig 61365 bp, 47 predicted proteins | sample Coa_R1_10_FD_187157 | JGI IMG/M metagenome (GOLD analysis project Ga0209061, IMG submission 187157) | Surface soil microbial communities from Centralia Pennsylvania, which are recovering from an underground coalmine fire - Coalmine... | ecosystem: Environmental > Terrestrial > Soil >... | reverse complement strand
GGCGGAAGTCTCCGTATAGTTGATATTTGGTTCTTGGCCTGAACTCAAATTCAGACTAACGCGGCTTCCGCCAGCCCCGGCCACCCACTACGCTCACGTGGCAGAGGAGCTAATTTGGACAAGAGTGGCAAAAAACAGTACGCGGATGCGCTCAGTGTAGATCCAGGTGAGTGTTTCCGACATCGGCTGGCCGTTCTGTTCTTAATCGGCAATGGCCCGCAATGCCTGGTGTCCGCCGATCCATGTGGAATCTACGCTGCCGGGGCGCATGGCGTAGCCCTTGATTCCGCTCTGATCGTGGATTAACTCCGGAATGGCCGCTTCGAGCCGCGTCGGGATCTTCGCTGGCGCGATTCATGTTTTGTTCGAACCAATCGTCTCCGTCCGGACCTGTGAGTTGCATTTTGATGCCGGCCCACAAAGCTGTCTGCGGGTGCGAAGCCGGTTCCTGCGCCACGACACAAGCGCACAGCGCCGACCGCTACCCCAGCGGCGCGGGAAGGAATGGACATAACGCCGTCCTTAGTTACTTGCAGTCTACGCTAATCCGCGCTGGAGCGCATCCCCATCGCCGCTTCGTATGCCTCACGCACTTCCGGGGGCTGCCCGGCCTGGAAGGGGTAGCCATCGATCAACTGCCGCCCGAGGATCGGATGGCGCAGCAATTCCTCGCGGGTCACGCCTTCGGTGAGCAGCCGTCGCTCGGCTATGGGGAGCGGCACGCGGCGGTTGCGCTCGGGATCGCGAATTACCGCTTTCGGGTCCTCGCCGCGCTCTACCGCTTCCAGGTCGCTCAGGAACCGTTTGCGGATGAGCAGAATCCCGCGATCGCTTGTGGCCAGATGCTCCTGGCTGCGGTCCGCGATTGTGCCCTGGCCCACCCACGCCACAAAATCCTGGTTCATGATGTGGCTCGAAATCCAGCGCCCGGTGACCGGGTCCTTAACCGGCCCGTGCCACGCCGGAATGCGCTGCTGCACATAGGGCTCGCTTTCGCGCGGCACGCGGCTGAAGGCCCAGGTTACGCTGAGCGTGTTCTCGTCGTCTATGGGCACGCGCCACTCGAAGTGATCGCCGGTAAACAGACAGTTCGGCCACAGGCAGACGCGGCCGATGGTCCACATCGAATCGGACTCGGTCATCCCTTCGCGAATGCGCCGGTACTGAAAGCCGTACTCGAATTCGTCGAACTCCAGCTTCAGATGAGCGGGCGCGTAAGGCCCCAACTGGCCGCGCTGGCGAATGCTCCAGTTGGCGTGCATCCATTCGAAATGCACGGGGTCGATGGAATTTTCCTGGCATTGAAACCAGTTGCAGGGCACTTCGGCGAAGACGACCTGCACGAAGCCATTGGCCCAGGTGAACGGCTCCCAATTGGGCACGAGCGGCCGCGGCTCGGGCCCCAGGTACGCCCAGACTAACCCCGCCCGCTCTTCGACCGGGTACGCCGTGATGCGCACCTTGTCGCGGAAGCAGGCCTGCGGATTGGCGACATCTTCGAACGGCTGCGCGGTGCAGCGGCCGGTGTGGTCGAAGAGCCAGCCGTGGTAATTGCAGCGGATGCCTTCGGGTTCGACAAAGCCATAGGAAAGGTCGGCGCGGCGGTGGGGGCAGCGGCGGTCCACCAGGCCGTAGGCGCCGTTCAGGTCGCGATAAAGAGTAAGATCTTCGCCCATCAGGCGGACGGGTTTGACAGGCGTCTGGTCGAATTCGCTGGCCCCCGCGATGGGCATCCAGTAGCGCCGCAGCAGACCGCCCATCGGCGTTCCTGGCCCTACCCTTGTGAACAGTTCATTTCTGGCTTGATCGAGCATGCGCGCCCCGATTTTTCGAAGATTTTTCGAGTATACCGCCCACTACCTTCTGCGGAATTCAAGCCATGTGGATGGGAAAGGGCGGGCTCCGGGTGAGGCGCGGGGCGAGAGCGCGGGGCGCCGTGTGGATGCGAACGGCAGCATTGCTGGCAGCGCTGGTGGCGCGGGTGGCCAACGCCCAGGCGCCGGCTTATTCCGCCGACAGCATCGTGGACGCGGCCAGTTTTAGCAAAGGCCCGTTCGCGCCCAATTCGATCATCAGCATTTTCGGGTCTACGCTCGCCTACGGCACGGCCACGCTGCCAGAACACACCACGACCTTGCCACTCGAACTGGCCAACGCGGAAGTGTATATCGACGCCTACAAGCAGCCACTCTTTTATGTTTCGCCCACGCAAATCAACCTGCTGGTGCAGAGCAATCTGGTACCGGGAACGCACACCCTATACGTCGTCCGCCAGGGAATCCATGGCCCGCAGATACCGATTACGCTGGCCGCCACAGCTCCGGAATTGTTCGCCACCAGCGATGGCTTCGCGATTGCGCAGCATGCCGATTATTCCCTCATCACCACGGCTTCTCCCGCCGTTCCCGGAGAAATCGTGGTCCTCTGGGGCACCGGCCTGGGCGCTACCGATCCCCCGGCCGATCCCAACGGAATCATCCCGTTTTTCCCCGGAAACGCCACCACCCCCGTACAGGTGCTGCTGAACGGAAGCGCGCTTGACCCCGGTTTGATCAAATACGCCGGCCTCAGCCCCGGCTCGGCCGGTGTGTATCAGGTTAACGTGCAGTTGCCCAACAATTTGCCGGCAAACCCCCAAATCCAGCTTTCGGCGGGCGGCCAAACCAGCGCGACCAATATCCTGCTTGCCGCGCAACCTTCCGCCAACTAGCCGCGTTCAACAGGTAGAATCGGTTTAGGAGTGCTGATGTTTTCAGGCAACTGGTTGCTGGCAGTTTCGCTCGCAGTACCGATGGCCGCGCAGCAGGCGCCGGAGCCGCAACCTGGGCAACCGCAGGCCAAGCCACTCGAGCCGGCGCAGGCGCCCGCCGAGGTCACGGTTTCCGCCGGCACCCGGGTTCCGCTGGCGCTCATCAATAGTGTGAGCACGAAACACTCGGCGGAAGGCGACCGGGTGTATTTGCAAACCGTGTTCCCCATCCTGGTGAACAATCGCATCGTGATTCCCGCAGGCAGTTACGTGCTGGGCACGGTGACGGAAGTGAAACGGCCGGGGCATGTGAAAGGCCGGGGCGAATTGTGGGTACGATTCGACTCTCTGACTCTGCCTAACGGCGTCACTCGGGATTTCCGCGCCCGCCTGGGCGGGGTGGATGGCGTCGCCAATGAAGAACTGGACCAAAAGGAAGGCAAAGTGGTGGCCGATGACAACAGAAAAGGGGATGCCATCACAGTGGCCGGAACGACGGCTGCAGGAGCTTCGCTCGGCACGGTGATCGGCGCGGCTACGAAACATGTGGGCATGGGCGCGGGCATAGGCGCGGGAGTTGGCGCGGCTGCCGGCATGCTGGGCGTACTGCTAACCCGCGGGCCCGATGCCGTTCTGGCGAAAGGCAGCACTATCGAAATGGTCCTCGACCGCAACGTAAGCTTCCATGGCGCCGATCTGAATTTCGGCAATTACCAGCCGCCCGCGCCGCCTTCTCCGGCTCCCGATCCGGAACCAAAGGGCAGAGGGTTTCCATTCCCTGGGGGTTTGCCGTTTTAGGGCCCGAAATCGCTCGCTAACACTCGCGGCTCCGCTGGGATTGGCTTCCGCTCCGTGGAAAGTGTCCGCGCCTAGCGCGCGGCTGCGACGGGAACGGGCTTGGTTTGCGCGCGCCGGAATACCGGTATGGTTTCCAAACGCGTTGGCTGCTGCTGCCGCAACATCGGCTGCGCAGTCCGCAGTAGCGACATCGTCATTCCCGCTAGAACCGGCAGCAGGGCCGTGTAAGCGGCGTGAATGAAAAGGCCGGTGACTAAGAACGCCACCAGCGAGTAATTCAGCGCGAGCGCGTGGCAACTGATTTCTTTCAGCGCGGGATTGCCCCTAGTGCGCCGGTAGAGCTTGTGCGACTCCCTCCAGGAGCGGAACACGATCCCGATAAAAAACAGAAACGCCGGAATGCCGCATTCGCTTGAGACTTCGGTGAAGCTGTTGTGCGTGCCGATCCAGGCGCCTCTGCGCTTTCCTTCGGCCCGCTCCATGTTATCTTCGGCGACCATGAACTGGCCGGGACCGACGCCGAGCAGCGGGTGCCGCAACGTAAGAATCAGGCTGCGCCGGAGCATGTCACGGCGAGCGGCCGACGACGAGACGGCGCTAGCCATCATGGCGCTATCGTCCGGCTGGCCGGCTTGCGCCAGCGGCTCCGGACTCACCGGCACTTCCGTTTCATCCTCCGCAAAGAAGGTTTGATACCGTTGCTTGAGGTCGCCCGGCAGAGTCAGCGCCGCCAGCATCAGCAGCAGCGCCGCCCCCACCAGCACCTTCATTTTCCCCAACACCGATGCGCGGATGAACATGACGATCACGATGGCCAGGAGAGCGATCAACGCGCCTCGCGAGCCGGTTTTGCTGATGATGTATAACATCAGCGCTTGGATTCCGGCGGCGGCCACTTTGGCGAAAACCGGCCGCCAGAGCGAGTACAACGCCCACCAGAACGGCATGCCGATCAGCAGGGCCTGCGCCATCTCGTTGGGATTTGAGAAGCGGCCATATTCCAGATACAGCCGGCCGCTATCCATGTTGCCGCGCGTGGAGCAGGTGATGGTAAGAAACAGAATCGCCGCCGCGATGCCCTTGGCCGCTCGGGTATATTGGCGGAAATCGGTAATGAGCGAAGCCGTGGCCAAGAATACGACAAGACCGATTAACCACTCATCGGTCAGCGTTTGCCAGCTTCCGAAGCGCCACACGCTGAAGGGTATCGAAAGCAGGAAGAACGCCGTGAAGCCGATCGCATACAGACCGATGCGGTCGCGAAACGCGACGAAGAGCGAGCCTGTCAGAACCAGGTAAAGACCCATGAGCCGGTAACTGATACCCGGAACGTGCAGAGAGGTGAAATACAACTCAAAAACGCGGCTGAAGATCATGAACAGGAAAGCGACCAGCAAGCCGAAACCGAGCGACTGCATGATGGTCGGGTCCGGCATGGGCATGGCTGCCGCCGCGCCGTTCGCGCGCGCTGGTCTCAAAGGGGCGGCGCGCATTATTCCCGGACCCTCACGCGAAAAACCGCCGCATCGTTGGACTGGTATACCGGTTCCAATAAGTTAGGCTGCTCACTCGCCAGTGGAAACAGTAGTGTGCGGTCGCTATCGAATGCCCGGCTCGCCACCAGATAATCCGCATGAATACTCTTCAGATACTCTATGATCGCCTGCGCATCGGTCTTGGGATACACCACGCATTGCCTCCCGGTAAAGAAAGCCAGCAATTTGGGTTTGGAAAAGACGATTCGCGCTTCCGGCGAAGTATTCTCCCGAACGAAACCGGCTATTTCCTGGAACCCGCGGCTGTTGGTTCCAGCGGTGCGAAGGTCCGGAACCGCGCCGGCCGGAGTGTGCCCCACGTGCGGCGCGTACAGAATCAGAATCGCCCCCAGCGCGCCCGCCGCGACTGCCTTTGGAAAGCCCTTTCGCCGCTGTAACCAGAAGATAGCCTCACAGCAATCGAGCAGCCAGAGCGGAAGCACGGGCAGCAGGAAACGAAGATCCTGATCGACCGTCCAAATTCCAATCATCGCCAGATATATGACCGTGAAGATCTGCGGAAAAGCGGCTCCGGAACGCAGAGTGAGAAAGAATCCCAGAAGGCCCAGCGCGGCTAGCAATAGCAACAGTAACCAGCCACTCACTCCAGGCACGGCGAATAACTTGTACCGGACTGACCACGCATATGCCTTCACATACTCGATAAGAGTGGGCAGTTCGAAATTCAACATGTGCAGATAGGCTTGTTGGCCCGGTAACAGCCATCCTTGAACGGCCGCTCCGATGCCGCCTATGGCCACGCTGATCCATAACCCGCGCGGAAGAGCAAAGCGGCGCGAAGGGGCCGAAGCACGAATCAGTTCCGCGGCGAGCAGGCACGGGAACAGAATCACACCGATGGTCCGGCAGGCGCAGCACAGGTACAACAGCACACCGATCCAGATAGCGTCACTACGTTTTTTCCAGTGAGTGCGGCTGGCCACGAGCAACCGCTCGAGCAAAAGAAAAAAGAGGCACAGAAACGGAATATCCGAGGCGGGGGAATTCGTCAGGTACTTCGAGCAATACGGACTAAGTCCGAGAACTAGCAGGATTATAGCGGTATAGCCAGGAGGCAGGAAGTGCCGAAGATAACGGGAAATCGCCCACAGAGCCGCAAGGAGGAGCAAGATTCCGTCCAGTTTCAGTAACTGTGGGTTATAACCCGCTACCCGGAATACGGGCGCGAGCAGAATCGGAAGCAAGGGCGGATAAGCCGGAGGGCCGATCTCCGGTTCGGCGGGGTTGTACAGATAGCCCGTCGCGGAGTAGGAATGGCCCCCCGCCAGATTTTGCGCGTGGGCAAAATATAGTGCGTAGTCGTCCCCCCAGGGAAAGCCCTGCTGAATGGAAAGCAAGTAGAGAGTACCGAGCAGAACGAGAACGGCGGAGATGAGTAAATGCCCGTATGCCACGCGTGTGAGCTTTAGAGCTTTGGGCTGGGCGGTTTCTGTCTGAGGAAGTGAGAGAGTGGACGTTTGGGGCGGGTGTAAAGCAGCGGGCATACAGGCAAATTGTATGCACGCTCAATTGCGTGCTCCGTTTCCAGGCGCACGCCGGGACTACATGTTTGTGCGGCGACACTCCTCGACCCTGCTCAGATTGTGCGGAAGAGCAGGACCCGCTCTCTGGGCGGCAGCAGCTCGAATGGAGCCGCCGCCGCCAGCGATTGGGTGGCGTCGTCCTTACGGGACGATCGCTGCCCCGATGGCTCCTTTCGTTCCGTCCGAATACTTGACCTGGTAGTACACGGTCCGGCCGCTGATTCCGGGTATCTGAATGGTGCACCCGGAGTTGCAAGCCAGCGGTGTGATCGATTCGGAGGCGTAAGTGTACGGCGTGGCTTGAATCGTAGATGCGGCTACCTGGCAGGCTTCCTGCCGGGAACTGCAGTAGAACGCGTTGAACGGGCCGTTTTCCGCGTATCCGAACTGCGCCACGGCCGAGCCGTGGCCGGCCGCGCCGGTGACGTTCACCGGAACCCAGGTGGTCCGGTCGACGCCATCCCACGCCGGCATCGGCGGAACCGTCACTGCGAACACCGCGCTCTGCCCGCTGAAATTGGCATTATCGGAATAGGTCAGAAGGAAATTGCCCGGAGGGGCAACCCGCGCCGACCAGTAGCTCGACTGCTTCGAAAGCGGCCGGAATGAAGAGGTGACCGGGCGGATGTTGCGCCCGTTATCTACCGGGTCGTCCCAGCGCACCTGCGAAATCCGGGCATGTGTAGCGGCGCCGAGCAGCAGATAGGTTTGGGTGTTGTCGCCGACGCCAGCCGGGCAGTTGGCATACCAGTTACCCGCGGCGGAGCCCGAGTAACATTCGCCGTTATTCTTGGCGTAGCAGTAGGTATACGGCGTGGCGAGCGATGCCACCGCGCCGCCTGAGGCCGTTGAGGCGCTGCTCACATCGCGCATGGGGACGCCGCCGCAGGAGGCGATCACGGTGGAGCGCTTAGGATCGTAGGCGCCAATCGAGCCGCTCACCTGGTAGATGCCGCCGCCCAGTGAGTCCCAGTTGGTGCCGCCGTTTTCGATGGGCCGCGCTTCCGCGACGAAGTTGGGATTCGCCACCACCGGGGCTGTAGGCGCGCCCGAGACATAGTATTCCACGTAGGAGCCGCTAGCGGTCGCCGTGTCCGCAAAGGCCGGCCACTCGGGAACCGACGCCGTAGCCGGTTGGCCGATGTAAGCGAGGTTGGCGCCCGCCTTGATCTGCACGCACGATTGCGCTTCGTCGTTCGGGCAGTTGTACCAGGCTCCGCCGCCGCCGGCCGCGTTCACCGAGTATGCGGCGTGATCGATGGAGTACATGTCCGGCTCCATGCCGCTGCCGGTGCCGTGCGGGTCCGCGAGGAAGTTCCACGCCATGCCGGTGGTCTCGGAATTTATGGTCGCAACCATGCCAAGCGTGGTGACGCCGGTGTGATCCATCGGCTTCTGGCATGCCAGGCAGAAGGCGTTCGGGATGCCTCTCTCGACCGCCCAGGTATTGCCGTTGATGCCGATGATGGCCATCTGTTCGCAAAGCGTGCCGCAGTTCATGTCCTGCATCATGAAGTGATCGCCCACCTGCACGTTCATCAAAAAGTGCCAGCCGGGATTGGCCGAATTCGGGCAGTTGCCGGGTTCATCGTTACCCGGTGTGGGATCGCATGGCTGCCCCTTGACCGTGATGACATCGGCGCCGTTGGCAGGCGCAACCAGCCCGGAAAATCCGGGGATGGGCGTTCCCGCGGCATAGGCCGGAGTGGCGGTGAGCTGGCCGGAGGCCAACTGCGTCAGCCATGGGCCGTCGCCGTTGTTGGGCGCTCCCGAATCCATCGGCCAATAACCGTTGCTCTGCACGTTCGAAGCGGCGGTGATCATAATGTGAGAGCCATCGCCTGCCACCGGGCTCACGCTATGGAATCCGCACCAGCGGCAGGTGGACGCTTCCCATAAAGGAACGGCCGCAATCGGACAGGCGGCGGCGCCGCACGACGTATTGGTGGGATCGAAAACGCCCAGCCATCCGGTGGAATTCTGGACGCCTTGCAGGAATTCGATGATGATGTATTTCTCATTGCCGATCAAACCGATTTGTGCGGCCGAACTGTTCAATACCGGGTCGAAGCGGCTGTCGAAATTGTGCATCAGGGCGAACACATCCTTGCCGGCCGAATGCGGTGTCAGATTGGTCCAGGTAACACTCAGGTCGCCGGTCTGCCAGCCGCCCTGATAGGTGCCCTGCAAAATAATCGGGGCGTTGTTCGCCCAGTTCATGGCGTAGAAGTGACCCAGCGCGCCCGACCAGAAAGTACTCTGGGAAATCACCGGCGAATCGGTAGTATCGCCGCTAAACGTGCCATAGATCACTCCGGAAAACGTGCCGATATTACGGTAAATGGCGTCGGTGGGATCGACGAAGAAAAGCTGCGAGTCGCCATTCACCGTCATGCAGACGTAGCCCTTTTTCTGGTCCGACGATGTGACCGTAGACTGGCTGCACATGATGTTGTGCGATCCGGCCGGCCAATCCATGCCGAAACCCAGTGGATACATGGCAACGCCCGTTTGGGGGTCGATGGTTCGAGTGGTCTGGCTATTGATGGTAGGCCAGGCTGCCTTGCCCGGATGCAAGGGATCGGCGGCGGCCGGTTCGGGGTACATGTTTCCGAACTGGGGATTTTCCGTGGTGAAGGTGGTGGAGGCAGTACTCCCGCCGCAAGTCACTTGAAAGAAATGCAGCGTGTTGTTCTGCAAAGCGCGCGAGTAATACGTGCCGTTGCTGGCCTGCTGGGCCGTCCTTTGGCCGATGACCACAATCCGCGCCGTCCCGTTGCTGATGCTTCCCGCACGGCTGTCGGAGTTTGCGCCGGAAAAGAGCGTGGGGTTCACGTCCGGCACCGGATTTGAGGAAAGGGCGCTGCCCTCATTCACGGTAAACGAGCACGCCGAGCTGTTGGGCGCGTTGTAGGCAATGATCGCCTGTGTCGGGCTGGTGCCAATCACCTTCAGTCCCGTAATGCCGGAGGAAGCCGGTTGGAGTGTGATGGTAGCCTGCGCCACCACGCTTTTGTTCCAGATACTAATGGCCGAGAGGACCACCGTTTGCGCCGTAGTGATGCTTGCGGGAGCGGTGTAAGTGGCCGTGGTGGCAAACGTACTGCCCCAGGTTCCGCTAGGGAACGAAAGCGCGCCCACATTCGCGCTCAAGCTCCAGGTCACTCCCGGTAGGCCGTCCGTCACTTTCAAGGTAAACGCCTGCACCTGCGAAGCGGTGAGAGTCACGGTGGCCGGAGTCAATGCAAGCGTCTCGGTTTTCGGTTTCATCGATGCGGGTTTCGGGTTGGCCGCATCCGATTGGCCGGCGGGTAGCGGCGACACGCCCGTGGAGATCACGCTGGCATGCGATACCGATGCCGCGCCCGAACCATCATCGAAGACGGCCAGAGAAGCATCCGGCGAAAGCGCGGCGCGCGGCGGAAGAGCCGCATCCGTGGTTACGAGCGGCTCGGTTTGCCCGCTAATGCCGTGCATCAGCACAACCTGATTTGCGCTTCCGGAAGTGGAAATGGCGCAATAGGGCGCGGCGCTGGCGCAACCGATACTGACGGACGGCGCCGCCTGCCCGCAAGCGGCTAACGTCAGAACAGTAGAAAAGATTCGGGAAGAAAGCGGCATCGTGGCGACTTCCAGGCCGCACCCTTCCCCTGCGGCGCTCGCGGCGCCCCCGCCAATGCCGGAAGATTGCGGCATCGTTGTGACCAGGTACTGGCGGCCGTCGCTGTCTGCGAGCAGATCCGCTGCCAAACCGCCGGTGTTGCGGGGCCCCCGCGCTTCGAAGTCCAACGCTCCCGTGTTCTCATTCACCGACCACAGACCCCAGGCCGGCGACCCCATCATCAGGACGTACCGTTTCCCGGTGGTTTTGTCCGCGCTTTTCGAGATCAGCACCGTGCCGGGTGCATCCCAGCCCATCTGTGCCGTGGCGTCCGCGGTCGTGTAATTGGCGCAGTACGTCCTGACCGCCGTCAGGTCGAGCGCGCAAACCTGATTTTCGCTGGCGGCCCGGAAGGCCATCCAGTTATCGCTCGAAATGCCGCTGTTTGCTCCCGCGGCGATCGATGTAAAGTGCTGCGCGGCAGCGGCATAGTCGATGACGGTAGAATCCGCGCCCGTGGATAAGCGATGGCTGCGGACCTGGGTGCCGGAAATGTAATAGTAAAGATCGTCGTCAGCCGAATCCCAAGCCGCGAAGTCCGCGCTGAACGGAACCCCGCTATAGACCACCTGGCCATTGGTCGCGTTTACCACTTCGGCCGCGCCGCTGGTTGGATTGCTGAGCAGGGCGTAACGATTATGGGCGCTCACCGGACTCGAGCCGCTGCCTTGGTGAACCCAGCCACTGGTTCCCAAAGCCGTTACCTGCGCGGCCGGATCGCCGGCCCAACTGGTCGCTGCAATTGGCAGAATTCCGAAAAGGGAAAATAGCAGTCTGCACACACGTCGAGCGTTCGGTTTCATGTCATGTCCTGATTCGCCGGGTGGAGGGGATTCAGAGCGCGCGGCTATTCCGCGGAGGCCTGAAACACCTACCTAAGGCGTGATTTTGGCCGACCGAAAGGAGAGGAACCTGACAACTCGCAGGCAACCAGGATCAGGACTGATCGAAGGATTTCGGCTCGGCTCAAGTTGCCCTACTTACAAATAGTAGGTTATCGGTGCATAAATTCACAAGCTAAATTTAGTACTGTTTTTTGCTCTCATATAGTACTGAAGAACACAAGTACTGTTACGAAGTACCTGGGAAATTTCCTTAAGGCATTGATGCGGCAAATACTTTGGTGCCGAAACGGTGTTCCGCCGCTGACCGTGCGTATCGCGCTAAGCTATTTGCTTAATGACTGCGGACGAAATTCGAGAGCTGGTTCAACTGGCGGTGGATTCGGGGATTGCCGAACTGGAGGTCCAGCGGGGCGAAAATCGGGTGCGTATCCGGCGGGCTATCGCCGGCGCGGGGGAAATTGCGGCGCCGCCCGGAACCTTAGCCGCGCACCCCGTAACTGCGCCGGCCGTTTCCGCGCCGGTGCCTCCGTCCTCTTATGCCGCGCCTGCGGGAACAGCCGCCGCTCTTCCGGAGACCGGCCTGGTGTTGGTGAAGGCGCCGATTGTAGGGACTTTTTATGAAAGCCCTTCGCCGGGCGCGCCCCCGTTCGTGCGTGTGGGGGAACGCGTCGAAGCCGGGAAAGTACTCTGCATCATAGAGTCGATGAAGCTGATGAACGAAATCGAGGCCGAAACCGCCGGTATCCTGGAAAGCAAGCTCGTCGAAAACGGGCAGCCGGTGGAGTACGGGGAGGCGCTTTTTGCCATCCGCGCGCTTTAAGAAGATCCTCATCGCCAATCGCGGCGAAATCGCCATCCGCGTCATCACCGCCTGCAAGGAACTGGGCATCGCGACCGTGGCGGTATATTCGGAAGCGGATCGCTACAGCTCGCACGTGCGCTTTGCCGACCAGGCCATCTGCATCGGTCCGGCCAAGAGCGCGCGCAGCTATCTGGACATCCCCTCGATTATCAGCGCGGCCGAAATCGCTAATGTGGATGCGGTTCACCCGGGCTATGGTTTCCTCAGCGAAAACGCCGATTTCGCCGAGGTGTGCGAGGCCTCGGGAATCGCCTTCATCGGCCCGAAACCGGAAGTGATCCGGCTGATGGGCGTAAAGGAGCAGGCGCGCTCGTTCATGCAGGAGATGGGTGTGCCCACGCTGCCCGGTTCGGCGGGCGTGCTCGCATCGCCGGAAGAAGCGTTGGCAGTGGCGGAGCGGATCGGTTACCCGGTGATTCTGAAAGCGTCGGCCGGCGGCGGCGGCCGAGGGATGCGCGTGGTCCACAGCGCCGAATATCTGCCCGGCCTGTTCCACCAGGCGCGCCAGGAGGCAGGCGCGGCATTCAGCTCGCCCGATGTTTACCTGGAAAAGTTTATCGCCGCGCCGCGCCACATCGAATTCCAGGTGCTTGCCGACCAGTTGGGCAGCGTCGAAATCCTGGGCGAGCGCGAATGCAGCATCCAGCGCCGCCACCAGAAACTCATCGAGGAATCGCCTTCTCCGGCCATGACGGACACGCTGCGCCAGGAGATTTCAGCTCGCCTGCAAAAGGCGCTCGCGGCCGCGCGGTACACCAATGCGGGCACCGTGGAATTCCTGATGGATGAAACCGGCGCGCTCTACTTTATCGAAGTAAACGCGCGCGTGCAGGTGGAACACCCGGTGACGGAAGCCATCACGGGAATCGACATTGTCAAAAGCCAGATCCGCATCGCGCAGGGCGAGCGGCTGCGCACGCTGATCCGCGGCCCGGTGCAGTTCCGCGGCCATGCCATCGAGTGCCGTATCAACGCTGAAAATCCCGACACGTTCGCGCCCTCGCCCGGCCGCATCACTGGCTTTCACGTTCCCGGCGGAATCGGCATTCGGGTGGATACCTGGGCCTACACGGATTGCGTGGTGCCGCCTTATTACGATTCGCTCATTGCCAAGCTGATCTCGCACGGCAGCGACCGCGCCGAAGCCATCGCCCGCATGAACCGCGCGCTCGATATGTTCGTAGTGGAGGGGATTCACACGTCCATTCCGCTGCATAAGCGAATTCTGGCTCATCCCGATTTCCGGGAGGGACGCGTCGATACGAACTTTATCGCGCGCTTGCTCGCGCCCGTTAGAGCCGAGTCGCCGGCCTGATCGCAGTCCGCGACCGGAAGCTGGGTTTTGAGGTCGTGGAGACTTGGCCGGAAAGCGGCTCAAGGTGATTGGAACATCCGATCGAGGCCGTGTGATCGTACTCCGGCCGGGCTAACCGTCGATCCATCCGGAGCGGTTCGAAATCCAGTTAGTGGTGGCGGACGTGGATTCCGGATACCAACGCCTGAAACGCGCCGGCATCGATTTCCGCGAACACCCCGAAGATATGCCGTGGCGCTGGCGGCGCGAAGTGCTCGTTGGCGCAAAAGAAGTGCCAGCGCTTTCACTTCCATTTCACTCCCACCAGCAGTTCCTGTTCGAATCAGGTCGAACGGTTCTTCGCGCCGATTACCCTGAATTCCGAAGTTGAACGTTGATCTACCTCGGGGCCTGTGGTTTTGAATGGTAGCTGGGCGGCTACCAGGGTCAGGTTTGGAGCGCCGGTTCCAACTTCGGCGAAGTTGGAATTTCCCAATGCAAGATGCTGTCCAGTAAGGGAATTCTCGTCTTTAGCCCGCCCCAACTTTCCGACAAGTGAATCACCAGACGGCGACCCGCTCGGCCGAGAATAGCGCCGCACGTGAGCACCTGAGTTCGGATGGTGGCCGGCTCTCGATAGCTAGGCAAACCGGCCGCACGCTGGAACTCGGCCAGTAGGTCGCGTATTTGCTCGCGAATCACCACAAACCGCCGTTGCGTACTCCAGCCGTGCAACTGAATCCGAAACTCGCCCACGGCGTAGTCATCGTCCAACACGGTCCATTGCTCCACTCGCTGGGCGGCGCGTTTTACCCAGGGAGTCAGTCGCGCCACTCCAATGTAGGGCAGCCGGCGCTGTTCCAAAAAGCTCAGCAGCTTGTCATCGAAGAAGCCCGAATCAGCCCTCAGCAAGCGGATCTTTTCGCGCTGTCCCCACAGCGCGAGAGCTTCTTTTGAGAAACTCCTCTACCCCCCGGCTGGTTCCACAGTTGCCGCTGCGGAGCCAGCCGTGGAAAAAAAAGTGGGCCTCGCTCAGCACCGCCAGCAGGGGATGATGACTGGGCCTTCCGTGCTTGCGCGGATTGTGTCCTTTGAGCGAACCTTCCTGCTGGCCGTAGCGCTCAAACACCGTCGAATCCAAGTCCAGAGTGTAGCCGTCCTGGCGCGGCGGCAAACGCTGCATCTGCCACTCGGCCAATGGTGCGTACAGCCGCTGGACCTGGCCCATGCCGAAGGCGCGAAATAAATTCCGAATGGTGTCGTCGGTGGGAAACCGTTCCATTCCCAGCAGCGCATGCAGCGCGCGATCACCCCGCGGCAGACTGGCGTGCGCAAACCGTCTGGCGCCCACCAGCACCGATCCCAGGAAAGCGGTGAAAGTCAAAGTCGGCTCGATGTGATTCGGCGACTTCCCGCAGATCGGCATGTGCTGCCGAACCGCCTTCACAAAGCCAATCTTGCCCAGAAAGGGGAGGAAAACCGCGATCCCGCCGAAGGGGGTCACGGCGCGTTGCGTCTCGCGCAGGATCAACCGCTCATCCGACAACAGGGCGGTGATCTCGCGCGGAACTGGTTTGTCCGTCGCGTCTGATTCCATTTCCCTGTTCTCTCAAATGCTTCACGGCAATCCTAACTCGAAACTTCGGTTTCCGGGATTACCGGAAGAATGATTCAATTGCGCAGAATTGTGGTACGAAACAAAACCCCCCGGCCTGGGCCGGGGGCTCTTGCTCATATCGACAGGATTCAGCTCACCGGCTGACTTGGACGCTCGTTCCTCCGGCGCCAGGGCCGCTAATGCGGGCGCCTTCACCGTTGGAAACAACCTTGACCCACAGCGCGTCCTTGTCCTTGTAGTACGAGGTGGCGCTGGCCTTACGCAGCGCATCCAGGCTGTCCTGCCGCGTAGCCGAGGCTGCAGTGGCGAATCCCGGCAGCTCGAAGATTACCCACGAGCCGCTATCCAGTTCGCTGAGGCGCAAAACTATGGACGGCCTTTCGGTGGTCACCTTGATCTCGGTGCCCGCTAGTACGTTGGTTGCTCCGGTCAGCCTGTAGTCCTTGCCATCGCGGCTAAGAACGACTGGCGGCTGAGCAGAATCTCCACCGATCCCGCCTTTATTGAACCTGCCTCTAACGAAGCCCCCTCTACCGAAGCCGCCGCCTGGACCACCCGCTCGACCAGCACCGGCAGCCGGACCGCGACCACCGGGCCGGCCGGGACCGCCCGGGCCCCCGGCGGCGCCAACACTCAAGCGCCCGATGTCGCCCTTGCATACAACAGCGTTCCAGGTGGGCTTGATCTGACAGGCTTTTGTGTCGACTGCGATTCCGTCATCTTCGTCGTTGATGAGAATGAAGGAGTCCGCGACACCGTCAACCGAGCCGTCCAGGTCGTGGAACACCGAGGTCTTATAGCTCTCATTGCCGTAATCGTCGTTGCTCCACTTATACTCCAGCGGTGGGAAGTAGACCGGCTTGGCGTTGACGAATTTCGCGCGCTGTACGGTGTTGTTGGAGCTCATTCCGAAGCTGGTATACAGCAGGTAAGAGATCGCTCCCGTCTTGCGGGTGGCGTTGTCCTGGAAATTCACGAAGGTGACGTTGTCCAGTTCATGACGGTAGTCGTAGAACTCGTAGCCGCGGATCGGGAAATCCGGGAGTTTGGGCTCCGGCAAGCTGCGGCCGTAAGCCAATTCCTCCGGCGTCCTGGGGTTGCCGATGTTCTCGGTTTCCCCCACGAACAGCGAGTCAACCACCCGTGACGTAAATGCGGAACGGCCGGAGTTGCCGGACGCATGCGTGTAGCCAATTGCGTTATCGGCCACCTTCAAGTTCTGGAACAGATGCATCTCACCGCGGGCCCAGAGGCCGCTATTCCGGTTCTTGTAGCTGGTGAAATCTTCAATGACCGACTCCACTTGAGGGCTGTTCGCGTCAGCGGGATTCGCAAGGGAAATATGCCCGCCGGTGGCGAAATGGCCATCGGCCCTGGGGCCGCGGTCCATCATGAAACCGTCAAAGTTCGAATGGGCGGTGTTGCCCTTGAACTCTCGCACCCGGGTTCGACGCGGCCAAGTCTTCGCACTGATCTCCGTGCCTTCGAACTTACCCGTCGGATGCTCGGGCAAGGCGAACCAGAAACCTGTCGCATCGGACCCCGCAGCCACGTTGTCCCGGTAAATATTGTCCGGATTAGTGATCCAGAAAGTCGACGCCGTGTTGTCGGAAGGGATCAGGATATCCTTGGCGTTCTGGCCGGCCGTATTGAAGTTCTCGCCGCCCTCGGCTCCGAACGGGCCGAGGTCTGTCGGGACGCACGGCTTGTCAGGATGACACTTGGTGAGGATCCCCAGGTTGTGCACGAACTGGTTGCCGTGCTCCACGGCATCCTCCAGGAAGAAGCAGTGACCAATGTTGTTGTAGGTCACGTTATTTTCAACGTCCAGGTAATTTGTGCCATGCACGGTCACACAGCGGCTGTAGGTGTCGTGAATCGCCGAGTTCCTGATGTACTGCCCCTGCGCATCGCCGATCAGATGCCAATGGATCGGATACCGGGCCAGATGCATGTTCTGACCCATGCGGTTGAGCTCGACGCCCTCGACATACATCTTGCCCCCGTCCATTGCCATGATGTGGCCGCCAAAGAGAGTTTTGTCTGCGTCAGGCGAAGCCTGAATCACGATATTGCGTGTCAGCATGCCGACTTCGCCACGTTCATCCACGCCGTAGGTGATCTTGCCAAAGTGCATGTAGTCCAGTTTCTTATCGAGCGTGATCGTGTTGCCACGAATGGCGGCAATGGTTCGCCGCTCTGCCTGATGGGGATCGAAATCCGTTGACGCAAGGACAATCACGTCGCCTTTTTTCCAGTCGCCGGCATTCAAGACTTCGATGGTGTTGCTGCCCGCGTCGGCCGTCTTTGCCAGCTTGGTCCAGGAGTTCTTCTCCGTGCCGTGCAGGTTCAGGGTTCCGCCCATCATCATGATGCCCCGGTCACTGCGGTCATTCGTTCCACCCGTTCCCGTCATATCTTCGTCTTTGACGTTGTCGGTGAGGGTGATTGTGGCCTTGCGCGTATGGGGCCTGGATTCGGTGCCGATTTCCAGTTCCCCGTGGACCATGATCCACTCGGTAGTTAGTTCGAGATCTTTGTTATCTGCGAAGCTTAGCTTGCCGTTGATCGTCAAACCGTGCAGTTCCAACGGACTGACATCGAGGATGACGTTCATATCCTTTTCGATAGTGACCACCGCATCTTTGGCCGGCACCTTTTTGTCGGGCCAGGTGGCTGGATCAGACCAGCGCTTCGCGCTCGCCGTCGAAGTCTTTTGCTGCGCTCGGAGGACAGCATATCCGCCGAGGCCTAAAAAGGCTGTAACCAGCAACGAAAGGAACAAGAGAGAACGTTTTCGCATCGTTAAATCTCCGTGATCGATCATGTTACGCTGCTTTCTTCCGCGAGGATCGAAGGACGTCTAGCAAGGGACAATTTTACACCTATCGCCGGCCGGGCAATATCCTCTGGTTTCAACGGATTCGCCCGCGCATGGGTTTTACGGAGCGCAGGGCTGAAGAGATCTGGGCACTGCGGTTCGGAGGCCAGGCATCCAACCGCCGGGTGTGATTCGTTCCAGCCACGATCTGACGTGGCTTGTAGAGCCACTGGCCATTCACCTTCACCCGACAGAACCTTCCGGAGATATGGGCTGGACTTTTTCGCTCCGCAGAACGCGGCGACCGAGAGCGGCAAATGGGGAATAGCCATGAGTCGCTAATTCGTTATTCCGCTATTCGCAGCCGTTGATGCCTTTAGTCAGGCAGATCGAGGAAGTGGGCGGCGGAGGCACTTTGAGGCCGCGCTCTTCCATCAGCTTCACCAGGAGCTTTTCGGCTTCGGGGTGGGCAATGGCCGATTGCACGCCTACGCGCACCAGGCCGCGGGCCCAATCGAGCGGAATCCAGGTGACGCCTTTCATGGCGCCGTTGACAGTGTCGCGGCTGCCGAAATCGTGGGCTTCGAGATTGGCGCCATGGTCGACCAAAAGCTGGATGACATCGGTGCGGCCCTTGTGAGCCGCACCGTGCAGAGCGGTGCGTCCCTGGTCGTCCTGGGCGTTGACGTCGACCCCGAGATCGAGGCACATTTTCACGGCTTCGAGGCTTTCGGCCGGCGACCACTCGAAAGTGACGCCCTCCACCCAGCCGATGCCGGAGGCGACCGCGAGCGCGGTGTCGTTGTGGGCGGTGGCGATCTTAGGATCGGCGCCATGGGCCAGCAGGAGCTTCATGAGAGTGACATCGCCCGATTGCGCGGCGCGCAGGAAAGGCGTGGCGCCATCTTCATAGAGCCACTGCATGGTGAAGTTGGTTCGGGTTTCGGTGGTATCTCCCTTGCACTCGGTGGGCGTAGACGCGACACCGCAGATGCGGGCGTTCACATTCGCGCCCTTATCGAGGAGCAGCTTGATGAAATCGAGATGATCCATATCGGGCGCGCGCACGGGATAGTCGCCGCCTTCGATATTGCGGTTATCCGTGGCGAGGTACAGGGGGGTCCAACCGCCGTTATTGGCGAGGTTGGGATCGGCGCCGTGGTCCAGGAGGTATTTGGCAAGCAGGTAATGGCGGTTTTGGGTGGCGGTGAGCAGAGCGGTCCAGCCGTATTTGGTGCGCTGGTTGACGTTCGCGCCGGCATCGACCAGAACCTTGGCGCATTCGAGGCAGTCTTCGCGGGCGGCGTAGACGAGCGGCGAAAGACCACCGCCATCCTTGATTTGCGGGCCGCGGAAGAAGGCGTCGAGATCGAAGGCATCGTCCGCTCCCTTGGCGCCAGCCGGACGGCGGAAGCGGGCCTGGGCCCGGACACCGCCCGCGCCCTGCGCGGACGCGGCGCGCTGCTTGATGGTGGGGGCAATGTTGAGCCGGGAATTGCGCGTATCGGGATTGGTTTCGGCGGCGATATCGGCACCGTGCTCGATGAGCAGCTTCATCGCTTCCGGATGTTTTTGCTCGGCGGCCCACATGAGGGCGGTGGTGCCGCGGAGGCTCTCCTTGGCATTGACGTCGGCTTTGTAACCGAGCAGGACCTTCACGGCATCCACGTCGCCGGTGCGGGCGGCCATCATGAGCGGCGTTTCGCCGTTGGGGTGGCGCTCGTTGGGATCGGCGCCAGAGGCGAGCAGCTTTTCAATTAAAGCGGCGTTACCGTTCTGAGCGGCCAGCCACAGCGGGGTGACGCCGTCGCGATTGGCGAGCTTCGGGTCGGCGCCCGCGCCGAGCAGTGTTTCCGTCATGCGCAAGTCGCCACGGTAGGCGGCCCACTGAAGAGCGGTGGCGCCATCGGGCTGCGCGGCATTGACGTCGGCCTTTTGCTGAATCAGGGCGCGAACGGCGCCGATGTCGCCGTTTTGGGCGGCATCGGCTACGGGGCTGCTGGTAGCGGCGCCGGCTCTAAACGCGAGACATGCGCCGAGGACCAGCAGGCTAACGGGGTATGCGCGTCGGGTACCCATGGACCTCCTTTGAGGCGCGGGGTAGCGCCGGGCCGAAGCCCGGCAGCGGGGCAGAAGCCCCGGCCCCCACAATGGTGTTTAGGCCAACAGACCAGGGACCGGGCCGGTGCCGTCGCCGAATTTATCCTCGTGGATTCCGTAAAGCTGGAGGATGCTCAGCAACAGGCTGCCGGTGGTGATGGTCTTGGACGGAATCGCGATGTGGCGTCCGCCTTTCAGCTTGCCGCCCGCTCCGCCGATCAGGACATGCGGCACGTCATAGTGAAGGTGCTGATTGGAGTCGCCCATGTTCGTGCCATAGAGGACCAGCGAATGATCGAGCAGGGTGCCATCGCCATCGGGTGTCTTGGCCAGCTTATCGATGAAGTAGGCCAGGCACTTGACGTGATACTGGTTCAGCTTCGCGTATTCCTTGATGCGGTCCGGGTTTTCGGCGTGGTGCGAACCGCCGTGGAAGCTGAGGCTGGGGACATCGCTGGCCGGATAGGCGCGGCCGGTGAGATCGCGCGCATAGAGCAGCGTGGAAACGCGGGTAATGTCGGCTTTGAATGCCAGCACCTGCAGATCGAAATGCAGCTTGATGTGGTCGTCGAAGGCTTCGGGAATACCGGTGGGCACCACGACGCCTTCCGAAGAGATAGTTCCGGTGGCCTTCTTGGCGATCTGCAACCGGCGCTCGAGTTCGCGGATATCGTCGGTGTACTCGTCCAGCTTGGCACGGTCGCTCGGGCTGAGATCCTTCTTGAAGCGGGCGAGTGTTTGGGTGATGGAATCGAGAATGCTGCGATCCTGCTCGCGGCGGATGGCGCGTTCCTGCTGCGAGCCGCCTTCGCCGAACATGCGCTCGAAGACCACCTGCGGGTTCAGTTCCATGGGCAGCGGCGTGTTGGGCGTCGACCAGGAGATGGAGTTGGTATAGGCGCAGCTATAGCCTTCGCCGCAATTGCTGGAATTGGCGCCGGGATCTTCGATGGCGAGCTGCAGAGACGGAATCAGCGTTTCCTGTCCGATTTTTTGCGCGATGATCTGGTCGATGGTCGTGCCGTCGCGGATATCGGCGCCGGTGGTCTTTTTAGGCTTATCGGCGCACAGGTAGGCGGCGGCGACCCAGTGATCGGCGCCGGTGACCCCGGGAGGCGGCTCGGCCGATTTCGACCAGAGCCCGCTAAAGATAATGGTGTGATCCTTGAAGGGCTCGAGGGGTTTGAAGATGAAGGGGAAGTTGCCCGCTTCGAGGACGGGCTTATCGGGGATCCAGTATCCTGGCGCCGCGCCATGCGGCACGAAGATACCGGTGAAACGGGTCTTGGGGACTGCGGCGGTTTTGGCTAAAGGCGTTTGCGCTGGCAGCATGGAATCGAGCAGCGGCAAAGCCAACGCTACGCCGGCGCCCCGCAGGACGGCGCGCCGGGAGATATGTTTTTTCGTGATCACCATTGCTTTTCCCTATTCCTCGTTAACCGGTATGATGCTACAGAAATTTTCACCACAGAGACACTGAGACATGGAGTAAAACCGAAAGGCAAGCCTCGAAGGCACAGAAGAAGCGGAGGACAGAGAGATCGATTCTTCCGGATTTCTCTGTGCCTCTGTGTTTCTGTGGTTCGCATTGCCTTTAGCGGGAAGCGCGCAACTGCGGCTGCGCAGTGTTTTCCGCGTCCTGGATGATCTCATTTTCCTGGAACTGGGGACTGCTGACTACGCCCAGAACCAGGGATGAGAAGCGGTAATTGTCTTTGGCCGCCTGGTGCACAATGGAGCGGACCAGGGGCATATCGTAATACTCTGTGCCGCGGCCGAGAGCATAGATCAGCAGCTTCTCGGTGGCCACGCGGACGAATTCAGGCGTGTACTTCAGCAGGGCGGCCCGGAGGCCGTTGACGCCATCGATTTTGGTTCCGTCAACCAGCATGCCGGCCGCATCGATCGGGTTGCCGTTGTCTTCGGTGCGCCAAGCTCCTACGGCATCGAAATTTTCAAGCGCCAGACCGATCGGGTCCATGATTTTGTGGCAGCTTTTGCAGGGTTCGACAGCGCGGTGCATCTCCATCTGCTCGCGCATGGTGGGCTTGTGGCCGCCGTGAACCGTGTTACCGGCATCCTTGAGGGACGGAACGTTTGGCGGCGGATCGGGCGGCTGCACGCCGAGGAAGACCTGCATTACCGTTTTGCCGCGAATGGGCGGCATGGTGCCACCGGGCTTGGCCGAAATCGTTTCAAAGGCGGCTTTGCCGAGCAAGCCGCGCCGCATCGCGAATTCCGGTGGAAGGATCACTCTGCGGAAGTTGCTGCCGTAAATGTTGGGAATGCCATAATGCTTCGCCAGCCGCTCGTTGAGAAAGGTGTAGTTAGCATCGATCAGGTCGGTAATCGGCCGGTCCTCATGCACGATACTATCGACAAACAGCTCCATTTCCTTCTGCATGGCGTTGCGGAGGTTGTCGTCGAAATCGGGGAAAGTGGCGGTGACCGGCGCCTGGGTACGGAGGGCTCGGAGCTGCAGCCACTGGCCGGCCCAGTTGTCAATCAACTGATTGGAGCGCTCATCGGACAACATGCGGCGCACCTGCCTTTGCAGGATCTCGGGTTCGTGCAGCTTGTTCTGGCTGGCCAGGGTAAGCAGTTCATCATCGGGGATGCTGCTCCACAAAAAGAAAGACAGGCGGGAGGCGAGTTCGATATCGCTGATGCGGTAAGGCTGGCCGGGCTTGGCGTTTTCCGGCACTATTTCCTTGCGAAAGACGAACTGCGGATCGGCCAGGATGCGGCGCAGAGCCAGTTCGATTCCCGAATCGAAGCTGCCTCCCTGATTGCGGCCCTGCTGGTAAAAACTCATAAGCGCTTCGGTGTCCTCGGGAGTGATGGGGCGGCGGAAAGCTTCGCGGGCCAGTTTGTCGACGATCTTCGTGGCGCAGGCGGTTTCTTCGCTGGCTGAGGCAGGATGGCAGATAAAGATCTTGCGGCGGGAGGGAGTATCGGCCGCGCCGGTCGGATTGTTGGGGCCATCGATGCGGATCTTGCCGACGTGGGGGAAGAACTTGAAGCCGGGGAGACCGCCGGTTTCGATGGTATCGCGGAGGAAGTGCTGATCGAGATCGTTGCCAGGGGCGTAATTAGTGGCGATGAAAGTGACGACAACCCTGTGGGGGCCGGCGGTTGCGTGGAACTTGAAATTGAAAGTGCCGTCTTCGCGGAGCCGCTCTTTATCCCAATCGAACACCTTCAGCCTCTGGCCATCGACCAGAAACTCGAGTTTTTCGCCGGTGATCTCGCCAAAGGGGCTGGTGTCGCCCATGTTGCCCTTGCTAATGGGCGTGATTTTGATGGCGTAATCGCCATCGGCCGGGAACTCGTAGTTCACGATCATGCCGCCGCGGGTGCCAAACGGCATACCTTCAATGTGGTAATCCTGGGAGGTATCTTCGGGAACGCGGAAAACAGCCTGGGTTGGCGTTGTGACATCGCCGATGGCGAGGCGGCTGATTTTGCTGGCGGCCGAGGTGTAGCCTTCGAGCAGTGCGGGCGAGAGGCCAAGCGCAGCAGCGATATTGTCGAAACCGCGGGTGGAGTCATCCGGGGGCAGGAACTTGGAGGCGTCGATGTCGAGCGCAAGCAGGTCGCGAACGGCGTTGCTGTACTCGGTGCGATTCATGCGGTGCAGCCCGGGGGGCGGAAGCATGGTGACGGCTGTGCGGTCGAGCGCATTTTCGGCGAACTCGATGGCGGACTCCATGACTTCCGGTTTCGGCCGCGGGATACCGGAGGGAGGCATCATTCCAGCGCGGAGTTTACGGACGATGGCTTCCCATCGTTCCGGGTTCTTTTCGACGTGGGCGGGATCGAGCGCATCCACTAGGAGGCGCTGCGCCGGCTCGAGACCGGCCTTTTTCGCCGCCGTGCCGTGGCAACCGCTGCACGTTTTCGTCAGAAACGCGCGTTCCTCATCGGCGGTCTTAATGAGGCCGTCCTGGGCCTGCGGCTGCGCGTAAGCGGCCAGCGAGAGACCGAGAAAAGCCAGGGACCCAACCGCGAATGTGTTCATTTTCATAAGCTTCCTGACCCACACCCTCACTTCGTTTCGAAGCTTATCGAATCCGTGGGGTTGTCGCAAGACCCCAAAAGAGCCATTTCCAGAGGGACAAATCGAGCCAGGAGTAGGGGTTGGAAGCAAAAAGGGGGGACTCCCCACGCCTTTTTTGCCCGTAGAAACGCGATCGCCCGCCAGAAGGCCGCAAGCGGGAGTTCGTGGCCCTGTTGTTGTTGATACCGGTAATGCGCTTCGGGCCGCGCTACCTGTGGCTGGCCGCGGGCGGCACCGAATGGGCCGACACGCTGATGGACCGCGACAGCCGCAAAGTGGCCGCACTCACCCGCTCGCTGGCGCACAAGGGAGACACCCTGTTTGTGTGGGGCTACCGCCCGGAGCTGTATGTGTATACGCGGATGCCGGCGGCAACGATCTTCCTCGACTCCCAGCCGCTGACCAGCGTCCCCGCCGACCGCCACCTGACCGACGCAACGCCGCTCGAAACCGCCGCCGCGCGCACCCGCCGCGCCGAACTGGCGCAAACCCACCCGGCGTTTGTGATCGACGGCCTGAGCCTGTACAATCCGCGCCTGGCAATGAGCCGCTACCCGGAGCTCCGCGCCTGGCTCACGCAATACCGCGAGGCCGGCCGCACGGCGACCTCAATCATTTATATGCGGCGGTGATTTGTACACGGCGATGATTGAGATGCGCTGCTGGCGGCCGGCCGCGCTTGTCTTCAATTTGACACCCGCTGAAGGGGTCTGATTAAATGAAGAAATCCTTGCTCCTCAGTAGCTCAACGGTAGAGCATTCGGCTGTTAACCGAAGGGTTGTAGGTTCGAATCCTACCTGAGGAGCCAAACTCAAGTCCTTAGTTTCCAACCAACTCCTGGAAAACCAACGACTTCCAGGCCGATTACGACCTTCGCGGCCACATGCGGGATTACCCGTTTTTGGCCGATTTTCCCCGCCTTTCCCGAGTTGAGTCCCGCCAAAGCCCCACCAGTCCTTTGCGATGTAAAGTGCGGCGAAAGCTGCTAGCACATGATGGTTCCGATTGAGTTTGCAGCGCAAGATGACCGCCGCCCATGCCGAGCTAGCGGCCCAATAGGTTTACCTGGACAGGATTGGCCTTCTCGCCTACTATCGGAGCGAGGGTGCTATGTACGAAAATCCCAGGTTCGTCTGGCCTATTCTGGATCAAGCCGATTCATCTGTCCTTGCGAGGCGTTATAGGTATGAGCAGGTCTTCAAGGCGGCGTTCGCCTATCGGCCAACACTATGGACCGCTCGCGTTCTTGATGAGCAGTCCACGTCGATCTGCGTCCAATTCGAAGACGCAAGGGGCAAGGACTACGGCCCGCCGATCCGATTTTCGGGCATGTGCGAACAGAAAGATATCGCTGAGCGCACAACATTTCTGCCCTGGGAATGAGCAGTATTGAGCGATGCCCGCCCGGTCCGCTCAGATCTGTAATCCTTCCTGTTTCGCCCAATCCTGAATGGCGTTCCAGTTCGCCCACGCCACGAGGTTCTCGTTAAACGACAATTCTTTCGCATCGTACTCGACGGCGTTGCGCATCTCCGTGATCGTCAACATCATATTTGCGACCTGCCGCGGGATGATACCGCTGCGCGACAACCGCGAGATACGGGCCGCGACACTCTCCTTTGGCGGTCTATCCGTCGTCCGATCCAATCGGGACAAGGCTTGGACAATGCGTCGGCGCCAATCGATAACTTCAGCAGGGGGAATTTGGGCCGGCTGTGTGTTTTTTGCAGCCTCAATCTGCTGCTCCAGTTCGGCAATCCGTCGATCGTTTGCCGCGATCCGCTCGTCCAGGTTCGGATCCGTCTTAGGCAGATTGATGATCGGGAGGGGACCGGATTGCGGGCGGACCTTCATGACCGAGCCGATTGGCGGCATCTCGTCGGGGCGACAGATCCCGCATGGCCTGAGTCCGAGTTCAACAGCCTTCGTCCAAGATTCTACTGGCCTCGGATTTCGCGCATTCGCACTCTGGAGAGATTGGCATGACAGCCGGTGGCATATCTGCGACCAAGTGTTGTAGACGCCAGCCTCTATCGTGATTGATCCGCCCACGGGCCAGATTCTAACGCCACGCACACTGCGGCGCAATCGGGACGACCGATAGGGATGACATGTCAAGTTCTGTGGTTCGAATACGCTAGTACCGCCGAACGTACCCCGCCGTTGTCTCCCGCCCATCCAGCCCTGCAACTCGCTAATCGCTTAGTTGTCCTAATCAAAGCTCATGGCGAACAACAAGAAGGAGGCGAAGACCGCTGCGGCCCACAGCAGCCTCGAGAAGGTCACTGACTACCGGTTCCCCGAAGCCACGCGCAAGAACAATCCGCCGGCCAAAATCGCCGCCGAAGGTACGATACCCCTCGTGCCGAAGGCCGAGTACTCGTACAGCCCCCGCCGGCCGCCGGAGTTGCGCTCCGATCCGACCGGCGGCGCGGATGAGTTGCCGGAGCTGCTGGCCACCGCCAGGCAACGCGCGTTTACGGAGCCGGAGGCGTGGGCGCTCGCGGAGGCGCTGCGCGTTCACGAGCCGTGGCTGGAATGGGCGGGCAAGCGGGAGGCGCGGTCGTTCGCCGTCGATCCGGTCGCGCTCCACATCCACGAGCGGGTGAGCGCGCAGGCGATTTTGAGGGTTGCGGCGCGGGAGGACGTGAACCGCTGCTCGTTGTTCGCGGACCCGGAACAGGAGTACAACGAGGCGGTTCAGTTCTACCGGCATGACGTGGACTGGTCCAACCGGGCGATAGTCTCCTGGTGATGTCGTCGCTGGCGCGGCGGGAGGATCTCGCGGGCAAGGTGCAGATGATTTACATCGACCCGCCATACGGGATCAAGTTCGCGAGTAATTTCCATCCGGAGATTGGGAAGCGGGACGTGAAGGACAAAGAGACCGATCTGACCCGCGAGCCGGAAATGGTGAAGGCGTACAGGGACACCTGGCAGCTTGGGATTCACTCGTACTTAAGCTGTTTACGTGATCGTCTAGAGAGGGCTACTGAAATCATCTCCTGGCAACGCATTTATTTAAATTCCCCCGCAGCAGTAACCCGGATCCGTATGGATGAATCTTCGGTATCGCGATCAGCCGGCAGGAAGACTTCGCTCGCTCAAAGTAAGCGCCGCTCGCTCTTAGTGAGCCTTGCCTACTCAAGCCGCTGCGGCCTGCGCCGCCGTTAGGGCGTTCAGGTAAGTTGGCATCTGGTGGTTGGCGATGATCGATCCGTTAAAAGCGGTGAAGCTCACGGGCGTCCCCACGTGTTCGAAATCGAGCTTGCGGGCGATGCCGAGCAGCACGCCGAGGAGCCCATGCGTGGGTTTGTCCGATCCCAAATTTGGCGTCGATAGCGGGACGGTGGTGACCAGATCCTCCGTATTCACCATGCGCCAGGCGGTCGCGATCTTCTGATTGAAGGTGACGGCGAAGGAAGAACTTCCCGTGCGCGGGCTGGCGAAATTGTATAGCTCGACCGCTGCCTGGTGGATCGCCAGATCGGCCGCCGCCAGCGTCGAAAGCGCTCCGCCTAGGCTGTGGCCGGTCGATACCACCCTCGACGCGCGCGCGCGTTCTACCGCGCCCAATATGGCGGCGGAGCACTGCGCGTACACCGTCGCAAAACCTTCCTCGACCGGTCCCCAGGGGTGCGCCGTGTGGTTAATCGCAATATTCGATAGCCAATCCTCCGGAGTCTGGGTTCCGCGAAATGTCACAAAGATGTCGTTGGATTTCTTGTTCTGAGCCACGAACCCAAACGGTTCCGGCTTGTCGAACTCCGTGAACAGACCGCCCGCTTTAGCGGAAAAGATTTGAAGGTTTGTGTAGTCGCCCTGAAGACTCCACTGGCGGCCCGCTTTAAAGGCTGCGAATTGCTCGTAAGCTTGCGTCACCAGTTCGGCCGCTTCGAGCGCGGTTGGCAGATTGTATCCAGGGGGTATGATGATTTTGGCCATAGTGGGAAACGATTATATCGGAAGCGAAGTATTCCGTCTTCCGGGCAGATAAAGGCGATTCGGCGAGGCGGCCGGTAAAGCTACCGCGACGGGCGGTTGAGCTTCTTCACGCGCCGGAGCAGATCGAGACCTTCCTCTATCCGCAGCAAGGCGGCCGCGGCGAAGTACACCACGCCATTAGCGCCCAGGATGGCGATCGCCGCAAGGATTGCGTCTTTGTATGCTCGCGGCCCCAGGGCCAGTCTCACGCCCCATCCGGCGGCGGCTCCGGCGATGGCGGCGATCCAGAGGCGCGCGGCTAACGACGCCGCGAGGCCCGTGGCGCCGATGCGCCGGTTCAGCGTGCGGCGCAGCAGGGCGAATTCCACCCAGCCTGCGATCCCTGCGGAGGCCGTCAAACCCGCGACGCCCCAACGCGGGTCGATGCCGATCCAGAGCGGGAGGGGTTTCGCGGCCAGATAACCCAGTGCGGTAGTGAGCGCCACGCGGATCACCGCATACCGCAGCGGCGTCCGGGTATCGCGCAGCGCGTAATATGCGGAAGAGTATAAGCGGCCCATCGTGGTCCCGAGTAATCCCACCGCCGATCCCGCGAGAATTCCCCAGACGTAGATGCTATCGGCCCGGTCGAATCGCCCGGTTTGATATAAAGCCGCGGTAATCACGTCACCCAGGGCCAGGAAGCCCATCGCCGAGGGAACCACGAAAAACGCGATGCGCCGCAGGCCGCCATTGAGCCGCTGCCGCAAATTGAGGTTGACAGCCTCGCGGTCGCCCAGCACGCTCGCCATGGCCGGAAGTTCCGCCGCGGAGACCGATGCTCCAAACAGACTTACCGGCAACAAACTGACCGATTGCGCGTTTGCCAGCGCCGCTACGGCCGCTGGCGAAATCAGGCTCGCCAGCATCGAATCGACATACCCGCTGATCTGCACCACGCCGCGGCTTACGAATACCGGGCCGAAGTTGCGCAGCACCTCGCGTACTTGCGGCGTGCGCGTCTCGATGTGAAACCACAGACGCTTCGCCAGCGCGAACACGACCGGCAACTGCGCGGCGACCTGTAAGCCGCTGCCCACCACCGATCCCCACGCAAGAGTCTCCGCCAGCCGGTCCAGGCGCTGTCCCCCGAAAATCACCAGCGTGGCGATCATGGCCGCATTCCAGATCACCCCGGCGCTGTAGGACAGGAAAAATTTCCGGTGACTGTTGAGAATCCCCAGGCACCAGGCGGACATTACCAGCAGCCCTACGCCCGGAAACAGGATGCGCACGAGGCGAATGGTGAGCAGCCGCGTGGCGCCGTGAAATCCGGGCGCGATCGCAAGCACCAACAGCGGCGTCGCCAGCACTCCCACCAGAACGATTACGGCAGTGGTAAGCGCCAAAATGGCGCCGATCGCGCCGGCTACTCGTCCGGCTTCTTCTTCGTCTTTCTCCGCCAGCAGGCGCGCGTACACGGGAATGAACGACGCGGAAAGCACGCCTTCGCCGAACAGGTTCTGCAGAAAGTTGGGGATGCGGAGAGCGGCCAGAAACGCGCCGGCGGGGTCCGTAAGGCCGAAATAGTGGTTGAACACACGCTGCCGCACCACTCCGGCAATGCGGCTGAGCAGGATGCCGGCAGCGACCAGAACCGAGTGGCGTCCGGTCCGCTCCACTAACCCAACTTCTCCAGCACGGCGGCCGTCACTTCCCCGGTGCGGCTTCGTCCGCCCAGATCGGGCGTGCGCACGCGGCCTTCCGCCAGCACCGCGGAAACCGCCGCTTCCACGTCGCGCGCCGCGGCCGGCGCTTCGAGGTGGTCGAGCAGCATGGCGGCGGTCAGAAATGTGGCGAGCGGATTCACGATGCCTTTGCCCGCGATATCCGGCGCCGATCCGTGGACGGGCTCGAACATGGAAGGAAAACGCCGCTCGGGATCGAGGTTGGCGCTGGCCGCGAGTCCCATGCTGCCTACTATGCCGGCTGCCAGGTCGCTCAGAATATCGCCGAACAGGTTCGAGGCCACCACGACGTCAAAGCTCTCCGGGCGGCGCACGAAATTCATGGCGGCGGCATCAACCAAAAGCGATTCCGTTTCCACATCGGGATACTGAGCCGCCACGTCCTGGAAAGTTCGGTCCCACAGGGCCATGCTGTAGCCTTGCGCGTTCGACTTGGTCACCGAAGTGACCCGCTTTTTCTTATTGCGCCTCACGGCCAGCTCGAAGGCATAGCGCATCACGCGCTCGGTGCCGCGGCGCGTGAATACCGATGTTTGCACGGCGATCTCTTCGGGCTGAAGCTGATACAGGAACCCGCCCACCTGCGCATATTCGCCCTCGGTGTTCTCGCGGACCACCACCAGGTCAATCTCGCCGCTTTTCGGTTTGACCAACGGCGATGAGACGCCCGGATATAGGTACGCGGGCCGCACATTGGCATACTGGTCGAAGGCCCGGCGGATCGGCAGAAGCAGGCCGTTGAGTGTAGTGTGATCGGGGATTTGCGGATGGCCGACGGCGCCCAGGAAAATGGCATCGCAGGACTGCAGGAGGTCGATAGCGCCGGCCGGCATCATGCGGCCCCAGCGATGGAAGTGACCGGCGCCCCAATCGAAATCCTGAAACGCAAAGCTGATATGGTGTTTTTTCCCAACGGCTTCCAGGACCCGTTTGCCCTCGGGAATCACCTCGCAGCCAACGCCATCGCCGGCGATCACCGCGATCGTAAATGTCTTCATCGCGTCCGATGCCATTGTCGCATGCGGCGCGCAGGCGGCCGCCGGCTCCTGGGATAAAGCTGTGATCCAATAGAACCGATGAACTGTCGACAGTCCCGCCTCGCTCTCTTACTCTTTGGCGCTTCCCTGCCCGCCTTGGCGCAAGGCACGTTTGTTCCGGTGACCGATTCCATGCTGCAGAATCCGGATCCCGCGGACTGGCTGATGTGGCGCCGCACGCTCAACAGTTGGGGCTTCAGCCCGCTCAGCCAGATCAACAAGACGAACGTGGCGAATCTCCGGATGGTGTGGGCGCGCGGCATGGGGCCAGGCGTGCAGGAGGCCACCCCGCTGGCCTATCGCGGCATCCTCTATCTGCCGAACCCGAGCGACCTGGTGCAGGCCATCAACGGCGCTACCGGCGATCTCATCTGGGAGTACAAGCGCCAGTTGCCCGATGACGTGAATAAGCACCTTCTGGTTCCGAGCATCAACCGCAATATCGCCATCTACGGCAACCTGATCATCGATACCAGCGTGGACGATTTCGTTTATGCGCTCGACGCCACCACGGGGAAGCTCGCGTGGGAGAACCGCATTGTCGATTACCGCGAGGATTCCGCGCAGGAGACTTCGGGGCCGATCATCGCCAACGGCAAGATCATTTCCGGACGGGGCTGCGAATACAAAGCCACGCCGAACGGCTGCGTGATTACCGCTCACGATGGCAAGACCGGTAAGGAGCTCTGGCGCACGCGCACCATTCCGCGGCCGGGCGAACCAGGCGACGAGACCTGGGGCGGCCTGCCCGATTCCCAGCGGCGGCACGTAGGCACGTGGATGGTGCCGAGCTTCGACCCCGCGTTGAACATGATCTATATCGGCACTTCTGTCACTTCGCCCGCGCCGAAGTTCATGCTGGCCGGCAATGATAAAACGTACCTCTATCACAACTCGACCCTGGCGCTGAACCTGGATACCGGCAAGATTGTCTGGTATTACCAGCACGTAGTGGATCACTGGGATTTCGATCATCCTTTTGAGCGCCTGCTCGTCGATACACCGGTGAATCCGGATAAAAGCCAGGTGAAGTGGATCAATCCGCGCCTGAAGCCGGGCGAGATGCGCAAGGTAGTGACCGGCATTCCGGGAAAGACCGGAATCGTTTACACGCTCGACCGCCAAACCGGGGAGTTTCTTTGGGCCACGCCGACCGTTCGCCAGAATGTAGTGCAGAATATCGATGGCGCGACGGGCAAAGTAACGGTAAATCCGGATACGGTGTTCGATAAGGTGGGCGACCAGCGCTTCGTCTGCCCCACCGCGAACGGCGGCAAGGACTTTCCCGCCGGCGCGTACAGCCCACAAACTCACACGATGTACTATCCGCTGCAGAACACCTGCGGTACCATCACCGCTCTGCCCGATAAGCCTTTCACCACTTCGCCGTATGTGATTCGTTCGCGCAACCAAATCGCTCCGGGCACGTACAAAATCGGTACCCTACAGGCGATTAACGTAGAAACCGGCCGCATTACGTGGAAATACGAGCAGCGGGCGGGCATGATGTCGCTGGTAGCCACGGGCGGCGGGCTGATTTTCGGCGGCGATACGGCCGGGCACTTCAAGGCCTTCGATCAGGAGAGCGGGAAGGTGCTCTGGGACGTAAACCTGGGTTCGCCGGTCACTGGCTATCCGATCACATACGCAGCGAACGGCAAACAATACGTGGCAGTGAGCACCGGCAATTCTTTGGTAAGTTCCGGCCTGAACGTGCTCGCGCCCGAACTGCACCCGAGCAATACCAATATGATCTTTGTATTCGCGCTGCCGTAGTTGAGGAGTTAGAAGTCAGGAGTTAGAAGTTAGAAGTTAGGAGTTGGGGTGTTGCGGCGCGCGAATTGCTGTGGGTTTCACGGCTGCTGATGGGCGGCCGTTTTTTATGAACGGGAAAGAACGAAATGAGCATATGGCGATTTGCCCACGCTGCGGCGCGGAGGCCGAGTGGTCGTTTTTCAATCCGGGAAAGAACGAAGTTGAGGTGATGTGCCCGGATTGCGGCCGTTTCCCGCTTTCGCGGGAAGAGTTCGACCAGGCCACCAGTGACCGGGCGCAGATCGAGGAGATCGAACGGCGGTGAGGCCGCGGCACGCGGCGTGCACAAGGTTGAACGGCGTTCACTATGCCGGACAACACGGTCACGAAGGCTAACTCGACATTTTCGCCAAAAGGCGAACAGGGCCAAACTTATATGGCATCTGACAAGTCCGTCGGTTTGCGCCTGTGGCACGAACCGTCCCAGGGACAGAACCATCACACCTCGCGGCGCGACTATGAAACCGCGGGTTACGTGCTAAGCGGGCATGCCGAATTGGAGATCGAAGGCCAGACGGTGAAACTCGAACCTGGCGATTCCTGGGTGGTGCCGAAAGGCGCCGAGCACCGCTACCGCATTCTGGACGAGTTTACCGCGGTCGAAGCCACCTCGCCGCCTTCGCACGTGCATGGGCGCGATCTGTAGCGAGGAAAGGCTTGCCATCATGGACCGGGAGAACCTGCTGGAATTCTTCCGGGACTACTTCACGAACGACCGGAAATGCCTGATCTACGATGACGGTTACCGGAGGTGGAGCTACACCCACCGTGAAATTCAGCAGGGCGCCGCGAGTTTCGCTCGTCGTCTCCAAGAGCTGAATGTAAACTCCGGCGACCGCGTTCTGGTTTGGTCGGAAAGCCGTCCCGAATGGATTTTTGCGTTCTGGGGAACGCTGCTGGCGGGCGCCGTCGTGGTTCCGATCGGCCCGGAGTTATCGGCCGATTTCACAGCGAAAGTGCGCGCCATCGTGGCGCCGGCGGCGATCGCGGTGGGCGAGGACGTTCTGCCGCGCGCGGCGAGATTGGCGCAGCCCGCAGGGCCTCCGGTATGGCGCCTGGCCAAGCAGAATTGGCGGCAAGCACCGGCGGCGCTGCCGCATCTTCCGGCACGAGCCGGCGACCTGGCGGAAATCGTCTTCACCTCCGGATCGACCGGCGATCCTAAAGGAGTCCAGATCACGCACGGCAATTTGCTTTCGCAAGTGGAATCGGTGGAGCGGGACCTGGAGTTTTACCGCAAGCGCATTTCCCCGCTCTTCCGCACGCGACTGCTGCAACTGCTGCCGCTCAGTCACATGTTCGGCCAGGTAATCACACTGGGCCTGGCGCCGCTGCTCTCTGCTTCGGCAGTAATTACAAGCCGACAAAGTCCGGCGGCGCTCGTGAGGCTGATCCGCGAAAGGCACATCACGCTGGCGGCGTGCGTGCCGCGAGTTCTGGATGCGATGCGGCATTACGTGGTGGCATCGCTGCCCGAAGCGGGCGAAGCCGGGCGGGGCCCCTCTTCGCTCGCGGCGAAGCTCTGGAATTATCGCCGCATTCATAGCATGTTCGGCTGGCGCTTCGTGGGATTTCTACCCGGCGGCGCGCCGCTCGCAGCGCCGTTGGAAGATTTCTGGGACGGGCTGGGCTTCCTGCTTGTGCAGGGATACGGCATGACGGAAACATCCCCGGTCATTACCCTGAACGATCCGCGCCAACCGCGCAAGCGTTCCGTGGGCCGGCCGTTGCCAGGCGTGGAGGTGCGCATCGCCGGGGATGACGAGGTTCTGGTTCGCGGCCCCAATGTCACTCCCGGCTATTATGGCGAGCCGGAGAAGACTGCCGCGGGGATTCGCAATGGCTGGTTTCACACCGGCGACCTGGGATTTCTCGATCGCGAGGGATATCTCTTTCTCCGCGGACGCAAGAAAGAAATGATCGTCACCGCCGAAGGTTTGAACGTGTTCCCCGAAGACGTGGAACGTGTGCTGGATGCGTTGCCCGGCGTGCGTGAATCGGCGGTGATCGGGGTGCGGCCCTCCGGCGATGGCGTCGCGGAAGAAGTACACGCCGTTCTGGTGCTGAACCCCGGCGCGGATAGCGCACGAATCGCGGCCGATGCGAACCGCAAGCTGGAAGCCCATCAGCGCATCCGCGGCGCCTTCCTCTGGCCGGAAGGCTCGTTGCCGCGGACGCCCGAAACCGGCAAGCTGCGCCGCAGCGAGATTCTCGAGCGGGTTACAGCGCAGCCCGGCCGAGGGCGCGAGGCGGCTTTCGCGGAAACGATGGAGTGCCGGCCGGAGATGGTAACGGCTGAGCTCGCGCGCAGAAGCGGGCGCGCCGTTACCGCGGAAACGCGGCTTGACGAACTGGGGCTGGGTTCGATCGACAAGGTAGAACTGGTGCTTGAAATCGAACGGCGCTGCCATCGGGAAATCGGCGAACGAGAGGCGTCCGCGGCCGAAACTGTGGGGGGACTGGCAGGCTCTTGTCGAACGCGTGCTGCGCGGCGAAGCGGGGCCAACGCGCGCCGGCGCCCACACCAGGCGATTTTCCCGTTTGGAACCGGCATTGGTATGCGCGGGCCTTTCGGAATGCCAATCTGGCCGCGTGGATCCTCCCGCTGACTCGGCGTTTGGCAAAACCGGAGGTTTCCGGGGTGGAGAGGCTGAACTCGCTCGCGCGGCCGGCGATCTTTGCCGCCAATCACCAGAGCCATCTGGATACGCCGCTGATCCTCGCCGCGTTGCCCGCGCGCTGGCGTTACCGGATCGCGCCCGCGATGTATAAGGAGTACTTCGCCGCGCATTTCCAGCCGCACCGGTTTCCGCCGCGGACGCGATTGAGCATTTCGGCCCAATATTATCTGACCTCGCTCTTCTTCAATGCCTTTCCCGTGCCGCAGCAAGAAGCCGGCGTGCCCGATGTGCTGCGGTACGCCGGAGATGCCGGAGATCTGGTGAGCGACGGATGGTCGATCCTAATCTACCCGGAAGGCGAACGCAGACCCAGCCACCAGATGGGCGAATTCCGCGCGGGCGTGGGATGGCTGGCCAGCCGGCTGAAAGTGCCGGTGGTCCCGGTCCATTTGGAAGGTGTGGACCAAGTCATGCCGCGCGGGAAGGTGGTCCCCAGGTTTGGCGCAACTCAAGTGAGATTTGGCCAACCCGTATGGCTCGATGGCGGCGATCCGGGCACGCTCGCGCACAGACTCGAGCAGACCGTCCACGCTTTGTGAGTAGAACCGCCAGCGGCCGGCCGCCGCTCTTACCAGAAGTGTAGCCACAAATTCGGGAAAGCTGGGGGAACCAGCGATCACTTTGAACCAGCGATCCCTTTGACGTCGCGCGGACGGTGGCATCCCCATCGGATCGTAGTCCGCGGCTCAGACGAGTTTCCGGTAACTCACCAGTTCGATTCCTTCACGCGCTATGGTCCCGCGCACCTCCGGCGCAACCAGGGCGTCCAGTTCCGCTTCCCGGCTCTCTTTGAGGCGTGTAGTGGCGCGGCGCAAGGCTTTGCCGCAGCGGCCGGGATGGCACATCAGTTCCGTGCTGCCTTCGGGAAGCGCTTCGAGCAGCGCCACCAGCTCCGGAGTGCGCAGCCGGCCGGTGATGCGGAATCCCGCGAAATGGTCTGTGGTGCGGCAGTGGTGCTCCGCGAGCACGCGGTGGAAACGATGGCGCGCGAGTCCCAGCAACCGGCTGGTGAGCCGCTTGAAGAGCGGCACGGCGGAATGGCCGGCTGTCATGGGGAAATCGAAGGGCCGCCGCACCCAACAGATGGCGAACTCCTCTCCCAGGCGCGCCACCGCATCGAGCACGGGCGGAGCAAGATGCGTGTGCTTGTGAGTATCGAGGTGGGTTGGCGCAATGCCGGCGGCGAGAATTCGTTCGACTTGGGCGCGCAGTTCGCGATAGGGCGAGACCTGGCGGCGCGCAATCGCGGCCAGCAACGCGGCGGGTGTCCGTGGCAGCGGTTCCCCCGATACCAGGGACCGGCCCCCAACGAGCACGAGATGGCAGCCGACGTCCAACGTGGGCGTGGCGCGCGCCAGGGCGATCGCGTCCTCAAATGCCTCGCCATTCGCCATCAGCGTGGCCGACGTTAGAATGCCTTCGCGGTGGGCTTGAACGATTCCTTCGTTCACATCGGGGGTGAAGCCGAAATCGTCGGCATTCACCACCAGTAATTTGCGGGAACTCAAAACAGCGCCAGCTTCAAACGAAGAAATTTCTTCGGATTGGTGCGAATGTCTTTGGCTAGCCCCTGAAACTCGCGGGTAGCGCCGGTCATGGCCTGGTAGAGCTGCGGGTTCTCGATGAACTGGCCGGCCGTGCCCTGGCCCGAGTTGATCTTGTTGACCAAGGCATCGAGCCTGCCGATCAGGGTATCGAGCCGCTGGCCGACCTGATCGCTTTTCAGCAGCATGCCGGCTGTGCCTTTGCCGGCCTGCAAATCCGCCAGCAGCCCCTTTATCTGGTTGCCGATATCGGTGGCCTGATCGTAGAGGGCGGGATCATGAATCAGCTTGCCGGCGGTGCCTTTGCCGGCCTGGAGGTCCGCCAGAAGGGCGTTGATTCGCTTTATCGACTCGTCCAGGTCCTTGTAGAGCGCGGGATCGTAGATCAACTTGCTCAGTGTGCCGCCGCCTTTGCGGGCATCGGTGAGCAGTTGTTGCGCTTCGGTGGCGATTCCGACGGTGCGGTTGTAGAGTTCCGGGTCGTTTAGAAACTTGCCGATCGTGCCTTTGCCCTGTTCCACACCGGCCATCAGGGTATCGACGCGATTCACTATGGTTTGAAACGATCCCAACAGGTTGGACATGCCCGCCATCAATTCCGGAATGTCCTGCGTCTCTAAGCTGGGTAGGGTAGCGTTGGCCGCCACGTGCTCCGGCGAACTGCCCTTGGTGATGTTCAGGAACTTATCGCCCAGCAGGTTGGAGGCGGTAACCTGCACGATGGAATTCACGGGAATGTCGCGCAGATAATTGGCCTTCACGCGCATGAACAGTTCGACGGCCTGCCGCCGATTGGCGGAATTGGTGAGTTGCACCCGGTCGAGAAAGCCGATGGTGATGCCGTTGAGACGCACCGGCGTGCCATCCTGCAGGCCGGAGGCGTCGCTCATGAAAGTACGCAATTCGGAGTAGGAGGTGAACAGGCCTTGCCGGCTGGTGAGGAGGAAGATGAGCGCCGCGGCGATGAACATCGCCGCCAGCGCAACCAGCCCGACTTTCAACTGCGCCCAGGATACTTTGCTACGATCCGCCATTGCGCTCCCGCGGCTTGACGAACTTCAAAACGTACGGGTCCTGGGACGTTTCCAGGCTGCCCTGGTTTCCCTCAAAAACCACCCGCCCCTCCTGAAGCACCATGAATGTGGTCCGAAATTGCGGCCGGTCCCCGTTGCGTGCCGGCTCCAGGCTCCCGCTACTTGAATTGTAACGGAAGTTTGCCATCAGGTTGCCATCCTGATAGCGATAGGTCACAACCAGAGTAGTAGTGTGGGCCACGTCGCGCTCTTTAATGAGCAGCGCCATGATGGTGTTTGCCGTGATCGGGTCGAGGCCGGCGGTGGGTGAATCATAGAGCAACAGCGGCGGATTGGTAACCACGGCGCGTGCAATGGCGGCCCGCCGCCGCATGCCGCCGGAAAGTTCGGCGGGGAATTTTTCCAGCGTGCCGCCCAGTTCGACAAAGTTCAAAGCTTCTTCGACGCGCGAACGGACCTCCGAAGCCGGGCAGCGGATGGCTTTCTGGTTCTGCAGCGGGTAGGCCACGTTCTCTTCGATCGTAAGAGAATCGAAAAGCGCGCCTTCCTGGAAAAGCATTCCGATTTTGCTGCGGATTTCGGTCAGTTCGCGCTCGCGCATGCCGGTTATGTCGTTGCCGAACACGTAGACCCGCCCGGAATCCGGCCGGATCAATCCGAGCGCGGTTTTGAGCAGCACGGTTTTGCCGCTGCCGGCGGCGCCCAGAATGATACGCGACTCTCCCTCAAACGCCTGGAAAGAGACATGAGAGAGCGCCGGGACGCCGTCGAACGACACGCTCACGTCGTCAAACCGCAGCACTGGTTCGGGGGCTTCAGGCATCGCGCTTTGGGCTCTAAGTGGTATAGACGAAGATCTGGGTGATGAAGTAAGTCAGAATAAAGATCAAAACCGAGGCGGAGACCATCGCTTGGGTAGTGGCCCGGCCGACTCCCTGGGTTCCGCCGCTGGTACGCAGGCCGTAGAAGCAGCCGATCAGCGCGATCACGAAGGCAAATGCCAACGGTTTGATCAGGCCCTGGGCTACGTCCGACCATTCGAGCGCCTGCCACGAGGAAATCCAGTATTGCCGCGTGGTGAGGCCGAGAAACACATCGGAAATCACCCAGCCCGCGAAAATGCCGACAAAATCGGCGATGATCGTGAGCAACGGCAGCATGACCGCGGTGGCGATCAGCCTCGGCGTAACCAGCTTTCGAATTGGGTCGGTGCCCAGGGCGCGCATCGCGTCGATCTGCTCGGTGACCTTCATCGACCCCAGTTCGCTCGCCATTCCCGAGGAATTCCGGCCAGCGACCATAAGCGCCGTTAGGTCCGGCCCGAGTTCGCGCACCAGCGAGATAGCGACGATTTTTCCGGTCTGACCGACCTGCCCGTATTGCGCCAGCGCGCGGGACATCTGCAGTGCCATTACGGCGCCGCTGAACAGGCCGGTGAGGACGACGATAGGCAGGCTCCCGACGCCGATATAGTCCATCTGCAGGGCGATATCGTCCCAATAGTGAGGTCCGCGGAAAATGTTGCGAAGGGCGCGGCCTGCCAGCAGATAAAAATCCTGGACCGCCTGGACAGGCCTCTTCAACAGGTCGAGCAATCGATCGGTCCCCGAAATTCCGATGCTACCATACAACTATCTGCTGTCCATGAAAGGACTTACGGATATCGCCGGGATTCGGGTGGGGCACGTTTCCGATTACCACGCGATCACCGGGTGTACGGCTATCCTGTGCGAGACGGGCGCGGTGGGCGGGGTGGATATTCGCGGCTCGGCCAGCGGCACCTCGGAAACGCCCACGCTCGACCCGCTGCATGTGGACCCGGTGGTGCATGGAATCCTGCTCACCGGTGGGAGCGCGTTCGGACTGGAAGCGGCCGCGGGCGTGCGGCGCTATCTCGAAGCCAAGGGCGTGGGAGTAATTACGCCGGCGGCGAAGGTGCCTATCGTCGCCGCCGCCGTGATTTACGATTTGGGCCTGGGCAGCGCGCACGTGCGGCCGACAGTGGCGATGGGCGAAGCCGCCGCGAACACGGCCAGCGCCGATGCGGTGCCGGAAGGGTCTGTCGGCGCCGGCACGGGGGCGACTGTCGGCAAAGCTCTGGGTATGCGGCAGGCCATGAAGGGCGGCATCGGATCGTACACGGTGAGTTTGCCGGGAGGGCTGCTGGTTGCGGCGCTGGTCGCGGTGAACGCGCTGGGCGATGTGCGCGACCCCGCGACTGGTAAGATTGTCGCCGGCGCGCGCAAAAGCGCCGGGAGCCGGGAATTCGCCAATGCGGAGGAAGTGCTGAAACAACGGCTTCCAGGTCCGCTGGTGCGGGGAACCAATACCACCCTCGGCGTGGTCGCGACCAATGCGCGGCTGAGTAAGGTAGAGGCCAAGAAACTGGCGCAGTTCGGCTCCCTGGGCCTGGCGCGGGCGATTTACCCCGTCAACACAACTAACGATGGCGATACCATGTTCGCGCTCGCCATAGGAGATCAGCGCGCCGACATCAACAGTCTGGGCATCGCGGCGGCGGAGGCAGTGACGCAGGCGATCCTAAGGGCGGTGCGGCTGTCGAAAACGCTGGCGGGCGTGCCGGGGCTGGGGTAAAGCTTTAGCGGCGCCCGACCAACCAGCGTCCCAGCGATTCCGGGTTCCGCCCGCCCGTTCATTTTCTTCTTCGAACTCGAAATCCGTAAATTTTTTACGGATTTTCGCCGCCGCTCAACTTGAACCGTTTTGGGGTCCGGTTAGGCCGGGCGGAGCCCGAATCCACTACCCCGCCGCTTGCTCTTTTTTTCCGCCTTCCAGCATGCGCTCCAGTTTGTCCAGCACCTGCATGGCGGGGAAAACCTGCGTCACATCGGCATTCGGCTTGCGGCCTTCTTGAATGGCGGCGAAGAATTCGCGGTCCTGCAGCTCGATGCCGTTCGTGGAGACGGCCACCTGCGAGACGTCGATCGGTTTCTGGTATCCATCCACCAGCTCGTCGTAGCGGGCGATGTAGGTGCCGTTGTCGCAGATGTAGCGGAAGAACGTGCCGAGCGGGCCATTGTTATTGAAGGAAAGCGAGAGCGTGCAGATGGCGCCCCCGGGCACCTTCATGCCGATGTTCATATCCATGGCGATCTTCAGCTCGGGGTGCTTTGGCCCTTGGAGCGCGTAGCATTCCGAAATGCGCTCGCCGGTCTGGTACATGAACAGGTCCACGGTGTGGCAGGCGTGATGCCAGAGCAGGTGGTCCGTCCAACTCCGGGGTTTGCCGGCGGCGTTCATATTGGTGCGGCGGAAGAAATAGGTCTGCACATCCATCTGCTGGATCCGCAACTCTCCAGCCTTGATTTTGTTGTGAATGAACTGATGGCTGGGATTGAAGCGGCGGGTGTGGCCGCCCATGCAAATCACGCCGGTTTCCTGCTGTGTCTTCACCAGCAATTCCGCATCGGCAAGCGAATCGCAGATGGGGATTTCGATCTGCACGTGCTTGCCCGCGCGCATGCACTGGACGCCCTGCGCCGCGTGCATCTGCGTGGGCGTGGCGAGAATCATGGCTTCGAGCCCGGGCTGCTTGAGGCTTTCCGCCAGGTCGCCGGTATAGTGCGGAATCCCGAATTTTTTAGCGACCTCTTCGGCGGTTTCCTTGCGGCTGCCGGTAAGAGTGATTACTTCAATTCCGGGAATATTCTGGATCGCTTCCAGATGCTTAATGCCGAAAGCTCCCTGTCCTGCCAAACCTACTTTCATGATCCGTTCCTCGCTGAACCGTTTTTGGTATCGGCCTGTTTGGCCGTGGTGAAGCTATTGGGACGATGCCGCGCTTTCGGCGCCCTCGACGATTTCCACGCCGAGTTCGGCCAGCTTGGCGCGCAGGCCGTAAAAATCGATGCCCAGTTCGCCTTTGCGCAGCCGTTCGCGCGACTTCTCTTCCTTGGCGATGCGCTGCTCGGAAGCCTTGGCCACTTCGGCGGCGCGCTCGCGAGCGACCACTACAACGCCATCGGCATCGGCCACGATCACGTCGCCGGGATTGACCCGAGCGCCCGCGCACACCACCGGAATATTCACGTCGCCCGGAACGTTCTTCACTGTGCCCTGCGCACTGACGGCTTTCGACCACACCGGGAAGTTCATCGCGGTGAGTTCGGCGGTGTCGCGCACACCCGCGTCGATAATCAGCCCGGCGATGCCGTGCGCCTGGCAAGAGACGCCCAGCAGCTCGCCGAAATAGCCATCCGTGCATTCCGAAGTGGGCGCGACCACCAGCACGTCTCCCGGCTTGCACACTTCAATCGAAGCGTGAATCATCAGGTTGTCTCCGGGGGCGATCGAAATGGTTACCGCCGGGCCGGCCACGCGCGCCGTGGGATAAATCGGCCGCATGTAGGGACGCATCAAGCCGGTGCGCCCCTGGGCCTCATGCACGGTCGCGACACCGGAAGCGCCCAGAATGCGCACGGCTTCGGCTTCGGGCCGCGGGATTCTGCGAATGATCTTGTGGCTCATGCGAGTTCGTCCGTTACTTGCGGATAAATGCGCTGGAAGGCTTCGGCATACTTGATGTGCCGCTTGCCCGAATTGCGCACCGCCTGCACGCCGCGCCGTTCGCCGAGGCCGGTGTAATACTTCACCAAGTGCTCCTGCGCCGCCATGGACTTCATGGCTTCCAGCTTGCGCTCCCACACCGGCGTGATATCCAGCAGCACCTGCGGCTTGAAATTGCACTGCTCGGGCTGATGCGGTTCAAAGATGAAGACCGGCGGCGCGTCGTCCTGGCTGCCCTTGCCCTTGGCCGGGTAGCCGGAGGCCTGCGCGTACACGCGCGCTTTCAGCGTGAGATCGTTCGCCATCGGGTGATCCATGTTGTACGGATCTTCGAAGCTGTGCGTCAGCACAATGACCGGTTTATTGAGGCGGAACTCGTTGACAAATTCCACCATATCTTCTTCTTTAGGGACAATCGGATAATCCCCCATGTCGAAGAAGCGAATTTCGGCCCCCAGGATCTGCGCGGCGCGGGTCGATTCCGCGCAGCGGTCCTTTTTCACTTCCTCCACGGTCATTCCGGGAATCTTCCACAGGCGCTCCGATTCCCCGCGCTCTCCGAAGGAAAGGCAAACAATGCGGACGCGGTATCCGCGGTCCGCGTACAGGGCGATTGCGCCGCCCGCGCGCCAGACGAAATCGGCGGCGTGCGCGCTCACCACTAGGACAGTCTTCTTGTCGTCAGCCATACCAAAACGGAGAGTATGACAGGTGTTCCGAGAGGCAGTCAATAACGATTAGGAGCCAGGAGTCAGAAGGCAGGAGCCAGAAGCCAAGAGCCAGGAGAGATCACTCTACCCAGAAATCGCGGGGGTACAGGCGGAAGAGGCGGGTCGCGGGGCCTTCGGCTTTTTTCAGGTATTGTTCGTAGGCTGCCAACTGGTTTTCGGGGCCGATGACGAAGTAGACGGCGCCGGGTACGTCTTTCGCCGGAACGCCCATGCCGGGGAGGACGCGCGCGTAGATCTTCGGCATCCTGCGAAAGAGTTCGTCCGCGAGATCCGGGCGCTTGCGCAGGTCGAGGATGGCGCGGTGAAAGCGCGCCACCACTTCCGGCGTCAGGCCATCGGCCAGATCTTCGGCCAGGGCTTCGCCGCGATCTTCAAAGGAGAGCGCCGAGCGGATGCCGTCGAAGGCGCCGGCGATGGCGTACTCGGCGAGCGCGGGATTGGGCCGGACACTCTTCAGTTGGCCGATGACGAATTCGAGCGTTTGCGGCAGCAGCGGGGTGCGTTCGGCGTAGTAGGTCACGCGGGCTTCGAGAGGGTGAATGCGAATGCCGTTGCTGTAGGCCAACCCCGCGGACCAGGTTTTCATGTACATGCTGTGAGCGCCGTGGCCGGCGTAGAGCAGCGAGGCGAGCAAATCGAGCAGGGCATCGGGGCTGGTGTCGTGGTAGCTCGCGCCGGGGGCGGAGTTGAGGAAGACCCCGCCTTGCGAGTTGGGATTCACCAGGCCAACGAACAGGGGAGCCCCACCTATGCGATCGCGCCTGAGGAGGCGCTGTTCGATCGCCAGGTAATTTCGGGAAGCCTCCCTTTGAAGAACGCTATTTTCGAGCAACCCCGGAAACTTCTCAATCGCGCTGCTCAAGCTGCGCTGTGCTTCCGGCGATCCGATCAGGAACATGCGCGCGCCGTTCGGCTCGAGCAGCGATTGGCGCAGTTTGTCGAGATCGGCCAGAACTTTCTCCGGCCCGGATGCCAGATCGCGCCGCATGCCGTGGCACAAATCCGCCCAATCGGAGGCGAGGCTCGAATCGGGAATTTCCGGTAAAACGGTTTCGAGATCGCGGGCCGCATCCTGCGCCAGCCTCTTCGAAAAGTCGGCGAGGGAATCGAAGCCCGCATATGTGCCCTGCGCGATCGCGGCGAGCATTTGCATCCGCTCGGCGCGCGTCCCCTTAGCGCCGGCGAGGGCTTCCAGAAACTGGTAGATATCCGGCGCGCCTCCGCCCTTGAGCATCCATTTCAGGCGGAACAGATTGTGTTCTCGGGTGAGAAACGAAGACGTCGCGAGCAGCAGCGGGTGCATCTGGTACAGCCAGGCGCGCGCCGGATCTTCCACCCAGGTTTCTTCCGGCCTCTGCATCGTGTTGTGTACCAGGCCCAGCGTTTCCTCTACCAGGTCGCGGAGGCGCGGCAGGTTTTCCGGCCGCCAATCGGGATGGAGCAGCGCCAGCTTCATCCACTCCAGCGCGCGCCGCGCTTCGGCGGGGTTGCTGCCCGAGCCGCGCATTACGAGTTCGTAGCGGTTCGTCAGCGGATTGATCCGGTAGTCCGCGTTCAAGCCGAGGATTTCGGTGCGCAGGCGCTCGGCCATTTCGGGATAGGAAACAGGCCGGCCATTTTCGATCACTCCGGAGCGCGTCAGCAGCTCGGGCAGCAGCGACAGATAGACGAGCAACTCGCGTGGCACGGCGTGCAGCGAGAGCGCGAGTCCCACGGTCGCGCCGGTCATGCTGTCGAAAGTGGAAGTGACCAGGGGCACTCCGCCTGCGAGCTTGCGGGTAGTGAACTGGAGCGAATCGTCGAGGCCCAGCGGCGGGTTTTCGATAAAGCGGGGCGGCGTGATCTCGCGCGCGGCCGCTTCGATCGCCTGCGCGGCGGCGTCCTGATCGGCCTTGTAACGGCGCAGCGCCGCTTGCGTGTCCGTCACGCCGTATTGCCGCTTCAGGCGCTCGGTTTCGGCGGCGATGCGCGCGGCCCGCTCGCGCGTTTCCTGCTCGATCAGCGCCGGGTCTGGTTTGGCCGCTTCGATCCAGGGCGCGACCGCTATCAGTTTCCATTTCGCCAGATACTCGCGCCAGAGGTTGCGCGGTCCCGCCAGTTGCGCTTCGATCGCGTCCAGGTCCTCTTTTTCGGTGAGCGATTTGCGGAAGCCCGGCTCCCGATTCAGCCGCACCAGTTGCATTACCCAATCCGAACTTACGCCGCGCTGGCCGAAACCTGGAGGCGAACTGACGAATCGGGCCAGTTCCCGCCGGCGCTGCAGAATCCGGCTTTTGAGCCGCTGGTTGAAAGCGCGCAATTCGGCTGAGCCATCGGGATACGCGGCGACACGGCGCAACTCGTCCAGCACTTTGGAGCGCAGTAATCCGAGGTTCTTGTCGTCCATCGCGGCGGGTGGCATGTCGCGGAACATCATGTAAACGGGGTTGCCCTCGTCGGCATCGGCCCAGGCGTTAATTCCCTGAACGCCGAAATCGCTGTCGCGGGTGCGGCTGTTCACCAAGCGGGCGTACAGGTTCGTATCCGGCTCTCCGGCAAAATTATCCAGGAACAGATTTAGCAGCTCGTATTCGCGGTTGGCCAGTTTGCGCTCCGCCGGCCACGCCAGCAACACCGAACTGGGCTGCTGCGCATTCTGCGAAGGATATGGAACGTACTCGATGCGTCCGGCTGGAGCGGGATGCGGCGCCGGCAGGTTCTCCTCCGTCATCACCGGAAGCACCGGGTGGCGCGGCTCCACGCGGTCGAGCGCTTCATCGATTTTGGCCAGCGCCGTTTCGAGCGGCACCTCTTTGGGCAGCGCCGCGATCATGCCCATGTTGCCGCCGAAGTAGTGGGCGTCGTGGAAGCGGCGGATATCGGCGGGCTGAATCCTGCGCAGCGCTTCCGGCAGGCCGCCGGCCGAAAACGCCAGCGGATGATCGGGACCGTAGATGGCCACGCCCGCGCGATTGAAGAGCCGGTAGGCGGGCTGATCCATGGAAGTGGTCATTTCGTTGTAGACCGTGCCCTGCTCTTCCAGGCGCAGCGTGCCTCCCGGACCCGCGCTCACGCCGAAGTTGCGCACTTCGCGGCGGATCTCTTCATCGGTGTAGTTGGGGAATTTCAGCGCCTCGAAGATGCGCTCGAAGTGCTCGAAGAAAACTTCCGGCCCGGCGGCGGTATAGAAATGGAAGCAGGTCATCCACTGCAAGGTATAGGCGCTCGAAGTGACCAGCGACATCGGTTCGATGCTGCCCAAAGCGCGGCCCCTTGTGCCTTTGCCGAGCAGCAGGTGTTCCTCGGTGTGCGGCTCGCCCATATTGGAAGTCGGGTACGTCTTCACCCAGATAAAACCTTGCGGCACCGATGGAATGCGCAGCAGATCGAGCGTGAATCCGCTGCGAATTTGAATGAAGCGCCCGCCCATGGCCCGGCCCGCATCGTCCAGGTAGACCGCCGCGGCGCGAAATCCGTTAATCACCTGGCGCTCGTGCAGATTGGAGTAGTCGATAACGGCGGTTTGGGCACGCGCGGCCCAGACTGCCAAAAACAAAAGCCATATGCGCTTCACAACCCTTCAGCATAGCGGCTTCCCGATCACCCGGTAAGCCTTCGACTGTTCGCTGCCGGTCAAGGCGTCGATCCGAGCCGCACGCGTTAGCGAGGGATTGTCATCGCGCGATCACTCTAGCCAAATCAGCGCGCTTTGGTTTTGCAGTACTTCTCGTACTTATAGGGGAGTACCTAATAAGTCAGGTATGAGTACTATAACCGGTAGTTTATATGAATTAGTCATTTTTCTTTACAATGTCATCTTGGTCTGGTAAGCTCCTCGCAAAACTGAGTTAGTTCTGTAATGTTCGCGCACTTTCGCCAATGGTAGGAGGACGACCAATCAGATGACGAGGAATCACTGCAAAACGGCCGGTTTGGCCGCGGCAGCGCTGCTGCTCGCCCAGGCTCCGGTGTTTGCCGACGTTTATACTGTCGGCTACGTATCTTACGATATCGTAGGCACGGATACCGCGGCCTTCGATATTTTCAATGGGACCGGCCCGAATTCCTTACCACCGGATTTTCCCGTTCTGAGTTCCGTCAATCTCTCGAACCTGAGTTTGACGATCGATTTTTCGGATGGTTCGAGCGTAATGGAGCCTTCCACCTATTTCACTCTGGCCGCCGATGGGTTGTCGTGGAATGGCTCGGATATTGGAATCGGCGGCGTCAATCCGGTGCCGGTCGAAGCGATGCTCACCGGCACTTTCAGCCCCACCAGCATCGATGTGTCCGGCGTTGGTACCGTGGATATTCTTTCCACGTTTAGCGCGACCATTCTGCCCTCCAGCCCCCCCAATTTATCGGACGGAGACCTGGCGCTCATCGAAGCCACCTCCGCTGGGAGTTCGGTGCCCGAACCCGGTTTCTGGCTCCCGCTGGCGATCATCGGGTTATTCCTGGGCTTTTCGCGGCGTAGCCATTTCCGCGCTCTGTTGCGCGCGCGGACTGGCGGCGTGGCGGCCGCCCTGCTGCTGGCATTGTCCCTCGCAACGGTTCCCGTTCAGGCTGCGACAGTAACCACGGTCAGACTGGCTCCGGTAACCACCCCAAGTACCGGCGTGGCGGGAGTCAATAACGTCAACGTAACCGCCAGCGGATGGCCGAGTGGCGACACTGCGGCCGCAAACATTATGGTCAGTTGGGAAACGAGTTGCGGCGGAACCCCGGTCGCGACGAATGTGGCCAATAGCATTGGCACTATCATTGGCAGCACGAAACGGGTGAACGTGAGTATTCCGGCTTCGCTCACGACGGGCAATTACTACATTCAACTGAGCGACTCCACAGCCGGCGATACAGCTTTCACCAGCGGTACCACCTGCTCGCTGGTGCAGGTTACGGGCACGAGCAGGACATTGTCCTCCTGCGTTCCCGCCAGTTCGCTCGGAGTGGTTGCTCCCGTCACCGGGCCCGCGCCGGTGTTTGCGATCGCTCCGAACGCGTCCTGGTCCTATGGCACCCCAGGCGCTCAAGTAGTCCAGTTGGAAACCGGCGGTGGACCAACCGTTGCCCCCGTTTCGCTGGCCTTGCCGGACTACATCAACTCCTGTGCCGGCAATCCCGCCACCGGAGATGCCGTTTGCGTGGCGAACAACACCCATGTCTACCATATCCGCGGTGTCGGGACGACCAACACGTTTACCAGTCTCACGGATTCGGCCGACACCACTATGAACTTTTCGGGAGGCCATCCATATACCGGCGGTGTGGCCGTCAATGCCGCCGGCAACTACGCCGTGCTCACCATCGGCGACAGCGCCGCCCCGAGTGGCTCCGCGCTACAGACGCTCAATCTGGCAACCGATACCTTCCTGCCACCTTTTCCGCTGGCGAATGAGGTTTCGGAAAACATCTCCATCGATCCCAACCGGGGCGCAGTGCTTTCCGCGAATGAGGAATCGAACTACGACCTAGTGGCCCTGGATCCCAGCGGAGGGCTGACCGCCGAATATACCAAAAACATCGGCATCGGGGAACTGGACTCGTCGGCCGAGGACTGCTCCACGGGCATCGCCCTGGCGCCCGCGGAGTTTACCAACCAATTCGTGCTGGCCGATTTGACGCAGGCTACCTTCACCCCCGGCACGCCCGGCTCGTGGTCTGCGCCAACTTCGACTCCCACGATCCTCGGCATTTATTCGGCCGGACTCTCCGGATCCGCCGTTGCTCCGGGAGGCCAACACCTGGCCGTAGTTACCGGTGAGTTCAATGGGAGTTCGTTTGCTATTTTGAAGCTCCCTGCAACCTCCGGCAGCGGCACGCCCACGCTGCAGGATTACGCTTATGTATGCGGAGTGGCGAATTTCGAAGCCGGCTACGATCCACACACGCTGACCGCCTATGTCAGCCCGAATAACGGCAAATCGTATGCCTTGTTCGCCAACTGGCTCCCCAACTACTATTACGGTCCGGGATCGCTGCTGCAGGCCGATATGGCTGGAATCCTGGCTCTACCGCGCGGCCCCGATGGCCATACGGTGCTCGGCGATAACGGCAGTTGCGTTCTAGACCCGAATGGAACGGTCGGCAGCACCGTGCTGAAAAGCATCGCTACTCACTGATCCCAATCTAGAGAGCGGAGCGCCAGACACGTGCCCCGCTTCTACGGCATGATCGGCCCGGGTTCCGGATCTTCCGGCGGGAACGGATCGGGGCCGGGTGGGGGAACGGGCGGCTCGGGATCGGGCACGGGGTGCGAGCCGGCCACGGACGCGCGGAAAACGGCGCGGGCCGGTTCCCGCACCGGTTCCTCCAGCGCCACTTCGCATTCGCAGCAATCGGAGCAGCGCTGGCAGCGCTCGCACAAATGATTGCGGCAAGTGTCCTTGGTGCAGCGAGCGCAGATGTGCATGGATTCCTCGCCGCAGATACTGCAATAAAATGCCATCGGGGGACTACTTCTTCCTTCCTGTCGAAACGTTGGAGGGCGGCTGCGTGGCAATTACGGAGCGGCACCGTTGCGCTTCCTTATCCATGACGGCGCACTCCTGCTCGCGCTGCTCGGCGAGGGTCACGATATAGATTTGGAACCGGTCGCGGTTGGCGCCGTTTTCCGCCCATTGCGCCGCCAGTTCTTCGGCCAGCGCGGGGCTCTGGTATTTGCGCACCGCGCCGGTGAGGGAATCGATCATTTCTTCCAGCCCCTGGATGCGGAAGAAAAACTCCAGGCAGCCGGAGAGCTTTTCGGGGTTGCGGGAAAGAGTTTTGGCTTCCGCCGCAATGGCCGCCGCCTGGTCTTTGGCGGACTGTAGTTGCGCCGCGTAGGTTTCCGAAGCGCCCTGCGCCACCCATGCCTTCGCGTCGATCTTGTTCAGCGTGGGCGCCAGGCGGGCGGCGTGATTGCCCATTTCGCCGATAATCACCCCCGCATCCCAATCGGGAGGCAAGCCAACGGAAACCTGCCCCTGGGCGCTGGCCCGCGGGGGCAAACCGGGCGCGCAGAAACCCAGCGCCAGAACAGCAATCCAGGCAGGTGTAAATCGAGTATGTGCCGCGGAGAAAGATTTCATGCCGCTCCTTCCAATCTAACAGTAACCCGGAAGAGCGGCCTGCTTCTCCGGAGACGAGCGCGGCCTACTTCTTCAGTAAGGCTTCCAGGTGCGGAAAGATACCTTTGCCTTCGAAAATGTCTTTGGTGGAATCGCTATAGCCGAAATCTTCGCGAATGCCGCCATTAGCGTCGATCAGGTAGACGTGCGGAATATCGAAAGACGGCTTGCGCAGATAAGAATAGGCTACCTGCCCGCAATCGAACAGGATCGGATAAGCGATCTTATGGCTGGCTATATAGCCCGCGACTTTGGTCTGGTCGTCGGGCGGATTGACGATGGCTACTATGGCGATGCGATCGCCGTATTTCTGCTGCACGCCGGCCAGCACGCTGGCGAAGGCGTTGCAATGCGGGCAGGTGGTCTGGATGAACTCGAGGATGACGGGCCGGCCGCGATAATCCGCCAGATCGTGCTGCTGCGTTTTCAAATCGGGCAGGGAAAATCCGGGGGCGCGGCGGCTGGCATCCGCGGCGCGCAGCCAAGCGGCGGAGATGAATCCGGCGGCGCACAGCAAAGCCGCGACGGTAAGGCGTTTCACAGTGGGCATGAGCTTCAAATTATCATGCGAGCAGGCAAGGCCGCTTCCCGAGGGTCGCGGCTCGGCCGGGGATTCTTCAGTCTTGCGATAGATTAGGAACTATGTTCAACCTACGAACCGCTATTTCGTTAGCCTTGCTGGCTGCTGGTGCTTTCATTTTGGTTCCTGGTCGAGCCGCCGAGCCCGACCCGAAAGTTGTCACCTACACCGCTCCAGACAACATCGTTTGGCGAAAAGGGCCTGGTGCGGATACCGCCACGGTCCAAGGCGATCCTTCCAAGCCCGGAATCTACATCCAACTGATCAAGTGGCATCCCGGAAACATGAGCCGCCCCCACTTTCACTCAACCGATCGATACATCACGGTCCTTTCGGGTACCTGGTGGATTGGCACTGGCCCGAAATATGATCCCGCCAGCACCTTTCCGGCGCCCGCTGGAAGCTATGTCGTGGATTTGGCAGGCAAGATCCACTACGACGGGGCCAAGGATACCGAGTGCGTCCTGGAAATCGTCGGCATGGGACCCATGACCACAACCCCGGCCGAGCAAAAATAGCCGATATTTCCCAGCTTCTCAGGGAGCGGTTTGGCCGCGAAGAGAAACCCGTTTCAGCGATTCCTCATAAGGCGCGCGCGCCACGCCGTTTTCGGTGATAATCGCCGAGACATAACGGGCGGGAGTGACATCGAAGGCCGGATTGGCGGCGCAGGTCCCTTCGGGGGCGACGGGCCGGCCAAACACATGCGTCACTTCGGAGGCGGCGCGCTGTTCAATCGGAATGGCATCGCCCGAAGAAAGCGTGAGATCGAGCGTGGAAATGGGCGCGGCCACGAAAAAAGGCACGCCGTTCTCCTTGGCCAGCACGGCCACCGAATAGGTGCCGATTTTGTTGGCCACGTCGCCATTGGCGGCGATGCGGTCGGCCCCCACCACTACGCAGCCGATGCGGCCGGACTTGAGAAAATGGCCGGCCATGTTGTCGGTGATCAGGGTGGTCGAGATGCCATCCTGCTGCAATTCCCAAACGGTGAGCCGCGCTCCCTGCAGGAAAGGGCGGGTTTCATCGGCGAAGACGTCCACGCGCTTGCCGCTCTCGACGGCCGCGCGGATCACGCCGAGGGCGGTGCCGTAGCCCGCCGTGGCGAGAGCGCCCGCGTTGCAGTGGGTGAGCACGGTCGCGCCATCGGGCACCAGCGGCGCCCCGTGGCGGCCGATGGCCCGGCAGATGGCGATATCCTCTTCGCGGATGCGCAGCGCTTCTTCGATCATGCGGCGGCGAATGGCGGCGATCGGCTGGCCGCGCAGGGAAGCGTAGTGCCGCCGCATGCGATCGATAGCCCAGAACAGGTTGACGGCGGTAGGGCGGGTTTGGGCCAGGGTTTCGCAGATTGTGGCGAACCGCGCATCGAGCTGGGCTTCGGCCGCCTGCATTACTCCCAGCGCGACGCCCATGGCCGCGGCTACACCGATGGCCGGCGCGCCGCGAATCGTCATGTTGCGGATGGCCTCGGCAACCTCTTCATAGCTGCCGCAGGTGACGTACTTCTCTTCAAGCGGCAGCCGCCGCTGGTCGATCATCACGACGCCATTGGCGGTCCACTGAATGGTTTCGATCATGGATGGTGGAATTCCTTCTGCTGCGAAATGAAAGCCACGAATTCGAGCGCGTTATAGGAGGCGTGCATTAGGGCGGAGGCTTTGGTGGAGCCGGTGCGATAGCGCATCCAGCCGAAGGCCGCGCCGGCCATGGAGATGAGCAGGGCGTGCCGCCAGGAGTTGCCGTACTCGGAAAAATGCAGCAGGCCAAACGGGATGGCCGCGCCGAGAATCCCGGGCGCCGGCCCGAAGCTGCGCACCAGCAGCGGCTGCAGCAAACCGCGGAAACCCAGTTCCTCCGCAACGGGCGCGAGCGTTAGTCCGAAAAGCGCCACCCAAATGAGAGTGCGCGGATTTTCCAGCATCTCCGTGATGCGGTTGCTGGTAGTGGGAGTGCGAATCAGCACGCCAATGTACGCCACGGCGATAGCCGTGCCGGCGCCGGCCAGGACGATTACCGGCGCGGGAATTTTGAGGCTCTTCCAGCCCATCGAGCTCCAGAAAGGGCGATCGTAGTGGATGTGGAAGAGCACGGCCAGCGCGCCATAGGCCAGCACATAAATCAGGGATTGCGCAATCAGCGCCTCGGCCACCTGGGATTGATCGCGCGCCGGGAGAAAGCTGAAGATCGCGGCGGCCCCGCCCAGGCTGACGACGGCCGCGGCCAGCAGCAATCCCACGAACACCAGCACATCCGAATAGCCCCAGAAGGGCTCGCGCGGCGGTGGGGCCGGCGCTTCCGGTGGCGCCGGAGCCGCCACCGGCCTCCCCGGCGGCTCCGGCCGGGGTGGCATTCCTAACGGCTCGAACGGCTGCTCGGAATTCATGCTTCCATTTCTATAATGCACGCAGCCAGCAAGGAGATCAGCAACTCGTGGTGGCCGGTAATGGCATACCCCATTCCGCCGCTGGCGGCATGTGGCCGTTCCACTACATTCAGGCGCGGCCGGTAATGCTGCAGGAAATCGAGGTTGACGGTGGTGAAGCCTGTGAGGGGAAAGCCGAGATTGCGCAGGCCGGAAATAGCTTTCAGAAATACTTCGGGGAGCACCACGGCCGAGCCGCAGTTGCAATACACGCCGCCCTGGTCCAGCTCCGCCAGATACGCGCACAGCAGGCGGAAATCGCGATGCGTGGCGCTGCCTATGGCCGCGCCTTCCGCGGCCGGGTGCAAGTGCGGGGTATCGGTGCCAATCGCCACATGAACCGTCACCGGCGTGCCATGGCGGTACGCCTCGAGCAGCAAACTCGATCCGGCGTACTCGGGCGCGGCGGCCGATTCGAGCCAGAGACCCAGCGCCTCGCCCATGCCCAGGCCCGCTTTGTCGCCGGCGCAAATGGCGCGGTTCATTTCGCGGCCGGTCTCTTCCGCCGAGCCGAAGCGGCCATCCGGCAATACGGCTTCCACGTCTTCGCTGGTGTGGCCGGCCAGGGCGATTTCGAAATCGTGAATGGCGGCGGAACCGTTGAGCGCAAAGGCGGTGACATAGCCGCGGCGCATCAGGTCGATCAGCACCGGCGCGAGGCCGCACTTGATCACATGGCCGCCCAAGCCCCAAACCAGGGCCCGCCCGTCACGCCGGGCGCCGGCAATCGCTTCGAGCACCGCGCGAAACGAATTGCCCGCCAGAATCCGCGGCAGCGCTCCCAGCCAGCCGCTCAAGCCGGACCCTTTGCGGTAGGGCGCCGCAAAATCCGCGGCCTTTACCTTGCCGCCCCTCTCTCGTAAGCCAACCGTGCGCAGGTTTGCGAAGTCCAGCGGGCGTTTGGGGTATTTGCTCATACGGGAAGCGCTCTTCATTATCGCCCAGACGGCGTGAGTTGCCGCACAGATTGCCGGCATGGATCATCCGTAAGTTTTGTTGCCCGGCTTACGCACAAAGGGCAATGAAATGCGAAATAATCGGGGACATGGCCGACGGGCAACCGGCTCTGCGCCCCGAAGAGCCCCGGCATCGGGTGGAGTTTTACGGCAACGATACGCGATTGTTGGCGCGGAACATAGGCAGCTATGCGGCCAACGGGTTGAAAGATGGAGAAGGCGTTCTCGGCATTCTGACCGAGGAGCATGTTCAAGCGGTTACGGGTGAACTCGAAGCGCTGGGAATCGATGCCGCGGCGGCGCGGAAAAGCGGGCGGCTGGTCCTTGAGGACGCGCAATCGACGCTCAACCGTTTCCTGGTGGGGGTGTGGCCGGATGAGTACCAGTTCATGTCCACGATGCTGCCGCTCATCGAGAGGGTGCGGGTGGCCAGTGGCGGCCGCGCGTGCCGGGTTTGCCACGAAGTGGTGGGGTTGCTCTGGCAAGCCGGCCACGTGGCGGCGGCCGTAAAGCTGGAGCAGCTTTGGAGCAAACTGGTCGAGGCGGAAGGAATCGGGCTGCTCTGCGGATATCCGATCGATGTCCTGGACGAAAATTTCGAAGAGCGCGCCGTTGAACCTATCGTGCAAGTGCATACGAAGGCGACTTTCCCGGTTGACAATACAGAGCGGAGCGGGGGCGAGCGGAACGGGGGGATCGAGCGCGCCACGATCCCCGAACCGGCGCGCCGCGTGGTGGCCCGGGTACGCGAGCAGTATCGGACCGAGCGGCGCTTCCGCGCGCTGGTGGAACATAGCGCCGACGGTATCGCGCTGTTGGACGCGCGGGGCAAAATCGAGTACGGCAACCCGGCGATTTCGAAGGTGCTGGGATACGGCACCGCGGAAATTTACGGGCGCGACGTCTTCGAGCTGATTCATGCCGAGGACGTGGCCGGGGCGCTGGAGGTGTGGCGGGAAGCGTCCGCCCGGCCCGGGTGCGCCATGCCGGTGCAGGTGCGCATGCTTCACAAAAATGGCGAATGGCGGTGGATCGAGGGCGTGATTTCCGATATGACGGCCGATCGGGATATCGGCGCGGTGGTCTTCAACCACCGGGACATCACCGAGCGCAAGACGGCCGAGCAGATGGAGGAGAAGTTCCGGGAATCGGCCAAGCTGGAAAGCCTGGGCATTCTGGCGGGCGGCATCGCGCACGACTTCAACAACCTGCTGACCGGCATTTTGGGCGGCGCCAGCATGCTGGTGGAAGGGCTGCCGCGCGAATCGCCGCTGTTTGCGGTGGCGGAAATGGTCATGCAGGCCAGCGAGCGCGCGTCCCAGCTTACCCGCCAGATGCTGGCCTACTCGGGCCGGGGCAACTTCGTAGTCGAGCCGGTGGATTTGTCGCTGCAGGTGCGGGAGATTGTAGCCCTGGTAAAGGCGTCGGCGCCGAAGGACGTGCGTTTCGTGCTCGAACTGGGAGAGAGTGGAATGAACATCGAATCCGACCGCGGCCAGTTGCAGCAGCTCATCATGAACCTGGCGATCAACGCTTGCGAGGCGATTGCGCGCGAGGGGACGGTAACGCTGCGGACGCGGCGGGTGCGGCTGGACCGGCCGCGCGATTCGCTGCTGGGAGAGATTCCGCCCGGCGATTTCGTTTCGCTCGAAGTCGAGGACACCGGCGCCGGTATAGACGAGGCGACGCAAAAGCGGATGTTCGAGCCGTTTTTCACAACGAAGTTCACTGGCCGGGGGCTGGGGCTTTCCGCGGTGTTGGGGATCGTGCGGTCGCATGGGGGCGGCATCGAGGTGGAATCGAAACCGGGGGAAGGCACGCGGTTCACCATATTTTTCCCGCTGCAAGCCCACCGGGCCCCGGCGGCAAATGGCAATGCCGCGGAACCCGCGCGGGCCGCCAGCGGCCTGGTGCTGGTGGTGGATGATGAAGCACTGGTGCGCACTACTGCCGGCGCGGCTCTGCGGCATCGCGGTTTCCGCGTTCTGTCGTGCGCCAATGGGCGCGAGGCGGTGGAGCAGTTCCGCCGCCGCCACGCCGAAATCTCGCTGGTTTTGCTGGATATGACCATGCCGGGCTTGAGCGGCGCGGAGACCCTGGAATTGCTCAGCGCGATCGACCCGTCCGTGCCGGTGCTGGTCTCGAGCGGCTACGGCGAAGAGGAAACGCGCGCGCGTTTCGGCCCCGGAATCGCCGGCTTCCTGCAGAAACCGTACACAGCGCATGGCGTTGTGGATGCGGCGATCCGGTTCGCGCGGCGGTAGCACACACACACCGGGCCTTTCCACCGGCGCACTTCACCGGTGGAAAAGAACCGATTTATTGAAAACAAAGAAGTAAGCTCGGATCCCACCGGTGCGATCGCACCGGTCCGGGGATCGCCGGCCGGGCACGCCCGAGGCCGCGGCTATACTGGGGTTGTAACTCCCGGAACACGCGTGCAAGACTTTCTACGGATCCGCGGCGCGCGGGTCCACAACCTGAAGAACATCTCGCTCGATATTCCGCACAACCAGTTGACGGTCATTACAGGTGTATCCGGCTCGGGTAAATCTTCGCTGGCGTTCGATACGATTTACGCCGAAGGACAGCGGCGCTACGTGGAATCGCTTTCCGCCTACGCCCGGCAGTTCCTGGAGCGGATGGAAAAGCCGGAGGTGGACGAAATCGATGGCATCGCGCCGGCGGTGGCCATCCGCCAGAAAAACACCAGCCGTAATCCGCGATCGACCGTGGCGACTTCCACCGAATGCTACGATTTTCTGCGTTTGCTGTTTGCGCGCGTGGGCCGGACGTTCTGTCCCAAGTGCGGCACGCAGGTTAAACAAGACTCGGTGGATGAAGTAGCGGCGCGGATGCTGGCGCAGCCGGCGGGATCGCGCTGGTATGCGCTATTCCCGGTGAGCCATGCGGCGGAGGATGCCCCCCCAGCGCAAGGCGTTCCGCAGACGCAAATTCCGCGCGACCAGCTTTTCGAGCTGCGCAAAAAGGGCTTCAGCCGGCTGTTCCAGAACGGCCGCACGTTCGAATTTTCCACGCCCGAATCGCTGCTGGATATCGATTTTTCGCAGCCGGTGTTCGTGCTGGTGGATCGCATCGCGATTGCGCCCGATCTGCATCAGCGCCTGGTGGACACCATCGAAATCTGCTTCCGCGAAGGCGGCGAGGTGATTTTTGAACCCGCGGGCGGCGGCCGCCCTTTGCGCTTCAACGAGAAGTTCCAGTGCAAGACGTGCGGCATGGAATTCAGCGTGCCCGAGCCGATTCTGTTCAGCTTCAACTCGCCGTTCGGCGCCTGCCCGCGCTGCCAGGGCTTCGGCAATACGATCGATTTCGACATGAACCGGGTGATTCCCGATCCCACGCTTTCGCTGGACAAGGGGGCGGTGGAGCCGTGGACGAAGCCGAAGTACCGGTCGTGGCTCGGGAATTTCCAGAAATCGGCCCGCAAGGTGCGGTTCCACGTGCCGGTATGCGATCTGAACGAAAGCGAGCGCGCCAGCCTGGAAGAATTCATCCGCCGCTTCTTCGATTTCCTCGAAACCAAGAAATACAAACTGCACGTGCGGGTTTTTCTGAGCCGTTATCGCGGCTACGCGCTGTGTCCGGAGTGCAAGGGCGCGCGCCTGCGCAAAGAAGCGCTGTACGTACGGGTGGGCGGAAAGAATCTGGGCGAAGTGCTCAAGATGAACCTGGCGGAGGCGCGGGAGTTTTTCGGAAAGCTGGAATTGACGCCGGAAGAAAGCGCGATTGCCGATAAAATTCTGCTCGAAATCCAGCAGCGGCTGAAATTTCTGAACGATGTCGGCCTCGATTACCTGACCTTCGACCGGCTTTCGGCCACGCTTTCCGGCGGCGAAGCGCAGCGGATCCAGCTCGCGACTTGTTTGGGGTCGCGGCTGGTGGGCGCCTGCTACGTGCTGGACGAGCCTTCGATCGGTCTGCACAGCCGCGATACGGGAAGGCTGATTCGGATTCTGAAGGAGCTGCGTGGGCTGGGCAACACGATCGTGGTAGTGGAGCACGATCCGGAAGTGATGCAGGCGGCGGATCATATTGTCGATCTCGGCCCCGGCGCGGGCGAGCATGGCGGGCGCGTGGTCTTCGAAGGACCGCTGGCTACATTGACCGGCAATGGCGCCGCTTCGCTGACCGCGCGCTATCTGCGCGGGGAAGCGCGGGTGGCCGCGGCGCGCGCGCGCCGGCCGTTCCATCCGAAAAACGTGCTGCGGTTTTCGGGCGCGCGCGCGCATAACCTGAAGAACATCGATGTCGAGATTCCCTTGAACATGCTGGTGGCGATCACCGGGGTTTCCGGCTCGGGCAAATCGACGCTGGTGCACGACGTGATCTTCCGCTCTCTCGAAGCATTACACAAAGCGCGCGAGGCGGACCACGAGCCGGAATTCGACGAAGCCGCCGAAGCGCTGGATGCGGCGCCGCGCATCTCGTGCAAAAAGATCGACGGCGCCGAGCGGGTGCGGAACACGGTGATGATCGACCAGGCTCCCATCGGCCGCACGCCGCGCTCGAACCCGATTACGTATATCAAAGCGTTCGATACGATCCGCGGCTTGTTCGCCTCCACGCGCGAAGCCGAGCGGCGCGGCTACACGGCCGGGCACTTCTCGTTCAACATTCCCGGCGGCCGCTGCGAAGCCTGCCAGGGCGATGGCACCGTGACGGTGGAGATGCAGTTTCTGGCGGACGTGGAGCTGGTGTGCGACGAATGCAAGGGCACACGCTTCAAGAGCGGCATTCTGGAGATTAAGTACAACGGGCTGAACGTGCATGAAGTGCTGCAATTGACCGTGCGCGAGGCGCTTGGGTTTTTCCACGCGACGCCCAAGCTGGTGGACAAGCTCAAGGTGCTGGACGATGTGGGTTTGGGATATCTGCGGCTGGGCCAATCGGCGACCACGCTTTCCGGCGGCGAAGCGCAGCGCGTGAAGCTGGCGGCGCACCTGGCGATGTCCAGTTCGGCGGGCACGCTGTTCATCTTCGACGAGCCGACCACCGGCCTGCATTTCGACGACATCGCCAAGCTGCTGGCCGCGCTCGAGCGGCTGATCGAAAACGGCGGCAGCCTGGTGGTGATTGAGCACAATCTGGAGGTGATCAAAGCAGCGGATTGGGTGATCGATCTGGGGCCGGAGGGAGGCTCGCGCGGCGGGCAGGTGGTGGCGGCCGGAACCCCGGAGGATGTGGCGCGGGTGAAAGCGTCGCATACGGGGCGGTACTTGAGTAAGGCGCTACTTATGTCCGAGCCGCGACCGTGAGGGAGCGGTCAGTAGCGGCTGCAAGGTTTTCAGCACATTCTGGACCACGATGCGCGTACCGGCGGCGTTGGGGTGAAGGCCATCCTGCTGCATCAGCTCGGGTTTGGTGGCGACCCCATCGAGCAGAAACGGGAGCAGGGGAAGCTGGTAGCGTTTGGCGAGATCCGTGTACATGGCATCGAAGCGCTTTACGTAGTCCGCGCCGTAATTGGGCGGCAGCGTAATCCCGGCCAGCATCACTTTCGCGCCGGCTTTGCGCAACTCTTCGATGAGCCGCGCCAGGTGCATTTCGGCGACGGAGACCGGCTGGCCGCGCAGGCCGTCATTGGCGCCGAATTCGAGAATGACGATTTGCGGATGCTGGTTCAGGACCGAACTCAGCCGCCCCAGCCCATCCTGCGTGGTATCGCCGCTCTCGCCGCGATTGACCACCTGATAGTGGTAGCCGCGGCGATCGAGTTCGCGCTGCAGCAGATCGGGGTAGCTTTGGCCGGGATCGAGGCCGTAGCCGGCGGTGAGGCTGTCTCCGAAGCAGACGATGCGCGGGAGGTCCTGGGCAAACAGCACGTATGCGCAGGTAAAGAGGGCCAGGGAAGGGAGGAATCGGCTTTTCCTCATCTCATTGCATAATAAAGCAGCCTCACCTGCCGCGGGCGGGAAAGCGGCTGTAATGAAATAGACCGATATGCACCTTGGGTGTGCTTCGTGCTGGGGCGCTGCGGGAAATGGTTGCTCGCCGGCCGGCAGCGAAACAAAGAATAATCGCCGCCATCCCGGACAACTTGCGAGCCCCTTTCCACACGCCTGCCATAATGAGATTTGATTGAAGTCCGCGGGTTAACGAAGTCCATCGACACGGGCACGCATCGCGTCGATATTCTGAAGGGCATCGACCTGCACATTCCGCGCGGGCAGTTCGCGGCTATCATGGGGCCTTCGGGCAGCGGCAAGAGCACGCTGCTGGGCTTGCTGGCGGGACTCGATTCGCCTACCTCCGGCAAGATCGTTCTGGATGGCGAAGAGATCACTTCGCTCCAGGAAGACGCGATGGCGCTGGTGCGCGGGCGGAAAATTGGATTCGTGTTTCAGTCGTACCATCTGATTCCGACACTCACGGCGGAAGAGAACGTGCTGCTGCCGATGGAACTGGCGGGCAACGGCGCGGGCGGGCCGGCGAGGGCGCGCGAATTGCTGGAGCGGGTGGGCCTGGGCGGGCGGCGCGATCATTACCCCGTGCAGCTTTCCGGCGGCGAGCAGCAGCGAGTCGCGCTGGCGCGAGCCTTTGCGCTGCGCCCGCCGATTCTTTTGGCCGATGAACCGACCGGAAATCTGGATAGCGCCACCGGCCGCGTGGTCCTCGACCTGATGCTGGCAATGAACCGCGAGCAGGGCGCCACCATGGTGATGGTGACCCACGAAGAATCGATCGCCGAATGCGCGGACCGGCGCATCGTATTGCGGGACGGCCTGGTGACCAACGACAGCCTGGCGGTGGGCCGATGAACTCGCTTGCGTGGAGCGTGGCGTTCCGCATCGGATGGCGCGAATTGCGCGCTTCGCGGACCAAGTTCCTGTTTGTGATCGTGGCGGTGGCGCTGGGAACGGGCGCGCTCACCGGAGTGCGCGGCTTTAGCTGGTCGTTCCGGCGGATGCTGCTGCGCCAGGCGCGCACGTTGATGGCCGGCGATATTTCGGCGCGCATTTTCGGCGCTACTTCGCCGGCGCAAAACGCGGCGCTCGCCGGGCTCGCGAGGCGCGGCGTGGAGCGCACGCAGATCACGGAAACTTTGACGATGGCAACTTCGGCACGCGCGGGCGATCCCCTGCTGATTTCGGTCAAAGCGGTCGATCCGCGCGCTTATCCGTTCTATGGCGAAGTGAAGCTCGATCCGCCGCGGCCGCTGGCGGCGGCGCTCAACGCGCGCACTGTGGCCGTTTCGAGCGACCTGCTTCCGCGTCTGAATGCCAAGACCGGCGATACGCTGCGCATAGGCGGACAGGAATTTCAAATTGCCGGCGTGCTGGCTTCCGAGCCGGACCGCATGACGGGCACGCTGAACGTCGGGCCGCGGGTGATGATGACCCGCGAGGGGCTGGCGCGCACCGGA
>Ga0209061_1000863_pt1 | contig 61530 bp, 57 predicted proteins | sample Coa_R1_10_FD_187157 | JGI IMG/M metagenome (GOLD analysis project Ga0209061, IMG submission 187157) | Surface soil microbial communities from Centralia Pennsylvania, which are recovering from an underground coalmine fire - Coalmine... | ecosystem: Environmental > Terrestrial > Soil >... | reverse complement strand
CCACCGCAGCCACGGCAGCGGCCTGCAAATACCTGCGGCAATTGATTCTGGATTTTGGCGCCGGCAGCAGCGTGATGCTCGCGCTGGCCGCTTACAATAGCGGCCCGGCCAAGGTGAAGCAGGCCATTGAGAAGACCGTCCGCGATCCCATTAAGCAGCGCAATTTCTGGTATCTGTACCGCATTCACGCTCTGCCGGACGAGACCCGGGAATATGTGCCGAAAGCGATTGCCGCGATGATCATCGGCCGCGACCCGGAGCGCTTCGGCTTCGAAACCGGCGAGACTCCGCGGAAGGTGGCGGGCGCGCGGGCGAGCGGCGTAGCGGTCAAAGCGGCTGGAAGCGGGCGCTGAAATGCCGCAGGAAAGGCGGTTCTTCCACGATTTTCATGCCGCGGATTTGGCGCTTGCGCGCATTTACTTCGAGGATCGCCTCCACTACATAATCGATGTGACTCTGGGTATAGACGCGGCGCGGAATGGCCAGGCGCAGCAACTCATGCCGGGCGGCGGCGCCGAACATGACCGACCCGATTTCTACCGAGCGGATTCCGGCGTGGCGGTATAGTTCCACGGCAAGCGCCTGGCCGGGGAACTCCGGGGGAGGAATATGGGGCAGCATGCGGCCGGCATCGATGTAGATGGCATGGCCGCCCGGCGGTTCCACGATGGGCACGCCGCGATCGGCAATGTGGCGTCCCAAATAGCCGGTGGAAATGGCGCGATAGCGCAGATAATCCGGATCGAGCACTTCTTCGAGGCCCACCGCGATGGCGTCCAGATCGCGCCCGGCGAGGCCTCCATAAGTGGGAAAGCCTTCGGTAAGGATGAGCAGGTCGGTTTCCTGCCGCGCCAGCCGATCGTCGTTGGTGCACAGGAAGCCGCCGATATTGGCGAAGGCGTCTTTCTTGGCCGAGAAGGCGCAGCCGTCCGCGAGCGAAAACATGCGCTGGGCAATCTGTTTCGGGGACCATTGGGCGTATCCGGGCTCCCGCTCGCGGATGAACCAGGCGTTTTCGGCAAAGCGGCAGGCGTCCAGGTAGAGCGGAATGGCGTGGCGCGCCGAGACCTGCCGCACCGCCTCGATATTCGCCATCGACACGGGCTGGCCTCCGCCGGAATTGTTGGTGACGGTGAGCATGACCAGCGGGATTCGGGCGGCGCCTTCCCTTTCTATCAAAGCTTCGAGCGCCGCCACATCCATGTTGCCTTTGAAAGCGAGGCGCGCCTGGGTATCGGCGGCCTCCGGAACAGGCAGGTCCACGGCTTGCGCGCCGGTGAATTCGATATTGGCGCGGGTGGTATCGAAGTGGGTGTTGGAGGGCACGATATGCCCCGGCCGCGTCAGCACGCTGAACAGGATGCGTTCCGCCGCCCGCCCCTGGTGCGTGGGAATCATGTGGCGGAACCCGGTCAGTTCGTCCGCGACCCGCTTGAGGCGGAAGAAACTCTCGCTGCCAGCGTAGGATTCGTCGCCGCGCATCATGGCCGCCCACTGTTCGGTGGACATGGCGCTGACGCCGGAATCGGTGAGCAGGTCGATGAGGATATGCGACGCTTCGATCTGAAACAGGTTGTACCCGGCGCGTTCGAGATACTGCTCGCGCTCGGCCGCGGTGGTGTGGCGCAGCGGCTCCACGCTTTTGATGCGGAACGGTTCAATGATCGTCTTCATGGGAAACGAACTGAGATACCTAAAGGTTTTTCAATAGTCCGAATAAAAATAATTATCTTGTGCGCATGTGGGCGCGGCTTTACCATCCTGGAATAACTGCTCGCTTTCGTGCACCGTGCCGTGCGCGGGTTCACTTGCCAACACTGGCAAACCAATTGATTTCGACACTCAGGAGAATTATGCGACTCGACGTGTGTAAGTATATAGCGGCCTTGGTAGCTTCGCTCGCGCTGGCCACTGTTTCGAAAGCTCAGAATGCGCCTGCTCCGGCGCCTGGCGACCAGAGCGCCCCCGCGGCGGCTCCGGCTCCCGCGGCTCCGGCGCCCCTGCCCACGCCTTCCGTCACCGGCCCTTTGGCCGCTCTTCCGCCGGCCATTTTCGATGCCGGCCCATTCGGCAAAGTCGCGGTAAACGGCATCCTGAACGGGATGGGCATGTGGACCGGCAATTACGCCCCGAGCGACAACGCTACGAACGCCGCTCTCAGCAATGGGCAGGTATTTCTGCAGAAAACCGACGGCGTATTTCAGTTCTACCTGCAGGCCGGCGCTTACAACATTGTGGCGCTGGGGGTGCCATTTCTGAATACGCAGAAGACGGTTACCGATCTCTACGGTCCCATTCCGGTTGGCTTCCTGAAATTGCAAGCCGGGAAGAACACGTCGATTGAGATTGGCGAACTGCCCACGTTGATTGGCGCCGAGTATACGTTCAGCTTCGAGAATATGAACATTGAGCGCGGCCTGTTGTGGAACCAGGAAAACGCAGTTAACCGCGGCATCCAGGTCAATCAGACGATGGGTAAATTCACCGCCTCGCTGAGCTGGAACGATGGATTTTACTCGAACCGCTACACCTGGCTGAGCGGCTCGCTGGCCTATGCCAACGGCCCTCACGCGATCTCATTCGTAGCCGGAGGCAACCTGGGCCAGACCGGCTTTCAAACCTTGGCCACGCCGGTACAGAATAACGGATCGATCTACAACGCGATTTATACGTACACGAAGGGGCCCTGGATCATCCAGCCGTACTTTCAGTACACCGATGTTCCGACGAACCTGAAGATCGGGATTGTGAAGGGGGCCTCCACCACCGGCGGCGCGATCCTGCTCAGCCACGCGTTTAAACATGGCTTTTCGCTTCCGGTGCGCTGGGAATACATCACCAGTTCGGGAAGCCCGGCGCAGGACGCGGTGAACCTGATCTTCGGGCCGGGTAGCGCGGGCACCTCGATCACGGTGACGCCCACGTTCCAGTACGGCGGCTTCTTCTTCCGCGGGGACGTCTCCTTCGTGCATGCGATCAATCCGGTGCCCGGAGACGTGTTTGGGAAGGGCGGCACACTGCAGAACCAACCGCGGGCCGTGGCGGAGATCGGCTTCATGTTCGGCAACAATATTACGGAGAAGAAGCCGTGAGCCGGTAAGCGCCGCGGGAGACAGGAGACAGGAGGGGGGCGCCGCCCGGCCGTTCGGAAAGCCGAATCTGGCGTTCGTTCATTGCACGGAGGCTACCGTGTTTTATGTTTCAAGCCGGTAACGAGTCTCGGCCAGACGGTAGAGGCGCCTCCACACCAGGCGATTGATGCAGACCACCAGCGCGGCCATGACGATGGTGGAAAGCAGGAGCAGACCGAAGTTTCCGGCGGCGGAGGCGGCGCTGATCCGCGAGCCCAGGCCAAAGGTGGTCAGAGTTTTTCCCTGGAATTGGAAATATTCGGCCACGATACTGGCATTCCAGGCGCCTCCAGAAGCGGTGATCAGGCCCGTAACCAGGTATGGAAAGATGCCCGGCAAAATGAGCGTGGCCCAGCGCTGCGGGCGGCGGAAGCGGTAGACGGCGGCGGCTTCGCGCAGCTCCGAGGGGATGGCGATGGCGCCGGCGACCACGTTGAAGAGGATGTACCACTGCGTGCCGAGCAACATCAGAATGATGGCCGCCAGGCCCATTCCGCCGCCGATTTGAATCAGCGCCAGCAGCACGATGGGAAACAGAGCGGTGGCCGGCACGGAGGCCGCCACTTGAGCCAGCGGCTGGGCGATCCGCGCCAGGCGGGGATTGAAACCGATGGCGACTCCCACCGGCACGGTCCAGAGGGAGGCGATTGCCAGGGAGAGCATCACCCGCAGAAGTGTGGCGCCGGCCGCCGAGAGGGTGGCGATCACGGCGGCCGAACCGAGGCCGCCGAGCACCGAGACCGCGCGAAACACCAAGTCGAGCGCGGCCAGCAGCACGATGGCGGCGAGCACCGGCAGCAGCTTCCGCAGGGTGGATTTTTCGGGTTTGCGCCAGAGCGTGGCAGACGCTTGCGCGTCTTTCGTTTCCGCCATGGCGGAATTGATTTTTTCCCAGACCGGTGTAAAGGCGCGCGCGCGCAGCCACTGGAAGGCGCGCGAATGGCGGAAGAGGCGCAATATGGGAGAAGCGGGCGCGTTTTTCGATTGCTCGACCTGCTCGAATTTGAAGCGGTCGCTCCAGGCGATGGCGGGCCGCCAGACCAACTGATCGAGCAACACGATGACGGCGATCATTGCCCCCAAGCCCCAGAGGATGGCGCCGGTATTTCCGGCGTTGGCGGCGGTTTGCAGAAAGGAACCTAACCCGGGCAAGCGGAAATCCTGCTTGCCGAGCTGGAACATTTCGCAGGCCATCAGGAAGAACCAGCCACCGGCTACGGAGACCATGGAGTTCCAAACCAGTCCGATGGTTCCGAACGGCAGTTCCAGCTCGAAAAAACGCTGCCAAGGGCTGAAGCGGTAGATGGCGGCGGCTTCGCGCAGCTCGCGGGGAATGGATTTCAGAGAGGAGTAGAAGCTGAAGGCCATGTTCCATACCTGGCCGGTGAAGATGAGGATGATGGAGCCGAACTCGACGCCAGCCTGGCGGTTGGGAAACAGCGAAACCATGGCCAGCATGACTCCCGGCAAAAAACTCAGCACGGGAATGGATTGCAGGATATCGAGCATGGCGATCATGACCACTTCCAGGCGGCGGGCGTGCAGCGCTCCCCAGGTGGCGGTGTATCCGTAGACGATGGCGAAGATCAGGCTGAGCGCATAAGCGGCAAAGATGCGGACCAGCGAGTAAAACGCGTATGCCGGCAGGGCCGTGGGAGATTGCGAAATGACGGCTTTTGGGGTGGGGGCGCCGAACCAGTTGCGGGCAATGGCGAGCAGCGCGTAGATGCCCGCGCCCAGGACCACGAAGACCGCCGCATCGATCAAAACGGGCCACGTCCGCTCGCGCATGAGCGTCCGCGAAAGGACGGGAGACATTAGCGCTTAGCCGTTCCTTCCCACGGGCTCTTCCGAGGCGACCTCGCGGTTTTCCGGCGGAATGTAGAAGCGCGCGGCGGTGGCATCGTAATCGAACAGCTCGGCGTAGCGGCCCCAGTGAATGGCGGTTTCCAACTGGCGCCTGGTTTCCGCTTCGCTGAAATGCTCCTCGAGCATGTCGTGAAAGAACTCTTCGCCGAGCGAGCGGTTGGCCTTGGCTTCGAGCGAGCGGGTGATCTGGCGGATGAGGGGGACGTTTTTGGCGGCATCGCGAAAGAGCTGCTTGCGCTCCAGGATATCGGCTTCGGCGAATTCGCGGCCGGCGGGAGTGAGCTCGGCATCGCCTTGGCGGACGGCGATGAAACCCAGCAGGGAGGCGGCTTCGACGATGGGGAGAAGGTCGTCGACTTCGAAGGACAGCTCGCCGGCGAGGCGGTGGAGGTCTTCGTGGCCGTTGCGATCGAGAAGCAATTCCAGAATTCCGGCAATGCCGCCGGGGCGGGCGTGGGGCAGCATGGGATAGGCCTGGCGTTCGGGCGGCGCGCCGGGGCGGGCAGGCTGGGGCATGACTTCCGGACTGGGCGCGGGAACTACATTGGGCTGGGTGAGGATGGTGTAGATGTAGTTCACGGTGTGTTCGAAGCGGATATCGCGGTGTTCGCGGGGGCGCGGGACCATGACTTTGAAATCGGCGCGGATGCGGCCGGGGTTCTTGCCCAGCACAATGACGCGGTCGGACAGCACAACGGCTTCTTCGATGTTGTGAGTGACCAGGAAAATGGCGCGCGTGGGCATTTTGCGGTTTTCCCAGAGCTCAAGCAGCTCGTTGCGCAGGTTCTCGGCGGTAAGCACATCGAGGGCGGAGAAGGCTTCGTCCATGAAGAGCACTTCGGGCTCGACAACCAAGGCGCGGGCGAAACCCACGCGCTGTTTCATGCCGCCGGAAAGTTCCTTGGGAAAGGCGCCCTCGAAGCCATCGAGCCCGACGGAATCGAGAATCCTGAGGCTGCGTTTCATGCGCTCGGCCATGGGCACGCCCAGAGCTTTCAAAGGGGCCTGGACGTTATCGAGCACGGTGAGCCAGGGGAAGAGGGCGAAGCTTTGAAACACAATTGAAACGTTGGCGATGGGGCCGCGCACCGGCTGGCCATGCCATAAGACTTCGCCGCTGGAGGGTTCGGCGAGTCCGGTGAGCATGCGCAGGAGGGTGGACTTGCCGGAGCCGGAGGGGCCGAGGAGGGCGAGAATTTCTCCGGGATAGATGGCGAGGTCGGTGGGCGCGACCACGGGGATGCGCGCGCCGCCGGGATCGCCGTAGACTTTTTCTACCTGCCGGGCTTCAATGATGGGCTGTTCGCGCGATGGCACAAGGACCTTTCCGGGCAGTTATTGAATCAGCCGTGTGTTACAAGAGCCGCGCTGGGCGCGGTTGGCAGGCGAAAGCGCCTGACCTACAACGAGCGGTCATGGCTGAAAGTTCTCATGCTACCATTGGGCGGGTTTAGGCAAGATGAATTCCATCCCGCGGCGGATCTCCGCTATTGCGATGGCAACCGTGGCTCCGCTGGCGATTGCGGTGTGGCTGGGTAGAAACAATCCGGAGGCCGGAATTGCGGCTGTGGGATGGGGCCTGGCGGGTGTGGGCCTGGTGTGGTTGGCATGCCGGTCTGTTTCGGGCCGGATTGGCGAGCTCACCGCTTTTGTGAACACGCTGCCGGACCAGCGCGCGGCGCGCCCGCGCCTGGAGCCGAGCGACGACGAAGTGGGCGACCTGGCGCGCGCGCTGACGCGCGCCACACCGCGCTTGGAAGAACTGGTGAACGGCTTGAAAACGGAACTGGCGCGGCGGGAAGCCATTCTGGCTTCGATGACGGAAGGCGTGCTGGCGGTGGATTCGAAGCTGCGGGTTTCGTTTTATAACGACTTTTTCGCGCGAACGGTGGCGAGCGGAATTTCCGAAGGGGTGCCGCTGATCAAGGTGCTGCGCGACCCGGCGTTGTTCGAACTGCTGAAGAGCGTGGTGGATTCGGGCGAGACGCTGCGGCAGCGGGTGCGCATGAGCGTGGGCGAGGAGCGGACATTCGAAGTGTATGCCACGCCGCTGGCCAGTCACTTGAACCGCGGCGCCCTGGCCATTCTGCACGATATTACGCCGCTCGAACGGCTGGAACGGATCAAGCGGGATTTCGTGGCCAACGTATCGCACGAATTCCGCACGCCGCTGGCGACCATCACCGGTTATGCGGAAACGCTGCTCGATGGCGGCCTGGAGGACGAGCATAACCGGCGCAAGTTCGTGCAGGTGATTCAGGCCAACAGCGTGCGGTTGAACAACCTGGCGGCGGACCTGATCACGCTGTCGCAGCTCGAAGCCGGCTGGCCGGACGCGCAGCCGGCTCCCATTTCGATTGCCGAAGCGATTCATAGCGCGATGAGCACGCTCGAGCCGGTGGCGCGGTTGAACGGCATCCACCTGCGTTTAGAGGAGGTTGAGGATGTGGAGGTGCTCGGGCACCGCATCCACTTCGAGCAGGCCCTGGTGAACCTGATGGACAACGCGATCAAGTTCAACAAGCCGAACGGTGAAGTGGCGGTGAAGGCCGTGCGCCGCGGCGAGGGCGAGGTGGAGATCTCGGTGAGCGACACGGGCATGGGAATTCCCCGGCAGGATCAATCCCGCATCTTCGAGCGGTTTTACCGCGTGGACAAAGCGCGTTCGCGGCAGGCAGGCGGCACCGGCCTGGGGCTTTCGATCGTGCGCCACGCGATCGAGCAGATGCAGGGAAGCGTGCGGGTGTCGAGTGAGTTGGGAAAAGGGTCCTGCTTCACGATTACACTGCCGCTCCCTGGCATTGGAAGCGCGAACCAGGTTTCTTAACCGGACTGTCATCGTAAATCAATAATCCGCGCCTAGAGTAAATTTTCACCTTTCCAAATAGTTTGTCTTTGTGTGCACTGAGCAAGGTGCGTGATTGACAGGTTCGCGGCAACATACGGCAGATCCGGCAAGACCAGCTATCTGTATCATTCCGCGGATCTTCATAGAAGTACTAAAACTACAAAACTCGCGGCGTTCGAGCGAAAGGACCTATGAACAAACTACGATTCGTCATCACGGCAGTTCTGTGCGCGGCAATCGCCGCCCCGGTGGCTTCGCGGGCAGCGGACGATCCGCCGACCCCGGCATCGCAAGCGAACACCGGGAACAGCACCCGGTCCGACGAACTGGCAAAACTGAGAGCGAAACTGGAGCAGCAACAAAAGCAAATTGAAGCTCTGCAGCAGGCACTGACCGAGCAGCAGAAAGCGGTGGACAAGGCGCTGGGCGACAAGCCGGCGGCGCCGGCGGACACCACGGGCGCGGCCCAGGCGGCGGAGGCGGCGCAGGAGAACGTTCTCAAGGCTCCCAACCTGGGCGAGGTAGCCTCGACCACGCCGATCATTCCGAGAGGCGTGGCGCCCTCGCTTCCGAGCTCCCTGGGGATTGCCGCGGTACCTCAAGTCGTGCCGAAAGTGGGAACGGCGGGGGAAACGATTCCCGATTCTCCTTTGCAGTTGCGCATCGGAAACACCGCCATCACGCCGGTGGGCTTCGTGGATGCCACCAACACCTGGCGCAGCACGGCTTCCGGAGCGGGCCTGGCAACGAACTTCGGCAACATTCCCTACAACAACAACCTGCCGATCGGACGGCTCAGCGAAAACCGGATGAGCTTGCAGAACTCGCGCATCGGCGCGCGGTTCGACTCGCTTTACAAGGACTATCATGTGCTCGGATATTGGGAGTCCGACTTCGTGGGCGGCGTGGGAGACACGGCTTACAACACGCAAGTAACCAGCAATAGCATTCTGCTGCGGCTGCGGTTGTATTGGGTGAGCGTAAGGAAGGACAAGTTTGAATTCCTGGCGGGGCAGTCATGGAGCATGATGACCCCGAACCGCCGGCAGATTTCGGCGCTGCCGGGGGATCTGTTCTACGGGCAGGAGTTCGACGTGAACTATTTGAACGGGCTGACGTGGGGCCGAATTCCGGGCTATCGCTTCCTGTTCCACCCGTCGGAGAAGATCACCTGGGGTGTCTCGGCCGAAAATGGCGACCAGTACTTCGGCGGATCGGGCGGCGGCGGTGTGCCGACGCTACCGGCGGCGCTGTCGAGTCTTACCGGCACCGAACTGGATGCCAACGTGGCGAATGGCTTGACCAAAATCGCCAATTACCGGCCCGACATCATCAGCAAACTGGCCTTCGATCCCAGCTCGCGGGCGCATTTCGAAATCGCGGGCGTGGTGAACGGCGTGAAGATTTTTAATCCGAACACCACGGGACCGGGCGCGCAGCAATACTTCACCAAGACGGGCGGCGGCGGCTCGTTTAACAGCAACTTTGAAATCGTCAAAAACTTCCGTATTTTCGAGAATCTCTTCTATAGCGACGGCGCCGGCCGGTATTTATTCGGCGTAGCGCCGAACTTCATTCTGCGCGCGGATGGCAGCCCGTCGCCGATCCATTCCGGTTCCACGGTGGATGGCTTCGAATGGACGCTGGGCAAGTCGCTGTTCTACGTTTACTATGGCGGAATCTATGTGAGCCGCAACGTGGCGCTGGACGCCAATGGAACTACGCTGATTGGCTATGGCTATCGGGGATCGCCGAACAGCCAGAACCGGTCCACGCAGGAGATCACGGGCGGCTGGAACCAGACGCTGTTCCGGGATCCGAAGTACGGCTCGATTTCGACGTTCGTGCAGTACGCGTATTTCTGGCGTATGCCGTGGTTCGTGGCCACGAACGCGCCGAAGGATGCGTTTCAAACGGCGGTCTGGTTCGACCTTCGCTACACGCTGCCGGGTTCGGCGCCCACGATCGGATATTAGCAGACACCCCGATCATTTTTAACAGAACCGTAACATCGAGAATGGCAAAATTGAGAGGAGGCACGACATGAAGAGTCTTTTGGCGGTCTGCGCCGCCGCGCTGCTCGGCGGCGGCGCAGCGCAGGCTCAGAAGATCAATGCGGCCGGGGCGACGTTCCCGGCCCCGATTTACCAGAAATGGTTCGGGGAGTATCACAAAACCCATCCCGGCGTGGAGATCAACTACCAGCCGGTTGGTTCGGGGGCGGGAATCAAGCAACTCACGGACGGCACGGTGGATTTTGGGGCGTCCGACATGCCGATGACGGATAAACAGCTCGCCGATATCAAGGTGAAGCCACTGCACTTTCCGACGGTATTGGGGGCGGTGGTGCTGACCTACAACGTTCCGGGTGTGATGGGCGATTTGAAGCTCGCGCCGGATGTGATCGCGGACATTTACCTGGGCAAGATCTCCAAGTGGAACGATGGGCGCATCGCCAAGGACAACCCGGGCGTGAAGCTGCCTGGGGAGGACATTGTAGTGGTTCGCCGGACGGACGCGAGCGGCACGACGTTCGTCTTCACCGATTACCTTTCCAAGGTGAGTCCGGAATGGAAGTCTAAAGTAGGGGCCAGCACGTCGGTAAGCTGGCCGGGACAAACGCTGAGCGGCCCGCAGAACGCGGGCGTAGCGGGGCTGGTGAAGCAGACACCGGATTCGATCGGCTACGTGGAACTGGCTTACGCGATCACGAACAAAATGCCGTACGCGACGGTGAAGAACGCGGCCGGGGCGTGGGTGAGACCGGCGCTCGAAAGCGTGACGGCGGCGGCCGCCGGGGCCGCGAAGAACATGCCGGCCGATTTTCGGGTTTCGATTACCGACGCGGCGGGCAAAATCGCTTACCCCATTTCCACCTTCACCTGGATGCTGATCCCGAGCCATATTCCGGATGCGGCGAAAGCCAAGGCCATCAAGGGCTTTTTGCAATGGATGTTGACGGACGGGCAAAAGGAGGTCGAGGCCCTGACCTACGCTCCGCTTCCCAAAGAAGTGGCGGCGAAGGAGATGAAGCAGATCGCGATGGTTCAGTAATTTCCGTTTATGGCTACCGCAGCAGCGCAAGCACGCGCAGTAAAGAAGGCGCCGCAGACGGGCGACGCAATCGCCCGTCTGCTTGCGTTAATCTTCGCCGCCATTGTCCTGTTATTGGTGGTTCTGGTGGTGTTTGAACTGTGGCAGGGGTCGGCGGCTTCGCGCGAGAAATTCGGTTGGGGATTCCTCACCTCGAGCGTCTGGAACCCGGTGACGGAGGAATTCGGCGCGCTTCCTTTTCTTTACGGCACGGTAATTACGTCGTTGGTGGCGTTGCTCATCTCGATTCCGCTGGGTGTGGGCGCCGCAATTTTTCTTTCCGAGCTGGCGCCGGCCGGACTTTCGAACGCCCTCACGTTCATGGTGGAGCTGCTGGCGGCGTTTCCCAGCGTGATTTACGGTTTGCTGGCCTTTCTTTCGCTGGTTCCGCTGATGCGGTCGCGGGTGGAGCCGTTTTTAAAACACACGCTGGGCTTTCTTCCGTTCTTTCAAGGGCCGGCATTTGGCGTGGGCTATCTGACGGCCTCGCTGGTTCTGGCGATCATGACTTTCCCGTTCATTATTTCGGTTTCGCGCGAATCGCTGCTGGCGGTGCCGCGCGAGCAACGGGAAGCGGCGCTGGCTTTGGGCGCGACGAAGTGGGAGACCACGTGGGACGTTGTCGTGCCGTATGCCAAACTGGGGATTTACGGGTCGATTTTTCTTGGATTGGCGCGCGCGCTGGGCGAGACGATGGCGGTCACGATGGTGATCGGCAACTCGCCGGCGGTTCACGCTTCGCTGCTTGCGCCGGGATATTCGATCGCCTCCGTGATCGCCAACGAGTTCGCCGAAGCTTCGACCAAGTTGCGGGCGGCGGCGCTGGTGGAACTGGGCCTGGTGCTGTTTTGCCTGACGATTATCATCAACGGGATCGCGCGGCTGTTGATCGTGGCAACCACTTCGAAAGGGTCGAAACGATGAGCGCGCCGGCTTTGAGGCGAGCGTGGAGGCCGCTGCCTAACTGTCGCGGTTCAGAAAGGAGGGGATGCCACTGATGCGTCTGCGTTGGCGGAAATTCGTAAGCGCGCTGATGCTTTCGGCAAGCGGCTTGTGCGCGCTCATCGCGGTTTCGGCCCTGTTCGTCATTCTGGCTTTTTTGGTTTACAACGGCAGCAAGTCGCTCGATTGGAATTTCTTTACCCAGTTGCCCAAGGCCACCGGAGAAGTGGGCGGGGGCATGGCAAACGCCATCGTGGGCAGCCTGCAGATTGTGGGGATGGCTTCGGCGATGGGCATTCCCATCGGGTTCATCGCGGGCGTGTACCTTTCCGAATTCGACGACAAGCATTTCGCTTCGCTGGTGCGCTACACGGCCGACCTGCTGAACGGCATTCCCTCGATCATTGTCGGGATTCTGGCGTGGACGCTGGTGGTGGTGCCGATGAAACATTTCTCCGCCTTCGCCGGTTCGGTGGCGCTGGCCGTGATGCTCATTCCGATCGTGACCCGACAGACGGAGCAGTTTCTGCGGGAAGTGCCGATGGCGTTGCGCGAGGGATCGCTGGCGCTGGGAGCCAGCAGATGGAAAATGATCGCCACGGTGGTGGTGCCGGCCGGGAGCAAAGGCGTGCTCACGGGCATTATTCTGGGCGTGGCGCGCATTGCGGGCGAATCGGCGCCGCTGCTATTTACGGCGCTGAACAACCAGTTCTGGGGAGGCATGAACGAACCCACGGCATCGCTCCCGGTTATGATTTACTACCGCGCCATTTCGCCTTTCGAGGACTGGCACCGGCAGGCGTGGGCGGCCGGCTTGGTATTGATTGCGCTGGTGCTGATCGCGAATATCGCGGCGCGCATGGTGCTCGCGCGCGGCGTATCCGTGCCGCGAGGATAGAATAAAGCGACGCTATGACTCAGAGAGTTAGTTCCGGCGCGCCAGGCCCGGCCCGGCAGACGACAGGCACGCCGTCCGGCGAAGGAGATCCGCGACTTGTGCAAAGAGCCGAACCCAAACTGCGCGCCAGCAATCTCAATTTCTACTACGGCGATTTTCAGGCGCTGCAGGATATCTCGATCTACTTTCACCCGAATCAAGTTACGGCGCTGATCGGACCTTCGGGCTGCGGCAAATCCACCTTTCTGCGGACTCTCAACCGGATTAACGAGACCATCCGGCATTCGCGGGTAGAGGGCGAGATCCTGCTGGACAATGAAAACGTGCTGGAACTGGACGTCACCAACCTGCGCCGGCGCGTGGGCATGGTATTCCAGCGGCCCAACCCGTTTCCCAAATCCATTTTCGAAAATATCGCGTACGGCTTGCGGATTAACGGCATGGCCCAGCGGGGCGAGTTGAAGGACAAGGTGGAGCAGAGCCTGCGCCGGGCGGCGTTGTGGGACGAGGTGAAAGATAAGCTGCACGACTCGGCGTATGCGCTTTCGGGCGGCCAGCAGCAGCGCTTGTGCATTGCCCGCGGGCTGGCGGTCGATCCGGAGGTGCTGCTGCTGGACGAACCCTGCTCGGCTCTCGATCCGATCGCGACGGCGAAGATCGAGGAGCTGATGTTCAGCTTGAAGGACCAGTGCACGATGGTGATCGTGACGCACAACATGCAGCAGGCGGCGCGCGTGGCCGATTACACAGGGTTTTTCCTGCTGGGCCGGCTGATTGAATTCGATAAGACAGACGTAATCTTCAAAAACCCTTCCAAGAAGGAAACGGAAGATTACATTACAGGGCGCTTTGGCTAGAGGGCGGAGCTGGACCGGCCCGCGGGCGCGCGAATGGTACAATTCAGTGAATTCCGGAGAAGGGAACGATAGGGATCTGTGCGGCATTTCACCATCGAGCTCGAAGAGCTGAATCAGAAACTGCTGCAGATGGGCGGGCTGGTGGAGTCCGCGATCCATCGCGCAGTGCGGTCGCTGGTGGATCAGAACCGCGAACTGGCCGAAGAGGTGATTCGCGACGAACCGCGCATCAATCGCATGGAGATGGAGATCGACGGGCTGGCTACGCGCCTGCTGGCGCTGCGGCAGCCGGTGGCGCGGGATCTGCGCCTGCTGACGGCGGCCCTGAAGATCAACACGGACCTGGAGCGAATCGGCGACCTGGCGATGCATATCGCCGAACGCTCGATTTCGCTGATGAATCATCCGCTGGTGAAGCCCATGACGGACATTCCCAAAATGGCTTCGCTGGTGCAGTCCATGCTTTTGAAATGTCTGGACGCGTTTGTGAATAACGACGCGGACATGGCTCATTCGGTGCTGCTCTCCGACGACGAAGTGGACGCGCTGCGGGACACGGTGCATGCCTCGCTGCTGGAGGTGATGCAGCGCGACCCTACGGTGCTGACCGCCGCCATCGACCTGCTGTTCATCGCCCGGAACCTGGAGCGCATTGGCGACCACGCGACGAACGTGGCCGAAGACGTGGTGTTCCTGGTGAAGGGAATCGACGTGCGCCATCATGCGCAGCAAGCGGAAAAAGTGTGAAGGTTTCCGCGTCTGCCGCAGTATGATGAAAGTATGGCTACAGACAACCAACCTGGCGCGGCTATAGTTGTGGCCCAACGGGGAGATCGGGACGCGAAACTCGTCCGGTCGGCACTGGAGCGGTTCGGATATTCCGTGATGTCTTCGGAGGACGGACGGGAAGCCGAGCAATTGCTGGTCTCGGGTAAGCCGGATCTCGATCTGGCGGTGATCGATCCCGGGACGCCGGGATTGGATTTTCGGAGCTTATTAAAGAAAATGGCGGACACCGGATCGGGTGTCCACGTGCTTTGCCTGTGTGGAGATGGGGCCGAAGAGCCGCTCCGCGCTCCGGAATTTTCCGGGCGCGTCGGCATTCTGAAACGGCCGTTCCGCCGATCCCACCTTTTGGCCTCCATCCTGGATGCGACCGAAAAACCCCTGGCAAGAACGGCCTGATTGGTGGGCCCTGTAGGATTTGAACCTACGACCAACGGATTATGAGTCCGCTGCTCTAACCGCTGAGCTAAGGGCCCAAGTGCTTCTAAGTCAATAGCTTCGACATAACAGATTTGGACTCAACACGCCGATTGTAACCGTTTTTATAACCGTTCCGGGCGTTGTCGCCGTTTTGGCGGCAGATGGTGACAGCGGCCGGGTTGCGGTGTGTGCGCCACTTTTCGTGAGCAGAGGCATACGGTTGGGCATTCATCATTGTAGCGGTGAAAAGGTTGAGGCATGTAGCGGAGGGAACTGGCAACGTCTTTCGTAAGACCTCGCATTTGCCCGGCGCGGCGGTTGCAGGGATCAGGGGTGCTGAGAGCGGCGGGGGAGATGGTGATCATCGCCCGGCATGGAGAGCCGGTGGCGGAACTGGTTCCTGCCCGCCGTAAATCGGGGTTTCCATTCGGCGTCGCCGCTCAGAACCGTTCGTGGCCGCCGGGGATGACTAGTGGCAGCCGATGAGCGACGCCGAAGCCGAAGGACTGGATCGAGGGCCGGTGAAATTTTAACAGATACCCCCCTGGGCAACGACATCAACGCCCAGGCCGATTTCGGCGATTACCGCATGGTGGGCGATCCCCAATACACCCTGCTCTATTACCCGCTGAACATGGACGAGTTGATCGGCAAGGTGAAAGGCGATCCGCGATGGAGCGGCAGCACGCCGCTAATCGCCTCCATCGTCAGCGGCCAGCCCGCCATCGTCCAGTATCTCGTCGATCATGGCGCCCGCCTCGATATCAAGACCAAGCTAGGCTGGACGCCCCTCATGGTGGCTCAAGGCGTCTTCTTCGCCAACGCGAAAAAAGAGTTCCCCCAAGCCGCCGCCATCCTCAAAAAGGCAATGGCCGCGCGCTAATCCTCAAATCCCCGCATACCACGCATACCCGCCTTCCGGAGATGCCGATCCCAGCCCCTTCCCGAACCGCTTCAGATTATCCGTCACCGTCAGCCCCGTAATGTACTTGACGCTCTTGTAGCCCAGTTGCCGCGGAACCCGCAACCGCAGCGGCCCGCCGAATTCCACCGGCAGCGGACCGCCATTCATCCACATAGCCAGAATGGTCTGCGGATGCAGCGCATCGGCCATGTCGACGCTGTCCCACCAATCGGACTGAATCGACCGGTAGACGACATATCGAGCCTGCGGCAGCGCGCCGGTAATCTTCAGAATGTAAGCAAGCGGCACGCCGGTCCATTCCGCAATGTAAGACCAGCCCTCTTCGCATGCCAGATGCGTAATCTGGCTCCGCCGCGGAAACCCGCGCAATTGATCGAGCGCAAACGAGGCAGGCCGCGCCACCATGCCGTCTACTGCCAGCCGCCAGCCGGCAAAGGCCTCTTTTTGCAGGCGATGGAAAACCTCGCCCATCGGCGCCACTTCGTTGGCAAACGGCGGATTGGAAATCTGGCTGCGCGCAAACTCGCGGGCCATGGAATGGCGCGTCAGTAACCGCTGCGCGGCATACGTCAGCGTCTCGCCCGGCCCATAGATTCCACCGCCATCGGGCGGGATCAGCCCATACCGGCGCGCCAGCCTGTCGGCCGTCACCAGGCCGGCCGCGCCGCCCAATCCTCCAGCCAAAAGCTTCCGGCGCGAAATGCCGTTCATACGCGCTCCATCCCGGCGCCCGCGCGGCCTGTGATCATAGCCCCCACCCGCGCGCGGAAACCGGCAATCCAGACCATCGCTACATGAATCAATAGAAAAATCGCCAGCAGGATCGACACAAAGAAATGGATCGTACGCGCCGATTGCTGGCCGCCCAAAACGGCTACCGCCGCCGGAAACACCGATGCCATCGCCGGCGACATAGCCAGACCGGTCCAGACGACCAGCGGAAACAGAACGAAGACCACCAACAGGTAAGCAGTCCGCTGTAGCACGCTATACGACTGCGCATCCTCGACTGTCCAAAAGGGATATCCCCGGCCAGGCAGCAGATTCCGCCGGAAATGCCCGCCCATCAAGCCGGATATCACGTAAACCAGCCCCGTCAACACCGCCACCCAGGCGGCCTCGAAATGCAGGTAGCGGCTCCAGCCGTTCTGGTCCGGGAGCACGTAACCGTAGCCTGTCACGACCATATCCCTCGAAGACGGCAGCGGCAGTTGAAACAACGGCCGGGTGAGCACGTTGCCGGTCTCACCCCAGTAGAAGCGCGGGTGAGAAAGCAGAATCTCCCCTCCCGTGACCAGCAGCGCAACGAAGGCCAGCGCGGTGATCCAGTGCGTAACGCGCACTAGCGCCGAATGCCGCGCGCCCAGGGCAGCCGTCATGGGCGGATTGTAGCTCATTCTGAGCCGCGCGCGTTAGCCATAATAAACGCATGCTCTCAAAACCAGTCTTAGCCGCTCTGGCCTTTAGCTTAGCCGCTTCCGCGCAAACTCCCCCGTCGAACGTCATGCCGTATGGCACCTCGATCTCTCCCGATGCCGCCAAAAGAGCGGCGGCCGCCGCCATCGCCGAGGCACGCAAAAACCATTGGGAGATGGCCGTCGCCGTGGTGGATACGGCCGGCTACCTGGTGTACTTCGAAAGAATGCCCGACACACAGTTGGGCAGCGTGCCAGTGGCGATCGATAAGGCCAAATCCGCCGCCCTGTTCCGCCGCCCGACCAAGGCATTCCAGGACATTTTGGCCGCGGGCGGAGAAGGCCTCCGCATGCTCGGGCTGACGGGAGCGGTGCCGGTAGCAGGCGGCATCCCGCTCGTGGCGGAAGGAAAAGTCGTTGGCGCAATCGGCGCTTCCGGCGGCACCAGCGACCAGGACAACCGCACCGCCCAAGCCGGCGCCGCCATAATGAAATAACCCGGGCGCCCCCGGGACCACTCCCGGAAAACGGCAGTCCGCCCATAATCAGCCGCGATAAGCCCGTGCTGCTCCAATCGCTTGTAAGCCGCCAGGCTTCCGCCCGGCCTGCTCCGCGCGGGAGAAACAGTTCCTCCCACCCCGCCGTTGGCCGCTCAGCCGGCTTATCCGCCCGCCGCGGAGCGGCACCACCGCCGGTCACAAGTCCACGAAATTTTTCAAGTAATTGAAATCGCTCGACTTCCGCCCCAATTTCCAGGTTTCCGTGCCTGATTTTCCCTTTCTTTGTGTTAAAACCCGTAGTGGGGTTTGATGAACCAGGAAACTGTACTAGAGCGGCTCGAGCGCTTTGAAGGCTGCGTGCCGTACATGTATCGATGCACCGGCGGTGCCGTCACCGCGGGAATAGGACATGCCCTGCCCACCGCTGGCGATGCCATATCTCTGCCTTGGGAAATTGCCGGGCGGCGCGCCTCCACTGCCGAAATTACGGCGGATTTCGCCAAAATATCGGAATCCCCCTTAGGCCTTCCGGCCGCCCACTACGAACCCCTTACCACCTGCCGCCTGCCGGAAGCCTGCCTCCCAGGCCTGGCCGTCGCGGATATCGCGCGCTTTGAAGGGTACCTCGAAAAGCGATTTCCCCAATGGTCCTCTTTTCCCGAACCGGCGCAGGAAGGCCTCTTCGACATGGCATTCAATTTGGGCATGGCCGGCCTGCGGAAGTTTCCCCGCTTTTTGGCCGCCGTGGAGGCAGGCAACTGGCAGATTGCGGCGGACGAGTGCCGGCGTTTGGGCATCGCCCCGGAGCGCAACCAGGAGATCGCCGGTCTGTTCCGGCAGGCCATTCGTACCTGATCTTTTGTGCCGCTCTATCTTCACTAAATCCGGTTTTCAGCCGATAAACAGGATAGGACAAGCGTTTCGTACAACCCGGAATCCGTCTTATATGCCCAAACTTCTGTTAGCGGAAGATAACGATTTCAGTAGGGAATTGTTGACCCGGCGTTTGGAAAATGCCGGCCACCAGATCATAGCCGTCGCCAACGGCAGAGAAGCCATTTTGGCGGCGCGACAATACCGTCCGGACCTCATCCTGATGGATCTGGAAATGCCGGTCATGGATGGGCGCGCGGCCATTCGCACCCTCAAGATCGACCCGCATACATATCGCATTCCGATCATCGTGGTGTCGGCCCACATGGCGGAGGAAATCATCGCCGCGACGTATTCCGATGGGTGCGAGGCGTACGAAGCCAAGCCGGTGATCGTCTCGCGCCTCTTGGAACGGATCAATGAAACGCTTCACGCCCTGTCCACAACGCCTCGCCAGCCGAAACTTTCGCTTGCGCCGGATGCACCCGCAACCCCGCCGGAGATTTCCTAGTGGCTGCGGGCAGCGTGGCGCTTTTCACAGCCCAATGCCGTCACTTTTGTAACGCCTGCCGCCCCTGCGTCACTAATAGACAGGCGGTAGCGGTTCTTTGGGGCGCCGCCCCGCCTGGGATACTATGCAGATGATGGATCATGCGGAAGCAACCCGAAAGCTTGCGGCCGAACGATACCTTCTGGGCGAACTGAACGAGGCGGAGCGGCAAGAGTTAGAGGAGCACTTCTTCGAGTGTTCGGACTGCCTTGAGGCAGTCGAAGCTGGACGGGCGCTGATCGCCAATGCGCGGGAAGTTTGGGCCGCGCAACCCGCTTTTGCCCGCCCCGCGGCTGCCGAACGCAAGAGTTGGTGGCAAGCGTGGACCCTATGGCGCTTGGTCCCCGCGGCCGCTTTGGCCGGTTGGGCCGTGGCAGCCGTTCTCGCCGGTTATCAGTTCCTTCGCCGGCCGTCGCCTGGCGGCCAGTTAGTCATCGCGCCGGCGGTTTCCGTAAGGGCCGCCCGCGCGCGGCAGTCCTTGAGCTTTTCCAAGCGCCAGCCGGTAATCGCTTTCGAGATCGCCCCGGAATGGCAACAGTTCTATACGGCCTATGAGGCTCAAATTGAGCGCTCGGCGAGTCGTCGGCCGGTGTTTACCAGTACAATTGCCAGTGGGCGGGAGACTCCCGATCCCCTTACGGTTGCCGTGCGGACCGCGCCCCTCCAGCCCGGCACATATGCGCTGATGCTGTACGGCCTGGAAAGCGCGAGCAGAACACCGCTCGAACGGATCTCATTCACGCTGACGGAGTAGAAAAAAAGATGGCCGAGCGCTTCCTATATCACGCCTATGCGGTAGGCTTTTCGGGAGAACTGACTAGACCCACAAATCAATTAATCCCCTCTCAAGCGGCCAGCGCTCTGTCTCCCATGGGCGGATATGGCTCGGCCCGTCAGGAACCGTACCGGTTGCTGGAGTACATCTCGCACGGAGGCTCTACTTCGGAAGTGAAGGGGAGCCGCAATCCCAGAACCGGACAGAACGAAACGTCGGCCACCGCCACGATCCGGGATTTGAATATCGACAACGTGGTCCTGCTCGATTCCTGCACCGCACAGTTGAGTTCGGCGCACCCGGGTGATGAGCCGCGGATCAGTCCTCAGGGATCGTTCTTTCAAAATCTGCGGGTCGCGGGCAGGACGATCGAGCTGGAAAGCCGCGTGGACCTCTATAGCACGCTCGACACTCTGAAGAAGTTGAGCGACCATTATAAAAATGACGCGCCGTTCCGCCGGCAATTTCTGGAGGAGGCGTTCGTAGGCAACGAAGGCGCGCTGCACGAGAAGCAGCGGAAGTTTTTTTCATGGCGGAACATCACCAACAAAGACACCCTGCCGTCCAACAAAGCTGGTGCCACCATTGTTCCTCTCTTCAAGGTACTGAACCCCAGCGCGCCGGGTTTTCACGTGAGCGGGAACACCATCACCGTGGAGAATTTCGGAACGGTTGTGTTGGGCGAACTGGTGATCGGCGGTCATGAGCGCCGCCTTACGATGCTGCATGTGGATTTGGGCTCAGGTCTTTCGGCGTGCGCTGTTGGTTCCAACGGCGGCACGACCGATCCGAATTAGCGCCGGCTTTGTCCTTGCCCTATCCCTGCTGCTCGACTGTGGCCGGCCCTCGCCGGATTCCGGCCCCGCAAAGACCCTTCGTACAATCGAAAGCGAACTCCGGCATCGCCAGTCTGGGGAGCAAGTCTACTGGGAGTTGGCTCTCCGAAAGGCCCAAACCCTTGAAAAACTCAACCGGCGCGGGGAGGCTCTGCAATGGCTACGAGACCGGCGTCCACCAGCCAGCCTGGCCGTACGGTGGATCGAAGAGCAAGCCGCCATCGAGGCGGATCTTGGCCGGTTCGCCGAGGCAGACCGCGACTTGCGGAACGCCCTCGCCCTGTCCCGCTCGTCGGGGCAGGCGCGCATGACTGCTGTCCTCCAGGTGCGCCGTGCCCGCGTCCTGATCCGCCTCGCCGAACCCGACCAGGCCGATGAAGCGCTTTCGCGGGCCGAAGATTACGTCCGCGCCTCAGGCGATCGGCAGCTTGTCCCGTTCATTCTGAACTACCGCGGATTCGCCGCTCTGGCTCGCAATCGGTCCGAGGAAGCGATCGCGCCTCTACAGCAGTCGCTCGACTTGTTCCGCAAAGATCCTACTCAGCAGGCTCTGGCCGCACAGGTCATGATTAGCCTGGCCTCCGCCTATTACCGGCTGGGGCGGATCAATGACGCCCGAAGCCTCTATGAACAGGCCTTTCGCCTTTCCCTTCCCGAAGATCGCCATCTTGCTCTGGGCCACCTCGGCGACATCTTTTACTCCGAAGGGGATTTCACGAACGCGGCCCGGAACTTCCGCCAGGCGGCAAGCCTGGCCAAGGGACGCGATCAACACTATTATTTCGAGTGGCTCGCCAACCTCGCCACCACGCTCATCGATCGGGGCAACTGTGAAGAAGCGGAACGGGTCAACCGCGAAGTGCTGCAAACCGCGGAAGACATTTCCAATGTCCATGAGGCGCAAGTGAACCAGGGCCGCGTCGAAGCCTGCCTGGGCCGCTACCAAGCGGCCGAACCCCTTTTGCGCCAGGTGACCGCTTCGCGCGAGGGCGATCAGTCGTTCGTTTTCGATGCGTATCGCGCTCTGGCGCGTATGTATACGCAAATGGGTAGAACCGAATCCGTTAAACCCGAATTTGAATCCGCCCTGGCCTTAGCCGACCAGACCAGCGGAAAGCTGCGGGAAGACGAAAACAAACTCAGCTATCTATCCAGCCTCATCGCTCTGAATCAGGATTACGTCGACTTCCTCATGTCTCGCGGCGACGCGCCGGGCGCCCTCGCCATTGCCGAATCCAGCCGCGCCCGCCTCCTCCGCGAGCGGCTCAATCTTCCCAGTTCGCGCACCCATCGCCACACCGTCGGCGAGTATTGCGCCGCCGCGCGCGCGGCGGGCGTTACCTTCCTCGCCTATTGGATCGGTCCCCAGCGCTCCTACCTCTGGGCAATCTCCGGCTCGGGCTTCACCTCTTACCGGCTGCCGCCCGAAACGGAAATCCGCCGCCTCGTGGAACCATATCAATCCGCCATCGAGCGCGGCGGTCCATTGCGCCCCGAGGAGACCGCGGCAGGCGCGAAGCTCTTCGAAGCCCTTCTGCCGGCCGCGGTACGAAAAGCCGGCGCGCGCTACATCATCGTCCCGGATGGCCCACTGTACGCCCTCAATTTCGAGACCCTGCCCGTTCCAGGTGAGCGCCCGCATTACTGGATTGAGGATGCGACGGTCGCGCTCGCGCCCTCGCTCGACATGCTGCTCGATCGCCCGGCGCGGCCTTCGCGCGCCCGCTCGGTGCTCCTGGTGGGCGATGCCGCCGAATGGAATCCCGAATATCCCCGCCTGTTGCACGCCCGGGAGGAAATGCAGGGCATCGAAAATCTGTTTCCAGCGGTGGAGCGGAAAGTTCTTGCCGGCTCCGAAGCCACTCCCTCGGCTTACCTGCAATCCAAGCCCGAGGATTACGAGTACATCCACTTCACTGCCCACGCCACCGCCAACAAGAACTCTCCGTTCGATTCCGCCGTCATTCTCTCGCAAGGACCGGCGGGCGGAAAGCTATCCGTGCGGGATGTGCTCAATACGCACGTCGACGCCGAACTGGTTACGATCTCCGCCTGCCATAGCGCCGGCGCCCGCACCTATGAAGGCGAGGGCCTGGTAGGCTTCGCCTGGGCATTCCTCGAGTCCGGCGCGCACGGAGTCATCGCCGGGCTTTGGGATGTGAGCGACTACTCTTCGCCGCTGCTGATGCGGAAGCTCTATGCCGGCCTCAAGGATTCCCGCGCCCCGGCCGGCGCGCTGCGCGCCGCCAAGCTCGACCTGATCCGCGGCGGCAAATACGCCGATCCGTACTATTGGGGGGCGTTTCAGTTATACGAAGGGACGCTCGAAGGTTGGCAGGCGAAAGCGCCTGCCCCAGTCAGAATTTCTTCAGTTCCTCGACCACGGCGGTAAGACCCTTGTTCCGGTACATGTTCGCCAACCGCTGCTCTTCGGGCGATGGCGCGAGCACTCGCAGCAGGGCCGCGCTTTCGAGATCCTGCCGGCTGGGTATCCATACCTTGCCGTCGGTGAACTCCACCTGGCTCACGAAACCGGTCATCTTGCGCACGCTCAGCGGTTCGCCGTTCCTGGCAAAGCGCAACTCTGTATCCTGATCCACGCGCGCGGTCTCGTTGGGGCGCAGCAACAGTTCGGGACCCGACGGCGGCACCGAAGCCGCCATGTACTGCTGGTTCTGATCGCTCACCAGCCAGCCCATCTCGACATAACGCACGGGCTTGTTCGAACGGTTATGCACTTCGATGTGGGCCGCCTGGGCCACATCGCCGCGCGCGGAAAGTTCCGCCCAGCCATCCACCGGCTCGACCGGCGCGTTCGGGAACTGCAGAAACGCAAACTTCTCGTTGTGCAGGCCGGCCGCCGCCACGCCCGCGCCCGAAAGCGCCCTGTGCCGCACCAGGCGCACATCCAGCTTGGGACGGTCGTCCTGGCGGCTTTGGATTTCGAGCATGGCCTGCCGCAATCCCTCCGCGCCGCCCTGCGCGAGAACGCGCTTCAGATGCTCGCGGTCGCGCTGCGCTTCCATTTCCCAAGCGGTCAGCGTGCGCCGCGAATGCAGCTTGTCCGGCCCGAAGAACGAGAGGTTTTGGAAGAGCACCCCATCGAGCTCCACCTTCACCAGCGGATTGGCCGCGGCCTGGGTGGGCCGCATGAGCTGCAAATCGATGCGCACCGGAAACGCCTCGCCAGGCCCCACATTCAGGCTGGGGACGGAAACCGAAGCTCTTCCGCCTACCGTCACTTCCTGCGAGACCACGCTCAACACCACGCCATGAATCCGATTGGGCGACGAGTTCCGGAGGGTCAGCAGCATGTGGAGATCGATCAGCAGCGCCGCGCCGCGCGCCGTGGCGCGCGATTCGCCCATGCCCGCGGAAAGCAACGTCACCGGGGAATCGTCGCGGAGATTCACCTGGACGGCGGTCTGGGGATCGAGCGGGACCTCCTGCGCCGCGGCTCCGCCGGCGCCGATCGCGGCGGCCAGCGCCAGATGCCGCAGTGCGTTACTCCTCCACATATACGTTGTTCACCGTTACGTTCCCGGTGGCGGGATCGACATAGCGGGCGCGCATGGCGCCTTGGGCATCCACCGAATACGTTACGCCATTGGCGCCGGCGGGATGGCGCAGTTCAAAAGCTTCCCGGCCCTGGCCCACCACGATGCCGTCTTTGGTGGATTCGACCACGACGCCATCCATGCCGAGCGGGTAGAGGCCGCCGTGGCTGTAGCCCGGCCGCGGCATAGGGTGCTCGAGCAACAAGCCGGTGACCAAGAGGGCGGCCACGCTGGCCAGCGCCACCGCCGCGCGCGCGCCCGAAAACAGCGACTTGCGGAGCGGCACTTCGTTGACGCGCACGCATTCCCCGGCCGCCAGCCCCAGCCGGATATTCGCTTTCATCTCGGCCGAAAGCCGGCTCCAGGGCACTTCCGGCATTTCGCCCAACTCGGGCAGAATTTGCCGCAGGCCCGAATAAGCGGCTACTTCTTCCCGGCAGCGCTCGCAGCGCGCCAGATGGCGGCCGGCACGCCATCTGGCGAACGGCCCGAGGTCGCCGCCCGCATGCAACGCCAATGTAGCCTGGCTCGGATGATTCATTACACTACCGCTTCCTGTTCTCCACGTAGCGGCGGAACTTCACGCGCGCATTCGCGATGTGCGAGCGCACCGTCGCCTTCGAGCAACCCAGCAACCGCGCGACTTCCTCGGCCGGCAGCCCTTCCACATCCCGCAGCAGCAGCGCCGCCCGCTCGCGCTCGCTCAGCAAACGCAGCCCGTCTTCGAGATAGTTACGCTGTTCCGAACGCAGCAGCAAATGTTCCGGACTCTCGGAGCGCCCTTCCGGAGCGGCCTCGATTTCACAAAACGTGTTGCGGCCGTTGCGCCGCAGAAAGTCGATGGCGGTGTTATGGGCGATGCGGGAAAGCCAGTGTGCCGCCTTTTGTTCGTCCTTGAGCTGATCCTGCCGCTGGAACGCCTTGATGAAGGCTTCCTGCGTCAGGTCCTGGGCATCCTCGACATTACGGACGAGCCGGTGAATCTGTCCGAAAATCCGCCGTAAGTTTTCGGAAATGAACCGGTTCTGTCGCTCCAGATCGAGATCTGGCTCAGTGATTTCGCTCATCGGTCTCGTTAGCGCAGTCACGGGTTCCTAACAACATGACGCAGAAACCCGCGAAACGTGGACTCCAGGAAAAAGAGGTGGGTTCCCCGCTCGCTCCCGCCCCGCCAAGAGGCCATTGTAACGCGGCGGGTTGTGACGCCGGGCGCCCGGATACCGGCTGTGTTTCCCAAACCCGGCCGGGCCGGGGGGGGGCGGCACGGCACGCGCAGGCTGGCGGCACATCATACGAGGCAGCTTCTCACAGAAGGGCGCAGAAGAAGGGCGGCGGCGGTTAGACGCTTCCCCGCAGCTTGTCGAGGAAGTGAAACAGGAAGATGCCGACCAGGGCGTTCATCAGCCCCAGGATGAGTGTGCGCTGGATTTCGAACGTGAGCGGCTGTTCGAGCAGGGCGCGCGTCATCACCCAATAAAAGAACTGGTGAAAAACGAAAAAGAAGAAGGCCAGGAAGAGGCGCAGGATAACGTTATCCACGTCGAACCGCACACCCACCGAAGCCGCGAAATAGCCAACCAGGGTATCGACGATTCCAAACATGCCTAGCGGGTTCTTGGAGAGAGAATCCTGGGCCAAGCCCACCAGCGCGCCGATCATGAGGCCATGGATCTGGCTGCGGCGCATGAGAGCGAAATAGACGACGACCAGCAACGGCATTTCCAGAAAGCCCAGAAACTGAAAGAACAGCGGCACATAAACCTGGAAGAGAATGGCCGCGAGCGGCACGGCCAGCATCACCCAGAAGCGGAAGCGGGAGACTTGCCCTTCGCGCTGGCTGCTCAACAGAATGCGTTCGCTATCGGAGTAGTTCATTCGGTGTGGGGGCGCTGGGCAACATCGTCGGTGACGGGCGGAGGAGGAGAAGCCGGGGCCGGGGCCGGCTGCGCGGGGGCCGGCGGGCGCTGCGTGGCGGGGACGGGTTGCGGAACAGCGGTTGGGGGCCGGGAGCCTGGGGCCGTGGTTGGCTGCGCGGGCGTCGGCGGGCGCTGTGTGGCGCCCGGGGCGGCAGGCGGCGGTTTCAAGTTGAAATTCACCGGCTTTTCGCCTACGCCGCTTTCGCCGAACTTGTGGTTCTGGGCGTCGCCGATGGCTTTATATTGGGCGCGCAGTTTATCGGCCTGGGTTCCGGCGGTGGGCATGGGAGTTGCGGCCGCTTGCAATTCGGGAGGGGCGGGGGGGGGCGCGATATAGACCGGCTGTGCGGAGGGCGGTTCGTTGGGAATCACCTGGTGCACGCCTTCGATCACGATAAGCACGTCTTCGAGGCCGCGCTGGATGCCGCTGGGCTCCACATAAACTTCCTGGAAGGGTTGTCCGGGCCGCACGATCTTGACGACGCCCACGGGGAAGCCGCGCGGGAAAACGCGGTCGTCGCCGGAGGTGTAGAACCAGTCGCCTACCTGCAGCTTTTCCTCGCTTGGGACATAGTCCACCTTGCACATGGGCGTCCCCTGCCCTTTCAAAGTGCCGCGAACCATGGTCTTCTGCGAGATCACGCCGGCCGCGAAATCGGGATCGGTAATCAGCAGGACCTCGGAGGCGGTCGGGTAGGCGGCAATCACCTTGCCGACAATGCCATCCGGCGTCAGCACCGCCATGCCGCGCTCCACGCCGGCTACCGATCCGCGGTCCACAAACACCACCTTCGAATTGCTCCCCGCCCCGACGCCGATCACATTGGCCGCGAGCGTCCGCGAAGGGGTGCGCGCCTGAAACAGCGCCAGCGCCTTCGCCCGGTCCGCCGTATTGAGTTCGTCGCGGAGGAAGGTATTCTCAACTTTCAGCTTGTCGACCTCGGCCTGCAGTTTGCGGTTCGTTTCCTGGGTATCGCGCAGGAAGATATAGTCGCGGAGGAAGCCAATGCCACCCCCACGCAGCCATTCGATCACGCGGGCCGCTGGGGTGACGGCGGAAACCGTCCAGACGCGAATCATGCGGACGTCCCGATCGTTTTTGACTTGCACGGCGAGGAGCACAAGCTGGGCGAAGATCACCAGCAGGAGCACGGTAACGTTGCGGTACCGATTGAGGAACGTTTCCATGCGCGTGTCCCTTGCGAGGCGGGCCCCCTACGTATAGTAGGGCTCCTCTAATCAGTCTATCGAAATCTTCCGCAGGAGCCGGAAATCGCTCAGCATGCGGCCGGTGCCGAGCACTACCGAGGCCAGAGGGTCGTCGGCGATGGAGACCGGCAGTCCGGTCTCCTCCCGAATGCGTTTGTCCAGATTTTTGAGCAGGGCGCCTCCGCCTGTGAGGACGATGCCGCGGTCGCTGATATCGGCGCTTAGCTCGGGGGGCGTGCGCTCGAGCGCGACCCGGATGGCGTTGACGATGGTGGCGACCGATTCGGAGAGGGCCTCGCGGATCTCGCTATCGTCGATGGTGATGGTGCGGGGCACGCCTTCGATCAGGTTGCGGCCCTTGATTTCCATATTGAGCGGCTTATCGAGCGGGTAAGCGGAGCCGATTTCGATTTTGATGGTTTCCGCCGTGCGCTCGCCGATCAGCAGGTTGTATTTGCGCTTGAGGAACTGCATGACGGCATCGTCCATCTCGTTGCCCGCGACGCGGACGGAGCGGGAATAAACGATGCCGGAGAGCGAAATCACCGCGACATCGGTAGTGCCGCCGCCGATATCCACCACCATATTGCCGGAAGGCTCGGTGATGGGCAGGCCGGCGCCGATGGCCGCGACCATGGCCTGCTCGACCAGGTGCACCTCGCTGGCTTTGGCGCGGTAGGCCGAATCCATGACGGCGCGCTTTTCCACCTGGGTGATTTCGCTGGGCACGCCGATGACGATGCGCGGATGGACCAGCATTTTGCGCCCGTGCGCCTTCTGAATGAAATAATTCAGCATGCGCTCGGTGACTTTGAAATCGGCAATTACGCCGTCTTTCATCGGCTTAATCGCCACGATATTGCCGGGCGTGCGCCCGAGCATTTCCTTGGCTTCCTTGCCGACGGCTTCCACTTCACCGGTGTTCTTGTTGATGGCGACGATAGAGGGCTCGTTGACAACGATGCCCTTGCCCTTGGCATACACCAAGGTGTTCGCGGTGCCGAGATCTATGGCGAGATCCGACGAAAACAGGCTGAATAGCGAGCGGAGATTCATTTATAAAAGAGGGGTCCGCACAGGCCGCTAACCGCGGGTCAATCCCCGTACTCGAACAGTTGCGTCGACCGCCGGTTGTTGCCGCTGACGAGCTTTGGCGTTGTTAGAGAGGACGAACAGGTCTGGAACCACGGGAGCCGAACCTGCCACAATGGTATCACATCGCACGCGCGATTCACGCGCCCGGCGCGGCGATTTGCAACAGTTTTTCCGCGTTCCATGCGCCCTCGGGAGTATCTTCGTGTTTGAAAAACAGATATAAATCGCGTCCCGCGGCCAGCAATTCGCGCGCGCGCCCGGCAAATGCGGCGATATCGGCGGCGGTGTAATCGGGCTTGCGCAGGCGGAAATAGACGAAATCGGCGGTGAGAATTTCCGGAATTTCGAGCTTTTCCGATTCGGCCACGCAGAGGGAAATATTGCGCTTTTGTAATTCCGCGTACACGCTATCGGCCAGCCAGGATTGGTGGCGGAACTCGAAGGCATAGCGAAAGCTTCCAGGAAAGCCAGGCGGCAGGGCCTCGCCCGCGGGAAGCAGCGCCAGGTAGTCGCGCAGGAGCGCGAGATCGCATTTCAGTTGCGGCGGCAGTTGAAACAGGATCGGCCCCAGGCGCCGCGCGGCGCGCAGGGGATCGATGGCTTTGAGGAAGATTTCGGTTGCCTGCTCCGCATTTTTCAAGCGCAGGATGTGGGTGATGCGCTGGTTCGCTTTGAGCGCGAACAGGAATCCGGCGGGTGTTTGCGAGGCCCAGGATTCGAGGGTGGCAGCGGCAGGCAGGCGGCGGAAGGTGTAATTGATTTCCACGCAATTCAGCCGCGATGCGTAGTGACCGAGGAATTGTTTCGAGGGGAGCTTGGCCGGATAGAATGCCGGCTTCCAGGCAGGATAGGCGAAGCCGGAAGTGCCGGCGTAGAGGGTGGGCATGGCTTGTGCGCGGAAGGCTATCGCTCGAAGCGAGCGATCCGGTGGTCCAGTTCGGCAATCTTGGAGACAAGGTCCATCTGGTAGGTTGCCATCTGGGAGTGAACGCCAGCGATTTTGGAATCCACTTCAGCGCGAAGCGCGGCAATCTCGGAACGCAATGCGTCTTTGAAATCGCCCATTCTGGCGTTATTGATCAGCAGCGCGGTCAACGTAGCGCCCACGCTGCCGAATAGCGTTACAGCGAAGGCGATGAGGATCCCGACGTATTGCGCCTCTGTCATCCCGTCTTTACTCTATTTTAAAGCTGGGTGGCCCGGAAATGCTGCCGGGCCACACCCTGTTTTTCTCCTGGCTCCTTCTACTGCACGTATAGTTTGCTGCCGCCCTGGAACTGCAAGGGGTTCTGCCCCACCAGGGAGCCGACGGCCAGAAAGTTATCCCCGGGAGCGGTATTTGCTGGAATCTGGAAGGTCACTTGAAATACGCCGATGAGGTCGGGCGAGGCGGTCACTGTGACCGCGCCGGTGGGGACGTTATTCACGGTAACGATCACGGGATTTGCGGGGATGGTATTGATTCCCGGCTGGGGGAGGACCGCGCCGGCTCCGGTGGTGAGCGGGGGCACGGTGAGACCGAGGCCGGTCACGTAGACCGTGACGAAGTCGCCGGCATGCGCGGGATTCGCCGGATCCACGAACGAGCCATTGGCGCGGACCGCCAGAGCGCGGCGCACGCCATCAGAGGAAACAGTCTCGAAGATTCCCGGCCCGCTATCGCGCACCACCACACCGGTAACATTGGTGGTGGCGCCGTTGACGGTCACGGCAACGGATTCACCGGCGGAGACCGTGGCGTCGCAGGGGACCTGGAACGCGATCAACTGCTGCCCGGTAGAGGCGGCGCCGACATTCAGCAGGGGCGCGTTGGTGGTTCCGGCCGGGGAGGGGAAGGCGATTTTTATGCCGGTCGATTGCTGCAGCGGGGCCGTGTACATGTTGGGCACCGCGGGCAGGGCCGAGGGGGCCAGAGGAGAGGCGCCCACGACCAGGGTGCCAATGGCGCAGGGAGAGAGGGCCGCCTGGTTCGCACTGGAGGTGGGAAAGAAGCCCGCGCCGTTGAGGAAGTTGATGGAAGTAATCGCCGGCGGTGGGGGAGGCGGCGAAGTGACCGTGAGGGTAAACGTTTGCGTGAAGCCGGCCACAGTCGCGACTACAGTGACTGTCCCCGCAGTGGCGCCCGCTGTCACAGCGATCGAGGCTTGGCCTCCCGCTTGCGTAACCGCACTCGGCGCGGAAAGCGTTGCGGGCACACTGCCGGCGCCGAGCGCGAAATTGATCATTACACCCGACTGCGCAGGCGTTACCTGTACCACAAGCGGCGCCGAAAACGGGGCGCCCGTCTGCGCGCTCTGATTGTTCCCCGAAACAATGCTCAATTGCGTAATAGCCGGCAAAGGTTGGGTTGCGGACAAGGTAAAGGCAACAGTGGAACTCAGGCCGCTCACACTCGCGGTGACCGTAACCGCGCCGTTTGCGGAAGAGGCAAGAGTGACGGAAGTGGATGCCTGGCCGTTCGCCCCCGTGGTGCTCACGGCTGGACTGAGCGCCGCCGAGCCCGCAGGGGACACGCTCCAGTTCACAGTTACTCCGGGGAGCGGGTTACCATTGGTGTCGTTTACTTCTACAACCAGCGGGCTGGGGATCGCCGAGCCGGCTTGGGCGGCCTGAGAATTTCCGCTGACGTAAACCAGTGAGCCGGGAGTGGGAGCGACAGCAGTGGCTTTGAACGGGCCGAAGGACTGGAAACCGGCAGGCTGGCCAAGCTGGTTCGGACCCATTGCGTTGGCGGGGTTCTGCAGGGAAGCGACGCCGCCGACAATCAAATCGAAATTCTGTGGGATAGAGCCGGGAGTAGAACCGAACACCGGCGTGCATATCGCGGTTCCGGTACTGTCAGTTAGCACGGAGCCAGGATCGGCGTTTGAGCCGGTCGTCTGGCAGGAAATGGAAGCCCCTCCTTGATTGAGGGACTCGGGCACCAGACGAATCGAGACGTTCGCGACCGGCAATAGTCCGAGCGTCTTCACTTGAACTTTGATGGAAGCACCGTAGGGGCTGCCGGCAGTTCCGCTGAGCGTAGCCCCTGGCTGAATGGAGTCCGCTGTCAGTTGGGCATTTATGTAGTAATAGTTTCCATTAGGGGCGTTGGCTACGAAAAATGGCGACTGGGTCAGATAGAAAGTCACTGACTGGCCGTTCGCTATGGATGCCGTCACGGTATTGACGATGAAGCCGGTGAGGTAGGATGCCGAAGATCCCTTATTGAAGAGATTGCAAGTCTGGCCGATCGCCTCCGGCCCGCTGGAACTTGCGAGATTGCACAGGGCCGCCGACGAACCGGTAGCGCTACCGGTAATGGTGGTGGCGGCGCTAAAAGATCCGGGCACACTGGCGGCACCGGAAGGCTGGACAACAGCCGATATCACTGTCCAGGTAACGGTGGCATTGGGCACCGGGTTGTTATTCGCGTCCGTGACCAGCACAACGAGCGGGTCAAACGCGGGCAGAAGCGAGTTGGCGCAACCGTCGCAAAGCACTTGTCCATCGCCTTGCACGATGGAGATCTTCGCCGGGGTTTGAGCCCGCGCGGGACCCGCCAAGAATAGCGCTATTGAAGCGACCCCGAATAGAGCGATATTTGTCTTAACCAAGAAAACCTCCAGATTTTCTCTGCAATAAGAGTGGGCGGGACGCGGAAGATTTTCAGTTTATCACCGGAAATGAGCTTTTTTCCAACGAGGAGAGGGGAAATAAAAAAAAGGGGAGCCGAAGCTCCCCTTTTGCCGGTTACGAATAAGGGTGTGGTTACTGGCTGAGCTGCTCGCCGGATCCAGCGGGAGACATCGTAGCATTGTTTGCGGGACGGTACGGAGTCACTCCGATCGGGCTGGTATTCAGACTCGGTTCCGGAATGACAAGCGCCAGGTAACCCACCGCCACGCCGTTGAGACCCGCGGTATCAACGAAGGCAAAGCCATGCGCGTACTGGAAGTTGCAGACCGCAATCATGTAGCCCTGGAAGCCGGGCGCCACGACAGAGGTCAGGGTCGCATAATCGCTAGCCGATGCGATTGACGGCGTAGTAGTTGCCGCCGAGGGCGCCCCCGAACCATACCAGTTCATGGAGCAAGTGCCGGTTTGCGGCGCGGTCCCGAACGGATCGGTAGAGGTATTGGCGATAGCGATACCGGTGTCAAAACCTGCCTGGTTGGTGACAAACGGGAACAACAGCACCGTCTGGCAGATGCTAATGTTGAACAGGTTCTGAGCCGTGGAGGTGTCGGTAAAGCGCGGGATCGGGCCGGAGGTGGCTGTCCCCCCGGACGTATCCAGCGGGCCATAGCGCAGGTTCACGGTTGCCGTGCCGGCCGCCGGTGAGTTGGTGGCTGGAGCAGACGTATACGAAATGTACACAGTGAACTGAACGCTCTGCAACTGCGTGGGCTGGCTGGCCACAATCTCCCAGGTTGCGGTTGTCGTGGTGGCTCCAGCAGCAGGCGTGATCTCGACCACGGGAACGGGGATGCCGAGGACGGTTATGGGCGTTGCCGTAGGCACACCAGTGCTACCGTCGGCCACTGTTTCGCCAGTGATGGCTACCGCCGTGTTAGCCGGAGCGAGACCGGTACCCGTGTTGTTGGAAGCGGAGACGTAGATGTGCGAGATGCCGGCGGGCAGGTTATTGAAGACCGCAGTAAGGCGCGTGCCGGAATCGGCCAGCCCAGGACCTAGACCGGAGCTGCTGGTGACTAACCCGGGTATTCCACTCAATGTAAATCCAGACTCGGAATTGTAGATATTACCGGGTTTGTTCTGCAGGTATGTAGCACTGGTGCTGCTTTGTCCCGCTACCGTAGCGTCGACCCTGGTCTTAAACGCGCCGGCGAAAAGCTCGGTGAATGTAATTGTATTGGCTTGGCGGCCAACCACGCTGACGCACTGCGAGAACGCGCCTACGGGAATTCCAGCTCCGCCTTTGGCGAGACTCTGCCGGATGAAGCCGACAATCGGCGTGGGAGTGGACAGCGGAAGAGCGGTCGGGTTGGTGATCAGGATGGATGCCTGAACGGGAACCGCACTGGTGGAAGAACCAGCGGTGCTGGCGTTGATGCGCACATTCGTAATGCGAAATACGCGTGTGCTGTTGGTGCCAGGGGGAACTACCGGAACGCCGTAGAAGGTGACCTGGTTGCCGGATACGACACCCTGATAGACGTTCGGCGCGGGACCAATTGTGGTGGTGCTGGTCGAAACGTTACCTGTCGTCGGCGCACCTGTAACCGCGGTTTGGTAAAGTTGGCCACCAGCGCCCGACTGCGAGAGCACATATGTAGACGAACCGGGCAGGGTGCCGGCGGTCGGGCCGGCGCAACCGCCCTGAGTCGCACCCGGAACGGCGCAGGCCTGGAACGGAGCGTTCGAACCATAACCAGGTACCGGCCCGTTCCCGAGTGTCGGCTCATCAATCAGCAGCAGCGCTTCGGAAACACCGGCTGTTACACCCGACCCGAGCAGGCGGCTGGTAACGGTGTAGGGAAGCGACACAGTGATGTTGGTTGCCGGAGCCAGTGGGTTAGACGTCCCGCCATTGCCGAGGTTCGATAAGACCTGCCCTCCAGTGCACGTGATAACTATGTCGCCGACTTCCTCCGTGACGCCCTCGGAGCGAAGCGTTGGGGTATTGGCCGTGTTCACGCTGCAAGTCAGCGGCGTCCCACCACCTCCTCCTGCCTGTGCGCTAGCTATCCCCGCAAAAACTAACGGGGCAGCAAGCGCAGTAAACCATCTGCGAAAATCTGCCATTTCCTTCTCCTTGTGAATTTGCAATTGATTCGGTCGAAGTTCTCTTCCAACCTGAGCCTCTAAACCAAAACTGTTTCAGTTCAACTCTGGGAACTTCTCCGTGTCGGGCGGAGATCACATCAGAAACCGGGGATCGCGAAGCCAACCACCCGGAACATCACTGAAGCTATGGCCAGCAGCACATGCTGTTTTCCGTTGTTTAGACTCGTCTGTGCTTACCAACCGCGAATACAAAGATTGCCGATGAACCGGACGCGGTAAACATATTCATAACTGATGGTTTGGGCGTTGTCAAGAGAAATTGTTTCCCTTCAACGCAAAAGGAGCTGTTTCGGCCGATTTCGAGAGCATTTTTCGCCGGAGAGATGAATCCGCTTTAATTTAGAGGGGCGAGGAAGGGGTTCGCCATGCATACTCCGGAGATTACCCGTCCTGGATTTAAGTGTTCCGAGAGGATAAGGTTTGCGCCGCACTTGAGCGCGGCGGCTACGATCAGCGCGTCTGAGAAGCCGATGCGGGCCTCGTCTTCAATGCGGAACGCGGCAGCGATCTCGGCGCGGGTCACGTCCGCGCACCAGGTGGCGAAGTCATGCACTACACCTCGTGCCTCGCTTTTCGACAGAGGATGAGAAATCTTTCGAGTCACGTTGGTGTAGAATTCCTGCAAAAGTTGGGGAGTGAGTACGCCCGTTTCCCGGTCCCAGAGTTCCCGAATGACTTGGCTGGCCATAGTTCCTGCTGCCGCGCGCGGGGCACGCGCGACACGTATTATACGTGTTATTCCGCGCGCAGGGCTGTCATGGGGTGGAGGCGTGAGGCGCGCAGGGCGGGGATGAGGCCGGCCAGCAGGGCTACGGCGGCAAGGAGAGCGGAGACGGCCGCCAAGGTTAGGGGGTCGGTCGGGGCCACCTGAAAGAGAAGAGAAGAAAGCAGGCGAGTGAGGGCTAGGGCGCCTGCCAGGCCCAAGACCAGGCCGCCGGCGGTGAGCCGCATGGCTTGCGTTACCACCAGGCGGAGAATCGCGGCGCGATCGGCCCCGAGCGCCATGCGCACCCCCAAATCGTGGGTGCTTTGTTGGACGGAATAGGAGATCAGAGCGTAGATGCCGAGGGCGGCCATGAGGAGCGCGACCAGGGCGAAGCTGCCGATCAGCCCGGCGCGGAGGCGGGCCTCTCCGAGCGAATCATCGGCGATCTGGTCCATGGTCTTCACTTCGGTGACGGCGACTTCGGAATCCACCTTGGCCATGGCCTGGCGGGCCGCCTGGGCGACGGAGAGCGGGTCTTGCCTGGTTCGCAGGAGGAGCGTGGCGCCGGGCCAGGGGCTTTGCTCGAGGGGCACGTAGATTTCCGGCCGGGACGGCTTGTTTTCGCCCAGCGCGCGGTCTCGCACGGTGGCGCAAACGCCTACGATTTCCCAGGCAGCGGCGTTGCCTGCCTCGCGGGTGCCTGGGATGAGGGTTTGCATCAGGAGGCGTTTGCCGATGGGGTCTTCTCCCGGCAGATAGCGCTTGACGAAGGCCTGGTTGACGATGGCGACGCGGGGCGCATCCTCTTTATCGCGTTCGGTGAAGGCGCGGCCTTGGAGCAGGGCGATGCCGAGATTGTGGAAAAAGCCGGCGCTTACCATTTCAAAGGGCGCATTGGGCTGCGAAACCGGGCGGGGTTGCGAGGCGACCCAGAACGGCATGAAAAGCGTGGCGCCCTGGACGGGGAGGCCGACAGAGAGGCTGGCATGCTCGACGCCCGGGATCGCGCCCGCGCTTTCGAGCACGCGGCGGTAGTAGACACGCAGCGGTTCGGGGGCGAAATGGTTTTCGGCCATGGCGAGGCGCATGGTCAAAAGACGATCGCCGCGGAATCCGAGAGGCGTCTGCCGCATGGCGGAGAGACTACGGAGCATGAGGCCGGCGCCCGCCAGCAGGACCAGAGAAAGCGCCACCTGCAGGACGGCGAGCGCGGCGCGGAAGCGGGCCTGGGAGCGCGAGACACCCTGGCCGCGCCCGCCCTCTTTCAGAACCGATTGCAAGTCCAGGCGGGAAGCGCGCCAGGCGGGGAAGACGCCGAAGAGGACTCCGGAGAAGATGGAAACCGCCAGGGTGAAGGCGAGCACGCGCGCGTTCACGGTGATTTCGGGCATGCCGGCGCGGGCGAAATCGGGCACCAGGCGCGGAAGCAGTTGCAGCAGCCAGACTGCCAGGGCAATACCCAAAGCGCCGCCCAAGCCGGCCAGCAGAAGGCTTTCGGTAAGCAGTTGCGCGGCCAGCCTTCCCCTGGCGGCGCCCACGGCGGAGCGCACCGCCATTTCGCGCTGCCGGGCTGCGGCCTTGGCGAGCAGAAGATTGGCGATATTCACGCAGGCGATGAGGAGCACGAAGCCGACGGCGCCGAGCAGCACCCATAAAACGTCCGCGTGGCTGCTCTTCACGACGGCATCGCGCACCGGCACGAGCACCACGCCCGCGCCCTGGTTGGTGGCCGGATAGGCAATTTCCAGGCTACGGGCGATGCCGTTCATTTCGGCCTGGGCCTGGCCCAAGGAAACTCCGGGCTTCAGCCGGCCGACGGCAGCAAGGTAATTGAAATCGCGCGAAGCCTTGGCGGGATCGAGGATGAGTGGGGTGAACAGGTCGGGCGCGTTGAGGAAGCGGAAGCCGCGGGGCATCACACCGACGACGGTGTGGGGCGCGCCGTTGAGGACGATGGCGCGGCCGATCAGGTTAGGATCGCCGCCGAAGCGCCGCTCGAAGAATCCATGGCTGAGGATGACGACCGGCGGCGCGCCCGGCCGGCAATCCCGAGGCTCGAAGCCGCGGCCCAGAACGGGCATCTGGCCCAACATGTTGAAGGCGTTCCAGGTGGCGCGGGCGCCGTTTACGCGCTCGGCTCCGCCGGCGCTTGAAAGAGTGAAAGGAAAGAAAGCGAAGGCGGCCAGATCGGAAAAGACGTGGTTCTGCCGCCCCCAATCGAGGAAATTGCCTTCCGAAGCCCAGACCTGCTGGGTGCTGTTGCGCTGCTTTTCGAAGACGGCTACCAGGCGTTCGGCATCCGTATAAGGAAGGGGACGTAACAGAGCGGAATCGACCACGCTGAACATGGCGGTGGTGGATCCAATGCCCAGAGCGAGCGTGACGGCCGCGGCAAGGGTAAAGGCCGGCGACTGGCGCAGCCGCCGGAGGGCATAGCGGACATCGCGGCCGCAATGCCCGAGGGAGGAACTTACCGACATGAGGCACTTACCTGGGGTTCCGGATTTGTCCTACTCAATACCGGAAGCACGAAATCGAGGTTATTGTAGCGCCGCGACGGGCAGGCTCTCAGGGACTTTTCCGGGGAGATTCGCGCGCAGGATATGCTCCAAAAGTCCATGCGCGGGAAAGCACTTGCGGGCTGCGCGGCCGGATGTATCCGCCGGCGCCCACGGCGCGGCTCGACCGCAGCGGCAGCCGGCACGGGGGATCCGGAGTATCCGGAAAAGTATTCAGCGCTGGGGATTCGCGCCGGCGGGAACTATATTATTTACGGAATGACGCATTAAGCGCCGCAGCGCGGGCCAAACCACACGGTTCCACCACATAATGACTCCGGTAACGAACAGCAGCACGGGGACCAGACCGAAGATGGTCCACAAGGTCTCGATGGGCCAACCCCAGTGGTTGCCGAAGTGGAGCCAAGCGGGCCAGCGCAGGATCCGATCGCCGATGGCCATGGGGCGGCCGCGGCGGAAGGGCTGGTTGATGGGGGTGAAGCGGGCGACCAGGTTTTGATAGGGCCGCGGAAAGACCAGCAGCACGCCGGTTAAGCCCCACATGAAGACGAACGGAAACATCCAGACGCCTACGGCGCTGTGCAGGTCCCAATTGAGCCGCTTCCAGTTGGCCCGCCAGCCGATGGTGAGATTCCGGCGCCAACTCACGACGCCGGGCCACCAGACAATCAGGCCCGAAAGGGACATGATGCAAAGGATGGCGGCGCCGACGCCATTGATGGCGCGGCCGCGCTCGCCGGCGAGCAGGTTGATGTGCAGATCGCCGAGCCAGGCCAGAATCTTGATGCCGGCGGGAACCGACGGCCCCAAATCTCTGCCCGTGAAGGGATCGAAGAGGCGCTGCTTCTGGCGGTTGCCGCGGCGCAGCCAGATTTCGACGGCCTGGTTCGGCAGCTTGCCGTCCCAGATATAGCTGAGAGCGTAATCGGGATACGCGCGCAGCGCCGCCTGTTGCAACTGCTGGTGGGTCAGGCGCGGCCCGCTGACCGGCACCAGCAGCGGCCCGTGCGAGAGGGCCTTGTAGAGCGGGTTGCGGAACACGATGGCGCTGCCGGAAACGCTGATCGCCAAAACGTAAAGGCCGAAGGCGATGCCGGTCCAGAGATGAACCTGGAACAGCGCGCGCCGCAGCCAGAGGCGTTGCGGATGGTAGCGCCAGGAGCCGGCCGGCATAACTTATTCGTAAAACTCCGGAGCTTTTTTCAGCTTTGTGAAGGTGGCGAGATCGTGCTCGATCCAGAGTTGCGCGTTCGACTGCTTGAGGAAGGCTTCGATTCGGGCGCGGCTTGCGAGCGATTCGTCGTGATTGAATTCGAAGGTGGGGGTTTTTTGGGTGAACCGCTCCTCGGGATAGTGGTAGAGATCGCCGGCGATGAGCACCGGGCCGGTCTTCTTCAGGTTCAACAGGAGCACCTGGTGGCCGGGCGTGTGGCCGGGCGCGTATTTAATGATGGCCGAGCCATCGCCGAACACGTCGTAATCGGTTTCGGGGAGGATTTTGGTCCGGGCGTTTTTGAGGGCGCTGAAGGTGGCCACCTGAACGATGCCGGCGGGCTTTTGGGCGAACATGGCATCGCGTTCGGCCTGGCGCACCAGCCAGGTGGAGCCGGCGAAGGCGTTGGCGTTGGCGGTGTGATCGGAGTGGTAGTGGGAAAGGGCCAGGTAGGTGATATCGGCCGGGGTGTAGCCAATGGCCGCCAGTTGCGGCAGCAGGGGCTTGGTGGCGGTAATCGAGACCGGCGGGTTGCCCTGGGAAACCGGGAGGGGACGGCCGTCAGGTCCGGGCTTGAAGGCGCTGTCGGGAACCACGCCGGTGTCCCACATCAATGTGCCTTTGGGATGGGCAATCAGATAGCAGGGCACCACGAAATCCACGCCGGCCAGTTGTTCCTTCTTGAGGTGGAAGGTGGTGAAGGGATCGAGGCCTTTGATCATGCCGCAATCAAAGACGTAGACGCGCAGCGATTTGGGCGGCTGGGCATGTTTTTGCGCGGCGGCGGGCAAAGCGAGCGCGGCGGCGAGAAGCACGCGCCAGCGCCGGCGGAGCAATCGGCTAGTTAGTCGGGCCATAGGGGTTCTTCAATCAATATGGTTTGGGCAGCGCGCAGACGAAGTTTTCCGCCTGGTCGGTGCTGCCGGTTCCGGTCCACTGGGCTTCGCGGGGGTAAGGGCACAGGGGGCGCGTGCGGTCTACGATACCGGCGGCCGTGACATGGGAAGCGACGATTTGCTCGGGGGCCACGCCGCGCTCCACCCATCCCTCCAGGGCGGAGAGCATATCGAATCTGGAAGGCCCCGGACCGCCGGAGCAGTGCTGCATGCCGGGGACCATAAAGAGCTTGTAAAATTCGCCCGCTCCGGGTGTGGCCTTCTGGACGCTTTCGTAATAATCGATGCTGTTGAGCGGTGTGATATCGGGGTCGCTCCAGCCGTGATACTGGATCAGCTTGCCGCCGTTGTCGCGGAAGGCGCTGAGGTCGGGATCGGTGGCGTTGAAGATGGCGGCCAGTTTGTCGTCGGTGAACTCGACGTCGTTATCGAATCCCGGCGCGGTGTCGAATTTGAAATTGGCGGCGTCCCAATCGGGATCTTCGAAGACGATGAAGCGGAAGAAGGGGAGGCCGAGGTTGGCGTGGCCGCTTGCTCCGGGCGCGGCGCCGCTCATCCAGTTGGCCCAGCCGCCGGGGCCGGCTTCGCCGCCGGGCACGAGGCCCGGATAGATCTTTTCGCCGGGGCCGTCATACAGCTTCTGGACGGCTTCGGCCTGAGTGGAAGTGAGGCAATCGGGCGCGTCGCCGGCTTTGCAGAGCAAGGTGTTGGGGTCGAAATGGCAGCGCCTGGGGTCGTTGAGAATGCCGTCGCGGATGCCATCGAGCGCGTCGCAGGCATTGTTGACGGCTTGGGCGATGAGGGCCACCTTGCCTGGGGGAATGTAGCTATCGCCGCGCGTGGCGAGCGCCACCCAGATGTGGCCGATCTCGTTATGCGTCCAGAAATTGGCGGGATCGCCCGCGATGATGCCGTCAAAATCCTTGGGGTAGCGTTGCGCGGCGATGAGCGCTTCCTGGCCGCCCTCGGAGCAGCCGCTGAAATAGGCATGCGCGGGGCGCGCGCCGTAGAAGGCTTCGATGACGGCTTTATCGGCCTGGCTGGTCACATGCACCGCGCGATGCGCGAAATCGATGACGCGTTGCATATGGCCGACGGCCCAACTGGCGTCGTTATTTTTGGCATCGTGACCGGTATTGGTGCTGCTGGTGGCATAGCCGCGGCGCAGCGGGTCGAGCATCTGGCGATAGTTGATGGACCCGGCAAGGCCTCCATTGCCCACAGCCAGCAGCTTGCGGTTCCACGCGGCGGGCATCCACAGCTCGAATTTCACTTCCGGCGCAACCACTCCCACTACGCGGCAGAATGCGGGGACTTCGACCGGTTGGGCCAGCCCTGGCGGCTGGAATTTTCCGGCGGCGACCGAAGCCGCCTCGGAAATGGCGAGGTTCGGCAAGGAGAGGCCGGTCAGGCTCTCACAGGGCTGTTGCGCCGCCGCCGGGAGGGCGGCCAACATGGCGCCGGCGAGCACCTGCAGGATGCGGGACATGCGGATCATTCTCTCATGCCCGGAGGAGGCTTGCGCGCCCCGGGAGCGACTCGCCGGCCTCATGGCGAGGTGGCCCGCAGCCCGATGGCGCGGGAGCGCTTGTGTTGGTACATTTTGCGGTCTGCTTCGTCCAGGGTTTCGCGCAGGGAACGGCCCCCGCCATCGGCCGTGCCCCAACTGAAGGAGATGGGCAACACACCCTCGCCGCGCACCTGGAAGCCGCGGAGCCGGGCTTCGATGGCCGCCATGCGAGCGCCGGCTAGGGTTTGCAGTTGCTCATGAAAGACGACTACGAACTCGTCGCCGCCCCAGCGGAAGGCTTGGTCCTCCGGACGGATCGAGGACCTTAGAAGGTGGCCTACATGGCGCAGGATTTCATCACCGACCAGGTGGCCGTAGCGGTCGTTGATTTCCTTGAAGGAATCCATGTCGCAGACGGCGACGGCGCCGGCAAATGCGGCACAGGTTTCAATGCGGTGGGAAAGGGCGGATTGGTTGAGCAGGCCGGTAAGGCGGTCGAGAGCGGCGGGACCGCCGTTGGCGCGGCGGGCGTGGTCGAGTTCGGCCGCGAGGTCGCGGATGCGGTCGGCCTGGCTTTCGCTCCACATCGCTAAGGCGCCAATGGCGAACGCACAATCGAGCGCAAAATCGTAATACGCCGGCCGATCCACCGCCGGCCGCCAGAGCGGCGCCGCCGCCATAAGCAATAGCGAGAAACGGAACACACGGGCGCCGATACCGCGATGCTTGTCTGAGCGGAGGGCGTGATAGATCAATACAGCCGCCAGCACCACTGCTTGCGCCGCGCGATATCCGACCAGGCGCGCCGGCCAACCGGAAAACAGCGGCGCAGCGCATGCGGGGAGAGCCCCCACAGCCCCGAATACGAGCGGCCGTCCGGCGGCCCGAACCAGCGCCAGCACGAAGGCACATTCGATGGCCGCGTGGGCCGCGAGCCACGGCCACGACTGCCGTTCCACCAATTCGTAACCAGCCATGGCGGCCAAGGCGGCGAGGCCCCAGGCCAAGGCCCAGAACCCGAAGCACAGAATGCGCGATTGCCGGTATACGTAGAGCAAAACCAACGCGCCTAGGAGGGCTCCGCCGGCCTCGAAAGCCAATCCGGCCGCATCCACCACGATGGTCGAGGGCGTCATCAATCTCCGCGAATGGCGTGGCGGCGCACCGAGGAGGCTCGGCCGGTGGCATCGTCAACCTCGACGATGACGGCGTGCAATTCCGGCGCGCCGCGCGCGGCCTCCATGCGCACCGGCATGCCTGTGAGAAAACGGCGCAGCACGACATCGGTATCGACGCCGATCACAGACTGGTAAGGGCCGGTCATGCCGCAATCGGTCTGGTAGGCGGTCCCGCCGGGCAGAATTCGCGTGTCCGCCGTGGGCACGTGAGTATGCGTGCCCACCACCGCGGAAACCCGCCCGTCCAGATACCACCCCATGGCCATCTTTTCGCTGGTTACCTCAGCATGAAAATCCACGAACCGCACCTTGATGGCGGGATCGAGTTCCTCCAGAATTTTGTCGGCCTTGCGGAACGGGCAATCCACCGAAGGCATGTACACACGCCCCTGCAGATTCACCACCGCGCACTCCCGTCCATTGCGCGCGCGCAGGACCGCCAGACCGCTGCCGGGCGCATCGGGATAATTCGCGGGCCGCAGCAGACGGGGCTGCCGGCCGAAATAATCATACACCTCGCGCTTGTCCCAGATGTGATTGCCGGAAGTGAGGACATCCAGCCCCAGGCCGAATAATTCGTCGGCGATGGCGGGTGTTAGTCCGAACCCTCCGGCGGCATTTTCGGCGTTCGCAATCGCCAGATCGATGCGGTTGGTCGTGACGATGTCTCTGAGGTGATCGGCCACGATCCGGCGCCCCGAAGAAGCGAAAATGTCCCCGATAAAGAGAAGGTTCATCTCCGAGATTCAACGTTAACATGCAGCGTTGCCGACCCCCACCGGCTGTTCTGCTATGTTCGGAGAGATGCCCCACGATTCTCACCAGCCGGACGGTTCTCAGCCGCCGCAGCAGCGCCGCTATGTGCACGTCCGCCGGGTCGACGAATGTGAAACTCTGCACGACCTGTTCACCGGCTGCCTGCCGGCGTTCGGCGGCGCCTATCTGCGCCGGATCTACCAGATCCTGGATCGCGCCATCGGCATGGGATGCCCGCTGACTCTGGCCTTTTCCGGGCCGGTGACCGTCTCCGGCCAGCATCAGGCGTGGTTGATTCCCTTGCTCGAGACCGGCTGGTTCGCGTATCTCAGCACCACCGACGCGGTCTGCTACCACGATGGCCACCGCAGCCTGGACGCGTACCGCTCCGGCCCGATCCACGAAGTCTCCATCAACAGCGATGATGCCGCCTTGCGCGAAGAGGGCACCATACGGGTAACCGATATGGCCTTTGATGAAGGCGTACTGCTCGACCAGGACCGCTTCGTGAGCGCCGTGCTGCGCCAACCCGAGTTTCAGCGCTCGATGACCGGCACGGAAATGCGCTACTTGCTGGGCAAGTACTATGGCGCGCAGGAACAGAAAAACGGGGTGGGCGCGGGGTTGCTTGCGACTTGCCACCGCCTCGCCATCCCGGTGTTTGTTGGCGCCCCCGCCGATGGCAGCGTATTCCTGAATTCGATGAAGCTGTGGGCGATGCGCGAGAGCGGCCTGACTGGGGACTACGGCTTCTCGATCGACTTGCACGCCGAGGTGTTCGAGGCCTGTGCCTATCACCGGTGGGGCCTGTTCGAGAACCCGGTTCATGCACTGGGCACGCTCATACTGGGCGGCGGCGTACCGAAGAACTATAATTTGCAACCGGAGCCCGCGCTCGGCCAGGTTCTGGGCCTGCCGAACGTCCGCGGTTACCACTTCGACGCGCAAATTGTGAGCGCACCGGTCACGGATGGGTCGCTCTCCTCCTGCCCGCCCGCCGAAGCCGTAACCTGGGGCAAGGTCGATAAAGATAACTACCTGCAAACGACCGAATCCATGCAGGGGGATTACTCCATGGTGATGCCGTTTCTGGTGAAGGCGCTGCTCGATAACCGCGCCCGTTACGAACGCATGGCCAAGGCCGAAGGGACCGAAGCGCTGTTTGCGCGCGAGCCTTACGCGCGTGGTTACCTTCGCCCGCGCGAAGGCTACCGCCTGTTCGAACAGCGCGCCAGATTATGCGAGGCGCTGAAAGAGGACGTGCGCAAAAATCGCGACTGGCTGCGGGAGAGTTTGCACTATCCGCTGGTGGGGTCGGAATCGCTGGTGTGAGGTTTGCGGCGCTAGCTAGACCGTGCTCCGATCATTTTCGTGGGATGCTGGCTTTACCGCGGCGGCGAGTTGAAAGACATTTAGTCTTTCCAGAATAGTTCAGCGTCGGAGCGGCGCACGTAATTGGCGTCAAGCGCGGCCGGGTCCCGCGCCTCGCCAGAAAGGAAGCGGCGGCAGGCGATGCGCGCGACCGCACCGGCCAGCGCGCGCGGCGCTTCCAACACCGCCGCCCCTTCGAGCCGGGCGCCGCGCAGCCGATCGGCTAAATCCGGCAGGCCAGTACGCACAAATTCGAGTTCGCAGGCTTGACAGGCTGAAGCCTGTCCCACCTCTTTCAGCCAGCGCTCCAGCGGCGCGACCATCTCTGCTGTTACGGCGCGCCCCTCCGCATCGTAAACCGCGCCGTAAACCTCCTCGCGCCTGGCATCCATCACAGCCGCACGCAGGCGGCGCGACCCGAATGCCGCCAGCGCCTCCAGGTTCGAGACCCCCACCGCCGGCTTCCCGCACGCCTCAGCCAGCCCCTTGATGCATGCCAACCCGACGCGCACGCCGGTGAAAGACCCCGGCCCTGCCGCCGCGGCGAAGCAGTCGATATCCCGCGGCTTAAGCTTGTGGCGGTCTAGCAGGGCCGCCAAGTGGCCGTAGACGATGTGGGCGAACCCATCCGGGGCCCGATTCTCCTGCTGTTCCAGCAGATCCTCGCCCCTCACCAGCGCGAGGCTGCCCCACTCGTGAGTAGTATCCACGGCCAGAATGAGCGGCTTCACCGGTTGAGTTGCAGCACGCGATCGAGCGCGTAAACCTTCCCGTTTCCGTTCATGGCGTACAGGCGCAGGTTCACCACCGCGGGATAATTTTTCGCCAGCGTAGCCGGCGCCGCGAACGTCCCCGTCTGCCCGGTGCCCAACACGCGGTAGCCTTGCCCATCCGCCGCCACTTCACCCGTCCACATCCACATCATCGACCGCGTCGCCCGGGAGTCCCGCTTGATCTTTGCCGCGTACCCCACCGGCTCGCCTACTTTCAAGCTCGCGGCCATGGGCGGCTGCTCGATCTCGAACGGCGTTTTGTCCGGAACCACCTCGATCTCCTGCATCAAAATATCCCGCGACGCGAACCTGTACGACTTGTTCATGCTCTCGACGCGCCCTTCCCGCACCACGTGCAGCACCCAATCGTGCGATTGATCCGGCGGTTCCGCCGTGAAATGATCGCCATTGAATTTCTGGCGCGTCACCTCGCCATCGATCGGGTTGATCCACAAAACGTCGTACCCGTGCTTTTCAAGGCGCAGTTCGAGCGGCCCCGGCTTTTCGATATAAACCAGGTACTCCACGCCTTCGAGAGCCACCGCCCGGCCGCCATCCAGATCGAAATACGGTTCGAGCTCCCAGTAGCGCGTGCCGGAGAGGATGTCGAACCAAACGGAAAACGCCTTGGGATCGGCGGACCCGGAATACGTTGGGGACTGCCCGTCCATGGTGGCATTCCAAAGCTCGCGCCGCAGCACCGCGGCATCGGCGGCAGGCGTCGCGGCGAGGTTCACAAACGGCACAGGATAGAGTTGGTGCTCGATCGAGCCAACTACATCGTCAGAAGTGCCTTGGGCCGAATAGGTCATCCACTTATCGTCCAGGAACGGCGCGGAGGTCACGCGGGCCCCGGCGGTGCGCGGGTGCTCATAGCCATCCGTTTTCAGGACCTCGCCCATATCCTTGACGATGGCGCGGGCGTCCGGGTCGTCCTCGAACCGATTCACCACTTGCCAGGTTACGTTGAACGCATCGTACCGGCCCAGCACATAGCGGGCGAAGCGTTGGCGGTCTTCGGCAGCCGGAAAGACCTTGACCAGCGTGGCCGGGTCTTCGGCCAGGATGAGATCGGCGACAATGCCTTTCTGGTTCAGGTAAGCGACGCGCTGATCGATGCGGCGGAAGCGCGCGAGATCAGGCTCCGGCCCGGTTCGCATGGTCTGGTCCAGCACCAGAAACCGCACGTGATTGAATTTCTGCGCCGCGCGCGCATCGGCTAAGGCCCGAAAGGCCGCATCGTCGAGCGACGCCAGGTCCAGTTGCGCCGCGCCCATCCACAGGTGCGCGCGCTCGATTCCGCTGGCGTTCTTTTCGGTGTAAGCCCAGTGATGCACATTGGCGGGGCGGATAAACCCGGGCGAATCGGACGCCGCGGCCATGAAGCTGCCGGTCTGGCCGTTCCAGGCGGCGATATTGCTGTCGACCAGAAAATCCCACTGCCCCGCCTCGGCCGGGGCAAACCGGACCACCAGCTTCCGGCCCCCATCCCAAAACGCCGGAACCGCGTAGGTTCGCTGATGTGGCGAGCGAAACTCCACCTGCAAGTTGACGCCCGTGTAGGGATTCGGAAAGCGCGCCGCATCCGCATCGCTCAGGGTAAAAACCGTTTCACAAGGCGAATAAGCGGGAGTATTGGCGCAGGCCGTCTGGGCGTGCAAATCGCGCGCCACCACGGCCGACAAGGAAAGAAGACCGGCGAGCCAGTAAAGCCGCCGGGTGCTGCTGGACATATAATTCCAGTGTAAGCCTCGATAAAGGCCGTGCCCGTATTCGCTGCCGGCGTGGAGATGCCGATCCGCCAAGGCGAGCCGGCGCGAAGGGCGGTCCACCTGGTGTTTGCCGGTCAAAAGGTCAGGCCGGAATATCCGGAGCCGGCGCCCGGACTAGGGCCCGGCCGCACGCTGGAAGGGATTCGTCTCATGCCTCTGGCGGATCTGGCACGGATGAAGCTCACCGGCTTTCGAGCCAAAGACGAAGCCCACATTAAAGATCTGGACGATGCCGGCCCGATTACGCCCGATATTGAAGCGACGCTTCCGCCCGTTTTGCTGGACAGGCTGGCCGGGGCTCGGGCCCGGAACTAGCGGCGGTTCACGATCTTGTTGCCGGCTCCGGCTGGGGACCCGACGGCTGTGGGTTCCGGCTGCGCTTGATCCAGCCGTCGACCGAAATCACGCTGCCCAATATGGCCAGAACCAGCAGACCGACAAAAAAGCCCTCCACAATCGGGTTGCGAAACCACCGCAGAATGCTGCTTCCGAAAAACAGCGCCAGCACTCCCAGGGCGGCAAACCGCAGCATCCGGAAGACCCCTACTACCGTGTACATCTTCTTGCGTGGATATTGCAGCGCCGAAGCCGCAACGATAAAAGCTGTGAACGGAAACGGCGGCGGGGCCAGCGCAGCCAAGCCCAGCGCCCATACTGCGTTCTGCCGTACCTTGGCTTCGACGTATGCCACGCGCTTTCGTGGAAGGTGCTTTTCCAAACCCGCCTCGCCCATTCTCCGAACCACCAGGTCCACCAGCACTACCCCGAGCACAGATCCTACGCTGGACATGAACGCGTAGTAGAGCATGTAACCGACAGTGTGGCGGCGAGCTGTCATGGCGATTACCAGCAGATCGTTCCCCAGCGGCGCCACTAAAAACGAAGAGTCCAGAATTCCCAGGATCAGCAGCCCAAAACCGCCCAAATGCAAGACCACGGCTATCAGCACGGCTGCTATGTGCTTCATCGCCAGTGGCGGTACACGTTTACCGCCAATCGCCCTCCAATTCCCTCCCGGAGGGGTGGAATCTCACATAACCCGTTTTTGCTCCGCGCCGATAAATAAATAATGGTTAAGGGAAGCGACATGAGCCCGCACCAGAATTTCACCCGAATTCCGCTACAAGTTGGCAGCGAGTTGCGAATTCGCAATAATGGCGAATTGAGCGTGAGCAATCCGACGGTGGAAGCGGAGCCGGCGCTGGATGCGGCCGACGCCGTGCTCGACTATCGCTTCGACCCGCAGACCGGTGAGCACGTGCTTCGCCTCCTGCAGCCGGTCAAAGCCCGCTCGCGGCCGCGGAAATGAAAAGGAGACAACGCGTAAGTGCGGACAATGGTGGTGGTGTTCGGTTTAGCCATGCTGTGCGGGTGTAGCGGCGCCTCGTGGTATAACCCTCAGGATCCTTACATGAAGCCCGGTTCGGAAGGCACGCCCTCGGAGCGCACCGGGGGCACCCTTCCGCCCAATGAACACAAGCCCCTTTATCCGGGCTGGGTGTCGCGGCTTCACGCCGAAGGCCTCGATCGGCCGCTGGTCGCGCGGCGGTAAGCTCGGGGGGAACAGCGGGCGTCCGCATGGCATCAAACATGGCATAAAATTGGCTTTTGGCCGGCCGCCTCAGCTTTGCGATCTTCGTTCTGACAGCGCTCCTGCCCCTGGCCGCAGCGGGCACGGAAAACCGGCTCGCCTCCAATTCGACGATTGCCGTCACCCTTTCCGGCTCCGAGGATGCGGTATACCAGATTGACCTGGCAGCGGGGCAAGTGGCGGATCTCTCCATCGTTGAAAAGCAGGGGATGGTGGGAATTGTCTCCGTCTCCGCGCGCAACGGCCAAGTGCTGGTCGAGATGGACGCGAGCCAGCGCAATCTGTCCGCCAAGCATGTGCTGCTCCCGCCGGGTTCCGCACAGCTTCGGGTTCGCGCCCCAAATCGTAGTCCGGTGGAAAGAATTTTCGACTTGCGGATGGACAACGCCCGCCTGCCGGGAGAGAAAGAGCACCTCCGGCTGGCGGCCGAGCAGCAGCTCGGGGAAGGCGAGCGCATCGAGCGGGAGCAGAGAGCAGGTTTTCTCGAAAGGGCCAAGGCGGCATATCAGAGATCGCTGGCGATTTGGGAGCGGATTGACGATCCCGTCCGCCAAGCCGATACGCTCAACCACGTGGCTTATGCGGAGTATCAGATAGGCGATCTGAAAGCGGCGCTGGCCAGCTATGAGCATGCACGGGATCTGTGGATGGCGGCGGGCGATCGCGCCGGCATTGCGACGGCGCTTCAGGGAATGGCCCTAGTATCCGGGGATACCAGGGAGTTGCAGAAGGCAGCGGAGTGGGCTCGCGAGGCCTTGGCAATCCGGCGCGCGCTGGGCGATTTGCGCGGCCAAGCGGAGACGCTATTGGTTCTATACGGGGTCAATCTCTCCTCGGCCCACAACGAGGAGGCTCGCCGCATAGCCCTTGAGGCCCTTAGCTTGGCTCAGCGGGCCGGTGATCGCATTCGCGAAGCCAAGGCCCAAAGTTTTCTGGGCACCGTGGAACATGAGACGGGCAACGAGAATCTGGCGTTCGCGCGGCACTGGGCCTCTCTCGATATTTCCCGGGAGGAACGCGATTCCATTGGCGCCGCCCGCGCACTAGGGAATATCGCGGTAGATGATGCCAGTCTTGGCAATCTTCGGGAGGCCTCCGCGATCCTGGAGCAACTGCTGCCGATTCGCAAGACCATTGGTAGCCCAAACTCTTACGCAACTTCTCTTTACAACCTTTCGACGTACCAGGCCCAATTGGGGGAACTGGACAAAGCACGCGCCGGGTTTAGCGAGTCTCTGGCGATTTTCCAGCGCTCCAAATTTCCCCGAGGAGAAGGATTCGCCCTGGAGGGGCTGGGCAACTTGTACCTGAACCTGGGTGACGAGGAAAAGGCAGAAGCTTACTTCGAAAAGGCATTCGCCCAATGGAAAGGCGTGGAAGACCGGCGGGGAGAAGCACAGGCTTTGAACTCGTTGGGCGCGATCGCCGCGCGACGGAACGAGTTTGTGAAGTCCGCCGGGCTGCACCGGCAGAGCTTGGCGCTGGCGCGAAGCGGTGGTCTGCAGCGGGACGAAATACAGTCGCTGGTGGGGCTGGCAAAGGATTCGCTTGGGAGCGGCGACGCTCACGCGGCGATCGAAACCGCGTCTCAGGCTTTGGAAATTGCGCAGAAAACCGGCGACCGGGATGGCGAGGCCAGCGCTTTCGAATCGCAAGGGGAAGCCTGTCGCCGCCTGGGCGATCTGGAGCAAGCGCGCCAAAACCTGGCGCAGGCGCTGGCGCTGCGGGAGGCAACGGACCAACCGGTTTTCGAGATCCAGACGCTCTCACAACTGGCCACGCTGGAACGCGATGCCAATCGCCTGCCGAAAGCCTCGATCTATATTTCTAAAGCGTTGAGCCTAGCGGAAACCGTGGGCGCTTCGGCCGGCGGCCTGGATTCCAAGATTCTGTTCATTTCCTCGCACAGCAAGGCGTTCGATCTCGCCATCGATATTGCCATGCACTTGCACAAGGATGCGGAGGCGCTTGAACTCAGCGAGCGGGCGAGGGCGCGCGGCCTGGTGGACCTGATCCGCCAGGCGCGGCTGGACATCCGCGCCGGAGTCGATCCGGACCTGCTGGCACGGGAGCGCCGGGTTGAAGACCTGGTAGATGGGCGGCACCAGCGCCTTACCCGTGTGCTAGCATCGCCGCATACCCGGGCCCAGGAAACCGAAGCGCGCGCGGAACTCGACAACTACATCGAGGAATATCAAAGAATCGAGGCGGAGATTCGGGCCGCCAGCCCGCGCTATGCAGCCCTGGTGCAACCCAGCTCTCTTTCCGCCTCCGCCATCCAGAAACTGCTGGATTCCGATACGGCGCTGGTGGAATTCTGGCTTGGCGAAGAGCGCAGTTACGCCTGGCTGGTCACCCGCGAGGAAATCAAGGGCTTCGCGCTTCCACCGCGGGCAGAAATCGAGGGCCTGGCCCGCGGAGTCTACCGGGCTTTGAATGCGCGCAACGATGTCCCCCACAACCCAAGCCCCCAGGAGACGCTGGAGCAGCGCGAGAAGCGATGGAAGGCCGCAGACGCGGAGTTCGCGGCCGTATCCGCCGAACTCAGCCAAAAATTGCTGGCACCGGTAATCGGCAATATTCGCGCTCGCAACCTGTGGGTGGCCGGCGATGGCGCGCTCGAATATGTACCCCTGGCGGCTCTTCCTACGCCCGGCGCAAAGCAGCCGCTGATTGCGAAATACAACATCGTGCGGCTGCCGTCGGCCTCCGTGCTGGCGGAGATGCGGCAGGAGATCGCGGCGAGGGACGCGCCCCGGCGGCCGGGCCACGTGGTTGCCGTGTTTGCCGACCCGGTATTCCAGCCTTCCGACGAACGCGTCTCGAAGCGCAGCATTGGACAATCCGCGAATCTTCTCCGCGGCGCAGGCGATATCGACCTGACCTCGTTGCCACGGCTGCCGTTCTCGCGCGAAGAAGCGAATGCCATCGTGGCGTTGGCTCCGGCAGGCAGCACGCTCGAAGCGCTGGATTTCGAAGCGAACCGCGCGCAGGCCCAAAAACCGGGATTAGCGGATTACCGCATTCTGCACTTCGCAACGCATGCTTTTCTGGACAGCCAGCACCCCGAACTTTCCGGCATTGTGCTTTCCATGGTCGACCGGCAAGGCCGCCCGCAGGATGGCTTTCTCCGCCTCCACGAGATCTACAATCTCAGGCTAAACGCCGACCTAGTCGTGCTGAGCGCCTGCCGTACCGCACTGGGACGCGAGATACGCAGCGAGGGATTGGTGGGCCTCACCCGCGGGTTCATGTACGCCGGGGTCCCCCAGGTGCTGGCGAGTTTGTGGGATGTGCGCGACCGCGCCACGGCGGAATTGATGCGCCGTTTTTACGAAGCCCTGCTCCGCCGCCATTTTCCACCGGCGGCCGCGCTGCGGGAGGCGCAGCTTTCCATGCTGCGCGACCCCCGCTGGTCTAACCCGTATTACTGGGCCGCATTTGTGATGGAAGGGGCGGGGCAGGCCGCAAGCCTGCCCGACACCGCACTGCGAGCGCAATCCAGCCGGCGGTAAAGCCGCCTATGCCTGTGGCTGCCGCCGCCGGCGCTGGAATACCAGTCCGGCCAAGCCACCCGCGAGAAGGAGGAACAGAGGCGCCACTTCCGCCGGTTCCGGAACCGGGGACTGAGGCGTGAAATGAAGCGCGAAGTTTAAGCCGTTAACTGTGCTGGGGTCGACCCCTCCGGCGGACAGGAAGCTGAATGGATCGATGTAGATCTCCTGCCAGCCTGATACGGCGCCAGCAGAGAGTGGAGCCGAGAATCCCGAGTTATACCAAGTCCATCCGGTAAGCGGGGAAGGGTTGGTGGGGGTGGCGCAACAAATTCCGCCGAAACTGGAGAGCGGGCCGACCGGAACGCCATTGTCAGTGAACTGAGTGGCCACTTGGTCGAAATAAACTGGCTCGCTCAAAACGTAGTCCATCACGATATTCCAATCGGCGTTGATGTTGCCTGCAACCGGCCCGCCGCTGGTAGTGCTCATTTCCCACACGGCCCAATCGCCGCCGCCCGCGGTCGGGACCTCAAAGGTAGTCAGCGACACTTTGCCACCATCGAGCAGGGCAGTCCCGCCGAACGTCGTCGTATCGGAATACGTATCCGGCGCGTTCGTGCCCCCGAAGGTAAGGCTCGATCCAATCGGAATCACGTCCGCGCGCGCCATGGTGGCTCCGAGTAGCGCGGCGGCGGCAAGGCCCAGGCTGCGCAAAGATTTTGTCCTATGCATGCAGTATCATCTACTCCTGAATTGAAATTAGAAACGGTCACGGCCGAACGCCGGGCTGGAGTTTTTACTCATCCCTCCGCTTAACTATGGCGCCCGAACGCCGACTATCACGGTCCTCTAGTACTTACCTGCTTTCACTAGTACTTCGCCGTCATGAGCAAACAAACGCAATTTGATACGCTCTTCGCGAGCAGGTGGAATGAGCGAACGGCAGGAAAAATCCGCGCGGCGCCAGCGATGGACCTTGAACGGTCAAGCTCTGGACCGGCTGCTGCTCGCCTTCGATGCGGACCGGGAGGCTGCCGCGCAGAAATATGAGGCGTTGCGCCGCAAATTGATTGACCTGTTTGCCTGGGAACGGAGCGAGTCGCCGGAAGATCTGGCGGATGAGACCCTGAATCGTCTGGCGCGCCGCGTCAGCGAGGGGACCGGAATCCCTAACCTCGACCGCTATGCTTTCGGGATCGCCCGGCTCTTGCTTCAGGAAGAAGCCCGTTCGCTACGGGCGCGGACGGCAGCCCTTCGCGATCTGCCTCTGGTGACCGGAACCACGCCGGATTCCGGCATGCTTAAGCGGATACGGCGCTGTCTGGCCGCGCTTCCCGCCGAGAACCGTGAGCTGCTGGCGCGCTATTATTCCGAGGATCGGGAGCAACTAGCGCGGGCGCAAGGGATTTCGATGAACGCCCTGCGCAACCGGGTACTCCGGCTGCGCCAGCGGCTGTATGACTGCGTGATGCGGGGGAGTGATTTATAGCGGCATCGTGCCATGGTAGATAGAGCCCAATTGATCGCGTACCTGTTGCACCAGATGCCCGAGGAGGAGCGCGCGGACCTGGCCGAGCAGTGGTTCACCGGCCCGGAATTGCAGGAGGCGCTGCAGGCGGCCGAGGCGGAACTGCTCGATGGTTACGCGCGCGGCGAACTCGCGCCTGAACAGCGCCGCCGGGTGGAAGAGTTCCTTCTGGGATCGCAGACCCAGCGCGACAAACTGGCTTTCGCGCTTGCCTTTCGGGATGCGCTTGCGCCCCCCTTGACTGCCCGCAGCAGGCGCTGGTTTGGCATGGCCGCGGCGGTGGTCATCGCCGCGCTTGCAGCAAGCACGATCTGGTACGCGCGCCGGGCGGCGCACCTCTCCTCTTTGCTGGAGCAAGCCGCCGCCGGCCGGGCATCGCAGCCACTGCCCGGCGGCATTTACGAGTTTGCCGTCTCCCCGGACTCGTCGCGCGGAGCGGCGGAGCAAAACCGGCTGAAGCTGCCGCAGGGCGCGGAAATGCTTCGCTTCGATTTCACCTTCGAGCAGGCCGAGCAGGCGCCGGAGTACTCCGCTCTACTCTCGCATGCCGGTCGAACGGTTTGGAGCGAACAGGGAATCCGCGGGTTCCAGCCGACTGCCTCCAGTGGCGGCCGCGGCCAAGCTAATGTGGTGCCTGTGTGGGTTCCGGCCAAACTGCTGGAGAACGGAAGCTACGATCTCGAACTCAGGGCGGGTGGCAGGCTGCTGGCCTATTATTCCTTCCGCATTACACCGTAGGCGGCGCTCCCACGCTTGTTTCCAGATCTTCAAAGGACGTGGCCCAGGCGACAGCGGGCGCGTCGAACCCCTTCAGGTTCACTTCACAACGGCGGAACGGCTTGGCCCCGGCCGGCGCGGCCACGTTCCACGCCGTAAACGCCGCTTCGCCGAGCAGCACGCCTAACCCCACTATTTTGGTTGCCGCTTCCAGGCGAAATGCCGCATTCACCGTCTCCCCGAGCGCCGTGAAATCGTTGCCGCCCAGCACCGCCGGCCCGGTGCTGACTCCCGCGCCAATGCGCAGCGGCTTAGGCAGCTTCAGATTGCGGCCGATCTCGGCGGTTTCCCGATAAATGTCGCACACCGAGCGCAAGACACGCGGCATATCGCCCGGAATCGCGGGCTTATTGCGGTGGACCCACACCGCCATCACGGCATCCCCGATGTACTGCTGCGCCCAGCTTCCTCCACGCTCGGCGGCTTGCCCCACCCGCAAAAACCATGTGCCGATCATCTGCGCCAGCAAAGCCTCCGAAAGCTTGCGGGAGAGCGGCGTGAAGTCGCGGATATCCACCACCACGATAGTGGCCAGGCTCTGCGCCTCCAGGGTTTCGGTCGGAAGATTCCGCACCCCGCCGTGGCTCTGGGGCGGCGGCTCCTTGGGAGTCACCGCGTTTCGGAAGACCAGTTCCACATCGGCAAACACCAACTTATCCTGGTCAGTCAGCCTGGCGGGAACGCTGACCCGGCGCCCATTCACGAACGAGCCGTTCCGGCTGCCCAAGTCCACCAGATAATAGTCTCCAGCGTCGCGCCGTTGAATCAGGGCATGCAGCCGCGAAACCGACCGGCTGTCGAGCAGCACTTCGCAACCCTCCCCCCGGCCGACGGCCCAAGTGCTTCCTCCCGCAAGAGGATACTGGCGCGCGCCATCGGTTAATACCAGGGAGGGTTGGGGGACTTCCTCAGTCATTCGGTCCCATGCTAACAAACCCTCCGCAAGCACAATCCCCGACTCGCGCCCCGGTTTTCCGGTTCCCGTGCCCTATTGCCCGCCCCCGCGGGCCGCACCACGGCCGAGGTGTATACCCTATTAGATTAAGAAGAGTTATTGCAAGCGGTAACGGTTCTGTAGTAGCCTGGAATGGTCTGTACGGCTGGCGACCCGTAAGGCCTTTATTTTCTGTAGTTCGTAGCGCCGCCGATGGTGGTGGCGTGATTTTGCAGCAAACAGAAACTATGGATAACCGAACTAAAGTAGCCTCTCTAGTTCTCGTGCCGCTGGCAGCGCTCAGTGCCGTCTCCTGCGCTTCGAATGTGCCCTCCCGCTTTGCAACGTCGTTCCTTCCGCCGATGCCTCACTCCTCGCCGCTCACCCCGGAACTGGCAAGCCCGCCCGTTCTGACGCCGAACGTCTACCTGGCTGATGTACCCCTGCTCGCCACCGCTCCCGCCATTCCCCAGAAACCTCGCTTTGAGGCTTTCATGCAGCAGGCGGAGCGGGCGTTTCAGCGGGGCAAGCGATACTACCAGGCAAACGATCCTTCCGCCGCGCGGCGCCAATTCGACCGCGCTGTCGATTTGATGCTGGAAGCCTCCGATCAGGATCCAGCTTTTCGCCCGGAGTACGAAAAAAAGCTGGACGAAATGATAGATTCGATTCATCTCTTCGATCTGGGCGGTCTGGGAGCATCCGCTCAGGCAACCGAATTTCAGAAAGCCCCTCTCGAAGACTTCTTGCAGTCAACCTTCCCAGTCGATCCCAAGCTCAAAGATAAGGTGAGGGAGCAAGTCGCGGCCACGGCTTCCGATCTTCCCTTGATGGTCACCGATTCGGTTCTCGGCTATATTCACTTCTTCGACACGCGGGGCCGCAAGACCCTGCTGGCGGGAATGGAACGCTCCGGCCGGTATCGCTCCATGATTCTGCGCATCCTGGATGCCGAGGGTCTGCCTCCCGAACTGATCCACCTGGCCCAGGCCGAATCCGGCTTCATGCCACGCGCGGTCTCCTACAAGGCCGCCGGCGGCATGTGGCAATTCCTCACCTGGCGCGGCCAGCAGTATGGTTTGATGCAGACCAAATACACCGACGACCGCATGGACCCGGAACGCGCCACGCGCGCCGCCGCCCGCCACCTGCACGATCTCTACAACGAATTCGGCGATTGGTACCTGGCCTTAGCCGCTTACAACTGCGGTCCCGGCGTGGTCGAAAAAGCCGTGGAACGCACCGGCTATGCCGATTTTTGGGAACTGCGCAATCGCGGCGCGCTGCCCGTCGAAACCACCAACTATGTGCCCATCATTCTGGCCATGACCATCATGGAAAAGAATGCGGCCGAATATGGTTTACAGGATGTTCCGCGGGATCAGCCGATCCAATACGACACCATCGAGACGACCGCGCCCACCAGTCTCGCGCTGATTGCCGATCTGTCCGACGCGCCGGTCGCGGAACTCGAAGATCTGAACCCCGCCATCCTGAAGGGCATCGCGCCCGAAGGCTATCCGGTGCACGTGCCCAAAGGAACCGGCGACCAGCTTATGGCGTCGCTCGAAATGATCCCCGCCGATCACCGCACCACCTGGCGGCTCCACCAGGTTCTGCCCGGCGAAACGCTCGCTTCGATCGGCAAGCGCTACGGCCTTTCCGTATCCACTCTGATTGCGACCAACCGCCTCGAAAAACCCGAAGCGGTTGAAGGCGATCGCCTGCTGATTCCAGTCAGCGCCCGTTCCGATGCCCCGCGCACCTCCAGCCAGCACCGGGGAACGGTACGCCGCGCCGCCAACATCACCAAGCCCCGGCGTGCCTCCAACGTCCCTAGCGGTTCGACGCTGGTAGCGGGCACTGCCGCGGCCCAATAACGCGTTCTCCCTTCCGCCTCGCCCAAAGCCTCCCGCACGCCCACGAGGGCCCTTCCGCGGTTTCTGTCCCTTGCGTACACCGCGGACGCGCATCCTTTCTCCTCGGCCGCAGCCTTCCTGCCTCGCACGTCACACCGCGATTTTTCGCGGTTTCCGCGATTTTTCACTATTGCATGCGCACGCAAAAGGAGTATTCTATGGGTTGATTGTGTGCCTACTACTGGAGGCTTGATTAATGTTTGACAGCCTGAAAATGGCCCCTACGAACGAAGACGAGATGGAAGACTTCCACGACTACGAAGATGAAGAGGCCTCGGAACTCGATTCGAAGCTGGACGACTTCGACGACGAAGAGGACGAGGACGACGAGGAAGAGGAAGAAGAAGCCGAGGAGGCCGTGGTCGTGAGCGCGACGGAACCCACACCAGCCCCGGCGCCTGTGGAGCCTGCCGAAGCCGAGCCGGAAGCCCCTCCCAAAAAGCCCGTAACGAAAGCCGCGGCTCCCAAGAAGGCTCCCGCGAAAAAGGCGCCTGCCAAAAAGGCCGCCAAGAAAGCTCCAGCCAAAAAGACTGCGATGAAGAAGGCCCCCGCGAAAAAAGCCGCCGCCAAAAAAGCCGCAGCCAAAAAAGCGCCGGCCAAGAAGGCCCCGACCAAAAAGGCCCCAACCAAAAAGGCCCCGGCCAAAAAGGCCCCGGCCAAAAAGGCAATGAAGAGCGCAAAGAAAGGAGCGAAGCGGCGTTAACGGAATGTGGGGCGGCATGCGACCGGCACAGCCGCCCCCATTTGCCCTCAGCTTTGTTTCTTCACGGTTCGCCGGCAGCGCTCGAATAATTCCAGCAAAGCTTCGGCGTGTTCTTCCGGAGACCGGTTTACCGGCTTTCCCGAGAAGCCGGCGGCCGGTTGGGACGATCGTCCGTAGCCGGTAGTGACGGCGATGAATTTCATCAACTCCAAAGCTACTTCGTCGACACTTCGCGGCGGGCCCGGAGCGGGGGATGCAGTTTCCGGCGCGGGCGGCGGTCCTGGTTCGGCCATGCTATCGTTCTCCTCTGGTGTCCAAACTTTCCTGCTGTGCTAAGACTCCAGTCTAATGCCCCTGAGCGCTGTCCGGCACGTGCGCAAGATGCGAGGGGGCGCCCAGGCACACCTGCTGGAGGCCGATGACGGCCATTATTACGTCGTCAAGTTCTCCAACAATCCCCAGCATCGCCGTGTGCTTGTCAACGAGCTGCTCGCGGCCGTGTTCCTCGAGTACCTCCAGATCGCAATTCCCGAGTGGGCCGTCGTCGAGGTGAGCGCGGATTTTCTGGCGGCCAACCCGGAGATGCAGATCCAGCTCGGCGGGCGCCGCATCGCGGTCGCGCCTGGCTGGCACTTCGGTTCCCGCTACCCCGTCGACCCTCTCCGCGCCACCGTCTACGACTTTCTTCCGGACGCCTTGCTCAGCCGTGTCGTGAACCTTGAAGACTTCCGCGCCATCCTGGTCTTCGATAAGTGGACCGGAAATGCCGATGGGCGCCAATGCGTCTTCTATCGCGCCATGGTTCGCCACGCGCAGGAACCGGCGGCGCCCGCCGCGGGCGAGGGCAGCGCCCGTGCCGCCTTCGTCGCCCGCATGATCGACCATGGCTACGCGTTCAACGGCCCCCATTGGGACTTTCCCGAGAGTCCTATCCAGGGCCTCTACGCGCGGCCCCTGGTATACGAAACCGTGCGCTCGCTCGACGATTTTCAGCCCTGGCTCGACCAAGCCATGCATTTCCCCGAACCGGTCATCGACCGCGCCTGGAAGCGCATTCCCGCCGATTGGATCGCCGGCGAGGAAGAGGAATTGGAGCGCCTGCTCGAAGAGCTGCTGCGGCGCCGGCCCCGCCTGCCCGAGCTGATTACCGCCTGCCGCTTGGCCCGGACCAATCCCTTTCCCAACTGGCGCTAGGCAAGGGAACGAATCCCGTCCGCCACGCGGGCGGCCGTCAACGGAGCCATCAGAATGCCATTGCGGTAATGTCCATACGCGAGCCAAAGCGTTGTCCCGGCTACCGGCCTGACGATGGGCCCCTCGCCGTCCACTCCCGGACGGAAACCCAGCCAGCTTTCGGTGAAGGCGCGCCCGGCGAATGCCGGAACCAGCGCCGCCGCCCGCTCGTGTATACGGGAAACAATGGCCTTATCGAGCTGATGGTTGAAGCCGCATTGCTCGGAGGACGTGCCCACCACGGTGAACCCGGCCGCCCGTTGCAGGACATAGGTGTGACCGCATCGCAGGATCGGCCCGATGCTTCCCGCATCCAGGGCGAATCCCGCCAGGTGGCCGCGCACCGGAAACGTCCGCGGCAGCTCACAACCCGCCACCCGAATCCCACTGCTCCACGCCCCGGCGGCCAGCACCGCCGCACCCGCGCTCAGGATGCCATCGCCGGTCACAACCTCCACGGTGTCGCGCCCCGGACGGACCTCCCGCACCGGCACGCCCTCCCGAATCTCCACCCCGCGGGCCAGGCAGGCCGCGCGCAATGCGCGCAGGATGCCGCGCGGATCCACCAGCGCATCTTCCGGATAAAACAAAGCTCCGGCAACCGCCGGAGCGAGCAGCGGAACTTGGCGCAGCGCTTCCTCTCCGGAGATTCGCAAAGCCCGAATCCCCAGCTTCTCCTGGCATGCCGCGCGCCTCAGAAGCGGCGCCCAGTCCGCCTCCGTCATGGCGATTTCGAGCGCGCCGTGCCGCTGAAAATCCAGGCTCTCTCCGGTTTCCGCTTCGAGTTCCGCCACGAACCCGGGGTACGCCCGCAGATTCTCTAATGCAAAAGACGCCCAGGGCGAAGCCGAATCGATTTCTCCGCCCGGCGCCAGCATCCCCGCCGCGGCCCAACTGGCTGCACCCATTTTGCTGGGGCCCATTCTCCCGGCATCGAGCAGAATCACCCGCAGCCCGCCCCGCGCCAGCCGCCAGACGATCGAGCCGCCGATGATCCCTGCCCCGACTACAATGCAATCGGCCGTGTTCACCGCAGTGCCGAGAAGATCGCCTGCGATCCCTGGTAGCTCCATTCGCTCATCCACCGCCCCAGGTCCGAGGCCGAAATCGCAATCACCAGAAAGAAGAATCCGAAGCGCGCCAGCTCCATATAAACCACCTGCGGCACGCGCGCCGCCAGCAGCAGCTTCGAGCCATCGAGCGGCGGCACCGGGAGCAAATTGAAAATCGCCAGGTACAAGCTCAGCCGTACCCCTTCCACCGCGAAGCCCGTCAGCGCCGGAGCCGCATGCACCGAAGCCACCGCCGCTGCCGCCAGAATCACCGCCAGGACCACATTGCTAAAAGGCCCGGCCAGCGCCACCACCGCCAACCCGTTCAAGCCGCCCTTCAGCTTGCGGGGATCCGTCCGCACGGGCTTTCCCCACCCCAGAAAACCCGCGCCCAACAGCGAAGTGAGAAAGGGAAGGATCGCCGTGCCGAGCCAATCGACGTGGGCCAAGGGATGCAGAGTGACTCTCCCCTCCAGTCGCGGCGTATCGTCCCCCAGGCGCGTCGCCACCCAGGCATGCGCAAATTCGTGCGGCGCGGTGAGAATCCACAGCAGCAGCACGTCAAACAGCGCCCGTTGCATGTCCAGATGCATCATTTACTCCCGCGCCGGGTGCTCCCGCTTCGGACCACGGCCGCCCACAGGCCTAGCAGCGCCACTACCGCCACAATGGAGATGCCTTTCCACACGCTATTTCATTGTACGGGGTGGGTCTACGGTCCGGTAACCCAAGTTTTCGGCCCGGCCCCGCATGTACTGATGATTGCCGCCGGAAACGGGAGGCTCAAAGCCATAGGCACGCAGGCACGAAATCAGGTCTCTTCGTTTTATTGGACCTATGGCCGGCATCAGGCCGCTTCGCGGATCTCAATGCGCTTACCTGCTATCTCTGGAATTGGAAAGTGGCCGGCAATGCTCAGGAGCAGCCATCCTTCCAGCACGCTCTCCAGTTTTTCGCGGCAATCTTCGAGCGTTTTGGCATTCGCCCAGACGCCCGGAATGGCGGAGATTTCGCCGTAAAAACGAGCCGTCATCCTCGACGATTTCGTACCGCGCCTGGCGCATGGCGGCGCGGAGGTACGACGTCAACCTAACCCGATTATCTCACTGCGCGCTTTTCAAGACGCTTCGGTGCAGAGTAACGCTGGGATCGGCGCGATGGATTCCGGACCGGTCACTGTGACCTTGCTCCCGCGCCGGGTTCTCCCGTCTCGGACCGCCGCTACCTACAAGCCCCACAGCACCTCTACCGCCAGAGTGGAGGCGCCTTTCCACGCGCTCCTTCATTGCACGTGGCATCACAGGCAACTTCTTCCCG